>Ga0164243_10015192_pt1 | contig 10656 bp, 8 predicted proteins | sample OricompcompostOP_FD_108781 | JGI IMG/M metagenome (GOLD analysis project Ga0164243, IMG submission 108781) | Organic Plus compost microbial communities from Emeryville, California, USA - Original compost - Organic plus compost (OP) | ecosystem: Engineered > Solid waste > Mixed feedstock >...
CCGGCAGATCGCGGGCGAGGAGCTCTCGGTCACCGAGACGCTGCCGTTCCTCCAGGCCCTCGCCGCCCTCGACCTCGGCCCCTCCCAGATCGACCTGGGCATCCTGGCGTCCGCCTACAAGGCCGACGACCGGGGTCTGACGGTGGAGGCGTTCACCGCCGAGGCCGTCGCGGGCGCCACCGGCGCGAACAAGATCGAGCGGGGCGAGGGACGCGACGTCGTCCTGTACGGCTTCGGCCGGATCGGCCGGCTCGTCGCCCGTCTGCTCATCGAGAAGTCCGGCTCGGGCAACGGCCTGCGGCTGCGGGCCATCGTCGTGCGCGGCGGCGGTGAGCGGGACATCGTCAAGCGTGCCTCGCTGCTGCGCCGCGACTCGATCCACGGGCAGTTCCAGGGCACGATCACCGTGGACGAGGCGAGCAGCACGATCTTCGCCAACGGCAACGCGATCAAGGTGATCTACGCGAACGACCCCTCCGAGGTCGACTACACGGCGTACGGCATCAAGAACGCCATCCTGATCGACAACACCGGCAAGTGGCGCGACCGCGAGGGCCTGTCGAAGCACCTGCGCCCCGGTGTCGACAAGGTCGTGCTGACCGCGCCCGGCAAGGGCGACGTCCCGAACATCGTGCACGGCGTCAACCACGACACGATCAAGCCGGACGAGCGGATCCTGTCCTGCGCCTCCTGCACCACCAACGCCATCGTCCCGCCGCTGAAGGCGATGGACGACGAGTACGGCGTGCGGCGCGGGCACGTGGAGACCGTCCACTCGTTCACCAACGACCAGAACCTGCTGGACAACTACCACAAGTCCGAGCGCCGGGGCCGTTCCGCGCCGCTCAACATGGTCATCACGGAGACCGGCGCCGCCTCCGCCGTCGCCAAGGCGCTGCCCGACCTGAAGGCCCGCATCACCGGCAGCTCCATCCGGGTGCCCGTGCCGGACGTCTCCATCGCCATCCTGAACCTGCAGCTGGAGCGGGAGACGACCCGCGAGGAGGTGCACGACCACCTGCGCGAGGTGTCGCTGACCTCGCCGCTGCGCCGCCAGATCGACTTCATCACGGCGCCCGACGCCGTCTCCAGCGACTTCATCGGCTCCCGGCACGCGTCGATCGTGGACGCGGGCGCGCTGAAGGTGGAGGGCGACAACGCCATCCTGTACCTCTGGTACGACAACGAGTTCGGCTACTCGTGCCAGGTCATCCGGGTCGTCCAGCACGTCTCCGGGGTGGAGTACCCGACCTACCCGGCGCCGGCCGTCTGATCCGGTCCCCCGTGCCCCGCGGCCGGGGCGGACGCCCTCCGGTGGGCGTCCGCCCCGGCCGTTTCGTCGACCTGCGCGGCGACCCAGGCCAGGAAGTCCCGCACCTCCTCGGCGGGCAGCGCGGCCGCGTCCGTGCGGGAAGGCCGCTCGTAGCTGCGCAGGGCGGCCTCGACGAGCGGGCGGAAGCGTGCCTCGGCAGCGGCGACCTCTCGGCCCGCCCGGCGCTTGGGCCGCCAGCGTCCGGTCCGGCAGTAGCGCACGGAGCGGCAGCCGTTGAGGACCCGGTTGTCCGCGAGGTGCCCGTCGCCCGCGCTGTGCTCCCGGACGGAGGCGCGGATCGCGGTGAGCAGGTCGGCACAGCTGGGCTCGGCGATCACCTCGCGCGCCGGGGCCCCGTACAGCGTCCGCCCGGCCTGGTGGGCGACGGAGCGGTCGATGACGTACCAGAACGCCGGGGACCCGGACGGGGCGAGGCTGACCCGGTCGGGCAGCAGCGGCCCGGTGTTGAGGTCGAGCAGGTATCCGGCGTCACCGGACGGCCGGGCCGCGAAACCGGCGTCGTACACGACCAGTTCCAGTCCGGCGGCCGGGCAGGGCAGCGCGGGGTGCGCGAGGGCGGCGGCGAGCTCGGTGAGCAGCGGCGCGGGCGGTGCCGCGTCCAGCACCAGCGTGACGTCGGTGTCGCTGCGGCCGTGCCGGTAGTCGCCGAGCGCGACGGAGCCGACCGCCACGACGCTCACCAGGCGCGTCCCGCACAGGTCGTGCGCGCGGCGGACCAGTTCCGTGAGGTAGGGCCGCAGTTCGGCGGGGACGGCGTGCGGGTCCACGAGTGTCCGGGTCATGCGCCCAGTGTTCCGCACGGCCGGAAACCGGCGATTGCCCGATAACGACCGGTCGGGTCCGGGCGTCCGGGTCGCGCGGGTGTCCCGGTTCCGGCCAATATCGGTGTACGGCGCGACGGGCGGCGCGGGCGAGCCCCGCACCCGGTCCCTGGTCAGGGTCCTCGATCTGTCCTGCGCGGACATCGCCCCGCTCGCGGCTTCACACAGCCGTCACGCCTCCTCCACATACCGGACACATCCAGCCGGGGTGTCCCGCGCGGGGCAGACGGTGCGCGCGCCGCCTGCCTAGCCTCCCGGGCCATGCGATCACCACGTATGAGACGCCTGGGTCTCACCACCGTCCTCGCCCTCCTGCTGGCCGTGTTCGGGCTCGCCCCCAACGCGAGCGCGGCGGACCCCGCGCCGGCGGACCTGACCTTCGCCACCGACGCGGCGACGACCACGCCCGGCGGCACGGTGCAGCTCTCGATGACGCTCACCAACAACAAGTCGTACGACGTCCTGTTCGTCTACCAGACGATCCAGCCCACCTGGCTGACGACGCAGCGCCCCGATCTGAAGTACGCGTTCACCGGCTGCACGCTCGCCTCCGCCGCGGGCAGCGCCCCGTGCGCCGGCACCGGGCCCGCCGACCTCGGCGCGAACTACGGGGCGACCGTCCCGCCCGGGCAGAGCCGCACCGTCACGCTGACGCTCCAGGTCGCCGCCGACTCCGGCTGCAACGGCAACATCGGCTTCTACTCGTACTTCTACGCCGAGTTCAGCGACGCGACCAACGTCAGCGGCGGCCCTGTCTTCACCCCGGAGACCCGGGTCCTCTGCGCCTGAGGTCCCGCCCGCCGGCTCCGTGAGCACCGTGCCCCGCGCGGGCCCCTCCCCCGCGCGGGGCACGGTGACGAAAGCGAGCCGTATGGAGCAAGAGACCGGCCAGGGGGCGGCGAAACGCCGCCGTGGTCCTTCTCGCCCCTCGCCAAAGGGACGAACATGCCCGGTCATGGAGATCTTGCTCGTCGCCAGCGCGTTCAACAGCCTGTCCCAGCGCGTGTACGCGGAACTGTCCGACCAAGGGCACCGGGTGGACGTCGTCCTCGCCTCGCAGGGCGACGAGGCGGTCCGGACCGCGGTCCGCGCGGCCCGCCCGGAACTGATCGTCGCCCCCATGCTGAAGACGGCCCTGCCGGAGGACGTGTGGCGGGAGCACACCTGTCTCGTCGTGCACCCCGGCCCGCCGGGGGACCGCGGACCGTCCGCCCTGGACTGGGCGATCGCCGACGGGGTGACCCACTGGGGCGTGACCGTGCTCCAGGCCGAGGCGGGCATGGACGCGGGCGCCGTGTGGGCGGCCGAGACCTTCCCGGTGCCCGAGGCCGGCAAGAGCGACCTGTACCGGGGCGAGGTCTCCGACGCCGCCTCCGCCGCCGTGCTCCAGGCCGTGCGCCGCTACGCCGAAGGATCGTTCAAGCCGAAGCCCCAGACCGACCCCGCGATCCGCGTGCTGTGGCGGGACGCCTTCCGCCAGGACCAGCGCCGTATCGACTGGGACAAGGACGACACCCGGACGGTGGTGCGCAAGCTGCGCGGCGCCGACTCCCAGCCCGGGGTCCTCGACGAACTCCTCGGCCATGAGCTGTTCCTGCACGGCGGGCACCCCGAGGACCGGCTGCGCGGACGCCCCGGCGAGCTCCTCGCGACCCGCGCCGGGGCGGTCTGCCGGGCCACCGTGGACGGCGCGGTCTGGATCCCCGAACTGCGCCCCCGCAAGGCGTCCGGCGACCCGGCGCCGTTCCGCCGCCCGGCGGCCTCCGTCCTGGACTCATACCAGCGGCCCGCCGAGCCGAGGCTCCCGGAGATCGCCGCGCCGCTCGAACTGCCCGCCGACCGCAGGACCTGGACCGACATCCGCTACCGGCAGCGCGGCGACGTCGGCTTCCTGCGCTTCTCGTTCCCCGGCGGCGCGATGAGCACCGAGCACTGCCGCCGGCTGCACGCCGCCTACCGGTACGCCCTCACCCGCCCCACCCGGCTGCTCGTGCTGGGCGGCGCCCGGGACTTCTTCTCCAACGGCATCCACCTCAACGTCATCGAGGCGGCACCGGACAGCGCGGGCGAGTCCTGGTCGAACCTCAACGCCATGGACGACCTGGTCGAGGCGGTGCTGCGGACCACCGACCGGCTGGTGGTGGCCGCCCTCGGCGGCAACGCGGCGGCCGGCGGGGTCATGCTCGCCCTGGCCGCCGACGAGGTGTGGTGCCGCTCCGGCGCCGTCCTGAACCCGCACTACCGCCGGATGGGCCTGTACGGCTCCGAGTTCTGGACGTACTCGCTGCCGCGCCGGGTCGGCGTCGAGACGGCGCACCGGCTGACCACCGAGGCGTTCCCGGTGAGCGCCGCGAGCGCCGCGCGGATCGGCCTGGTGGACCGTCTGGTGCCCGTATCGCCCGGGGAGTTCGGCGCCGAGGTGGACCGGCTGGCCGGCGCGCTCGCCGCCGCCCCGGACCTGGAGCGGCGCATCGAGGTCAAGGCCGCGGCCCGGCAGGCCGACGAGAAGCGGCAGCCGCTCGCCGAGTACCGGCGGGACGAACTCGCCCGGATGCGGGCCGTCTTCTTCGACCCGCGCGCCCCCTACCACGCCCTGCGCTCCGCCTTCGTGCGGAAGCTGCCGGCGGGCGCGCGGTGAGCGCACGGCTGCTGGTGGCGGGCGTCGGCAACATCTTCCTCGCGGACGACGCGTTCGGCCCGGAGGTGATCCGCGCCCTGGACGAGCGGCCCCTGCCGTCCGGGGCGAGCGTGCGGGACTTCGGGATCCGCGGACTCGACCTCGCCTACGCGCTGCTCGACGGCTACGACACGGCCGTCCTCGTCGACGCGGCGGTCCGGGGCCACGTCCCGGGCACGCTGTCGCTGATCGAGCCGGAACTCCCCGGCGCCTCGGCAGGAGGGCCGCCGCCCGAGGCGCACGGCATGGACCCGGCGAAGGTCCTGGCCCTCGCCGCCCACCTGGGCGACGAACCGCTCCCCCGCGTCCTCGTCCTGGCCTGCGAGCCCGAACGGGTCCCGCGCGGCGACGAGGACATCACCCCCGGCATGAGCGCGGCCGTGCGGGCGGCGGTACCGGAGGCGGTGGCGGCCCTGCACACCCTGGTCCCGGCGCTGCTCGCCGACCCCGCGGCGACGCCCGCGTTGCGCCGCCCGGACGAATCCGCCGCCCCCTCCCCGGCCGGGGTCCGGCCCGCCGGGGCGGGCGGCGCGGAGGATCGGCAGCGGACCGGCACCCCGGTCCCTCCCCCACCGACCGCGAGGAGCAGCGCCGATGTGTGAGTCCGTGGACGAGGTCGGCCAGGCCGTCCTGGCGAGGAACGACGGTCTGGCCGCGCACCTGCGCGAGGAACTGGCCGGGCGCGGGGTGAGCGTGGTCAACCTGCTGTCCAGCCCGGGCAGCGGCAAGACGGAACTGCTGGGCCGCGTCCTCGCGCGGGCGGTCGGGCGGGGCGTCCCGGTGGCCGCGCTCACCGCCGACCTGGCCACCGAGAACGACGCCCGGCGCCTCGCCCGGTCCGGCGCCCCGGTGAAGCAGCTCCTCACCGACGGGCTGTGCCATCTGGAGGCCCGTCAGCTGCGCGGGCACGTCGAGTCCTGGCTGCCGGAGGGCACCTCGCTGCTGTTCGTGGAGAACGTCGGCAACCTGGTCTGCCCGGCCTCCTACGACCTCGGGGAGAGCCTGCGGATCGTCCTCATGGCGGTCACGGAGGGCGAGGACAAACCACTGAAGTACCCCACCGCGTTCGGCTCGGCCCACCTGGTGGTGCTGACCAAGTCCGACCTGGCGCGGCCGGCCGGCTTCGACGCGGCCGCGTTCGAGGAGCATGTGCGCCGCGTCAACCCGGGCGTCGAGGTGGTCCGGTCCTGCGCCCGCACCGGGGAGGGCGTCGACACCGTGCTGGAGCGGGTGCTGGCCGTCCGGGACGGCGCCCCGGCGCACACGCCTCCCCTGGCGCCACGGCCCCACACCCACGCGCACGCGGCAGGCCCCGTCTCGTGACCGCGCCCGTCGACAAGGGGGCGGTGCGCCGCCGGGTCGTCGTGCGCGGCACCGTGCAGGGGGTGGGGTTCCGGCCGTTCGTGCACCGCCTCGCCACCGATCTGGCGCTGGCCGGCTTCGTCAGCAACACGGCGAACGGGGTCCTCATCGAGGTGGAGGGCCGGCCGGACGGCGTGGACCGGCTGTGCGACCGGCTGGCCGCCGAGCCGCCCCCGCTGGCGGCGGTCACCGGCGTCGAGGTCGAGGACCTGCCGGTCACCGGCGCCGACGACACCTTCACCATCCGCTCCACCGACCGCTCCCCGGGCCGCACCCTCCTGCCGCCCGACACGGCGACCTGCGACGCCTGCCTGCGGGAGCTGGCCGACCCGGAGGACCGCCGCCACCGGCACCCGTTCCTCACCTGCACCCACTGCGGCCCCCGCTTCACCATCGCCACGGGCCTGCCCTACGACCGGGCCGCCACCACCATGGACGGCTTCCCCATGTGCGCCGCGTGCGCCCGCGAGTACGCCGACCCCGCCGACCGCCGCTTCCACGCCCAGCCGGTGGCCTGCCCGGACTGCGGGCCCCGGCTGCGCCTGGAGCCGGCCCCCGGCAGCGGGGTGCGGGCCGCCCGGGACGGGGACGCGACGGCGCTGGCCCGGGCGCTGCTGGCGGGCGGCCGGATCGTCGCCGTGAAGGGCCTCGGCGGCTACCACCTGGCGTGCGACGCGACCGACGCGCGGGCCGTGGACACCCTGCGGGCCCGCAAGGAGCGCGGTGGCAAGCCGTTCGCGGTGATGTGCGCGGACACCGACGCCGTACGGCGGGTCGCGCTGCCGTCGGCGGCCGAGCTGGCCGCCGTGACCGGGCCGCGCCGGCCCATCGTGCTGATGCGCCGGCGCGGGGCGGACGAGCCGCTCGCGCCCGGCGTCTGCCCCGGCAGCCCGCACCTCGGCGTGATGCTGCCGTACACCCCGCTGCACACCCTGTTGTTCGGGCTGCCGGGCGATCCGCCGGGGCCGCGGGTGCTGGTGATGACCAGCGGCAACCGGTCCGGGGAGCCGATCGTCACGGACGACGAGGAGGCCCTGACCCGGCTGGCGGGCCTCGCGGACGCGTGGCTCGCGCACGACCGTCCCATCGCCTCGCCGTGCGACGACTCCCTGCTGCGGGTGCGCAGCGACGGCACCGAGCAGGTGCTGCGCCGCTCCCGCGGGTACGTCCCGCGCCCGCTGCGGCTTCCCGTGACGCTGCGTCCGGCGCTCGCCGTGGGCGGCGACCTGAAGAACGCCCTGTGTGTGGGCGAGGGCGACCTGGCCTGGTTCGGGCCGCACATCGGGGACATGGGCGAGCTCGCCACCCTGGATGCGGCGGGCCGGGCCGAGGCGCACATGCGGCATCTGACCGGTGTGGCCCCCGAGGTGGTCGCGGCCGACCGGCACCCGGGGTACCACTCGGCGCGGTGGGCCCGGTTGCAGGCCGCTCAACTGGGCTTGCGGTCCCCGGTGTTCGTCCAGCACCACCACGCGCACATCGCCTCCGCCATGGCCGAGCACGGACTCGACGGCAGCGAGCCGGTGCTCGGCGTCGCGTTCGACGGCACGGGGTACGGCGACGACGGGACCGTCTGGGGCGGCGAGTTCCTGCTCGCCGGGTACGGCGGCTACCGGCGGCTCGCCCACCTCACGCCGGCACCGCTGCCCGGCGGGGACGCCGGGGTGGCCAACCCGTGCCGGCTTGCGCTGGCCCGGCTGTGGGCGGCCGGGGTGCGGTGGGAGCCCGACCTGCCGTGTGTCGCCGCCTGCGAGCCGGACGAACTCGCGCTGCTGGAGCGTCAGCTGACGCGGGACGTGGCGTGCGCGGCGACCTCCAGCATGGGCCGGCTCTTCGACGCGGTGTCGTCGCTGGTGGGGGTCTGCCATCGCGCCGGGTACGAGGCGCAGGCCGCCCTGGAGCTGGAGGCGGCGGCCACCACGGCGTGGGACGCCGACGACGGGGCGTACGCCTTCGGGACCGCCGGCGGTGTGTGTGATCCGGCGCCCGTGCTGCGCGCCCTCGTCGCCGATCTGCGGGCGGGCACGCCCGTCCCCGTGCTCGCCGCGCGCTTCCACCGGGGTGTCGCCCGGGCCGTCGCGGAACTGTGCCGGCGGGCCCGGGAGGACACCGGTCCGCGCACGGTCGCCCTGACCGGCGGGGTGTTCGCCAACGCGCTGCTGGAGGAGGAGTGTGCGCGGCTGCTGGCCGCGGACGGCTTCACGGTGCTGCGGCACGGCGAGGTCCCGCCGAACGACGGCGGGCTGGCCCTCGGCCAGCTGGTGGTCGCGGCGCACCGACGAACGAAGGAGTGACGCATGTGTCTGGCAGTGCCCGGCAAGGTGGTGGCCATCGAGGACGGCGCCGACCCGCTCACCGGGCTGATCGACTTCGGCGGGGTGCGCAAGCAGGCGTGCCTGGAGTACGTGCCCGACGTGCGGGTGGGTGAGTACGTCATCGTGCACGTCGGGTTCGCGCTCCAGCGCCTCGACGAGGAGTCCGCCCTGGCCTCCCTGAAGCTGTTCGAGGAACTGGGGCTGCTGGAGGAGGAGTTCGGGGACGCCTGGCAGCAGGCGGCCCGCGAGGCGGGCGAACCCGCGCCCGCGGGGCACCAGGACGGCGGGAGTGAGGCCCGGTGAAGTACATCGACGAGTTCAACGACCCGGAGCTGGCCCGCAGGCTGCTGGACGAGATCCGCGCGACCGCCACCCGCCCCTGGGCGCTGATGGAGGTGTGCGGCGGGCAGACGCACTCGATCATCCGGCACGGCATCGACCAGCTGCTGCCGGAACAGGTCGAGTTGATCCACGGCCCCGGCTGCCCGGTGTGCGTGACGCCGCTGGACGTCATCGACAAGGCCCTGGAGATCGCCGCCCGGCCGGAGGTCATCTTCTGTTCGTTCGGGGACATGCTGCGGGTGCCGGGCTCCGACCGGGACCTGTTCCGGGTGAAGGGCGAGGGCGGTGACGTGCGGGTGGTGTACTCGCCGCTCGACGCGCTGGAGCTGGCCCGCCGCAACCCGGACCGGCAGGTCGTGTTCTTCGCGATCGGCTTCGAGACGACCGCCCCCGCCAACGCCATGGCCGTGCACCGGGCCCGCCGCGAGGGCCTGCGCAACTTCAGCCTGCTCGTCTCGCACGTACGGGTCCCCGGCGATCGAGGCCATCATGACGGCACCGTCCTGCCGGGTGCAGGGCTTCCTCGCCGCCGGGCACGTGTGCAGCGTGATGGGGACCACCGAGTACCCGGGGCTCTCGGACCGGTTCGGCGTGCCGATCGTGGTCACCGGGTTCGAGCCGCTGGACATCCTGGAGGGCATCCGGCGCACGGTGCGGCAGCTGGAGCTGGGCGAGCACCGGGTGGAGAACGCCTACCCGCGCGCGGTCCGCGACGACGGCAACCCGGCGGCCGTACGGATGATCGAGGAGGTCTTCGAGGTCACCGACCGCAACTGGCGGGGCATCGGGCCCATCCCGTCCAGCGGCTGGCGGCTGAGCGAGGCCTTCCGGGCGTACGACGCCGAGCACCGCTTCGACGTGGCCGGCATCCGGACCGAGGAACCCGCCGAGTGCCGCAGCGGCGAGGTGCTCCAGGGCCTGATCAAACCGACCGAGTGCGCCGCGTTCGGCACGACGTGCACGCCGCGTACGCCGCTGGGCGCCACGATGGTCTCCAGCGAGGGCGCCTGCGCCGCCTACTACCTGTACCGCCGCATGAACACGCCCGCCGGGCAGGGCGTCCGGCCCGCGGCCGAGGAGATGAACCCCGTTGCCTGAGCCGATGACGGACGTGGTCGACCCCGCCGCCTGGACCTGCCCCGCTCCCCTGCGCGACCAGCCGGTCGTCGTGATGGGGCACGGGGGCGGCGGCGCGCTGTCGGCGGAGCTGATGGAGCAGGTCTTCGCCCCGGCGTACGGAAACAGCACGCTGGCCGCGCTCGCCGACTCCGCCGTCCTCGAACTGGGCGGCGCGCGCCTCGCGTTCTCCACCGACTCGTACGTGGTGCGTCCGCTGTTCTTCCCGGGCGGCTGCCTCGGCGACCTCGCGGTGAACGGGACGGTCAACGACCTGGCGATGAGCGGTGCCCGGCCGGCCCACCTGTCCGCCGCGTTCGTCCTGGAGGAGGGCGTCGAGCTGGCGGTCGTGGAGCGGATCGCGCGGGCCATGGGCGCCGCGTCCGAGGCGGCCGGGGTCACCATCGCCACCGGGGACACCAAGGTGGTGGAGTCGGGCCACGGCGACGGGGTCTACGTCACCACCGCCGGGGTGGGCCTGGTGCCTGACGGGGTGGACATCCGCCCGCAGCGGGCGCGGCCCGGTGACGTCGTCATCGTCAGCGGCCCGATCGGGCTGCACGGCGTGGCGATCATGAGTGTCCGGGAGGGCCTGGAGTTCGGGGTCGAGGTCGCCAGCGACAGCGCGCCGCTCGCGGACCTGGTGGCGGCCATGCTGGCCGTCACGCCGGACATCCATGTGCTGCGCGA
>Ga0164243_10015194_pt1 | contig 10655 bp, 10 predicted proteins | sample OricompcompostOP_FD_108781 | JGI IMG/M metagenome (GOLD analysis project Ga0164243, IMG submission 108781) | Organic Plus compost microbial communities from Emeryville, California, USA - Original compost - Organic plus compost (OP) | ecosystem: Engineered > Solid waste > Mixed feedstock >...
ACCCAGCAAACGGACATATCCCTTGGGAATCACCTGCTTGTACTCAAACCAAAAATCAAACAGGTCCCCCACCAAGAAAATGTGGGCGGCATCCTTTTCAATTTCGTTGAGCCATTGTAATAATACCCGCTCCCGTTCCCTGCTCTTCGCCGGGTTCGGTGCACCGAGGTGAAAGTCTGATGCGAAATATATCTTTTTATCTGCTGGCAATTCTATTTGCATGATCGCAAAGATAGTAAGTTGTCCGTGTAAAAATACTTAAAGCAAAAGGTGTTGTCGTACTAAACAGCTTGACAACACCTTTTAATATAATTATCTAAAAAATACCTTATTATTCATCCAGCAAGAAAACATATACTTCCTTGGGACCGTGTACTCCAACTACCAAGGTTTTCTCGATGTCGGCAGTACGGCTGGGCCCGGTGGCGAATGAAATCATGGATGGCAACTGGTGCGGGTACTTTTCTTTCATCTTTTGAATGGCATCTTTAATATCAAACACCAATTGGTGCGTATGCGCAATCACGATATGATAAGGCGTATACACCGGCAACGCCCTGCCCGAAGGTTGTGCAGCGCTCAACACCATGGAACCCGTGCGGGCCACGAGAAATTCAACGCTTGAAATAGCCGCTTCCATCTCCAAGAACTCTCCATTGTTGATATATTTCAACTGGTAAGGTGCTAGCATCTTGTTGATAGATGGTGTTTGGCACTGTACATTTCCCCAACCTTTGTTCTCCACTAAAGTTTGCAAATTTTCTACCATTTCATCCCTGGAAGAACAGAAGATAAACTTCCCCCCCAACTTGGTAAATTCCTCCGCAAACTTCAACTCCAATCCTTCATGAGCCGTATTATATACAGAAGTATTACCTTCTGCATTCGGGAACGGCAGCGGAACCGATTGGCTCAGCGCGTTCCTTACTCTTTTCAGTATATTTTCCTTGGCAGGAGAAATTTTCATACGAGATTATTATTCCGGTTCTGATGCATTTACTGGTGAAGGATTGATAATATCTGAGGGGTGAACGCCATCAGTAGTCATTCCTTCTTTCGCCACGGGATGTTCTTTGCTTTCGTAAGGTCGTTTGCCGATCAAGCGTTCCAAATCATCCTTGTATAACACTTCTTTCTTCAGCAATTCTTCGGCCAAGATCTTCACTTCCTTCATACGCTCAGTTAATAGCTCCTTGGTGCGCAAGTAAGCTTTTTCGATTAGCAAGCGAACTTCTTCATCGATCAGCTTGGCTGTTTCTTCTGAATAAGGTTTTGTAAATGCTTGGTCGCTGTTTGGATCGTAGAATGAAACATTACCCACTTTATCGTTCATACCATATACGGTCACCATCGCGTAAGCCATGCGGGTAATTACTTGCAGGTCATTCTGTGCACCTGTTGAAATTTTACCGAATACTAATTCCTCAACTGCGCGGCCACCGAGGGTCATGCACATATCATCCAGCAACTGTTCCGTATTATACAAATATTGTTCTTTCGGTAAATATTGAGCATAGCCTAAAGCAGCTACACCCCTCGGTACGATGGTCACTTTCACTAAAGGATTCGCATGCTCCAAGTACCAACCGCAGATAGCATGGCCGGCTTCATGGTAAGCGATCACTTCTTTTTCTTCAGGAGATATGATCTTATTTTTCTTTTCCAAACCACCGATCACGCGATCGATCGCATCGTTGAAATCTTCCGTTTCTACTTCCGTTTTGCCTTTCCTTGCAGCAATTAACGCCGCTTCGTTACAAACGTTGGCAATGTCGGCACCGGCAAAACCGGGCGTCATGGAAGCCAATTTCTTGATATCTAGATTCGGGGAAGTTTTTATCGGTTTCAAATGCACTTCGAAGATATGTTCCCTGCCAGCCAAATCCGGTTTGTCGATAGATATTTGACGATCGAAACGACCCGGGCGAAGCAAGGCGCTATCCAATACATCCGGCCTATTGGTTGCAGCCAAGATGATGATACCGCTGTCGGTACCGAAACCGTCCATTTCCACCAACAATTGGTTCAAAGTGTTTTCACGTTCGTCGTTACTCATCATTACATTCTTTCCACGGGCGCGGCCGATCGCATCAATTTCATCGATGAAGATGATACAAGGCGCTTTCTCGCGGGCTTGTTTGAACAAGTCGCGCACGCGGCTGGCACCTACCCCTACGAACAATTCCACGAAATCGGAACCGGACATAGAGAAGAAAGGTACCTGTGCCTCACCGGCCATCGCTTTGGCCAACAAGGTTTTACCTGTTCCCGGGGGGCCTACCAATAAGGCGCCTTTCGGGATTTTACCACCCAAAGCAGTATATTTCTTCGGATTTTTCAAGAAATCTACGATTTCCATCACCTCCACTTTCGCTTCATCCAAGCCTGCTACATCGTTGAAAGTAATTGTAACGCGGGTTCCCTTGTCAAATAATTGTGCTTTAGATTTCCCGATGTTGAAGATACCGCCCGGGCCACCGCTTCCACCGGAGGGACCGCCCATCTTGCGCATTAGCAAGATCCATAGCCCGACGATTAGAATAATCGGTAGTAATAAAGACATGAAAGGCTCAATCCAGCTAGTTCTCTCCACGTATTTAATTTCAACGCGGTTAGCTACCGGAACGGATTCCTGGGCTTTATCCAGTTCATTCTGAAAGCTCTCAATGGAACCGATGGTAAATTGAAAATGCGGGCCGGCATTGTCACCGAAGCGACCCTGGGCCACATCTTTGAACTTAGGATTATTCTTTAATTCATCTTTTTTAATATAAACTTCAACTAATTTTTTATTTACAACGGTAAGATGATCTACCGCGTTAGTCGGGAGAATTTCAACCTGGAACTGTTTAAAACTGATTTCCTTAGGATTTGTCCCTAATGGGAGGAAATTCAATGCAATCAGCGCGATACCAATGAAGGCGTACACCCAATATATATTGAATTTTGGTCCATTTTTTTTAGGCGGTTGTCCTGATCCAGGTTTTTTATTGTAGTTATTGCCTCCTTTTTCCATGATCGTTCGCTCCTTTACGAGTTATTGTTTGCAATCGGATTATTTAAATATTAATATCAAATCGAACAGATTTGTTCAAATTAATCGAGGTGTTCCGTCCTTTCGGCGTCACTCCACATTTCTTCCAGGTTGTAGAATTTGCGATTTTCGGGGGTAAAGATGTGAACCACAACATTTACATAATCCACCAAAATCCACTGCTGACCAGTTTTCCCTTCGTGTTTATAGGGATCTTCACCTACATTCTTCTTCACTTCTTCCTCCACGAAATCAGCTATGGCGCGGATCTGTGTACTTGAATTAGCTTCGCATATGATGAAAAAATCAGCTACAGCTTCAGGAATATTGCGGAGATCGAGAGAGACGATATTCTCCCCTTTTTTTTCCTGTATGGCCTTAATGATCGTTGTAAAAATTACACTGTCCTGAGTGATGCGCGTTACCGCTTTTTGCCTGGTATTTAGAACGGTTAAGGGTGCCAAATAAAACTTGTTTTCGTTAAAAATAATCTATAATTATCAAAATTACTAAACACAGCCGAAATTAAACTGCCTATCTCCTTATTAGTCGAATTTCCTTAGCTTCCTAGTCTAAAAGAAATGTTAAAATGATGTACTTTGCTGCTTCATTTTAACCAGAGATACCGTGATAGGAAGTCCATTTCATGTATTAGCAGTAGTTGACAGCACCAATAACTATGCCATGGCCGAGGTAAATTCCGGCAATGTTACAAACGGCAGCGCGTACTTTGCCATGGAGCAATTTGCAGGTAAAGGTCAGCGTGGTAAACAGTGGCATTCTCCACCCGGTGAGAATATCGTTCTCACAGTTGTTGTTCAGCCACCAATCAAGCTTTCACAACAATTCCTGCTCAGCGCCACCATCGCGCTCGGTGCCGCTGATTTCTTTGCAAAATATGCAGGGGATGAAACCAGGATCAAATGGCCGAACGACCTCTATTGGCGTGACAGAAAGGCAGGTGGTATTTTGATTGAGAACGTATTGCGCGGTAGTCAATGGCAATACGCCATCGTGGGCATGGGGATCAATATTAATGTGCCGCAGTTCCCCGGGGGCTTGGTTAACCCGGTTTCCCTTCGCCAGATCACCGGGAAAGAATGGGATTCCTTGGCATTGGCGCAGGATCTTTGCAGTTTCCTGGATCGCCGGTGCAACGATTTACCCCTCGTTTCAGAAAAAGCGCTGTTAGATGAATATAAGAGTAAACTGTTCCGTTACCAGGAAACCGGCTTGTACAAGATGGATGGCGAATTTTTTTCCGGCATTATCCGCGATGTATTACCATCGGGCTTATTGCAATTGGAAAGGGATGGAAAGATACTTAGTTTAGGTGTTGGCGAGGTTGAATTTGTTAAGACAAGCTAACGGGGCTAAATGCTCAACATTCTATGAACGGCAATCCTGCAACCGGGTAATAAATAACGCTGTTCGGAAATGAACAAAAAGTGTCTCGAAATTGGTCAAATGGCCTGTTTGGGGAATTGAATTTGTCGTCGAACAGAATATATAGTTACAGGAAACATCTTTCGTTTCTGCTTTAACCTGGTACGTTGGAGAAGCCAAAATGAAAGCTTCTTCCTAATGTACTTCTCCAAAGTTAGCCAGCTGGCGGCACCAGGCTATAGATTTTGGTAGATAATTGGTGCTTACAATTTGGCCATTCTTTCTATTTCTACCAAAACTAAAAATGCAACATTTTTGCATTCTACAGTTAGAATTGTCATGATATTTATCATAAAAATGCCCTACTGTCGCGTATATACAGCAGTTAATTTTATCAAATATTTAACAATCACCCCATCATAAAAAATAAAACGTTCGTGTCATAAAAATACAGCAAAGCGGCCATAGTAAAGAATTATATATGTTTTATTTATATTTTTTCTGATATTGTACCAGCATAATAACTTTTTAACACTAACTATCTATTTTTTATGTTGCGAACATCCCTATTCTTATGCTGCTTATTAGCAGCTAGCCTCGGCCTATTTGCCAACCAGAACCCGCCTGAAGATTCTACCAAGTTTGCTGAAATCGACCCCGAAACTTTACGATTCGTATTGAAATCTGATTCCATTTATCAAACGATCGATTATCAAACAGGTAAAATTGCGCTCCCGGGCGGCAAGGTAGCATTGAATATCCCTGCTGATTTCAAATTCATCGATGCCGATAAAAGCAAGCTGATTATCGTTGATATTTGGGGTAACCCTCCCACATCAGCAGAAAATGTGCTGGGTATGATTGTGAAAGACAGCCTCTCGATGGAAAATAACTCGGACTTTGCCTTCGTAATTTCATTCGATGCGATGGGCTTTGTGAAAGATGATGATGCTGCCAAGATTGATTATGATGATCTCCTGGTAGATATGCAGAAGGAAGAAGTCGAAGTAAATAAAGAACGTGCAAAAATCGGTTACGGCGCCATCCATACCAAGGGATGGGCGCAGAAACCATTTTACGACAAAGAACATAAAGTGCTGCATTGGGCTAAGGAGCTACAGTTTGAAGGTAGCGAATCCAGCACCTTAAACTATGACGTGCGCGTTTTGGGAAGGCACGGTGTTTTATCTATGAACGCGGTTGGCGGGATGGAAGTATTGCCGGAAGTCAATAAAAACATCGACAATGTATTGAAGATGGCCACTTTTACCGAGGGCAATACCTACCGCGATTTCGATCCTAAAATTGATAACGTGGCCGCTTGGACGATCGGTGGCTTGGTAGCAGGTAAAATCCTAACAAAAGTTGGGTTCTTTGCCATCTTGCTAAAATTCTGGAAGCTGATCATGTTAGGTATTATCGGGGTATTCGGCGCTATCAGGCGTTTCTTCACGGGAAAAAAGAAAAAGAGCGAACCTGCCGCGGATGACGCCGCCGCCACGGAAGAAGAGCACCAAGAAACAGCTGTCGAAGCAGGTGAAAATCATCCCGATACCCAAGCTGAAGCAACAGGAGAAAACACGGGTAACAGTGATAACGATACACATCGCACATAATTTTTTACAGCACTCATAACAAGAAGAAGCCGCTTCCCCAAGAAAGGAAGCGGCTTCATAAATTATGTTGATGCCGGTTCATTCAAGCCCGGGCTATTTCGCTTTATATCCCCAATCTTGCAACCATTTCACTACTTTTTCCTTGTAATCTCCCTGGATCAGGATCAATCCTTCTTTCACGCTGCCGCCGGTCCCACATTTAGTTTTCAATTCCTTGCCCAATTTTTGTAAATCTTCATCCTTACCTATAAACCCATCAATCAATGTCACCACTTTCCCCGCCCTTTGCTTGGTATCTAGCTTCACACGGAGCTGTTGTTGGTTGGCAGGAAGCGTATTTACTTCTTCCGCCGGCTCGTAAGGACTGAAACTGGGATCGGTAGAATAAACAATACCGCTAGCGTTATTTCTTTTCTTACTCATGTTAATCAATTTTAGGTTAAGGTATTATGATATTGATAGCTGCTGGTAAAATCTTGAATGTTACCTGCCCGGGACTACCTATGGGAACAGCATCGCCATCTACTTGCAAGCAATCTACATCTTTCCCGGTAACTACGATTTCTTGCCCGGTAAAATGATGCATGTATTTTGACCGCGTAACGGTTCCTTTTAACGAATGTAAAGTAAGCGGCAATAAACCCCAAAAACCGATGGGCGGAACAAGGCAAATATCCAACTTTCCATCGAATACACTGGCATCGCCAGCGATTTTAAAATCGTATCCAAACTGGTTGCCATTGGCCACGGTAAATAAGAATGCTTCCTGCTCCAGTTCTTTTGTACCCGATTTGATAGCATATTTGCCGGGCTGATAATTCTTAAAACCACCGATCACCAACCGGGCGTAATTAATCAAGCCCCTTTTCTTGCTATGCTGGAATTGATCCGCTATCAATGCGTCAAAGCCGATCCCGGCATTACTCAAAAACAAGTGCCCGTTCGCATAACCAACATCCATTTTCCGCTGTTTGCCCCCGGCCAAAACCTGGAAGGCTTTAGCGGGATGCAAGGGGATCGATAATGCCCTTGCCAAACCGTTTCCGCTGCCTAAAGGAATGATGGCCAACTTAGTATCGGTGTTGATTAAGCCTTTGGCGATTTCATTGATCGAGCCATCGCCGCCAACAGCCACAACAGTATCTACACCATCTTCAACAGCCTTTTTAGCCAGGTCGGTACCGTGGCCAAGGTATTGCAAAGTAGCCAATTCCACTTCGAAGGCCGGTTTTGGTAAATATTGATCAATCCAAGTTTGAATATCTTTATTCCGATCCGTACCGGCTTTCTTATTAATTATAATCAGTATTTTTCTCAAGAACCAAGCAGTTTAAATTATGATAATATCACGGCTTTCAAGCTCAAATCGAGGCTTACCGCGTGATGGATGATGGCGCCAACCGAAATATAGTCAACCCCGGTTTCAGCATAATCCACGATATTTTCCAAGGTAATACCACCGCTGGCTTCCGTTTCAAACTTACCTTCAATCATTCCTACGGCCTCTTTAACCTGCGCGGGACTGAAATTATCGAGCATGATACGATGCACTTTCCCCAGGGCTAAAACTTCCTGCACATCAGCCAAGTTACGGGTCTCCACTTCTATCTTTAGTTGTAAGTTTTTCTCTTTCAAATAAGCCACCGTTTTTTCGATAGCAGCTGTAATGCCGCCACTAAAATCGATATGATTATCTTTCAACATCACCATATCATATAAACCCATCCTGTGGTTAACCGCTCCCCCGATCCGCACAGCCTCTTTCTCCAGCATACGGAAATTGGGTGTTGTTTTACGCGTATCCAGCAACTTGGTATGATAACCTTTCAATAATTCCGTATAAGTTTTGGTCAGGGTTGCGATGCCACTCATTCTCTGCATACAATTCAGCACCAAGCGTTCCCCCATCAACAATGCGTGTACAGAAGCTTTCACTTCGAAGGCTTGCTCCCCTGCTTTCATCGGCTCTCCATCCTTTTTAAACGCCTTGAATTGCGTACCGGGATCCAGGTGTTTAAAAATGGCTTCAGCCACTTCCATTCCTGCCAGGATGCCTTTCTCCTTGATTTTTAGGATGGCCGTTCCCCGGGTAGTCGGCGGAATGATAGCTAAAGTACTATGATCGCCATCACCGATATCTTCCGCCAAGGCACTGGTAATAAATTGATTCAAAGCTGCCGCAGGTAACATACATTCATTTGTTTAATGAGTGGTAAAATTAGGATGGAGAATTGAGAATTCCATTGAAAATGACCTATCGCCGCATAAAAAAGTCCCGGTTATAGAACTAACCGGGACTTTTAAAGAAATTATTCATCAGCCCTAAGGCTATTTATTATCAAACCTTAACTCCGTGAGTACAAAGGTATTACCTTTCTTCTTCAATCGGAAGGTGGTGCGGTATTTAGTGCCGCTGGTAGTAACCATGTTCCCAACTCCAAATTGTGAGCTACCATTACTCGCTTCACCTTTGTGAATAATCTCAAAAGTTTTTACTGAATTTTTGCCGAAGAAATCTTTTAAAATAATTTCAGCTTGTGCTTTGCTGTACGAATCGGATTTTCCTGTAACGTTAATCTCAACATTATTATCGAGATAACGGGACAATCCATTAGTATCGCCCTGTTTAAGTGCTTTCACCACATCATCAAATGGGCCTGGACCCGAGACCGCGAAAGCAGTTAACAGTGCACCGAGCACTAGGGTACCCAGCACAAACATTAACTTTTTCATTGTCCTTTGTTTAATATAATCAATATACTTTTTACCGGTTATAATTGGCGCTAAAACTATGCCAAACTATTGATAGACAAGGAAATCCCACAATCGTGCTATGGAACTTAAGCCACAAATTATGATTTTAATTTAATATATAATAATTACTTAACGTTCAACTGCAATAATTAGGCATTGTGGCTAGCTTTTTTAAAAAAATTAAAATTGCGCGGGAATTAATTTAATTTCACAACCTCATTTTAGAATTAAATAAAACCGGGTATTGTATGAAACAGAAAAGAGCCATTTTAATCATTATGGATGGTTGGGGACTTGGAAAAGTTCCTACCGCGGATGCGATTGCACATGCTAAAACACCTTTCGTAAGCAGCCTTTACCATCAATACCCTCATAGCACCCTGGTAACTTGTGGCGAAGCCGTAGGTTTGCCAAACGGTCAAATGGGGAATTCCGAAGTTGGACACTTAAACCTGGGAGCGGGGCGCATTGTATACCAAGAACTTCAAAGGGTCAATGTTGCCATCAGGGATGGAATATTAGCTAAAAACACGGTATTACTAGATACTTTTAATTACGCCAAAAGCAATGATAAGGCTTTACATTTTATCGGCCTCGTGAGTAATGGCGGCGTGCATTCCCATATTAATCACCTGAAAGCCCTCGTAAGCCTAGCCAAGGATAATGGTCTTAGCAAAGTCTACATCCATGCCTTCACCGATGGGCGCGACACCGACCCCAAAAGCGGCTTAGGCTTTATAAATGAATTACAACAACACCTGGATCAATCCGTTGGACAGATTGCCAGCATAACGGGCAGGTATTACGCGATGGATCGTGACAAACGTTGGGAAAGGGTAAAATTGGCTTACGATGCCTTGGTTAAAGGCGCCGGCACCCCGTCCCAAAACCTGGATGCCGCGATCAAAGCTTCTTATGCGGAAGGTGTTACCGATGAATTTATCAAGCCCATCATCCATGTTGGCGACGATCAAAAACCCTTGGCAACGATCCAGGATGGCGATGCAGTGATCTGCTTTAACTTCAGGACCGACCGCTGCCGCGAAATTACCGAAGTGCTTACGCAACAGGCATACCCTGATTATGGAATGCAACCCTTAAGCTTGCATTATACAACTATGACGGTGTACGATCACAAGTATAAAGGCATTTCTGTATTATTCGAGAACGACGATCTTAAAAATACGATCGGGGAAGTATTAGCTAAAGATGGGAAAACCCAGATCAGGATTGCCGAAACCGAGAAATATCCGCATGTTTCATTCTTCTTCTCCGGTGGTCGCGAGAAAGAATTCGATGGCGAAAAAAGAATCTTGGTACCTTCTCCAAAGGTGGCTACATATGATTTAAAGCCGGAAATGAGCGCTAATGAATTGACCGATGCCCTCGTTCCGGAAATTAATAATAAAACCGCCGATTTCATCTGTCTCAACTTTGCCAATGCAGACATGGTGGGGCACACTGGGGTTTGGCCGGCAGTAATCAAAGCAGTAGAAACCGTTGACCATTGTGTTCAAAGGGTAGTTACAGCGGCCTTGGAAAATGATTACACCGTATTCCTGACGGCGGATCATGGTAATGCCGATTACATGGTGAATGACGATGGTTCTCCAAATACGGCACATTCCCTTAACTTGGTACCATTCTTCGTAATCAGCAAAGATTTTCAAGGAACTGTGAAGGACGGGAAATTGGGAGATGTTGCGCCAACTATCTTGAAATACATGGAATTACCAATTCCAGCAGAGATGACCGGGGAAACATTGATATAAATCGCTCCCGATTAACAATATGTTAAAGCCTTCCTACGGGGAGGCTTTTTTATTGACCCAGCTGTAACATTTGCCGATCAACGCCCGTTTAAC
>Ga0164243_10015195_pt1 | contig 10655 bp, 10 predicted proteins | sample OricompcompostOP_FD_108781 | JGI IMG/M metagenome (GOLD analysis project Ga0164243, IMG submission 108781) | Organic Plus compost microbial communities from Emeryville, California, USA - Original compost - Organic plus compost (OP) | ecosystem: Engineered > Solid waste > Mixed feedstock >...
CGAATTCGCGCCCGACGGCACGCTCTGGGTCACCAGCGACGAGGGATCGGACTTCCAGCGGCTGGGCACGATCGACCCGAAGACCGGCGCCTTCACGCCACGCAGCCCTGAAAGAAAATGGGATGTCGAGCAGTTCGACATCGCCGATGACGGCCGCTTCATCGCCTATGTCACCAACGAGGCGGGGATCAACAAGGTCAAGCTGATGGACCCGACGAGCGGGCAAGTTCGCGAGGTGACCGGGCTTCCCGCCGGGGTCGCCGGCGGGCTGGAGATCGCGCCCTGGGGGTCGATCGGGCTGACCTACACATCGGCCAAGAGCCCGGCCGACGCCTATTCGATCGACCCTGCGACGCTGGCGGTCACGCGCTGGACGAAGAGCGAGACCGGGGGCCTCGACCCCGACGCCAATGTCGAGCCCGAATTCGTCGAGGTCAAAAGCTTCGACAAGGAACCGGTCTCGGGCTTCCTCTATCGGCCGGATCCGAAGAAGTTTCCGGGCAGGCGCCCGCTCATCGTCAACATCCATGGCGGGCCCGAGGGGCAGTCCCAGCCCGGCTTTCTCGGCCGCAACAACTATCTGCTGAACGAACAGGGCATCGCGATCTTCTATCCCAATGTCCGCGGCTCGACCGGCTTCGGCAAGCGCTTCGTCAGCCTCGACAACGGGCCGTTCAAGCGCGAGGATTCGGTGAAGGATGTGGGCGCCTTCCTCGAGACGCTCAAAAAGGATGCGGGCATCGATCCGGCGCGGATCGCGGTCACCGGCGGCTCCTATGGCGGCTATATGTGCTACGCCAGCGCCATCCGTTATTCCGCCGATCTGAAAGGCGCCAATTGCGTGGTCGCGATCTCCAACTTCGTCACCTTCCTGGAGAACACCCAGAGCTATCGCCGCGATCTGCGCCGTGTCGAATATGGTGACGAGCGCGATCCCAAGCAGCGCGCCAAGCTGATGGAGATCAGCCCGCTCACCAGCGTCGACAAGCTCACCATCCCGCTGATGGTGGTGACCGGCGGCAACGACCCGCGCGTGCCGGCGAGCGAGGCCGATCAGATCGTCAAGGCGATCCGGGCCAAGGGCGGCACCGCCTGGCACCTGCTCGGCCAGAATGAGGGACACGGCTTCGCCAAGAAGGAGAATGCCGACTATCAGTTCTGGGTGGGGCTGATGTTCTGGCGCGACACGCTGCTGAGGGGCGCGGCGACGGGCGGAGCGGACCGATAATCCCGATCGTCTATATCGGCGCGGCGCTGGCCGAGATCGCGGGCTGCTTCGCCTTTTGGGGCTGGCTCAGGCTCGGCAAGCCTTTATGGTGGCTGCTGCCGGGCATCGCCTCGCTCGCCGCCTTCGCCTGGTTGCTGACCTTGGTCGATGCCGACCATGCCGGACGCGCCTATGCCGCCTATGGCGGGGTCTATATCGCCGCCTCGCTCGGTTGGCTCTGGACGGTCGAGGGCACGCGCCCCGACCGCTGGGACGTGACCGGCGCGGCGGTGTGCCTGATGGGGGCCGCGATCATCCTGTTCGGACCGAGGAGCCACGCCTGATGGTCGCCAGCACGTTCGACCTGTTCAAGATCGGGGTCGGGCCGTCGAGCTCGCACACCATGGGGCCGATGACCGCGGCCGCCGATTTCGCAGCGCGCGCCGCGTCGCTGCCGGTCGCGCGGGTCGAGGTGCGGCTCTACGGATCGCTCGCGCTCACCGGCAAGGGGCATGCGACCGACCGGGCGATATTGCTCGGGCTGGCTGGACATATCCCGGCCGCGATCGACCCCGACCAGGCCGACGCAGAGGTGACGGCGATCCGCGTGCACAAGCGGCTCAAGCTCGGCGGCATGCGCGAGATCGGCTTCGACGAGGAGAGCGACCTGCTCTTCCTCCAGCGCGAGCGGCTGGAGTTTCATTCCAACGCGATGACCTTCGCCGCGTTCGACGCGGGCGGCACCGAGCTCACCCGGCGCACCTATTATTCGGTGGGCGGCGGCGCGGTGCTCGATGAGGAGCAGACCGGCCGCAACGCGCCGCCCGAAGGCGGGTGGGACCTGCCCCATGTCTTCCATTCGGGTGGGGAGCTGCTCGCGCGCGCGGCCGAGACCGGCAAGAGCATCGCTCAGCTCATGCGTGAGAACGAGGAATCGAGTCTCGCTCCCGAAGAGGTCTCGGCCCGGCTTGCCGCGATCCGCGATGCGATGTCGGCATGTATAGATCGCGGCGTCCGTTCGGATCTGCCCGAGCTTCCCGGGGGCTTGAGGGTCAAGCGTCGTGCCCCGTGCGTCCACAGGACCCTGCTTGCGCGGCAGGAGCGCGCGCTGGCCGATCCGCTGACCGTGATCGACTGGATCAACCTCTGGGCGCTCGCGGTGAATGAGGAGAATGCGGCTGGCGGCAAGGTGGTGACCGCGCCGACCAACGGCGCGGCGGGCATCGTTCCCGCGGTGCTGCGCTATTATGAGCGTTTCGCCCCGGCGCCGACCCAGCGCGGGGTGGAGGATTTCCTGCTGACCGCGGCGGCGATCGGCTCGCTGTTCAAGGAGAATGCCTCGATCTCGGGCGCCGAGGTGGGCTGCCAGGGCGAGGTCGGCGTCGCCTGTTCGATGGCGGCGGCGGGGCTCGCCGCGGCGCTGGGCGCGACCCCGGCGCAGATCGAGAACGCCGCCGAGATCGGCATGGAGCATAATCTCGGCCTCACCTGCGATCCGGTGGGCGGGCTGGTGCAGGTGCCCTGTATCGAGCGCAACGCGGTCGGATCGGTCAAGGCGATCGAAGCGACGCGGCTTGCCATGCTCGGCGACGGCACCCATCGGGTGAGCCTCGACCAGGTGATCGAAACGATGCGCAAGACCGGGCTCGACATGAGCGAGCGCTACAAGGAGACCAGCCTTGGCGGGCTGGCAGTCAACGTCGTCGAATGCTGAGGACCGATCTTCGGCCCATGGCTGGCTGCAAATGGTGCTGTTCCGCGCTTCCGGTGCTCGCGTACCATAGTACGCTGCGCTCCGGGTCACGAAACACCCCGATTTTCGCATCGCCCTGAGTCCGAATCTCGATCGGTCCTGAATCAGCCGGCGAGCGGCTGCGCCTCTTCCTTGACCAGCACCGGCACGTCGCCGCGCACCGGATAGGCGAGCCCTGCCGCATCGGAGAACAGCGCGCCCAGCGCTTCGTCGTAGCGCAGCGGCGTGCGGGTGACCGGGCAGACCAGGATTGCCAGCAGAGCGGGATCCACCGTCACTGGAGCGTCACGACATCGTCGTCGTCGCCGGGCGTGCGGCGGCCGAAGAACTGCATCAGCTGGACGACCAGGTCGGCACGCTCGACCAGGGTCGGCGCCTCCAAGAGCGCCTGCTTGGCGGCGACGTCGAAGGGCGCGATCTGGGCGATGCCGTTGACCAGACTCTCGTCGTCGAGCCGCGCCACCGAATCCCAGTCGACCGAATAGCCCTGCGCATCGGCGAAGCGTCGCGATTCGAGCTCGATCTCGGCGCGGCGCACCGGCGCCAGCGGCTCGACGACATCGTCATCGGCGAACGCGTCGAGCTCGACTTCGAGCTGACGGAAGGGCGTGGACACCTCCAGCTCGCGCACCACGCGAAAGCGCGAGACCCCTTCGAGCACGATATTGTAGCGCCCGTCCTCGAGCGCCTCGACCTGCGCGATGCGGCCGACACAGCCGATGTCGAACAGCGGCGGCGGCTCGCCGGCGCCGCGCGGCTGGATCATGCCGATGCGCCGGTCGCGCGCCATCGCGTCGGAGACCAGCGCACGGTAGCGCGGCTCGAAGATGTGCAGCGGCAGCTGCATGCGCGGAAACAGGATCGCGCCGCCCAGCGGAAAGATCGACAGCCGGGTGCGCGCGGTGACGGTCATGTGAACAGGATCGCCGACAACCGCCGGCGCAGCGCCGAGGTCCAGGGATCTTCGAGGCCGACCACCTCCATCAGCTTGAGCAGCCGGTCGCGCGCCGCGCCCTCGTTCCACGCACGGTCGCGCGCGATGCTTTCGAGCAGCTGGTCGGCTGCGCCCTCCCGATCACCCGACGCCATCAGCGCGCCAGCCAGCTCGTAGCGCGCCTCATGATCGTCGGGATCGGCGGCGATGCGCGCCTGCAGCGGCGCCAGATCGCCGACCGGCGCCGCGTCGCGCTTCAGCGCCAGCGCCGCCTCGGCGCGCTGGATCGCGGGATCCTTTCTGAGCGCCTCGGGCAAGGCCGCGAGCATGGTCTCGGCCTGCTCGATCTCGCCGAGCGCGATCGCGGCGCGGAGCTGGCCCGAAAGCGCGGCGGGATTGTCGGGCGCCATCTCGACGATCTGCGAAAACACCGAAAGCGCGCGCGCGGCGTCGCCGCTGGCGAGCACCTCCTCGCCCATCGCCACCAGGGGCTCGATCTCGGCCTGGAGGTCGGCGGCCTCGCTCGGCACGTGAAGCTGCTTCAATATCTGGTCGAGCATCTGGCCGATCTGGCCCTCGGTGCGCCCCTGGGTCAGGTCGGCGACGATCTGGCCCTGATAGACCGCATAGACGGTGGGGATGGACTGGATGCGGAATTGCGCCGCGACGGCCTTGTTCGCGTCGACGTCGATCTTGACCAGCTTGACGCCCTTGGCGGCATAGTCCGCCGCAACCTTTTCGAGCACGGGGGCGAGCTGCTTGCACGGCCCGCACCATTCGGCCCAGAAATCGAGAATGACGAGCGCGCTCATCGACGGCTCGATCACGTCGCGCTTGAACGCCTCGAAGGCCTCTTTCTCGTTCGCGCTCAACCCGAGACTCGCCACGCCATGCTCCTTGCGATTATTCGACCGCCATTATGTGGGGCGCGGAGGCTCTCTGCCAAGCCCCGCGAGACTCTTTGCGAGAGGGGGTTGCGGCGCCCCAAACCCGGTGCTAACAGCCCCGCCTCACCCCCGGGGGCCCTGCTTCCGGAGACGCACCGAGCGGGCGTAGCTCAGGGGTAGAGCACAACCTTGCCAAGGTTGGGGTCGAGGGTTCGAATCCCTTCGCCCGCTCCAGTTTCCTACAGATCGAAGCCGTAAAGCGCTCGCCGATGGCGGCCCGCACCGGCTTTCGCGCGTCTCATCGAATCGCGCCATCATTGTCACTCTCGCGATTCGAGACCCGGCCCTAGCCTGTATCGCACACCACGAATGCGTCGCGGCGCCTTGACGCTGCGGCGCGCGGAGATGGAGGATGACATGCGCAAACTGATCTCTGCGATGAAGATGTCGCTCGACGGCATGATCGCGGGCCCCGACGGCCAGGATGCCGATTGGGTGACCGGCTGGTCCGACGACTACGGGCTGACGCCGCGGATCGACGCGTGCGTGCTCGGCGGCGGCATGTATCCCGACTACGAAGAATATTGGACCGCCATTCATGACGCGCCCGATCAAGTGACCCCGCTCAACAGGCTGGCGACCCAGGGCGAGGTCGCATGGGCGCGGTTTGCCGCGCACACCCCGCATTATGTGGTGTCGCGCACGCTGACGTCGGCGCGCTGGCCCAACACCAGCTTCCTGCGCAGCACCGAGGAGGTCGCGGCGCTCAAGAAGCAGTCGGGCAAGGATATCTACCTCGTCGGCGGCGCCGAACTCGTCGCGAGCATGATCGATGCCGGGTTGGTCGACGAGCTGCGGTTGCTGGTCTACCCGCTGGTGGCGGGTGCCGGAAAGCCGCTGTTCGCGACCTCGGAAAAACGCAGCGCGTTCGTGCTGCAGGAGGCGCGGCCGCTCACCGACGGGCGCGCCAGCCTCGCCTATATACGCGCGTAACGGTGCGCCCGATTCGGCGGGCGTTTACAAGCGAATTCTTGCCCCTTGCCGCCGGCCGGCTTTTACCGAATCATCACACCGGGAACGAGGGGGATAGCGATGGCGGTGTTCAGGCGGCTGATGCTGGCGATCGGATTGCTGGCGGCGTGTTCGGTGCCGGCGCAGGCGCAGACGGTCTATGTCCATGCCGGGCGGCTGGTCGACGTGCTGACCGGGCGGGTGCTGACCGACCAGCGCATTGCAATCGAGAAGGAGCGCATCATTGCGGTCGAGCCCTGGGCGCCGCCGCCCGCGGGCGCGACGGTGATCGACTGGAGCGGGATGACCGTGCTGCCCGGGCTGATCGACATGCACACCCACCTCGCCGACTGGGGCCAGACCAGCAATGTCGCCGAGCCGCTGCTCCGGTCGCCGCAGGAAATGGCGTTCGTCGGCGCGAAGAACGCCCGCGACACGCTGATGGCGGGCTTCACCACCGTCCATGACGTCGGCTGCTTCCGCGCCTTCACCGATGTCGCGCTGCGCGGCGCGATCAACAACGGCATCGTGCCCGGACCCCGGATGAACGTGGTCGGCGCCTGTATCACCGTTCAGGGCGGCGGCGGCGAGGTCACCGGCTTCGCGCCCGACGTGACGGTGCCCGAGGATATGCGCGTCGGCGTCTATCGCGACGCCAACGACGCCCGGCTGAAGACGCGCTACCTGTTCCAGCACGGGGTCAACTCGATTAAGATGATCGCGACAGGCGCGGTGCTCGCCGAAGGCACCGAGCCCGGCGAGCTGGAGATGACCGAGGACGAGATGCGCGCGGTGACCGCGCAGGCGGACATCCACAAGAGCTACGCCACCGCGCATGCGCACGGCGCCGAGGGCATCAAGGCCGCGATCCGCGCGGGCGTGCGCTCGATCGAGCACGCCTCGCTGATCGACGACGAGGGCATCGCCATGGCCAGGAAGGCCGGCGTCTGGCTGGTCATGGATATCTATAACGGCGACTATATCGAGGCGGTCGGCGCCAAGGAGGGCTGGCCCGAAGGCTATCTGCGCAAGAACCGCGAGACCACCGACGCGCAGCGCGAGGGATTCCGCAAGGCGGTGAAGGCCGGCGCGCGCATCGCCTTCGGGACCGATTCCGGGGTCTATCCGCACGGCCAGAACGCCCGGCAATTCCCCTATATGGTGCGCTATGGGATGACGCCGATGCAGGCCATCCAGGCCGCGACGACCAGCGCCGCCGAGCTGCTCGGCTGGCAGGCCGATGTCGGCGCGGTTGCGCCCGGCCGCTTCGCCGACATGGTCGCGGTCAAGGCCGATCCGCTCACCGATATTTCGGCGCTCACCGCGATCGACGCGGTGATGAAGGGCGGCGTCCTGGTCAGGTAGGATCGAGCCGATCAGGTCGCGGGAGCGGTCTGGATCGGTTCGGGCTCGGGTGCCGGCTGCTGCGCGGCGGCATCGCGTGGTGCAAGGATCGCCGCGGTCTCGATGATGTCGAGTGCGCGGCGCGCCTCGATATAGCGGCGCGCATTCGCCATCCAGTTTTCCGCCTGCGCGCGGCCGGGCATGCGCGCCACCTCGGCGAGCGCGGCGTCGACCTGCCCGCCTTCGAGCTGGCGCTTGGCGCGCTGCAGCCGGTCCGAGGGAAGCGGCGACGGCGTGCCTTCCTTGCGCACCACGATCAGCCCGGACATCTCGCGCTTGAACCCCTCCCACCAGCTGCGCGATCCGCCGGTGACCAGATCGGGGCCGAGATCGTTCAAGGCGAGTTGAAGCTGTTCGAGCGTGACCGGCTGGCGCGCCGCCGCGATCACCATCGCCACCGCACGCGGCTGGCTCTCTCCGAAGCGCGCGCGGAGCTGCGCCTCGATATAGCCGAGCGCCACGCCGCGATCGAGCGCGCGCCGCGCCGCGAAGGCGACGAGCAGCCCCTCTGCGCGCGACGCGTTGCCCGAGGCCGCCTGCGCGCTCACCCCGATACGCGCGATGCGCAGCTCGAGCTCGCGCACGCGCTGGGTGAGCGCGTCGAGCGACGCCGGGGTGGCGGGCGCGGTCTGAACGGGTTGCGGCGTCACCTGGATACCGGGGCTGATCGCGCCCGCGACCGGCGCACCCGGCGCGGCGACCGGCGTGCTGCCGAGCACCCCGAGCCGGTCGCCCCATTGGCGCAACGCCAATCCCATCGCGATCAGGCCGAGCAGGAACGCGACCAGCGCGATGACGAGCGTCGTCTTCAGCGGGTTGCGCGGGCGTTCCTCGCCCTCGATCACGCGATAGTCGCTAGCCATTCAGTCCCCGATTGCTCTTGGCGAGCGCCATTAGTCGCACAAGCGCGTCGCGATTGCCAACAAAGCCTGATCTTCGGGCCGTTCGGCGATCTCGACCGATCTCCAGCCCGCGCCCGCCGCGGCCGCGGCCGCCGGGCTGATCGCGGCGACGCTCACCGCCGCGCGCGGTCGCCCGAGCGAGTCGACCAGCGCGGCGAAGCGCTCGGCGGCGCGCGGCGAATGCAGCAGCGCCAGCGGCCGCTGCCCGAGCGCATCGTCGAGCCCCGAAGGACGCGGCAGCGCGCGCGATTCATAGACTTCGACCCGTTCGACAAAGACCCCGGGCGCCGCGCTTTCGCGTCGCTCGACGCCGCAGGGGTGGAGCACGCGCAGGATGCCGTCGCGCTCGATCGTCTCGGCGAGCGCCCTGGCATCGCCCGGCCCCTCGCGGACGTCGGCGAAGCCCGCGCGGCGCACCGCCTCCGCGGTCGCGGCGCCCACCGCATAGGCGGGAAGCGCGGCGTAGCGCGACAGTTGGCGCCCGCCGGTGCGCACCGCATTGGCGCTGGTGAACATGATCGCGTCGAAGCGCACCGGATCGGGCGGGAACCAGGGGATCGGTGCCACCTCGAACAACGGCACGCTGAGCGTGCGGAGGCCGCGCGCCATCGCGCTCTCGGCGGTGCGGCGCGCGCCCGGCTCTGGGCGCAGGATGAGCACCGGGCGGTTCACCGGCCGAACAGCCCGGCAAGCGCGGGGTCGGCGGAATCGAGCAAAGCCGCGGCGAGCGCCGCCACCGGCGCATGATCGCCGCGCACGGCGCGCGCATCGCCCGCCTCGTGCAGGCTGCCCTCCTCGCTCAATATCTCGGCGCGGATATGGAAATAATCGCCCTCGACCCGCGCCAACGCCGCCACCGGCGATCGACAGTCGGCGCCGAGCGCGGCGAGCAGGGCGCGTTCGGCCAGCACGCATTCACGGGTGTCGGCATCGTCGATCGCGGCGAGCGCAGCGCGCACATCGACCCGCGCCGCCAGGCATTCTACCCCCACCGCGCCCTGCGCCGGGGCCGGCAACATCGTCTCGACCGGAATCGCGTGGCCGATATCGGGCCGGCCGAGCCGGTCGAGCCCCGCCGCGGCGAGCAGGGTCGCCTCGGCCTCGCCGCGCGCGAGCCTGGCGAGCCGGGTGTCGACATTACCGCGGAACAGCACGATCGAGAGGTCGGGCCGCAGCCGGCGAAGCTGCGCGGCGCGGCGCGGCGAGCTGGTACCGACGCGCGCGCCTTCGGCCAGCGCCGCGACCGACTCGGCGCCGATCAGCCGGTCGCGCGCATCGGCGCGTTCAAGCATGGCCGCGATCGCGATTTCCGCCGGGCGGATGGTCTCGACATCCTTCATCGAATGCACGGCGAAATCGATCGCATCACCGGCGAGCGCGCGGTCGAGCTCCTTGGTCCACAGCGCCTTGCCGCCGATCTCGGCAAGCGGACGATCCTGCACCGCGTCGCCGGTGGTCACGACCGGAACGATCAGAATCGCGTCGTCGTCCCAGCCATGCGCCGCGATCAGCGCATCGCGCACCATATTTGCCTGCACGAGCGCGAGCGGCGATCCTCGGGTTCCGAGGCGCAGGGGACGGCCGGGGGACAGCATCGCGGCTTGTGCTAGCGGCGACTAGGACTAGATGAAAGGGGTATGAGCATCATCCTCGGCATCGAATCGAGCTGCGACGAAACCGCCGCCGCATTGGTGACGAGCGACCGGCGGATTCTGGCGCATCGGCTCGCCGGTCAGGAGGCGGCGCACCGCCCGTTCGGCGGGGTGGTGCCCGAGATCGCGGCACGCGCGCATGTCGAGGCGCTGACCCCGCTGGTCGAGGCCGCGCTCACCGATGCCGGCCTCGATCTGGCGCGGGTCGATGCTGTCGCGGCGACCGCCGGGCCGGGGCTGATCGGCGGGGTGATGGTGGGGCTGGTCACCGCCAAGGCGCTCGCGCTCGCCGCGGGCAAGCCACTGATCGCGGTCAACCATCTGGAGGGGCACGCGCTCTCGCCGCGGCTCGCCGACCCTGATCTCGCCTTTCCCTATCTGTTGCTGCTGGTCTCGGGCGGACATTGCCAGCTGCTGCTGGTCGAGGGCGTGGGCCGCTACCGCCGGCTCGCGACCACGATCGACGATGCCGCGGGCGAGGCGTTCGACAAGACCGCCAAGCTGCTTGGCCTCGGCTTTCCCGGCGGCCCCGCGGTCGAGCGCGCGGCTGCCGACGGCGATCCCCGAGCGGTGAAGCTGCCGCGCCCCCTGGTCGGCAGCGCCGAGCCGCATTTCTCCTTCGCGGGTTTGAAGAGCGCGGTGCTGCGCGCGCGCGACGCGGGCATCCACAGGGCAGAGGATATCGCCGCAAGCTTCCAGCAGGCGGTGATCGACTGCCTGATCGACCGCACCCGCCGCGCGATCGTCGCGGCCCCCGGCGCCACCGCGCTGGTGGTGGCGGTGATGGCCCACCCCTCGTCCAGGCTCGGCAACGTGGTCGGGATGCGGCCCCTGCGCTGGATCGGGGTGCGCTCGTACGGCATCTACCTGTGGCAGCTGCCGATCATCACCCTGACCACGCCGCC
>Ga0164243_10015196_pt1 | contig 10655 bp, 8 predicted proteins | sample OricompcompostOP_FD_108781 | JGI IMG/M metagenome (GOLD analysis project Ga0164243, IMG submission 108781) | Organic Plus compost microbial communities from Emeryville, California, USA - Original compost - Organic plus compost (OP) | ecosystem: Engineered > Solid waste > Mixed feedstock >...
TCATCGATGCGGATGACCTCGCCCATACCCTGCCCCCCTTCGCTCTCGGTCATGTCTTGCTCCCTCCAGAAAATCTAAAAGGAACCGCCAATCCGGAAAGTGCGAAAGATCCTGTACGTTATCCTGCTGTGCTCCCGTCCATGCTGACCATCCTTCCATAGAAGGATAACAATCGGCTCGCTACGCGGCCGCCTCGCAAGGCGGCCTCCAGAGCACGCTTACCACAAGGAGAGCTGGCAATCGTCAACGCGCTGGACGGATGTCACGCGCCGAAGCGGCGCGCGTAATGGACATGGAACGCCAGGGCTACAGGGCCGCAACGCCGAACGTCTTGCCGGACTGCACGATCGGCTAAGGCCGGACCATAGGTGTTTCCAGTAGGCGGCACTGAAAGGCGCTGGTGCTGCACAGCCCGGCAAGCACCTTCAGTTGTGGCTTCAGGGCGAGGCTCGCTTCGGAGACAAGGCACGTCGCCCAGCGTTGGTTCGAGCGCGGCCAGCGCCCGCCCAACCTATATGAATGTCAGTTCGCCTTAGCCGATCGCTTCTCCGCCGTGCGCCCGGCCACGGGCGAGGGCTTCACCCTGGTGATGCTCCTCATCCCCACCGAAGCCATGTCGATCTTCCTCGAGGGCTTTGCCGCTAACCTAGCCCTGACGCCCACGCCCTCGTAGTTCTCGATCAGGCCGGGTGGCACAGCATCAGCGTCTTGTATACCCCCGAGAATATCACACTCGTTCTGCGGCCACCTTACGCGTCCGAACTCAACCCGGCCAAACAGATCTGACTGCATCTCGCGATGCGTTACCTGTATATCGTCCCCTCGATAACTACGACGCCACCAAGGAGACCTGTTGCGCCACTCGGAGCGCCCTTACCATTACCACTCCCTCACCACGTTTTCAGGGATCTAGAAGACCAGTTAATATGTCAGCCAGCACGATAATACATCAAAATTTCAAGATACTATAAATGGCGAACGGTTTTAAATCTAATTACGCAGAGTACTGGCAGAATGCAACACAGTCAGCAGCACATAGGAACCATGCCGGCAACAGTTCGCGATACACAACGCTTAACTTTTGGTTCCCAAAGTGATTCACTTTCAGTGACTTGTGCTGCCTCGGAGATCATGCCGAACATGCCTGGGCAGAAGCATCCGGCCGGAAACATTCTTTATAGGCATGCGAGAGGCCGTACAATCAATCTCCCCAACGGCACAGCCACATCCGTAATACCCAGACAGGGAGGCCATGGTGATCACGGCGGCTGCCCAACGACCGCCAACAGCGCACGCGCAAGGCGGCGGGCTGAGCAACTTCGCACTATTTCGGATTCTGCTAGTTAATCAGTCACTGTCCGATGCCCCGATCGCAAAATTGCAATCCATCTTACTCAAAGGCGTCGCAGCGATGGTCACTAGTTTCTGACCGGAACCAACCCTACTGCGCATGTCACGCCAAAGAGCATACTGGCCTTGCTTGCTTGCATCCGGCTCCTCGCGACCATTTAGCCAAAAATCCATCCAATCAACCGTCAGTGTTTGCGATTTGATTATAACGGCCGGGACAGTGGGCGGATGTTTTGGCGATGAATAGACTCTGAAATCCACCGGCTTGTCGAGACGCTTCATGCCAACGAAGATATCCCACCAGTCGGTGGCAAACGGGCCATACTTTTCAAGGAGAACTGGCGTCTGAATCTTGTCCAAGTGATAAAACGGATTCCGATTAATCCATTCCGATTGTGTCGCCCCCCATGGAGTCGCCCCGCACGCCATAATTTCATGTGTCGCCATGCCCTGATATGGCAATTGATACGTCGTAACATAACTAAACGGAGATGGACTGATCGCATCAGCCACAATTATAGCTTTAAGGGGCATTTCAGGAAAGACAGTCATGTTGAAAACAAACGGACCATTTGAGCTGTAACCAATGACGCCAACGTTCGTTGGATCAATAATACCGCGACCGTCGAGCAGGCGGATCCCGGAGTATACGCCTCTCGCATAAACGGCCTGACTGCCGTGGAGCAGCATGTGGTTCGCTAAAACCGGATCTGCCATCTGGAGTACAACCATGCCCCTGTTTGCTAAAGCCTGGGCTGCATAGGGGGCATTTCCGTAGTACGGACCGTTAATCAAGAAACTGTTAGGGTCGAATCCATGAGTCTGCACAACTAGGGGATACCTGCGGCCCTCTTGAAAGTCTGGCGGCAATACGAGACCGCCCATCCAAGTCCGACCGGTTTCATCCTGCCATTCGACCTTCTCGATTTCACCGAACGTTACAGATTTATACTGCGGGTTGAGCTCCATAAGCATTACTTCGCGTCCGGTTTCCAAGTCCATTATGTATAGATTTGGTGGCCGGTTAAAAGCTTCACCAGTAAGAATTCTTAGACCCAAGACATTGTCTTGCAGATAACATCCAGGTAGATTATCATTAGGAATCTTCGTCGGCCTAGTCGTAAAACTACAGCGGCCCTGCCGGCCAGCCCTGCCAGTCGGGGGCATGGAACCGTAAATTTTTGTCTGGTTTGAAGGGATAGTTCTTCCGCTTTCCAACGCGCCAAGTGCAGCATGGCCAGTCGCGGCCGCGCTGACCCGGCGCAGAGTCGGGTAATGAATAATGATGCCACTTGTTGCAGCAGCGGGCGCATGGCCTGCCAGCTGGTCTGCAGAAATCTGGTTTCCCAAGTCAGTTACATTCTCGAGATAAACATGCTCATTATCGATCCAAGTCGCCTGAGACATCGGGACAACCGTTGATCCCGTCCGATCCGGAGGTGGGACGACCAGATCTGCGAGATGGGTTGCACTACCTCTGGCAAGATCGATAAGCAGATAATATGTATACTCAATAAACGAGGGCATGACGTTCTTATTATAATAGATCGGCGGGTTTGCGCTTGCCCTCAGGTATCGCTCGGAGGATTCAAATTTTTCGCGCAGTTCTTCGGGCGGTTCGGGGATTATGACCTGCAAGACGGCGCGCTTGCCATCTGGAGAGAAAACAGCATGCTTCAGTGGACTCACCAACGTTACACCCGAGGTCAGCAAAACAGGCTCAGCGCCTCTCTGCAGTTTCTGAAATTGGATGCGGGCTGGTGATGAATAGGGCTGCAGTCCAAAAATAATGTCGGACATTGTTTTGCCGCCAGGCAAACAGTATGTATCTTCAAATGTCAGTTGATCCAACGAATATTCTAACTCATCACAATGTTTTGATTTAAATAAATCTCCAGTCAAAAAAAATACAGAGTTCGTTTCTGCGTTGTAACCGTATTGATATACGTGTGTACGACTATTTGTAACCTGTTCTTTTTGCCTATTTCTTAAATTAACCTTGAATATTTGATGCACATTCTTCTCATCAGGTGCTATAAATAGTATATCATTACCACCGTTAATTAATGTCAATTCTCTTATGCCTGCACTATCATAAAATGGCACCCAAGGTATGCTCTGATCATAATCTACGGTTACAACTGTTACTGGAGCGGGTGCATCCTTCTGATTGCCTCTTAAATATTTAGTCACCTCCGCCATCTCAAACATCAGAAGCCGAAATGTATAGTTATTCTTCGTCGCGTTACCGGTTCCGGTTATAACAAAAAGCCTTTCACCACCCTCACTGAGCAGGAAAGGCTGGCTGCGTCCGAACGGCCCCGTGCCAATCGGGTAGAACTGGGTCCGATTGATGCCGTCTGCCACAATGAACGGCCGTGCAGCGTAGGCGGACGAACTACCAAAGTCACAGAAAGACATCGCAGCCATAGTGCATATAAGAACTAATTTTCTTAATATCATCGCTGGTTCTTTCATATTTGATACTTACCAAGCCACCTTCCCTGCCATCATTTCAGCAATGAGCTGGCTACCATCTGAAGCTGAGTTCAGCAGACAGAATGCGACCTAAGGGATCCGCTGCGCTTGGCGCAAAACCCAAATCGGTATCGGCAAATGGCGGGTCAGTGCCAAACAGGTTAGTAGCACTCACATTGAGCTTCAGGGGACCCTCCGCGTCAATGTGTAGGTTTCTGTCGAACGCTACGGACAAGTTTACGTCGACCGTAGTGAACGATTGGACCTTTCTACGAAACGCGGACTGGTTGTTTTCGAAAGAATCGGTGTAGTTGACCGTGACGGTAGCAGCAGAACCGGCTTGCGAAATTGTTACGCTGCCGCGTGCCCGAAAATCAACGGGGTTGTCGATCGTATCGACAAATTCGATATTTGGCGAGGTGGGAGTGAACTGCACTTTGTGATTGATAATGTAAGTTGCTGAGCTTCCGATCGAAATATCAATTGTACTAAGTGATGTTGAATAGTTAACAGATGCATCGACACCTTGAACTGTGTTCTTTGACATATTCTGCGTTCTATAGTCGACAATTGCACCAATCAGCTCGGGCACACAGCTGGACGAAGTTCCAATGAAGATCGGCTGACTGCAAAGCTCCGCTATCTGACTCTCGGTCGGATTTCGCTTGATAACCGAGGCGTAGATGTCTTCCAGAAGCAGAATATTGCTACGCGCATTAATACCGACGATCCTGTCTTTAAAAACCGTACGGAAATAATTTGCAGAAACCGTGAGGCCTGACAGAAAAAGGTCGTCAACAGACAGGCCAAAAGTCCAGCTGATGCTTTTTTCGGGAGTCATTTCAGGGTTATTACCGAAAAGCGATATGATTCGTGTATTGCCCGTTGAAGAGAGGGGATCAGGTATTGACTGTACCAATATAGTGTTGGAAGCGGTCGACAACTGGTCGAGATTGGGCGCGCGGAAAGACGTTCCGTAAGTTGCGTTCAGGAATAGGCCCTCAAGAGGAGCATAGCGGAGGCCGACTTTGGGATTTTCGGTTGTTCCTGCATCGCTGTATTTATCAATCCGGCCAGCGACAGATAGATCAAGGATGTGAACAAAATCAATATCACTTTCAGGCGCAATCAATGGTGCATAAAACTCTACAAATGCTGCATAGATTCGACGGTCGAGATTTCTGATCCGAAACGGCGTATCTCCCAAGAGACCGCGATGCTTAAAGCGCTCGGATCGATAGTCCACTCCTGCTGCAACTGAAATTTCTCTATCTAGGATCATCAAAAGCGGGCCGTCGACGACTGCATTAAAGTTCGTGATAGACGAACGGGTATGGCGCTCGGAAAGGTGTTGAAGCGCAGCTAAAGTTGCGGGATTGTTCGATGTCCCGTTCCCAAATACATTGAGCGCTGTTGCCGGGTTGTTGTCAGCTAGAGCCAAATCAACTGCTTCCCTGTCGATAACCCATGCCCTACTGCTGGTTCTTTGCTGACCATGGGAAATTGCTGTTTCCAGGCGCCAACTTGCAAGATCAAGCCGAAAACCGGCTGTACCTGCTCCGTTCCGAATACGCGCCTTGTTAGTCTCGGGCCCAAGATCTGATGCAAATGAATAGGCAACAACAACCGAATCCGAGTCGAACGGGTTTACATAGAAAGGATTTGTATCGAATACAAAAAGGGTCGATGTAACAGCTTCAAGAAGTATTTTCGTTCTACGTTGACTGTAATGCACTTCGGAGAACAATGTAAGTTTATCAGTAAGATTCTGTTCGATATTTAAAAAGACACTGTGGCGCTCCTGTTCCGGCAGGATAGAGGCACGTATGTCCCGGTCCTGCAAGTTTATCTGGCCCGCCAGCAAATCGTTGACTGTAAGCTGGCGGCCATCCTGATTTGAAGGTATGGCATAGGCGGGAACAAACGTAATGGGATCTAGAATGTTACCGGGACTTGCGTGATATTGGCGGAAATCAGTGCCACCATGCGGGCGCTGATCTGCGGTCAGCGCAAAATCGCGTTCCGAAAAAGGAACGAAATTACGAAAATAGTATTCATAGCTGATTAGCGCATTGCCGCTATCCCACGTTCGGCCAAAGGACTGTGATAGGCGATATTCGTCCATGTTGCCTTCGGTAGAGCGTCCGTATCGTAAGCGTGTTTCGGCGCCATCAAAATCCGTTCGTAGAATAAAGTTAACAACGCCCCCAACGGCATCGGAGCCATACAGTGCAGAAGCTCCGTCCGGTAGAATCTCTATTCGTTCAATAGCGGATTGCGGAATAAGCGTTACGTCTGTAAAATTACCCTGCACGCCGGCCGCGGGCTGGCGCCGTCCGTTGATCAGGATTAAGGTAGAGTCAGCACCGAACCCTCGAAGATCGACTGCCGCTCCTGCAAAGAGATTCGACCCCTCGAGCTCACCTGCGCTACGGTATTCAGTGCCTCCGCCGCCGGAAAAGTTTTGCGGCAGGGTTCGAAAAAAGTCTTGCACAGTTGCAAATCCCGATCGCTCCAAGTCCTCCCGGCTGAATACGTCGAGATCTGCACCGGCGGCGATCTTGCCGCGGATGTGGGAACCGGTAACAATTATAGGTCCGGCCTCGAGAACTTCAGAGGCCGAGAGCTGTTGCTCGGCAGGTGTCTCGGCTGCAGGATGGAGAGCCGGACGGCCGTGAGCGGCCTCTCTCTCAGGGGCCGCGTCTGTGCTGTGAGGCCCTGATGATACCCTGCGGTGCTGGCTACTCTGCAACGGCGCACTGGCAGAAGTGCCCCCAGTGGATAGTGCGGACCGATCAGCTCGGGCAAGCGCGGAGAGACTATTGGCTGCGATAACGCTTAAGGCTGTTGAAGTGATAAGGACAGTCTTATACAGGCATATTGGTTTGTTTTTCATTTTTTTGCCCCGTTACTGTAGCTTGTAAGCATGCCCCGTTATGAAGTGCACAGCTGTCGGTGTGGCGCCATAGCTTCCGACGAAAGCATCGTCCTGGCGCGGCTCACATCGTTCGATCTAATGCCAACGTGTCAGCGGCGAATTGCCTGAGGCGAATTAAAAACTAGCCCGATCTTTTCTTACGCAGCCATTACAGATGCCGGACAGGCCATACTGAGCTGTTAGGTAGTTTGGACCAGTGATCCGTGTTGCAGCGCAAACGATTGAGGGGCCGCCCTCGGAAAGACAGCGGCAGAGAGCAGTTGGTGACTGGAATGACAGCCACCCAGCGCCTTTTTCAAGCGATTCGTTTCTGGCCAAGGCTCCCTGATATTCTGATTGTCCCGGCATCCTATGCTCCCCTTCTTATAGCTGCAGCGGCGCGGTTCAAGCGCCCGCCTTACACCGGAGCGCGTTGCTACGTTTATGGTTGAAGCGGGTCGGCGCCATTAGAAAACATAATGCACCAGACTTGAATGTACGAAAGGCAGTGAGCTGTCGCCCGTTCTGAACCCCGATTTACCCGCCTTTAGCCATTAAAATTTCGAGATTCTCGAGCTAGAGTCGCTTATAAAGTTGTTTTTACTAATTAATACAATATGATTTTATTAACTAATTAATTTACTTCAAAACAACACAATGTAAAAAATAATTTATCTATTGGACAACATTCGTTGCCTTACTTGCAACAATTTACGAATTTATACTCTAATTTAAAAACCATTTCACAAAATGTCAAGTCCACAAATTTCCGAGAGGAATATCTTTTTTGGATTTATTAATAAAATCTCATAAAAAACCCCCACCTATTGATACATCTTATTTATCATTAGTAAATTAATTATGCACCATTAATAATCATATTTAACAATTATATGATCATTTTCCTCCAAGGTGTCATCTTTAGGCACCCAGGAAACATCCTTATGATGTAGAATTCCTGTATTCGGCGGATCTAGCATGCCTTTGGATGACACCCCACTGCACCCAAACCTTCAAGCTGTCCAATAACCTGCTGTTTATGGACAATATATATGACATTGTGAGGTTTTATTTGTCACCACTCGCTCGAGCGTCGATCCTATCACTACTTTGGCAGAGACACATCAATCCAGCTTTAAAGATCGGGTGCAGCAGAGCAGGCACTGGTTTGGCGGCCTAAGGACAAGCAGGTAACCGATGAAAACCTGACGGACCGTGGGCAGGCTCGGCGCGGGCAGCGGCCCGTGTCAGATTTTCCGCTATATCTGAAGCAAGCGCTGATGCTGGAGAAAAACGATCATGCTCATCAGGGTATGGCAGTGCAAGCTTCCTCCGGATTGGCCAACCCCAGCTCCTCCTTCAGTTGCCGGTGGGGCCTGCTCGCAGATCCAGCGGGCCTTGAGGGTGAACACCAGGGTTCTCAGGTCTGCGGTCTCAAGAAGGTTCAGGAGATAATATTTATGTTCACCCGAGGCCCAGCGTTTGCCGATCCGTCAGGTTTCTTCGCTAGGCAGGCGCTAGGCGCCCATGGCGCGAATCCGCTGGGGCGGCCTATCAGGCACGCGCACCCGTACGGCAGAAAAGGAGGCACTCAAACGCCCCATGCTTCTCCGTTGCCATATGGCCTTGGGGAGCATCTTGTCGGCAGCCAGCGAGTCGGTCTCCGACACGCAGCGCAGGCTGCGGTCGCCCACGCTGGGCCCGCGAGAAGATCATGACGATATCGGGGTAATAAACCTTCTGATGCTTTGGAATACCGAGCGTCCATAAAAAAGCCTTGGCAAGAGGGTACACTGAGGCGATAGTCAGCATCGGCCAGCACAACGCCGAAGGACAGGCCCGCTGTGCGCGCCCAAATCGATCTCGGCCAGGGCGCAATCACCGGCTTGAACTGGAAAATGCGCGTAGCATCCGGTACATCAGCGTTGTCGAGGCGGTCTGCGTCCCGGGTTCGGTTCTCCGGCAGGGATAAACGATAGGAACTGGGACTTAGCCCTGAGCTAAAGTCAGGGCAACCAGAGTCTGGCAATTGGCTCACTTGCCACGCGCTGTAGCATACTGGAGCGCAGAGCCTATGGAGCGAATGCCCCTTCTGGACAGAGCCGTGCCATCAATAATGAGAACAGCCTGCCTACCACCGACCAAACGGTTGGCTTCTTGCAAAAGCGCCGCGTCGAGCAGCGCCTGGCCCTAGAGTCCTAATGCGATGGAATGACAAGCTGTTATGCGAAGGCAGCCCCAGGCGTGGCCCATTAGCTGGATGCTCTTGCGGTCGCCTAGGGCAATCAGCCGGTCACATAAAGCGGACACAAACGCTGCCGAGCCGAATGGCATGGTCGCTTCGGAAACAGCGCCAGCCACGCCTGCAAGTCTTCCCGCTACTCAAGGCCGTTCCGTGCCATTAGACCTCCATAGCCTCCAACCGCTCAAACTCACCCAATTAATGCCAACTCCGCGGCGCTCGGCGATGCCAACTGGGCGGACAAGCTTGATCGCAACCTCACCGCGACCGCAACGAACGCCGCGCCTACCAGCCGGCCCGCTGTCGCGCCAGCAAGACCGGCGGGTACAAGCGGGCCGGGGCGAAGCAGGAGAGCGACCCCGCCGATGACGGCAATGCACAGCCAGAACGACACGCCGCACAGGACGCTGATCAGGGAAATATCGACGGCCTTGATTCCAGCCTCCAGAGGGGCGTTGTCTTCCACGCAATCAGCCACAACTTCCATTTAAACGGTGAAGATCTCATCCAGACCGAGAACAGCGATAAGTGAGGCGCACCTCCTCATCCGCGCCAGCGGTTGGGAGCCGCTCGCCGCTTGGAGGGGCTCCAATGGCCCGTTCGCGCTGCGCCTCTGGACTGGCGAGCCCAACCAGATCAAGCCCTGACAGAAGCCTTTGGCCCAACTCTACTCCTTCTTCTCTCTCGAACGCACCTTGGTCGGGGCGCTGCGATCAGTCATAATTACCCATCATGCCCGGTAGGTGCGACCACCTGGATCGCTGTTCGCCCACCCCTAGGCTAGATCATGTGCCGCTTCCGGTTCACCGACCTGATGGGTTAAATAGAAGAGGAAGACACGATCGCCCGAGACGACGACGTTAGGATGGTGTTTTTTTGGCACGAGCTGTCAGCCGTGCACCTGCTTCACTCGGCAGATACCCAGCTGCTGTAGTCAGTGGGTTGCATCCTCCGAGCGCATGACAAGCAGCCCCTTCCATGCGTCCGAGATCATTCAGTGGCACCCCTTCCAACGGAAGACCCTGGGGTCTTCGCCCGGCACCGTGATATCAATGCCACCCACGATCCAGTGAATGAGATCGTGGCTGTTAGCGTGCAGAACGCGGTTCCTGCGATCCATCCTTGTACAAGAGCTTAAAGCTTCAGCATCGAGCCAGACCACGCTCGCATTGATCACCCGGTCAACCTCAAGATCAAGCATCTTGCTGCAGGCCCAGCCTCAAAGGTTACCATTGGTCTGGTGGACGATTCAGCGTGACGAGGCATAAGAGCCGGTAAGAAAGCGGGTGCGCCTCTTCATCAGTCCAGTCATCAAAGTTGCATGATTTTTCGAAATTCTGATGCGGCACGGCTCCGACTATCGCCTCGTTTGCCCTTTCCCTCGCCTTCAAGGATCAGATCATTCCTGCGAACCAAACTATGGTTGCTGAAGTGGTTCAGGCCTGACGATTCTCCCCACATTGTGCAAGTTTCCGGTCCGCATGAAATCCACGCTCGCGGCCCTCTTCGTTAAGTAGTCACTTTTTATAACTTTTAAGTTGCTTTTTAGAATGTCCTTGCCATGCTGACTACAGGTGATTCGCGGGCAACCAGGCTTGGCGGTACGGCGACGCCTCACCGGCCTATGTCTTTCGCGTCCTCCAGTTTCTCTGCGTACCCAAGCGCACA
>Ga0164243_10015197_pt1 | contig 10654 bp, 4 predicted proteins | sample OricompcompostOP_FD_108781 | JGI IMG/M metagenome (GOLD analysis project Ga0164243, IMG submission 108781) | Organic Plus compost microbial communities from Emeryville, California, USA - Original compost - Organic plus compost (OP) | ecosystem: Engineered > Solid waste > Mixed feedstock >...
AAGGCCGAGCGCGCTGACAGCCGCCAGGATGGCCAGACTGTTGAGTGCCATATGCTTGCCGGCGGCTGGGAGGCTGTATCCATGCTCTTCGTCCCTGAGACGGACTGATACGCGCTTGCTGCCCGCATCATAGTCGAGCAACTGGAAGTCACTTTCTCCGGTCGTACCGAAGTGGAAAACCTCCAGCTTTCGCGCAGTTGCTGCCGCGTGAACTGTCTCCCACTCGAGCATGTTCCTGTTGATGACTGCCACTCCTCCCGGCGACATGGCGGAAAAGATGGCGCTCTTGGTGCGCGCGATGTCCCGAAGCGAACTGCCCTCGCCGAGATGGGCGGGAAAAATATTGGTGAACACGGCAATGTCCGGCCGGGCCATGCGCGCGCTCTGGCCCATCCGCCCGATGGCCAGTTCGAGCACGATATGCGGTGCGTGAAGTGGCATGGAGGCCAGATTCCATGCCACGCCATGCGGCAGGTTGGCATTGTAGCCGGTTCGGCCCACCCTCCCCCACGCGCTCAGCACGTGAGCAAGCATGGCGACGGTCGTCGTCTTGCCGGCACTTCCCGTAACCGCCAGCACCTTGCCGGTCATGCGTTCGCGAGCATGGCGCCCCATGGCCAGGATCGCCACACCTGTGTCGCCGACGCGAAGCACCGGCATGCTGGCCGGGCCCGGAATCATATCGGAACTGGTAATGATGCCGGCCGGCGGATGCGGCAGCGTGGAAAGCAAATGCTCCTGTATACCCTTACTGCCCGGCTCGCTGCCGCGAACAACAACCAGATTGCCGGCCTGCATGGTCGGCCCGTGAATACATAGTCCGCTGGCAAACCAGCGCTTGGGCGGAGAGATGATCCAGCGACCTCCAGCTGCTTCGGCAACTTCATCGGCTGTCCAATGTCCGGCGCTATCTCTCTGGAGGAATCTCCCGCTCATCTTTGGTGGATCCCTTTCCGCCAGGAGTGATACAGCGCCTTGTCCCGGACAGCGTCAGCCATTCGCGGCAATCGGTCCGCCGGCAACCGGCCCGTCAATAATCTGACCGCCGTGCCTTCTCACAAGATCCAGGAATTTCGGCCGTTCCTCCATGTAACGCAGATAGGCGGCGAAGCCTGAGAGGTAGTGCTCGACATCATCGATGCGTACCCGGAAGGCATGGTGGCGGATGAAGAAGGATCCCACTATCCTGTCGGGATTGCGATAATACATCGCCATTTCGGGCCAGAAGTGGCCGTTGAGCAGATAGTGGGCGCGTTTTTCCAATGCGCGCTCGAAAAGCACCAGGTCGATATCGGCAAAAAGACCATGCAGTTCCGGCCTCTCGTCAATTCGGGCGAGAGCCTCGCGCGCCGCCATCATCAGCTCAAGCAGCGTGGGAAAAGTGGTAATCCGCTCAGAGACGAAATCCAGATAGCCAGCGACGTTCTGGATAGCGAAGCGGAAATAGCCTTCCTCCGGGCGATAACGGGTCAACTCGTTGACGCAATAGCTCAGCCAGTGATCATGATACTTCCAGTGATCGCTGGCGATGAAATGCTCGAACGCCTTTTCCACGATATGCAACCAGCGCGGATCCTGCCTTAGCCCGTAAAGCCGCATCAACCCAAAAGCCGCTTCGCCATCATAATAGATAATGCGGAATGCCTGCTTCACGCTCAGATCGGGATAGTTCAGGACGTGGACGAAAGCACCAGTTTCAGGATCTTGCATGTGGCGGATACCAAGCGCCAGCCGCTCCATCATCTCGTCATAGAGGTCGGTTCCGTTGAGTGCCGCATATTTGGCAAGGGCAAGGATTGCGACGGCATTGGCGCCAAGCTTGATCTCGTTGCCGACGTCGACAAGGAATGCGGCCTGCGTTCCGTCCGGCAGGTTGCAGCGCTTGACCAGGGTTCCGCACAGATAGGTGAGTGCGCGGTCTATCGCGGACTTGAGTTCAGCCTTTCTGGTGATCTCCCATGCCTCGAGCATCGAATAGATCGTGCTTGCATGGCGCAGCCCGTTATAGGATGCGATCTGGCGGTCGAAGCAGGGGTGATAGCCATAGACGAAGGAGCCGTCCTCGTTCACCTGCCGGGCCAGATAATCCGATGAATCCGCGATCAGTGAAATGACCTGTTCCTTCGAAAGCCGCTCGATGCTACGTCGCCCGGCGTCGGGTCCAGCGCCATTGAGCCTATGCACTTCACCGTCCTCTCCGCAGAACACACCTCTGGTGGAAAGGATGAAAACCTCGTCCTCGTCGGCAAAGCTTGGAACCGGCATGTCCGGATAGCGCGTTCGGGCGTAGAGGGCGAAGTTCTTTTCGTTGAGCACAGCATGCGCGATGGCGTTGCCGCCATAAAGGGCTGCGTTGGCATTGAGCTCCATTTCCGTGAACGCAACCTTCATTTCCCGGTCCAATGCCAGCCCATACCGGAAATAGTTGCGCTTGGTCCTAGCGAGGATCGCGCGCAGCTCCTTCCAGGTCGCCGGTTTGACCTCATCGATCCAGTCCACCCGGATCCAGCGCCCTTCAAGCTTCCGTCTCTTCATGACGGTGCGCAGGGCCAGAAGCCCTTTCTGCCAGGCGGCTTCCAGGGAAGATCCAGCCACATTGACCACACGGGCCCGCGCCGTCCCGTCGGAGACCGAAAAGAAAAGCACTACCGGAGAAAAACCGCCCTCTGTTCCCTTGAGGACGGGGCGGATCGAAGCCCGCATTCGCGAAAGCTTCTCGGCGAAACCCGGTAGTGTCGCTTGCAAGTCGAACTCCGTCCTAACGCTCTCTCAGAGCCTCACGTGCCTTGTTGAACGGCTTGATGAGATAGTCGAAGACAGTCTTGCTGCCGGTATGGATATCGACTGTGGCGATCATGCCTGGAACGATGGGAAAGCGTTTGCCGGCATCGTTAACTAGCGCGTCGGACTCCGTCCGGACGAAAACGCGATAGTAGTAGACCTCCGGGTTGATCTCGTCCTGGATCGTATCGGCAGAGATTGATGTCACGGTTCCATCCAATCCGCCGTAGATGGCATAGTCGTAAGCTGTGATCTTGACGTTGGCCCGTTGCCCCGGATGGATGAAGGCGATGTCGCGTGGCGAGATTCGCGCTTCGATAAGGAGCTGGTCGTCAAGCGGCACGATGTCCATCAGCTTTCCGCTCGGTGGAATGACGCCGTTGATGGTAGACACCTCGATGTTCTTTACGATGCCATGCACCGGCGAGCGGATCGTGAGGCGCGTCAGGGAATCCGCACGCCCTTTCACCACCGAAGACAGGGCCTCGACCTCCGCATTGGCTTTGGCAAGTTCCTCGCGAGCCTGGACTATATATTGCGACTGGACTTCAGCCTGCCTGAGCTCCAATTCGGCCAATTGCCGACTTAGGCGGATAACCTCGACATTGCTGGCCGCGCCGACATTGGTCAGCGACTGATTGATCTCGAGCTCGCTGCGAACGAGCCCTATCAGTTCACGGATCCAGCGCAGCGACTCCTCCAGGCTCGTTTGGCGGGATTGGTAGAGTTCTGTTTCGGCAGCCTTCAGTTCGGGATATGCGTCCAGTTCCGCCGGAAAGACCAGTGATGTCTGGTTTACCTCCGCCTCGAGGCGCGCGGAACTGGCCAGTGCGGCCCGGTATCGGGCGGCGCTTTCCTCGACATTGGACTCGGTTTGCGTGGGATCAAGCTGGGCCAGGATCTGTCCCGGTTCCACAATGTCATCCTGACGGACGTGAAGTTCAGCCAGGATACCACCTTCCAGAGACTGGATGACCTGCTCGCGCATGGTCGGCACCACACGCCCGCTCCCTGTCGATACTTCGTCGAGTTCGGCGAAGAATGCCCATGCGAGTGCGAATGCCAACGACAGGGCAACGACCCAGATGATACGTACCGAGCGGGTCAACCGAACGTCGTCGGCTTCGTCGAAGCTCCATGATTGATCGACATCAGCCCGCAAATTCGCCATGGCTTCTTCCTTGGCCGTGCCCCAGCATCAGCTTAGTCCTTGTCATAGTGCTCGGACTGGATCGGTCTTGCGTTCCTGGAAAGGCGCCTCTTGCCTCCAGCCGGCTTCACATCGGCAAGCCCGCGCAGAACCAGCAGCGCACGCTCCTTGGAATCATCGAGGGCAACAAGGCCGTTCTCGATGACAATGATGCGATCCACGAGTTCGAGTATGCGCATCCGGTGTGTGGCAATCACCACCGTCGAACCCTTGCTCCAGGACCTGAATTGCCGAATGAAATGCCGCTCGGCTGCCTCGTCCATCGAAGCCGTCGGTTCATCGAGAAGAACCACATTCGGCTGGCGGATCAGCAGTCTCGCCAGAAGGATAGCCTGTTTCTGTCCTCCCGACAGGCCATAGCCGCCCTCAAGCACCATGTGATCGAGCCCTTTGGGCAGCTTGCGGACAAAATCCTCCGCGCCCACCATGGACAGAGCCCGCAGGATTTCCTCCTGTGAAGCCTGGGGAGCGCCCATCATGATGTTGTCGCGGAGCGTTCCGTGAAACAGGCGGGCGTTCTGCGTCAGCAAACCGACATCACGTCTCACATCGGCCGGATCGATGTGCCGAAGTGCCACGTCATCCAGCAGGATCTCACCAGCGCTTGGTACAAGCAGGCCCGAAAGGGCCTGCAGAAGGGTCGACTTTCCAGCGCCGTTCTTGCCCAAAACCGCGATCTTCTCTCCCGGCTGGATCTCCAGGTCACGTATCGACAGCGCCGTCGGCGAGGAATCGTCGCCATATCGGAAGGTGGCGGATTTGAGCTTGTATTTGCCTGCGATCAATGGAGAGTGAATCCGGCTTTCCTTGTCCGGATGATCGATAGGCAGTTTCATTATCTGGTTCAGGCTGTTCGCAGCGACCTTTGCCTGTTGAAAACGGCTCATGATCTGGGTGACCTGGGCCATGGGCGCCATCATGCGTGAACCCAGAATCGAAGCTGCGACCAATGCTCCGGTGCTCATATCGCCGGCAATCACCATAGGCGCACCGAGAAAAACGGTAACTGCGTATACCGCCATCTGAACATTGTGAGTCCAAACGGAAAGAGTGTTCGTCAGCGAACGCAACTTGATCTGCGCCTCGCCGGTCACGGCGTTCACATGGTTCCATTGTTGCTCAAACCGTTCCTCGGCCTGAAGGGTCTTGATATCCTCGATGCCCTGTATTGCCTCCACCAGCATGGCATTGCGCAACGCAGCCTCTCGCATGGACTCCTGCGCATATGCGCGGAGCTTGCGTTGCGCGAGCAGGCCGGGAATCACCATCAGCAAAAGCGCGCCGATTGGCACCAGAACCAGAATCCCGGAGATGGACCAGAAGACAGCCAGGAAAAGCAGGAAAAACGGGATGTCCGCCAGCGCCCCGACCGTGGTCGAGGTCAGCATCTCGCGCACCTTCTCCAGATCGCGCAACTGGGCAATGAATGTACCCGCCGATCCCGTTGTAACCTGATTGCGCACCCTCAATGCATGTCCCATGACGCGGTCGGACATGAGAAGATCGGTGCGCTTGCCCAGCAGGTCTATAACACCCATGCGCATGCGGCGCATGATGAAGTCAAAGCAGATCGCCAGAAGGACGCCGCTGAAGAGTACGTACAGCGTCGGGAACGATTCAGACGGGACGACGCGGTCATAAACCTGCATGGAGAACAGGATGCCGGCAAGGCCCAGGCAGTTGGCGATCAGCGAGGCGACCATCACATGGCCGTAGGGCCTCAGGTCGCGAAGAATGATGCGGCGAAGCCAATTCTCTTCATAGGGCCGAATATAGGTGTCGACCCGTTCGTCCGGTATTGCCCGTACGGGACGCGGTATAACAACGAGTTCCAGCTCCTGCAGCAGTGTTTCGATCGGCATAGGGGTCTGAAGCCCCTCACTGCCGGCCAGCATGACAGCTGCTTCGCCAGATTTGCTGAACGATGTAACCACGCCGACCTGTCCGTGGCGGAGCTGGACGATCAGGGGCAGTTGCCAACTCGACAGCTCGACGGTTTTCGGTTCGGCGAATTTGACCCGCAAGCCAACACCACGGGCGAGATCGCGTATCCGTGCCCGATCATTTTCGAGCCCGGACCATCGGGCTACCAGCCATGCCCGCTGAATCGACATGGGCAACCGGTAGTGCTGCGCAACATGGCGCAGCGCCTCGATCCAGCCCTTGGTCGGAAATTCGGCGGCTTGCTCCGGGGCATCTTTGGCGCTTGCCGCCTCGTCGGTCAGACGCGGGTCCTCTCTCATGGCTAAAGCGTCACCCCTCTGATGGCCATGCCATCCACCGAAAACGCCTTGCGGGCTTTTCCAGTATTGAAGATACAGGCTATGCCCAGTCTGCGCAGGTCATGGATTGCATTCGCCGTATCGAAGCCCGCCTGATGCAGTTCCTGCTCCGCATTGAGAAGATCCAGCAATGTGCGCGTCCCGAGCTCCACATATTGCTGGCGATAAAGGTCGCGAGTCTCTCGCATCATGTCTTGTCGTCCCGACAAGGAAGCGAGCAATTGCTGCAAACTGCTCGTTTGGGCCCGCGCCTCCATGAAGGCACTGCTGACCTGGAGCCGGCTGTTGCTTGTGGCGGCCCTGGCTGCGTTCAGCGCCGAATCCGCTGCAGTGCGCCTCGCCGCGGTAGCGCCTCCATCATAGAGATTTCCCGACAATCGCAATCCAACCGACAGGTCCGGCTCTTCCGTCGACGCTCGCGACGAAGAAGAGTCATGGTTGAGATCGTACCCGGCATTCGCTTCCAAAGAAAGTGTCGGGAAACTTTGGGCGCGGGTGACGCCAAGCTGCGCGGACGCCTCTGCCTGCCGGGCCTCCGCTTCCATGACGGCTGGAACCTGGGACCAATCGGGCTCTGCCGCGCTGCAGGCATTCAAGAGCCATTGAGGTGCATCCGCAAGAACGCTCACCGGCCCGCCCCGGCCGATCAGGTTGGCAAGGACGGTTTCCCAGCGGCCCAGTTCGGCGCTGATTTCGAGCACGGTGGATTGTGCCGCCTGTACGCGGGCGTCGGCCTGTATTTCATCCGACCGGGTGCTGGCTCCCCGGTCGCTGCGCTGACGGACCAGATCGGCGATCGCCTGGACTCCCGCGAGCTGCGTTTGGGCGACATCGGAAAGCGCCCGGTAGCGCTGGACCTCGATGACCGCGTTCGCGGTGTCGCGAATGAGGGTGTCTATGCCCAGCAAAAGCTGTGCACGGCTGACATCCGCTCCCGCGGCCCTCGCTTCGACCGATCCGGCAACCTGGCCGAAGTCATAGATCATCTGCGAGGCGGAAACGCTGAACCTGGGCCGCCAGCCGTTCCGAGTGCCATTTTCGTATGCCGAATCGATCCCTGCCCGCACCTGCGGCAAATATCCCGCTCTGGCCACATCCACTTCCGCGGCGCTCTCGTTCAGCCTGCCGATGGCTTCATCGATCGACGGGTGCCAGGCCAGGGCCATGCGAACCGCGCTTTCAAGCGTGATCGCCGATCCGCCTGCGGAAGAGCCCGCCGCGGGTTTTCCGGCTGGTTGCTGTCCCGCGGTTGAGGATTCCTGCTGGCCCTCCCCTGCGGAAATCCGGGCAGAGGTGGATGGGGTCTGCGGGGCATGGTTAAGCGTAGGGTCGGCAGTCGTGCATGAGGAGAGGAGCATGCAGGCAATCGCCATTGCCGCAAAAGCCCGTCTCCTTGAAGTCTGTCTTCGCATTCGTCTGCCCTGCCGCGGGCCATCAAATCCATGCCTGCTCAATTCAGATGTCCATAGCCATGAACGCCGGACCCCAATCCGGGCCCGGCGTTCACCAGGAACATCCGTATCGAGATACTAGATCACAGTATGATGGTCGGTCTCCTGATGGTCCAGGTCGTCAATAGTGCCGCTCTCGAGATATGCCAGCGGGTCGTCGACCCCTTGATCCGATGACGGCGGAACCGTCTCCACCTCCTGGGAAGCGCCATCCGAATCTGGATCGGCGGATTCGTCCTCGCTCAGCAAGGTTCCAAGCGGCACTGTCCCATCTTCGGTGTCCTCGACAAGCAAGTCTTCGGAAGAGGATTCCAAACCCTGGGGCTCCACAAGATCCCCTTCTTCTGCCGTGTCGAAGTCTCGAAGGGCCACAACATCCTCCTCTCCTCCCTCCAGGAAGGGGTCGGCGAACATCGCTCCAAAGGCAGCAACGCCCGCAACTCCGGCTCCGCTGGGCTCGACCGTCACATCCAGCGTTCCCTGCGCAATCTGCTCCGATGGATGCACTAGCTGGTAGTCGAAGCTATCGATCTGCGGCGTGTCGAAGTAATCCGCGCCGGTATCGGGGGTGTAGGTGTAGCTTCCATCAGCCTGCACCGTGAGCGAGCCGTAGGCCCCGGTCACCGTGACCGGGGAACCCGGTTCGACGGCTTCGTAGGAAGTGCCGTTCCAGACCTGAAGAACGGTTTCCGCCGAGCCCGGCTCGTCATTGGCGAGCAGATTTCCGGTAGAACCGGTCACGCTCTCGACCTCAAACTGATCGAGATGGGTAATGGATTGCTCTACCAACACTGCCGTATTGAAGCTCAGACTCAAACCGGCACTAGACACGCGGATCGTGTATGTGCCCGCCTCAAGGCCCGCTACAGATAGGGAGACAGTCGGCCCAAGATCGCCGATACCCGCCAGTACGGTGGACGTTACTGTGGAGATTGTCGCATTGGAGTCGTCGATAACGGAAATTGTGTATGTCGGCGCCACACCTAGCCCTGAGATTTGCTCCGCATAGATGATGATATCCGCTACGTCGTCATCTTCCACGATGAAAGGAATTTCGGTGCTTTCAGATGAAAGCAGAGGAGTATTAAAGGTTCCGATGGATTCTAGCTCCACTTCCTCAACCAAGTTCTGGAATGTTACTCCGGCCGTAGCCGCGTCGCCCTCCGCCATTACCACCGTGCCGTCGATCTCGATCGTCAGCGTTGCCGTATCCGAGTTGACCCCATCGGACAGCGTGTAGGTGAACACCTCCGACTGACCAACGGAAGCGGGATCTCCGAATGCAGTATAAGTGTAGCTGCCGTCGGAGAATATCTCCAGCTCGCCGTACTCGCCGAGGATCGTGACGCTGCCGCCATCCGGCACCTCGACGGGCTCGCCATCGCCGAAGGCCACTTCGGTAACGGTCGCGCCGCTTCCGATATCGTCCTCCCCCTCGCCATCGTCGCCGTCGATCACATTGCCCGAGGCTTCGTTATTCGGGAAATCGTACTCGGTCAGGGTTGTCGTGATCGTGGTCGATTGCAGCAGGGTAAGCGTATTGCTGAGCAGGGCTTCGGCGACAGCGTCAACGACCGTATCGAGCAACTCTGTAGCGCCAACCGTGCCGAGGATATCAGACAGGATTCCGACCAGTTCTCCCACACCAAGATCGGTGGTGAGATTGAGGGCCGTTTCCAACAATCCCCTTACGGTTGCTCCTAGGGCACCACCACCAAGAGCATCCTCGACCGTATCCAGTACCAGGTCCTGGTTGTCCGGCCCGAGAACGACCCCGGCATCCCCCAGTTCTTCCAGGGAAATACCGCCGCCATCTGTATCCAGAAGCCCGCCGAGCGCGCTCTGATCGTTGCGCACCACGACGCGGTATTCGCCAGGCGGCAGGCCGGTCACGTTTGCAACCAGCGTATCGTCGCCCGTTACACCAAGGATATCGAGTCCGGCGACGTCACCCACCAGGGAATTCTCGGTGACTGCCGCATAGACGACGTTACCCTCGGCATCGATGACTTCGAGTCTGAAGGCGTCGGCCACCCCGACCAGTGCCGTTTGACTGACCTCGATTTGCAGGTCGCCGGTGTCTTCTGACACAGTAATGGCAACGGAGTTGTCATCACCGACTTCCGCTTCCGCCAGCCCTAGTACGCCGACATTGGTGTTTGTCTCCGGTTCGCCGACGGTGCGCGACATTTCGCCCATATCGAGCGTGGCAACATCGTCCACCGCATCAATGGTCACATCCACAGTCACCGGCCCGAGCGAAGTTGCCGCGCTGGCGTTGCCCGCCGCATCGGTCTGGCGAACCTGCACATCCTCGTACTCGCCTTCCTCGAGCACGAAGCTGTCGCCTTCACCCTCGGTCCAGGTCTCACCGCCATCGGTCGAGTACTGCCAGGTCGCACCTTCCTCGAGGCCGGTCACATTGACCGTGCCGTCACTGGTGATCCCGTCACCATCCGTGCCGGTGTCATTTTCCAGCTCGGCCGTCGGTGCGTCGGGCGCGGTCTGGTCAACCGTCACCGGGCCAAGAATGCTCGCGGGGCCCGTGTTGCCAGCAGCGTTCGTCTGGCGGACCTGCACTTGACCGTCCTCGTACTCACCTTCCTCGAGCACGAAGCTGTCGCCTTCACCCTCGGTCCAGGTCTCACCGCCATCTGTCGAGTACTGCCAGGTCGCACCATCCTCGATGCCGGTCACATTGACCGTGCCATTGTTGGTGATCCCATCACCATCCTCAGCACCAGTGTCCTCGGCCAGTTCCGCAATTGGCGCTTCGGGAAGGGTAAGGTTAGGCGCGGTGACCTCCGCCGGGTCGGACTCGTTGCCCGCCGCGTCGCTCAGCGTGACCTCAAGCTCCTCGCCATTGGTCTGCGGCTCGTCCAGCGTCACCTCGAAGGTGCCGTCATCGCCAACCGTGCCGGTGCCGATCT
>Ga0164243_10015198_pt1 | contig 10654 bp, 11 predicted proteins | sample OricompcompostOP_FD_108781 | JGI IMG/M metagenome (GOLD analysis project Ga0164243, IMG submission 108781) | Organic Plus compost microbial communities from Emeryville, California, USA - Original compost - Organic plus compost (OP) | ecosystem: Engineered > Solid waste > Mixed feedstock >...
CAACGATGCCGGCGAGGTGCGCATCCGCAATGCCGGGGCCGAATGGTGGCTCGAAGGCGACACCAATGGCGACGGCATTGCCGACTTCTCGGTCGCGATGGGCACCGTCAAGCTTATCGAGACCGACCTGCTGATCGGGCCGGGACTGCCGGCCTGAGATTCCATCGCCATCGCCCCTTTCTTCTCAGATGGATTCACTGCCGCGCCGGCTCGCCGTGCCGCCGCCGCGAAACAAGCGCTCTTGAGCTTTGATCGATATTGCGAATAGTTAGCAACGAGTCTCGGCCGTAGCGACGCGCGCTCGGCCGGGCACGGCGTCGGCAAAGGGGGCGAAGATTCTGTCACGAGCGGCGATCGAGCAGCGCGCCCCGGCAGTGGGCGGCCGGATGCCCGCGATTCCCCATCATATCGTCGTGGTCGACGATGATGCCGGGGTCCGCACCTTGCTGGTGCGGATCCTGCGCGAGCATGGCTATGAGGCGAGCGGCGCGGCCGATGGCGAGGCGCTGGAGGCGGCGCTCGGCGACCGGCAGGTCGATCTGGTGCTGCTCGACATCATGCTGCCGGGCGAAAGCGGGCTCGACCTGTGCGAGCGGATCAGGGCGCGCAGCCGCGTTCCGATCATCATGATCAGTGCGCGCGGGCAGGAGAGCGACCGGGTCGGCGGGCTCGACCGGGGCGCCGACGACTATATCGCCAAGCCGTTCGGCCGGTCCGAGGTGCTGGCACGGGTGCGCGCGGTGCTGCGCCGCGCGTGCGACCCGCATGTGCCGCTCGACATCCCCGCGCCCGAGCGCTTCGAATTCGCGAGCTGGACCTATCATGCGCGGCGGCGCGAGCTGATCGCGCCGTCTGGCGCCGAGGTCGAGCTGACCGCCGCCGAGCACGACCTGCTGCTCGCGCTGCTGCGCTATCCGCAGCGCATGATCGGGCGCGAGCGGCTGCTCGAGCTGTCGCGCAGCCGCATCGCGCAGCCCACCGACCGCAGCGTCGACGTGCTGGTCAGCCGGCTGCGCCGCAAGCTGGGCGACGGGCGCAAGGCGCGGCCGATCATCCGCACCATCCGCGGGGTGGGCTATATGCTCGCGGCCGAGGTCGTCATCTCCTGACCATGATGGGGCGCCTTTTCCGGGGCATGACCGGGCGCATCCTGCTGGTGCTGGTCTGCGCGGTCGCGCTCGAGTTGCTCGGCAATGTCGCGCTCCACCGCTGGGCCGAGCGCGAGCTGGTCTCGGACAGCGAGACCGGGCGGATCGCCGCGGCGCTGGTCGCCGCCGAGCGGACGGCGCTCGCCAGTCATCCCCGGCACCGCAGCCGGCTGCTCCAGGCGATGGGGCACGACCGGCTGTCGCTCAACTGGGTGCCGCGCACGGTGATCACCGATTTCGGCGCCTCCTTCTCGCAGCTCGGGGTGCTGCGCGCCCGGCTCGTCCGCGCGGCGCCGCGGCTCGGCGAGCGCGAGCTGCGGCTGACGCTGATGCCCTCGGCCGAGCGGGGGCGGCGCGACCTGGTCGGCGCGCTGCAGATCGCCGATGGCAGCTACGTCACCTTCCGCTATGGCCGCTATCTGGGGGCGCCGCCCGATCCGCGGACGGTGATCCTGCTCCATATCGCACTGGTCGTGGCGGTGTTCGGCGTCGCGCTGGTGATGGTGAGCGCGCTGGTCCGGCCGCTGCGCAACCTGGCCGAGGCCGCCGACCGCACCGGCGACGGCCGTGCGGCGCCGATCGCGATCGAGGGCCCCGCCGAGGTGCGGCGTGTCGCCACCGCCTTTTCGGCGATGCAGGCGCGGCTGCTGGCGGCGATGGAGGATCATACCCAGGCGCTGGTCGCGGTGTCGCACGACCTGCGTACCCCGATCCAGCGGCTGCGGCTGCGCGCCGCGCTGCTCGGCGATGCCGAGGCGCAGGGCGCGATCAACGCCGACCTCGCCGAGATGGAAAGCTTCATCGAATCGACCCTGGCCTATGTGCGCGGCGGCGAGGACGAGGCGCCGCGGCTGATCGACGCGGCGGCGCTGCTCGCGACCGCCGCCGACACCGCCGCCGATCTGGGCGACGACGTGGTCTATCGCGGCCCCGACGCGCTGGTCGTCACCGGTCGCCCGGTCGCGATCAAGCGCATCGTCGCCAACCTGATCGACAATGCCCGCCGCCACGCCGGCCATATCGAACTGACGCTGAGCGAGGACGGCCCCGACCGCTTCGCCATCGCGGTCGATGACGACGGCCCCGGCATCGCGCCCGGGCGGCGCGCGGAGGCGCTGCTGCCGTTCCGGCGGCTCGACGGCGCGCGCGGCAAGGGATCGGGCGGAGCCGGGCTCGGCCTCGCCACCGCCTACAAGGCGGCGGCCGCGATGGGCGGCACGCTGGAGCTGCGCGACGGCACGCTGGGCGGGCTGGGCGCCACGCTCGTCCTGCCGCGGCACTGATCGGAAGGGCGCGCAGCGCCCAGCGGACGACGGCCGATCCGGCTGATACGGCGTAGCCGGAGTCGTCTGCCGGCGTATCTCATATCTCCACGCTAATTTACTGAAAAAGCTAGAAAACAAAAATCCAAAAAAACGCATTTGACACATGACATCTGTTGTGTGAATTATTCGCCACAAGACAAAATGAGCCATATGGCCAGCGTCTGAGGGAGGATGGGGATGGGTAAAAAGGGAGTGATGTTTGACGTCGCGTTGCTGACGACCGTTGCGTTCGCCGCGTCTCCGGCCTGGGCCCAGCAGGCGCAACCGGCGGCCGAAGCGGAGGGCGAAGGCGCTCAGGCGGGGCTGGAAGAAATCGTCGTCACCGCGACCAAGCGCGAGGTCAGCCTGCAGCGCGTCCCCATCACGATCACCGCCTTTTCGGATCAGACGATTCAGACGCTCGGCATCTCGACGAGCGACGATATCGGACGCTTCACGCCCAATGTGAGCTGGCGTCCGGGCTTCGGCTATTCCAATCCGCATATCTTCCTGCGCGGGCTGGGTTCCGATTCCTATGCCGCGCACGGCACCCCGGTCGGCATCTATGTCGATGGCGTCTATCTGGGCGCTAATGCGGGACAGAGCTTTCAGGCGTTTGATCTCGAGCGGGCCGAGGTTCTGAAAGGGCCGCAGGGCACGCTATACGGCCGCAACACGACCGGCGGCCTGATCAATTACATCACGCGCAAGCCGTCGCTGACCGAGGATACGACCGGATATGCGTCGGCGGGAATCGGCAATTTCGGGCTGCTCGAAGCCGAAGGCGCGATCGGCCTGAAACTGTCGGACATCGCGGCCATCCGCATTTCCGGCAATGTGAAGCGGCGCGACGGATATCTCGAGAACGGGAATTCCGCGGTCGCCAACAAGGATGTCGGCGAATTCGAGACCGTTTCGGCGCGCGCCCAGCTGCTGCTGGCGCCCGCGCCCGATTTCGAGATCCTGCTGAAGGGCTATGTCGGCCGCACCGACGCCGAGCTCCAGTCCGGCCGCCCGATCGGCCTGTGCGCGGACCTGCCCGATACGCCGGCCAACGAACAGGCGCTGTCGCGGCCGGGCGACTGCCCGCTCGCCGGCATCGACCTGACCGGGCAGCGCGATTTTCACACCGTCTATATGGGGCTGAAGCCGCGCGAGGATGCCAAGGTTTCGGGCGGCGCCCTGACGCTGAGCTGGGATGTCGGCGGCGCGCAGCTCATCTCGCTGACCGCCTATGATTTCGTCGGCACCGACCTGCTGGAAGATACCGACGAAATGCCGGTCGAGATCCTGAGCGGCAGCTATGCGCGCCGGGCGAAGGTCTTCAATCAGGAAATCCGCCTCGTCAGCGACACGAACCGGCCGTTCAGCTGGATCGTCGGCGGCAATTATTATCGCGACAGCTATCGGGCCTGGAACGCCTATTCGGCGACCGGCCTGGGCCCCGGCGGGCTCGTGCCGGCGGTCCCGGTCCTGCAGGGCGTCGCGTCGGACCTCAAGCAGATCACCGAATCCTTCGCGGTGTTCGGCGAAGGCATGCTGAAGCTGACAGACCGGCTGACCCTGACGGTCGGCGCGCGCTGGACCAAGGACAAGCGCGACGTCGAGCATCAGACCTTCATCTTCGACGCCGATGGCCTGGCCAACCGCACCATCGAGCGGGGCACGGGATTCTCCGCAAGGCTGTTCGACCTGCTGCCCCGCGCCGAGCTCACGGGCGATTGGGAACGGATCACCGGCCGCGCCACGCTGGATTATGAACTCAGCGACGATGTCATGACCTATGCCAGCTATTCGCGGGGGTTCCGCGGCGGCGAATTCAATCTCGGCGCGCTGTTCTTCCCCTCCGAACAGGTGATGACCAACCCCGAATATAACGACGCGTTCGAAGTCGGCGTGAAGACCCAGCTGCTCGATCGCAGGCTGCGGCTGAACGCGGCGACCTTCTACTATAATCTTCAGGATCTGCAGGTGTTCATCCTGGGCAGTTCGCCCGGGGTCAATTTCCCCACCCAGACCCTCGCCAATGCCGGGCAGGCGCGGATCATCGGCCTCGACACCGACCTTGAATGGCAGGTCAACGACAATCTCTATCTTCGCTCGGGGCTGGGCATCCTGGACACCAAGATCAGCGAGCCCGCCGCGCTTGCCGGCAACCGGCTGTCCTCCGCGCCGAAGGTCACGTTCAACGGGGTCGCGCGCTATGAGATTCCGCTTGGGCCGGCGTCCGCCGGCCGCATCTTCGTCCAGCCCGAAGCGATCTACACATCGTCGCAATTCTTCAACGTCGAGAACAAGCCCTATATGGAGCAGCCCGCCTATTGGCTGTTCGACGCGCGCATCGGCTGGGAAAGCGCCGACAGCGACCTGACGATCACGGCATGGGTCCGGAACATCGGCGGCAAACACTATACGATCCACCGCGCCGACCTCAGCACCTTCGGCTTCGCCAACTCGACGCTGGGCCACCCGCGCACCTTCGGCCTAACCGCGCGTCACAATTTCTGACCGGCTCATCACGGGGCGGCCGAAAGGCCTGATCCGGCCCGCCCCGCCGTTCGTCGCCACCGACCGGATCAGGTCCGGACAGTTCCAACGGCCGGACAGTTTCAACGGGAGGATCCATCCTAATGCTGGACGGCTATTTCATCATCGACCCGACAACCCACGCCTATAATCTCGAGGACGCGAACGTCCGCGACAATCCGTTCGCGAAGGAGTTCCGCAAAACCCTGTGGGGCCTGCATCGCGACTGGAATTCGCCCGAACTGGTGATGCCCAATGCGGCCTATTTCACCGACTGGGACGTCGAGCTGCTGGTCGATACGCTGTTCAAGGAAAGCTCGACCGACATCGCCGCGCATCATTATCTGCGGCTCGATTCCTGGTTCGTCGACGGACTATGCTCGCGCGAGAAGAATGTCGCGGTCGCGCGGCGCTGGCCCGATCGGATGCTGGCCTATCTGGGCGTCGATCCGACCGCCGGTCTCGACATATGCATTGCCGACCTGCGCTCGCAAAAGGCCGAGCTGCCCGAGGCGATCGGGCTGAAACTCTATCCTGACCAGGTCAATCCGCTGCGAAGCTGGCGGATGGACGATCCGACGCTGGCCTATCCGCTGTTCGAGGAAGCGCAGAAGCTGGGGATCAGGACGGTCGCGGTGCACAAGGCCGTCCCCAACGGCCCGGTGCCGCTCGACCCCTATCGCCTCGGCGACGTCGATGGCGCCGCGATCCATTTCCCCGGCCTCAATTTCGAGATCGTGCATTCGGGCCTCGCCTTCACCGAGGAGACGGCGCTCGCCATCGCACGGTTCGACAATGTCTATGCCAATCTGGAGATCACTACCCTGCTTCTCCAGCGCGCGCCGGGCGCCTTCGCCGACGCGCTCGCGCTGTTCGCGCGCTGGGCGGGGACCGAGAAGATCATCTGGTCGACTGGCTGCCTATTCTGCCATCCCGAACCGCTGCTGCGCAAGTTCATCGACTTCCAGTTCAGCGACGACCTGATGGAACGCCAGGGACTGAAGCCGCTGTCGCGCGAAGACAAGGCGAACATCCTCGGCCGCAACTATGCCCGCATGATCGGGCTGGACATCGAGGAGCGCGCCGGGCGGATCGCCGACGACGAATTCGCCCGCTTTCAAAAGGCGAATGGCGGCCTCGACGCACCCTATGCCCATTGGCGGCGCCATGCCGGGGTGGAGGCATGACCGGACGCGCGCAAATCCTGTCGGCGCTGGACGAGGTACTCGACCCCTGCAGCGTCGCGGTCGGCAAGCCCATCGGCATCGCCTCGCTCGGCCTGGTCGAATCCTGCACCGTCGAGAATGGCGAGGTCGACCTGGTGCTGTGTACCACCGGCCCCGGCTGCATGCTGATCGGCAATCTGCTGCAGGCGGCCGATGCACGCATCCGCAGCGTGGCGGGCGTGCGTGACGTGCGCATTTCGGTGGACACCAGCATCATCTGGTCGACCGCCCGGATGCAAAAGCCTTCGGACAATCCGATCGGGAGCCCCGCATCATGCTGAACGACGTCTTCGTGCTGGACGCAATCGCGCATGCCTATAATTTCAGCCGCGCCAACCGCATCGGCCAGCCCTATGCCGACGGGATCGAGCGCGGCACCTATGAGGGGCATCGCGACATGTCCCCCATCGGGCGGCCCGATCTGGTGCTCGACCGCGAGACCTTTTCCAACGACATCTGCGATCCCGGGATCACCGGCGACGTACTGTTCCGCGAAAGCCACACCGACGCGATCGTCTATCACGAGCTGCCGCTGTTCGGTTACTTCAAGGATGGCGGATCGCCGCTCTGGGTGGGCGAGCAGATGCGCGAGCGCTGGCCGGGCCGCGTGTTCCTCTATGGCGGAATCTCGCCCAACCAGCCCAATGCGCTCGACAGGGTTGACGACCTGGTCGAGCGTCACCGGATTTCGGGGATCAAGCTCTATCCGCACGACCTGGTCGACGGGACGCTGCGCAGCTTCCGGCTCGACGACGAGGCGCTGCTCTATCCGATCCTCGAACGCGTCAGGAAGCACGGGCTGAAGACGGTCGCGATCCACAAGGCGATCGTCATGGGGCCGGTGCCGATCGAGCCCTATCTGCCCTTCGACATCGGTGCGGCGGCGCGCGCCTTTCCCGACATCACCTTCGAGATCGTTCATGGCGGCTACGCCTTTATCGAGGAAACCGCGGCGCTGCTTTCCTGGCACCCCAACGTCACGGTCAGCATGGAGGGAACCTCGGCGCTGATCGCGCGCTCGCCGCGGCGCTTCCTGGAAATCATCGGCGCGCTGATGGCGGCGGGCGCCACCGACCGCATCCTGTGGGCGATTGGCGGACTGGTGCTGCATTCGCGCTGGTACGAAGAGGCGTTCTGGCAGCTCGAAATGCCCGAAGACCTGATGACGGGCTACGGCTTTCCGCCGCTGACCGAGGCGGTGAAGCGCAAGATACTGGGCCTCAATGCCGCGCGCGTCCTGGGAATCGACGCCGATGCGCTGCTCCGCGACACCGCGGGCGACGGCTGCGCCAAGCCGCGCCGGCTGGCCGAACCCTGGTCCGGGCTGAAGAAGCATGCGGCCTGAGGATCGCCATGAGGCGCTGAGGGCGCGCATTCGCGAGCGGCTCGAAACCGTCGTCGATCCGTGCAGCGTCGCGGCCGGCGCCGGCGCGGGGCTGGTCTCGATGGGGCTGGTCGGGGACATCGCGCTCTGCGACCGGGCGGACGGCACGCATGTCGCGGTGACGCTGTTCATCACCTCGCCGACCTGCATCATGGCGGCGATATTCGAGGAGGCGGCGGCGCGGGAGATCCGCGCTCTGCCCGGCGTCGCCCGGGTGACGGTGCGCACCGACCGAACCCATCTATGGCATTCCGACGAGATGACGCCCGAATACCGGCAGCAGCTCTCCGAATATCGCGCCGCCCAGGCCCGCGCGCATGCCGCGCGCCAGTCCGCCGCCGCGGCGCAACCCGTATGAGCGACGCCGGCCCCGTGGCGGATCCGGTCGCCGCGCTGATCGCCAGGGATGCGATCCAGCAACTCTATCAGCGCTACGCCCGCGCCGCGGACCGGCTGGATCGCACGGAGATGGAGCGGCTTTACCATCCCGGCGCGCTCGAGGATCACGGCTTTTACGTCGGGCCGGCGGCGGGCTTCATCGACCGGCATTTCGACATGGCCGCCGCGCAGGGCGTCACCCATCACCTGATCGCGCCCGCGCTGATCGAAATCGACGGGGACTTCGCCGCGGCCGAAGCCTATTTCCTCGTCTATCAGCGCGGCAGCGGCGCTGACGGGGCGCATCAGGACGAGCTGTTCGGCGGCCGCTATGTCGACCGGCTGGAGCGGCGCGCCGGCGAATGGCGCTTCACCTATCGCCGGCTTGTCCTCGACTATAGCCGCGCCGAACCCTCGCGCCCTTGGCTGACCGATGAATTGCGCGCGCAGCTGCGCGTGATCGAGGGACGGCGCGACGCCTCCGACGAGATTTATTCCCGCCACTCCAAGACCCGACCCTCCACCGATGAAAGGACGTCTCATGCCGGCTGAACACTCCACCGTCCGCGCGGACATGGGCCCGGGGCTGGTCATGCTTCCCGGCGAGGGCGAGGATCTGTGGCTGTCCCATGGCGAAGGCGTGCGGGCGAGCATCAAGATCAGCCCCGAAAACTTTCCGGTCAACATCGTCGCCTTCGGGACGCTGACCCTGCCCGCCGGCACCTCGTTCGGCGAGCCCAATTATCATCGCGGCGACGTGCTCTATTTCGTCGAGACCGGCGTCGGCGAAGCGACGCTGGACGGCGTTCGTCACGACATCGCGCAGGGATCGACCGTCTATGTCGGCCGCATGACGCGCCACGCCTTTCGCAATCGCGGGCCCGGCGAGCTGCGGCTCACCTGGACGAACCTGCCGCCGGGGCCCGAACGGCTGCTGCGCCGGCTGGGCAAGCCGGTGGCGGGCCCGGCGCCGGCGGCGTTCACCGAGGAGGAGCGCGCCGCCGCCGAGGCGCTGGCCGACTGGTATGGCGGTCCGCGCGAACTGCGCGGCATGGCGCATTCGAAGGGCGTCAGCCTGGTGATCGATCCCGAGGGCGGCGCATCCTATTGGCAGCCCGAGCCGACCGGCGGCTATGTGACCGTCAAGTTGTCGCCGTATAATCTGCCCACCAACATGTTCGCCTTCGGCATCCAGCAGGTGGGGCCGGGCGGCCTGCTGCCCTCGCATTCGCATTCGCGCAACGAGGAGCTGAAATATGTGTGGGACGGCGCCGGCCAGGCGACGGTGAACGGCGAGACGGTCCGTGCGGCGCCGGGTACCACCGTCTTCACCGGCCGCTGGGTGGAGCATGAGTTCCGCGCCGACGATGCCGGGCCGATGACGATTACCTGGCTGATCTTTCCCGCGGGACTGGAAAATGTGCTGACCGGCATCGGCCGCGAACGCGATCCAGCGGATCGCCACCCCGGCGCCTTCGACCTGCCCGGCAATCTGATGGACATGCTCGACGAGGCCGGGTTCGGTCCCGTCACCCTCTGACGAAGGAAAGCGGATCATGTTCGAGGCGATCAATCCCGACACCGTCGTCGGCCCGGTCTCCAACTATTCGAACGGGCTAGTCGTGCCCGCCGGGCGGATGCTCCATATTTCCGGACAGGTCGGCGTCGATGCGGCGCTGGTCTTCGCCGAGGGCGTCGAGGCGCAGACCCGGCTGGCCTTCGAGAATATCCGCAGGATCGTCGAGGCGGCCGGCGGCTCGATGGACGATGTCGTGTCGATCACCCTTTATCTGAAGGATATCGGCGACGCGAAGGCCGTCAGCGGCATCCGTTCGGAAATCTTCGCCCGGCCGCCTTTCCCCGCCAGCACGATGATCGGCCACTGCGGCTTCATCATGCCGCAGATCCTGGTCGAGATCAGCGCGATCGCCGCGCCTCCCAGCCGCTGATTGCCAACAACTGTTGTAAGAATATCCTTATGTTCCTAGTGGCGATAGACGCCGAACCCGGCACCCACAGCAGATCATCGAGGAGATTCGAGTTGGCGCGAGCGAAAGGCGACTATGCCGCAAAACGAGCAGACGTCGCCGCGGCAACGTGGCGTGTCATCGGCCGCGAAGGCCTGGCGGGCGCAAGCATGCGTCGCATCGCGGCCGAGCTCGAAAGCACGACGGGCATCCTGTCGCATTATTTCCGCGACAAGGACGAACTCATCATGTTCGCCATGGAGGAATTCTACGACCGGCTGCTGAAGGAGATGGTCGCGGCGGCGGGGCAGGCGGGCGATCCGGTCGCCCGGCTCGAAGCGGCGGTGACCGAACCGCTGCCGCTGGACGCCGAACGGGAGGAAGGCTGGCGCATCCTGTTCGCGTTCATGAGCCATTCGCAGGGGCGCGGCAAACTGCGCAAGCGCTATCAGGAACTCTATCGCACGCTCATCGAGCTGATGGCCTCGCTGATCCGCGACGTCCAGCAGGCCGGCCGGATTCCGGCGGACCGCGATCCCGTCGGAGAGGCGCACAAGCTAGTCGCGATCGTCGACGGGGTGGGATTCAGCGTGCTGCTCTATCCCGACGGCCTGCCGCGCGACCGGCTGAGGCCGACGGTGATCGAATATATCGAGAAGGTCATGCTCGACCCGGCATCGGGCGGCTGACTTTCCCTTTGAAAGCAAGCGTGCCGGCCTGG
>Ga0164243_10015199_pt1 | contig 10654 bp, 8 predicted proteins | sample OricompcompostOP_FD_108781 | JGI IMG/M metagenome (GOLD analysis project Ga0164243, IMG submission 108781) | Organic Plus compost microbial communities from Emeryville, California, USA - Original compost - Organic plus compost (OP) | ecosystem: Engineered > Solid waste > Mixed feedstock >...
GCGCGGTCGGCCGGTACGGCAGGAAGCGTCCCCGGCGCCGGGGGCGGCGCGGATCAACCCCGGGCCGCGGCCACCGCGAGCACCGCCCGTTCCAGCGCGTACCCGCGGTTCTCCGCCCCGCCCTTGACCTCGGCGTTGGCGGTCGCCGCGGCGTGCATCGCCGCCGCGAGCCCGTCCGGTGACCAGCCGCGGGACTGCCGCTGGGCGCGCTCGATCTTCCACGCCGGCATGCCCAGCTTCGACGCCAACTGGTACGGGTTCCCCCGCGCACCGGCGACCCGGGACACCGTCCGTACCCCATCGGCCAGCGCGTCGGCGATCGGTACCGGATCGACACCGATGGCCAGCGCCCACCGCAATGCCTCCAGCGCGGCAGCGGTGTCGCCCACCATCGCGGCGTCCGCCACCGTGAACCCGGTCACCTCCGACCTGCCCTGGTAGTACCGGTTGACGATCTCGACGGTGAGCCGACCACCGGTGTCCGCGACCAGCTGCGCGCACGCGGCCGCAAGCTCCCGCAGGTCGTTGCCGACCGCCGAGATCAGCGCCTCCGCGGCGTCCTCCGGGCACCGCCCGCCCAGCCCGCGCACCTCGTCCCGGACGAAGCCGACCCGTTCTCGTGGTCGGGTGACCCGGGCCGCGCGGACGACGTCCACGCCGGCCTTCTGCAACCCGTCGGCGAGCGCCTTGCCCTTGTTGCCGCCGGCATGGGTCAGCACCAGGCAGACGTCCGGGGCGGGCGAGCGCGCGTACTCCAGCAACGCCGCCGTCAGGTCTTTCTTCGCATCCTGCGCGGAGCGCATGATCACGACCTGCCGGCCGCCGAACAGCGACGGGCTGGTCAACGCCGCCAGCTCGCCCGCCGTCACCGACCCGGCCTCGCACTCCGTCGGCTGCACGTCCGGCTCGACCGCCCGTACCTCCGCGACGACGGCGGACACGGCCCGGGCGGCCAGGAATTCCTCGTCGCCGAGGACGAGTCTGATCGGAGGCGGCGTCTGGCTCACTGCCCCATCCTGACACGTCGTCGTCTCCCTGCAGCCACACGCCGGCGCCGCGCGGCACGGTGATCCCGCCGCCACGCCCGCCGCCGACCGGCCGAGGTACGCGGCAACACCCGGCCCGGTGGCGGCAGGGCCTGGCTCGACGGTGGCGCCCGACCGGACGGTGGCCCTCGCCGGGCGACGGCCAGCCCGTGACCGGTGTCGACGACGGCCACGTCACCGTCCCGGTCGGTACGCAACACCCGGATGCCGGCCGACCCGATCCGGGCCATCAGGCCGGGGTTCGGGTGGCCGTAGTCGTTGTCGATGCCGACCGAGACCACCGCCACCCGCGGCGCCACCGCCGACAGGAAGTCCGGATCCTGGTGTGCGCTGCCGTGATGGGGCACCTTCAACACGTCGGCGTGCAGCGGCGCGGACTCGATGCGCAGCTCGCGTTGCAGCTCGGGGCCCGCGTCACCGGTCAGCAACAGGGACACGGAACCGACCCGTACCCGAAGGACGACACAGTTGTTGTTGGTGTCCGACTCGGTGCCGGTCATCGGGTTGGCCGGGCCCAGCGCGGTCAGTGCCAGGTCCCCGGCCCGGTACCGCCAGCCGGGCGGCACCGGGAACGGCCGCAGCCGGTGGGCGGCGGCGACCCGCTCCACCTGGTACCGGCCGCTGCCGCGTACCCGGGAGACGCCGACCGCCGCGACCCTCCGATCGTCGAAGACGCCGGCCACGCCGCCGACGTGATCGGCGTCGTCGTGGGTGAGCACCAGCAGCGGTACGGACCGGACACCGAGACGCCGCAGGCAGCCGTCGATCGCGGTCGGCTCCGGGCCGGCATCCACCACCACCGCCTGGCCGGGCGCCACCGGCAGCACCAGGCCGTCGCCCTGCCCGACGTCACAGGCCACGAACGCCCAACCGGACGGCGGCCAGCCACCGGTGACCCAACGCACCGGCACCGCACCGAGCAGTACGCACCCGAGCGCCACCAGGATCACCCGACGCACCGTCCGGTGCCCCGCCACGGCGACCGCCGACACGAGGAGTACGGCCAGCAGCAGCGCACCGACCACACCGGCCGGCCACGGCAGCACGGCGGCGGGGGCGCTCGCCGCACCGTGCGCCACCAGTACGAGCCAGCGGCACGGCCAGGCGGCAAGCCAGGCCAGCGCGTGCGCACCGGCAGGAACCACCGGGGACAGCACCGCGGCGCCGAGGCCGAGCACCGTCGCCGGCGCGACGGCCGGCTCGGCGAGCACGTTCGCCGGGACCGCCAGCAGCCCGACGGTACCGGTGAAGCCGGCGATCACCGGTGCACACGCGACCTGGGCGGCGCTGGCGACCGCGACCACCTCGGCGACACCTCGCGGTACGTGACGCCGACGCAGCGCGTCCCGCCAGGCCGGCGCGAACAGCAGCAGACCGAGCGTGGCCAACGCCGACAGGACGAACCCGAGCTGCACGGCCAGCGACGGATCGGCGAGCAGCAGCAGGAACACCGACGCGGCCAGGCCGGGTACGGCGGCCCGTGGTCGGTGCAGTGCCATGGCCAGCAGGCCGACACCGCCCATCAGCGCGGCGCGCAGCACGCTGGGATCGGGCCGGACGAGCACGACGAACCCGACCGTCGCCACCGCACCGATCAGTGCGGCGGTACGCGGACCGGCCCGCGCCCACCGCGCCAGCAGCAGGACGAACCCGAGCACGATGGCCAGGTTCGCTCCGCTCACCGCGGTCAGGTGCGTCATCCCGGCAGCCGTGAAGTCCGCCTGCACGATCGGGTCCATCGTGCTGGTGTCCCCGTCGACCAGGCCGGGCAGCAGACCACCGGGCGCGGCCGGCAGGTCGCGGCAGGTCGCGCGGAGACCGGCGCGCAGCCGACCGGCGACCCGCTGGTACCAGGGCGGCACGCCGATCCGGGTCGGCTCCGTCAGGTCGGAGAGCACGGCCGCGGTCCCGTCGGCGCGGTCGGGTGGGGTCAGCCGGGCGGTGGCCGTCACCCGCTGGCCGGGCAGCATGCCGCGCCAGGCCCGGCCGGTCCCGAACCCGAGGACGGCGGCGTCCAGCCGTACCGGTGGGCCGCCGGTGATCGGCGCGAACCCGGTCATCGTGGCCGGCACCAGCCAGGTCGGCGTGGCGTACCGAGTACCCGAGCCGACCGGGCGCGGATCGCCGGTGAGCGTGAGCTCCGCCCGCACCAGCGTGTGTTGTTGGACCGGAACCGCCAGCGCGTCCGCATGCCCCGGGTAGGTGTGCGCGACCGTCGACGCGGCGCCGCAGCCGGCGCCGAGCAGGACCGGCAGTACCAGCCGGGCGGCTCGCCGAAGCCCAGCGGACGCACGGCGTCGGGCGTCGGTGTGCCGGTCTCCGGTACGCGACCGGCGCAGGCCGATGCCGGCACCGGCGGCCGCGGCGAACACAGCGACCGTACCGCCGAGGGCCGGGACCGGGTCGAGTCGGATCGTGGCCAGTACCGCGAACCAGCAGCCGACCGCCAGCCCGACCAGCCGCAGATCCGGGCCGCGGTCCGGCGTGTCGCCCCGGCTCCCGTGCGGCCCGGCACGGCCGGCAGGCGGCGTCGGCGCGGCGGCACCGAGCGGTTTCGCGCCGCCGGTCACACCGTCACCAGGTCCTTGAGGTCGGCGTACCGGGCATCACCGATCCCGCTGACGTCCTTGAGCTCCTCCACCGAGCGGAACCCGCCGTGCTCGGTGCGGTAGGCGATGATGCGGCCGGACAGGGTGGGGCCGACACCGGGCAGCTCGTCGAGCTGGTCCGCGGTGGCGGTGTTGAGGTTGATCTGGGCGCCGGGGTTCGCGGAGGCGGCCGGGCCGCCGACAGCACCCGTGTCCGGTGGCGGGGTGACGCCGACCGCGATCTGCTCGCCGTCGACGAGCTTGCGGGCCTGGTTCAGCATGCCGAGATCCGCGCCGGGCAGCGCACCGCCGGCCGCCCGGACCGCGTCGACGACCCGGGACCCGGCCGGGACGCGCACCACGCCCGGATGCCGCACCTTGCCCACGACCGACACCACCAGCTCGGTGCCGCCGCTGGGGGACGGGTCGGGCTGCTCGGCGACCGGTACGGACGGCGGATCGACCGGGTCCGCCACCGGCCGCAGCCGCCACGCCACCACCCCGGCCGCGACCACGACGACGACCGCGATCAGTACCAGTGCGCGGACACCGCGCCGGCCCGGGTCCAGCAGCGCACGACGCACCCCGAGCAGGTGGGCGGACCGGTCGAGCCAGCGGTCCGGCGGGTCGATCGCCGGCGACTGGTCGCCGCCGGTACCGGTGGATCCGGACGCGCCGTCGAGATCGACCACCTCGACGGGCGGCGGCTCCCCGGCATCCGACCCGCGCGCCGGCAAGACATCACCCCGACCGATCTCGACGGTCGGCGTGGCATCCGGTGCCGGCCGTCCGTCGACCGCGGGTACGCGCCTGCCCGGTGGCGCCACGGCATCAGCGGGCCGGGCGGTGGGCGGGCGCCGAGCGGGACCAGGCCGTACCACCAGGGACGCCGACTCGAACTCCGGCAGCGGCGAGTCCAGCCCCTGCACCGAATCCGGCTCCGGCTCCAGCCCCGAATCCAGCCCCGGCCCCGGATCCGGCACCTCCGGGCCCGGCAGCGGCCCCGGACCCAAGGTCGGCTCCGAAGCCACGACCGGTCCCGAAGCCACGGCCGGCTCCGGGCTCGGGAACGGGTCCGAGGCCGGGTCCGGGCTCGGGAACGGGTCCGAGGCCGGGTCCGGGCTCGGGACCGGTTGCCGGTACGGGGGTGGGGGCTGGGTCGGTGCCGGGTCCGGGGACCGCGGCACCGGCCCGGGACGGCCCCGGGCGGGGAGCAGCCGGTACAGCCGGAGCCGGACGCTGTCGGCGGGATCGTCGGTGCGGCGTGAGGCGAACACGCGGCGACCGTACGCAGCCGCGCGGCGCGAACGGCGCCGTCGCACCGGATCTGTGGACAGCCGCGGGGGCTGTGGACAGACGTGCCGATCCGACGACGCCGTGGTATCCGCGGCCGGGTCAGCGCGCCTTCGCCGAGACCACCTTGAGCATCTTGCCCTGCATGCAGTGGCTCATCATGCCGTGCTCGAGATAGCCGCGTACCTCGACCGACGCCTGCGGCCGCAGCACCTTCTCGGCGGTGGCGTCGGCGCCGACCAGCTCGTACTTGCCGTCCGAGGCGTTCAGGATCACGCAGCCCGGCTCGACGCCCTGCACCACCGTCCCGGTGTAGGTACGCACCTGGCCGGCCGGCGCGGTGCTTCCGCTCGACGAGGGGCCGCCGGGCGCCGACGAACCGCTCGGCGACGGCGCGCCGGAACCGGTACCGGACGGGCTCGGTGAGGCAGAACCCGAACCGGAGGTCGCCGACGGGCTCGGTGAGGCGGAACCGGCGGCCTGCTCCCCGGACGACTTGCACCCGGCCAGCAGGGCACCGCCGAGCGCCGCGACCAGTAGCGCGACCCCGGCCGTACGGGAGGTCCGGACGCGCATCGGCGCCGTGGACCGGGACCGTTCTCTCGCGTCATCACTCATGTCGGTTGGACGCGGCCGGGCCCCGGGCGGTTCCACCCGAATCGCGACGCTCAGGTACCCAGGTTGTGGCCGATCAGCCGCCAGCCGTGCGGGCCGCGCCGCAGCTCGGTCCAGTGACAGTTGGCCAGCGACCCGAGCGTGGCCACGATCTCGTCCGGCCAGCCGAGCAGCGCGGCCACCCCGCGCCGGGCGGCGCCGCCGTGCGTGACGACCGCGACCGTACCGCCGGGTGCCCGGCCGGCCGCGTCCAGCAGCGCCGCCGACATCCGGGCCGACACCTCGGCCAGCTCCTCCACCCCGTCGATCGCCACCGGGCGACCGGCGCGCCAGCAGGCGAACTCGGCCGGGTACCGGGCCGCGAGCTCGTCGTCGGTCAGCCCCTCCCACGGGCCGTACCCGCGTTCCCGCAGCCGAGGGTCGGTGGCGACGGTGATGCCGGTGGTCGCGGCGATCGCCGCCGCCGTCTCGGTGGCCCGCCGCAGATCGCTCGACACCAGCGCGTCCGGGCGCTGCGCGGCGATCAGGTCGGCCGCCTTCTCCGCCTGTGCGTGGCCGATCTCGGACAGGTCGATGTCCGTCTGGCCCTGGATCCGACCGGTGGCGTTCCACCGGGTCTGGCCGTGCCGGCAGATGAGCAGCCGGGTCACCGGCCGGCGTCTCCGGCCTCGGCGGCCACCGCGGAGTCGGTGAGCTCGATGACCGGGCAGTCCCGCCAGAGCCGGTCGAGCTCGTAGTAGGCGCGCTCCTCGTTGCGCTGCACGTGCACGACGAGGTCGGCGTAGTCCAGCAGCACCCAGCGGCCGTCCCGCTGGCCCTCCCGCCGGATCGGCTTCTCGCCGGCCGCCAGCAGCCGTTCCTCGATCGCGTCGACGATGGCCTTGACCTGCCGGTCGTTCGGCGCCGAGGCGAGCAGGAACACGTCGGTGATCACCAGCTGCTCGCTGACGTCGATCGCAACGATGTTCTCCGCCTTCTTGTCGGCGGCGGCGGTGGCGGCGGAGAGCGCCAGCTCGCGGGCGTGTTCGGTGGCGGCCACGGATCCCCTTCCGTACTGCGGGTGACGCTTCCAGCCTCTCACATCACCGGGGCGGAGCGACCGGTCCATTTCGGTACAATTTGCGCTTGGCGATGTACTGCACCACGCCGTCGGGGACCAGGTACCAGACCGGCTTGCGCTCCGCGACCCGCCGCCGGCAGGCGCTCGACGAGATCGCCATCGCCGGTACCTCCACCAGCGACACCGCGTCCTCGGGCAGGTGCGCGGCGGACAGCTCGTACCCCGGTCGGGTGACCCCGACGAAGTGCGCCAGCCCGAACATCTGCTCCGGGTCCTTCCAGGACAGGATCGCGGCGAGCGCGTCGGCGCCGGTGATGAAGTACAGGTCGACGTCCGGGCCGTACCCGGTGCGCAGGTCGTGCAGGGTGTCGATGGTGTGCGTCGGCCCCGGCCGGTCGATGTCCACCCGGCTCACCGCGAACCGCGGGTTGGACGCCGTGGCCACCACGGTCATCAGGTACCGGTCCTCGGCCGGGCTGACCCGCTCGTGCTCCTTCTGCCAGGGCCGGCCGGTCGGCACGAACACGACCTCGTCGAGCTCGAACCGGTCCTGTACCTCGCTCGCGGCGACCAGGTGACCGTGGTGGATCGGGTCGAACGTACCGCCCATGATCCCGATCCGGCGCCGCCTCTCCTCCCGCATCCGCGCATCGTATCCAGCCCACGACCAGCCCCGACCCACGTACGGCACCGCGCCCACCCGAACCGGCGCATCCGGGTGAGTCGGTGCGATACCCGGCGAACCGGGTCAGTCGAGGCCGGGCAGGGGCGGGTCGCCGGAGTCCCAGCGGAGCAGCCGCACCGCCTTGCCCACCTCGGTACGCGGCACCGAACCGGGCGGCCCGACGCGCAGCTCGCAGCGCAGGCCGAGCCGGTCGTACAGGGCGGCGGACAGTCGCGCGACGACCGGAGCCGGGTCGGTGTCGGCGGCGAGCTCACCGCACACCACCAGCCGGGTCCGCGCGGTACGCGAGTCCAGCACCAGCAGGTACTGCGGGGCCACCGCCGGGTCGCCCAGCAGTACCGCCTCGATCTCGCTCGGGTAGACGTTGACGCCGCGCACCACCAGCATGTCGTCCCGGCGCCCGACGACCCGGCTCATCTTCACCGAGGTACGCCCGTCCGGGCTCGGCGCGCGATCGAGCCGGGCCAGGTCGCCGGTGCGGTACCGCAGCAGCGGCAGCGCCTGCTTGGTCAACGTGGTGAAGGTCAGCTCGCCGAGCTCGCCGTCGGGTACCGGGTCGGAGCCGGCCGGATCCAGCGCCTCGACGTAGAAGTGGTCCTCCTGGACGTGCAGCCAGCCGGCGGAGTCGAGCGTCTGACACGCCACGCCCGGCCCGATGATCTCGGACAGCCCGTAGATGTCGAGGGCCCGGATGCCCAGCAGCGCCTCGATCTTGTCGCGCATCGCGTCGGTCCACGGCTCGGCCCCGTGTACCCCGACCGTCAGGCTGATCTCGTCCGGCCCGACGCCGGCGGCGGCGAACGCCTCGCCGAGGTAGACCGCGTACGACGGGGTGCAGGTCAGCGCGTCCGGGGCCAGGTCGCGGATCAGCCGTACCTGCCGGGCGGTCATCCCGGCGGAGATCGGCAGCACGGTGGCGCCGAGGGTACGGGCGCCGTGGTCGACACCGAGACCGCCGGTGAACAGGCCGTACCCGTAGGCGTTGTGGATCAGCGAGTCCGGGGTGATGCCGGCGCCGGCCAGCGAGCGCGCCATCACCTGGCCCCACAGCCGCAGGTCGGCCTCGGTGTACCCGACGATGGTGGGTCGCCCCGAGGTACCGGAGGAGCCGTGCAGCCCGGCGAGCGCGGTCCGCGGCACGGCGAGCATCCCGTACGGGTAGTGCTCCCACAGGTCGCTCTTGGTCACCGTCGGCAGCCGTGGCAGGTCGTCCAGGGTGAGGCCGGCGCCGCTGTCCACGCCGGCCGCGCGCAGCCGGCGCGCCTGCAGGCCGTCCGCGGCGAGCAACCGGTCGACCACCGTACCGAGCCGCCGCTGCTGCAGCGCGGCCCGCTCGTCGGTGGACATCCGTTCGGCCCGATCGAGGATCATCCGACCTCCCTGCCGCGAGACCTCTTCATACCACCCGGGGCACGCGAGGCGACCGGCCTCAGGCGGTACGGGCGGCGAGCGCGATGCGCAGTTCGTCCCGTCCGGTGGCCAGTGCCCGCCGTACGCCCGGCGCCAGGTCGTGGCGGGCGAGCAGGTCCTCGGCGGCGCGCACCGTGGCCGCAGACACCGCGTACCCCGGAAACGACCAGCCGGCCAGCCGCCCGGCGAGCTCGCCGCTGCGGTGCGCGGTCGCCGGCAGGATCTCGGCGAACCACCGGTCCAGGTACGGCTCGGTCAGCTCCGCCTGTTCCGGCTGCCAGAACCCGCGGGCGAGCGCCTCCAGGTGCCGGTTGGTGAGCGTACGGTCGGTCAACATCGCCTGCCACGCCGCGCTCTTGGCGGCCGCGTCCGGGCGGGCCGCGCGGCAGCCGGTGGCGTGTACCGCACCCTGACCGGTGTTGTCCGACGCCAGCTCGGCGTCGATCTCGGCGTCCCCGGCGGCACCCAGTACGACGAGGCGGCGCAGCAGCTGCCAGCGCAGCTCGGCGTCCAGCTCGACCCCCGGCGGTACCGCACCGCCGCGCAGCGCCGCCAGTTCGTCGGTGTCGGTGAGGCAGCCGATCAGGTACCGCAGCGCGGTGAGCTGCCGCCCGCTGCCGGGCGCCGCGTCGGCGATCATGGTCCGGCAGGTGGCGGCGAGCGCCGCGAGCGCGGCCGGGCGTCGCTGCGGCGGCAGGTACCGGTCGGCGACCTCGCGCCGCGCGTTGCCGAGCATGGTGGCCGCGAGCGTCGGCGACGGCTCCCCCGGTACCGCCGCGGCGACCAGGTCGAGGAACGCGCCCGGCGGCAGATCCGCGGCGCGTACCGCGTCCCACGCCACGGTCCACAGCAGCGCCCGGGTCAGCGGGTCGGTGGCGGCCGGCAGCAGCCGCGGCAGGTCGCGCATCGCGGCGTCGGCCAACCGTACGGTGGCGAACGTCAGGTCACCGTCGTTGGGCAGCACCAGGTCACCGGCCACCTCCGGTACCGGCGTGTCCGCGCCGGCGATCTCCACCTCGACGTACTGCTCGCGGCGCAGCGTGCCGCCGGCCAGCCGGTACCCGCCGAGCCCGATCCGGTGCGACCGCAGCGGCGTGCCGTCCTGCCGTACCACCGCGACACCGTCCACAGTGGACAGGCTGAGTCGGTTGGTACCGGCGGACCGCAGCCACTGCCGCGCCCACGCCGCGACGTCCCGGCCGCTGGCCGCGGCGAGCGCGTCGACCAGATCGGCGAGACTGGCGTTGCCGTACGCGTGCCGGGCGAAGTGGTCCCGCAGCCCCGCCACGAACGGCTCGTCGCCCAGCCAGGCGGCGAGCTGGCGCAGCACCGAGGCGCCCTTCGGGTACGAGATCTGGTCGAAGTTGACCAGTGCGCTGTCGGTGTCGGCCACCTCGTCCGGCGCCACCGGGTGGGTCCAGCTGGACTGGTCGGCGGCGTACCCGCGCAGCTTCTGGTCGCCGGCGAACCCGGCCCAGGCGTCGACGTACTCGCTGGCCTCCGGCAGCACCCGGTAGGACAGGTAGGTGGCGAACGACTCGTTCAGCCACAGGTCGTCCCACCACCGCATGGTGACCAGGTCGCCGAACCACATGTGCGCCATCTCGTGCGCCACCACGCTGGCCCGCAGTTCCCGTTCCGCCTCGGTGACCGCGGACCGGTACAGCAGCTCGTCCCGGAACGTGACACAGCCCGGGTTCTCCATCGCACCGGCGTTGAACTCCGGCACGAACACCTGGTCGTACGTGTCGCCGAAGCCGTACCGCACCCCGAACAGCCGGTGGTACGCGTCGAAGCAGCGCGCGGTCAGCGTCAACAGCTCGTCCGCGTCGGCGGCGAGCGGCCCGGCGAGCGAGGCCCGCGCGTGCAGGCCCAGCCGGATGCCGTCGTGCTCGGCGTAGCGCGACACGTACGGCCCGGCGCACAGCGTCGTCATGTACGTGGCCATCGGCCGCGA
>Ga0164243_10015200_pt1 | contig 10653 bp, 10 predicted proteins | sample OricompcompostOP_FD_108781 | JGI IMG/M metagenome (GOLD analysis project Ga0164243, IMG submission 108781) | Organic Plus compost microbial communities from Emeryville, California, USA - Original compost - Organic plus compost (OP) | ecosystem: Engineered > Solid waste > Mixed feedstock >...
CATCAGCGATGCCGTTGCGATGCTCGGCCGTCCCGGAGGACGGCCGCCACCTGGACCCGGCCCGACATCCGCTCCAACCCGGCGAGGTTGCGATGCTCGGCCGTCCCGGAGGACGGCCGCCACATGGGGTCTATGTCCCTCGAATACCAAGCATTCTTTGTTGCGATGCTCGGCCGTCCCGGAGGACGGCCGCCACCAGATCCTGCGGAGTGGGCTGCGACCACGCGTCGAGGTTGCGATGCTCGGCCGTCCCGGAGGACGGCCGCCACGCCGAAGACAGGCCCCACTTCCGCCGTCCGCGTAGCAGCAGTTGCGATGCTCGGCCGTCCCGGAGGACGGCCGCCACCCCCGGCAGCACCTCACCCACCGCCGAGTGCCTCGTTGCGATGCTCGGCCGTCCCGGAGGACGGCCGCCACCCGATGCAGGCGACGGTGACGCCGCGTCGGCGGCGGTTGCGATGCTCGGCCGTCCCGGAGGACGGCCGCCACACCCGCGCCCGCCTTTGGACCCCGGCCGGACATGTTGCGATGCTCGGCCGTCCCGGAGGACGGCCGCCACGCAAGCGCGGGCGGGTGGTGTGCGGCCCACTGGTCGTTGCGATGCTCGGCCGTCCCGGAGGACGGCCGCCACTCCCGCCGCTGCGGCGGGCGGCCGCCCGCGGCTGGTTGCGATGCTCGGCCGTCCCGGAGGACGGCCGCCACAGCGGACGGCGGGTCCACGGTGATCACACCGGATGACGGGTTGCGATGCTCGGCCGTCCCGGAGGACGGCCGCCACTCCGGCGTCATGTCGGTCAGCGTGCTGCTCATCCGTTGCGATGCTCGGCCGTCCCGGAGGACGGCCGCCACGCCAGCCCTGCCCCGGCGAAGAGCGTGCCGACGACGTTGCGATGCTCGGCCGTCCCGGAGGACGGCCGCCACGGCTTCTGAACAGGGCTAACGCCTGTTTGATGCTACTGGCGGGGATTGCTGAATTCACTTATCAAGCTACATATGGGTCGATATCTCCTTCAGAACCCTTGGCATGTCGCATGAGCACTCCAGGTTCCGAAGCAGGTGAGTTCACATGATCAGTGGATCATGATGAGGTGCAGGCTCGGCGTTGCCGAGGCGGTGAAGGGCTGTGAAGCCGTTTGCTGGTAGGCGGTAGATGCGAACTGAGTCCTCGGTCGGGTTGATGATGCGGTTGGCGCCGTCCAACAACGTAAGGAGTTCGGCATCGGTGCAAGTGATTTCGAAGACCGACTTCTGTACGCGGTGTCCGTAGCCCTCACACAGCTTCGCCATTTGCCTGAGGCGGCGCCGGCCTACCGGGTCGATGGTGCTGACATCGTAGGTGAGTAGAAGTTGCATCAGCTGACCGTCCACGGGGCATAGGTGGGCAGCTCGCCACGTAAGTGGCGGGCCAGGAGGCGCGCCTGAACGACGGGTAGTAGGGATGCGGGGACTTTGCGGCCTAGAAGTTTGTGCGGCCACTCCCTGGTCTTCCAGCCTTGCCACTCGGTGAGGAGGACGCGTCGGCCCTCTTCGGTGAGTTGTACCGCACCGCCTGGGAGGGTCGCGAAGTGCTCGGCACGCAACTGCTTGCGGTTGAGCAAGTTGAGAGCGAGCCGATCGGCGAAGACGGGACGGAACTCCTCCATGAGGTCCAGCGCGAGTGCGGGTTTACCGGGACGGACGCCATGGAGGAAGCCGAGGTAGGGGTCCAGGCCCACTTGTTCAGCGGCACCATGCACCAGGGTTCGGGTCAGTCCGTAGAGAAACGACAGCAGGGCATTGACCGGGTCGGTCGGCGGGCGACGGGTGCGGACCGTAAAGGCAGGAATGTCCGGCCCTGTCCGCAGCATGAGGGCCAACCCCTGGAAATACAGCTGAGCCGCGTTGCCTTCCTTCCCCAGGAGTTGTCCTATGTCTGCGGTGTCGGGTATTTGCGCGAGGAGATCTTCCAGGTCCTCGACGAGGGACCGGAGGGCGATCTGCGTATCCGTTGTGGCGTCGCGCGCCGCGCGCAACAGGACCTGGCGACTGTTCTGGAGCTTGCCGGCGACACATGCGCGAGCGATCGGCAGACGAACATTCGGGTCTGCATGTCCCAGGTGCTGGGCGTGGCGGAGGAGGACGTTGCCGCGAGTGGGACCGTCCACACGGCCGAGGAATCGCCCGGACAAGCTCATCCACACGATGGCGCGGCCGTCGTCGGCGCAACGGGTGAGAAGTTCTCCAGAAACCGTGACGCGGCCATAGACGACGATCCCGTCCAGGCGGCGTAGGGGCAGAGTGCGCTTGGGCGCTTCCGGAATGACGACCTTGAGGCAGTCATGGTCCAGATGAAGACTGGCCCCTTGTGTCTGGACGTACAGGGTGTTGAGAAGCTCAGTCATCCCAGTCCGCTTCGGGTTGGGGGACAAACAGGGAAGATGCCGCCTGCGCGAAGGCCTTTGTACGTGTCATCAGACGAGGCATGCACATGTCGCGCATCGAGCACCGTCGGCAGCGCCGGTCAGCCGGTGCCGTAGGCAGGAACATTCTGGCCAGGGTTTCTCTGACCGCATCTGCCAGCTCGATGACTCGCTGGCGCAGAGCGGCGTCGATGATCACCGTGTGTCGGCGTCGATCCGCGCCGGAGTAGACGGTTCCCGTGGGGACCGGCCTGCCGAACATCGCCTCCAGGCACAATGCCTGGCCGGCTACCTGTATGTCGGCCGGTCCTCCCGGGAAGTAACCGCCCGACTTGTGCTCTACAGGGATGACCCGGCCATCATGATGAAGTTCGACGACGTCGCACACGCCGACAAGGCCTAGGCCGTCATGCCAGACAGGCAGGGCTCGGAGCGTGCGCACGGCACCGCGCGTCTCGTGGCCGGGCTCATGCACGCGACGGTGCATGAGCGTGCCGCGGACGGTGGCGGCGTCGTCGGCGTATCCATCTTCTAGAAGGATCAGTCCCGACTGCCGCGGGCAGTAGGCGTAATGCTCCAGCGCCGACAGGGAAACCTGAAGGCGCGGGCTGCCATCCGGGATGGCGCGCGTTGAGACCGGGTTCATCCGACCAGACGGGCGAGAGTGACTCCGTCGGGCACATCGTCGCCGATGGAGACGGTGTAGTCGCCGAAGGACCGGGGGGCGAGCACGCCAGGCTTCGCCTCGACCCGGACTTGCTCGAAGAGCTGGTGAGCCGGTGCGTGGCCGAAAGCGTTGTCGTGACTGAAAACGTACAGCCCTCGCAGCGCCATCTCCCCGCGGCTGGCCGCGCGATCATGCTCGAACATCAGTGTCAGCGCCTGCCAGAAGACTTCCAGATCCCTGCTCTGCACGCCGGTGCGGCGGGCCAACGGCGCACTGAAGTGCCCGTAGCCCAGGTAGAGCCCGTAGGGGACAAGGTGCTTGTTGCCCATCTCGGTGGACTCGCCCTTGTCGATGTCGTCCTGGCGCGTCTGTGTGACGCGGGTGATGCCGTGCTCTTGCGGCAGCACCGGGCTGATGGAACGGGAGAAGGTCAGCTGTAGCGGTCCCTGAACGCGACCACAAGGCTTGTTTCCCGTGGTCATCACCGCGCCGAACATGCGGACGTCGAAGAAGGCCCGGCACATCCACTGCTGTGCCTCGGCTTCGGACTTTCGCCGCTGCTTGGGGTCGAGGTTGAGTGCGGCGTAGGCGCGCTCGTGCTGGGCGTTGAGGGCGACGCCGCTCTCGACGTAGATGTCATAGCCGGCCTCCCCCTCCCGCATGAGCGCGACCATGTTGCGGATCTTGCGCTTGATGGCGACGTCGGTCACCAGCCCTTGTCCGGTCTCGGGGTCGGTGCGGGGCATGCCACCGGCGTCGGGGTCGCCGTTGGGATTTCCGTCACGCACGTCGAAGAGGAATGCGAAGTCGTGCTTGCGCGCGGGATCGAGGTGGACGGTCATCTATGGTCCTTTCGAAAAGTCGGATTCAAACGGCTTCGGTGGCGGAGTCCGTCTTGTTTGCGGCCTTGTTGGCGGCAGCGGCACGTGCCGCGGCCCGGTCGGCGGCGCGTTGCTGGTGATAGCCCAAAATGAACATGCCTTGGCCGGGAAGGTCGAGGGTGGGGGGAATGCCCCCTTCATCGGGAGAGAAGTTCGCCAGAACCCTCTCCAACCGCTGGTCTAGGGCGAAGGCGGCACCGCGATTGGTGCGGCGCAGCCTGCGTAGATGGCCGGTGGCATTCTTGCGGAGCATCGTCAGCACCGGGAGTGGGCTGGTCATGGCCGCGCTGAAGAATTTGTCGGCGATGGTGGTGTTGATGTCGACCAAAGCGGCCCGTTGGATGTCTTCGAGTATCGCGAACAGCCTTCCGCTGACATAGCCGGGATGCCGATTCTCGGGATTGAGAGCGTCCAACAAGATCTCCTTCAGGGAAGGAAAAGCACGAACGAGGATGATCCGCAGCAGGGCGGCGCGAGGGAGATCGACGTGACCGTCGGCGCGAATGCGCTGGATTGCGTGCGGGAGCAGGTGATGAGGGAGCGCAGTACCGTGCAGCGCCGCCGCCATCAGTTGGCGTTGGGCGTTCTTGGGAGCGCTGTCCTTGACGTAGCTCTGGCCATCGTGCCGCCCAAGGCTGGAGGCCATGCGCCAAACCGGCACTGGGTGTGGGTCGTTTGTCCACGAACCGGCTATGGCATGATCGGCGAACCAGCTTTGGATGTTCCTGCAAACATCCTCGAGGGGAATGTCGATCCAATCGCGGATGACCACCCGGCTCTGGTTGGCGGAGAGGGTGATGGCGTAGAACCGGTTGTGCAGGAGCCAGGGTGCTCGGTGTTCGCGCGGCAGGTTCAGCTGTTCAATGATCTGTTTGACCTGCTCCGGCCGGGCGTCCCGGACCGAGTCCAGCGGCGAGATCGGGGCGGCTTGGCGTAGCCACCACGTCGTGACACTGTCCGGATCTCGATGACGGTGGTGAGGGTCGGCCAGTAGGGCGTTCAGGGCCGCCATGCTGCGGCTTCCACACCGATCGCAGATCGGGGTGTTGGCGAGCTGGATGCGGCCGCCACGGCCTTGCGCACTCTTGTTTATCGATACGAGTTGTGCATCCCTGCCGCGTCCATCGGCGACCGGTATGGCACCTGGTTTGACCGGCTCGGGGATGGTGTCCAGCAGTGGCCCGTTCTCCCCGCACGACAGGCAGATGCCGTGCCCGCTGGAAGAGCTTTTGCGGCTTCGGACTACGCGCCCCCAAGCCGAGATCGCGGATGGAAGGTCGTGCAGCCAGCCCTGTGCGCTCCTGATCGCCACGACATCCGACGGCTTGGCGGCCTCGGGAATCTTGATCCGGCGGTGTGCCCCCTCGGCGAAGAACCGGACCACGGGTTCGGCCAGTGGCTCGTCGGTGGCCCATTCCTGGATGAGCTTCACATAGTCGGCGTTTCTTCGGCGGGCCTCCTCGACTTGTTTGTCACTGTCGTCCTTGGCGACACCGAGGACGTACTGCAGGGTGTCGGTCAGCAGGAACGGCAACGAGCCGGTGCCGGAGCGTTGGACGTAGGGCGTGGCCAAAAGCTGCCCGGCCTTGTTCTCGGGAGTGCTGAGATCGATCAGTCGCGGGTGAGGAGACACGGCCAGGTCGATGGCCCATCGGACGTTGCGCACCCGGAAGTAGGGCGCCGGTAGGTCGGTTCGACTGTCCGCATGCGCGGCGAGTTGCTTGATCAGCATGTGGTCACCGCCGTCCACCCGTACGACCGGCGCTCTTGCTTGAAGGCAGCTGCGAGCCCGTGGCCGGTACCTTCATCACGCCGCCTTCGAGCTCGGCCACGAACCAACGGTAGGTCTCGCCCGCGTTGCTGTAGACGATCGTGTGGAGCATCACGCCGATGTGCTCATCGTGATCGATCGGCTTCCGGTCGGTTCGTGGCCGGAAGGATGCGGAGAACTCCCGGACGCCTAGGAAAGGCTGGGAGAAGCAGGAGCCGCGCTCGACCCGTCGGCGGAACTGATCGCGGTATTTGGCAGGTGGGGCGTCGGCATGCTTGCGCAACCGGACCTGTGCGTGGATGCGGTATGCCACGTCACGCAGGCAGACCATGTTGCGCTGGTCGCGGTCGGCCTCGGCGTCGAAACGCACCGAGGGGTCGGCCATCGCCTCACGGACCCAGCTCATCGACAGGGTGGAGGAGACCTCGTTGCGCCGGATCGACGTCCAGGAGATCGGTTTGAGCACGTCGATCTGTTCGATGAGGTAGTCGAATTCCGGCCTCCAGAAGATCGCTTCCAAGATGCCGCGAGCCGCCGAAGGAGTCATCAGCGGATAGCTGACCCGCTCGGTCTTGAACTCGGGCCGGGTGAAACAGGCGTAGGGCCCATCCACCTCGACCACCAGCGGTGGTAACGGATGCCTGGTGGGGGGGAGGGTCAAAACACCATCTCCTTGGGATCGGGGGAGGCCAGTTCGATGCCTCGCTGCGGGTGGTAGGGGCCCAGCCATTCGATGAGGTCGCCGATGACGGGTTCCGCCTGCCCTTCCGCCATCGCCTTACGGGCTGCGGAACGTGGCAAGGTGGCGAGGTAGGGACGCAGTGCACGTAACTGGGTGCCCGCACCGGGATGTCCGCCTCGGAGATGCGCCAGGATGCGGTCCAACCGGCCGCCCTCCTCTTCGGCGTCCGGACCGTCCTCGCCATACCGGGTGACCACGGGAACGGTCCACTCGTCGATCATGCGGAACAACTCGGCGACCCGGGGAAAGTCGTGGACCCGGCGCTCCCGTTGAATCTCCTGGCCGGCCTGTTCGACGTTGTGAAAGTCGAAGCGAGCCCTGTAGTAGGAATCCAGCGCGTCCAGATCATCAGGCGAACAGTGCGGGCCGAACCGGTCACGGGTGGCCTCGATCGCCGCCCCGTACAAGGCTTGAACGCCCTTATTGCCGTCCGCCGGATCGAAAACGATCACCCTGCCGAACGGCAGGCGGCCGCTGCGGTTCACCCGACCGGCGGCCTGCTGCAGCGAGTCGGCCGGTGCGAACGCCCGGAATCCGCACGGGAAGTCGAGGTCTACGCCGGCCTCTACGAGTTGGGTGCTCACGACCGCCACGGCTTCACCATCCGCCAGCAGTCGTTTGATCTGCTCCAGGGTTCGCTTGCGGTGACCGGCCGACATCCTGGTTGACAGGTGCAGCGCCGGGCGATGATTCTCCAGCAGGCCATGCAGTCGCTGCGAGTCCCTGGTGGTGTTGACGATCGCGAGTACCTGACGGTGTGCCGCAGCCTCCTGGGCGATATCCGCCAACGTCGGCTTCGGATCAAGCCGCCACTCGTACCGCACGCGGCTGAGCGCGCGGTAAAGGGGCTTGGGCTCGGGGATCACGTCAATGATCGGCGCACCGCGCAACGGACTCAGCAGCTCGAAGGGAGGTTGCGTCGCCGATGCCAGCACCACTGTGGAACCGAACTTCGCGGTCAGCGAGCGCAGGGCGGACATGATCGGAATCAGCAGACGGTCCGGCAGCGCCTGCACCTCATCCAGCACGATCACCGCGCCTGCCAGCCGGTGCACCCTCCGCATTGCCGCCGGCTTGTTGCTGAACAGCGACTCGAACAGGCGGATTGTCGTGGTGACGATGAAGGGAGCATCCCAGTTCTCCGCCGCCAACCGCTGCCAGCGTGCTCTGGCACCTGCGCGATCAAGATCGATACCGCTGTGGTGCTCCAGCACCACGGGCGGGCCGTCCCCGTCATCGAGCAACCGTCGGTACACGTCGGCGTTCTGCTCGGTGATCGACATGTACGGCACCGCCACGATGACTCGTCGCAATCCATGAGTTCGCGCGTGGTTGACGCCGAATCCGCCTACCGCAAGCGTTTTTCCCGATCCGGTAGGTCCAGGCAGCCGATAGATTCCGCGTGGACCCGCAGCCGCACCGACAGCCTGCTGGTACACGCTTTCGCGCAATCCGTCGATCGGCGATGCTTGAGTTTCCCGCAGAAGGCGCGATCGTCCCTGCTCGAATCGATGAGCCAGGTCCCCGACAGAGACGGTGTGGGGGGACCGTGTGCCAGGAGCGAAATGCTCTTCGGTGTCGAGGAAGTCGGCGTCCACGACCGCGCCGAAGACCATGCGGACCAGTAGATCCACGTCCTGCCAGTCGACGGCTTCTTCGCCTGCGAGCCAAGCGGGCATCGCGATCGGGCCGGTTGGATGGATCTCCGGCACCAGGCCTTCCACCCTTTTGATCGCCTCGGCCACCAACGGAGCCGTGTCAGCCCACTCCAGCTCATCCCGCAGACGCGCAGCGCTCGGCAGACCGCCATGATGGCCGAACACGACAGCCGCAATGACTCCTAGCCGTTGCCGATCGAGTAGCCAGGCCCCCGCATGCTTATGGGGCACTCCGACCCTGCCGCCAGTTGCTTCGGCCTTGAGCAAGCCCTGCTGCCACTCGCACGCGCCCTTGCCCACGTCATGCACCAGTCCGCAATGCGCAGCCAGCTCGCCGGCATCGAACACTTCGCCGAACTCCTCGGCCCGGCGAGCGGTGCCCCGGAGATGCTCTTGAAGGCTGTGGCGAAGCCCATCAGAGTCACGGGCGCTGTGCGCCCACACGTCAACGGCCATATCACCTCCCTCTCACACAAGAAATCAACCGATCCCGGACTGTAGAGGAGCCCACTGACATTTCTCGTGGGGTCAAGCGATGTGAGCCCGACTCAGATAGCAATCGGGTCAGACTGATTTTGATCTGCCTGGCCCGAGGTCCACGTTCGCCCTCTGCTCCAGCCATAATCATCGTTTCGATCCTCAGTTCGCATTGAAGCGAACTGCCGCCTTGGAAATGGGGACGGTTATGGGCGAATATCCGGTATAGGAAAGAAGTGTCCATAGGCGAAAAAAGGGAAAAATTGGGCGAATGGGTAGTGACCTCAGCTCGTGATGCCGTCGCCCCGCTCGGCTTGCAGGTGGCGACCCTTGGGACAACCTATTGATCGACAAGGTAGACGGTTGCGGCCACGATCCCTAGCGGAGTTGTGGCAACCGCCAGCAAGAGGCAAAGGTGGATGGTCCGGGTCGGGCTGTCGAGAATGTCTTGGAGCATCCTCAGTAGTTCGTCCAAGAACTTCCGTTTTCGCATGGATCTATCCCCCTCCTCGAATGGTCGGACGTCACCAGTTGTCGTGCTCGGTTGCGCCTGTGGAGGAGACCATAGCTCCCAGTTAGGGCGTTCCGCCCTGCAAATCGAAAACTTCGTCACTGCTCCAGCCAAACTCATCGAACTTGAACTGCATTTCGCCGGGAAGGTCCTTAGAAGGTATCTGACCTGTCCTTCGATGATTGATCAATTCGGGCTTGACCATTGGTCGGCAAGACGCCGCAAGCCGCCGGGCGCGTCGGCTGCGTGGCTGGAGACGTTCGCCACACCTGCGTTCGAGATTGAGAGTGACGGGGGAGTATTGATCACCGACCAGGTAGGTGAACCGATTGGTGAGGAGCTTCATGGCGACGGTGAAGGCGCGGGACCTGATCGAGGCGGCGGGCAAGGAAGTGTACGTCGTGCCGAATTCCTTCCTTGATCTGCTGGAGGACGGGCGCGTTCCTCGCGACAGGCTGGCGTGGCTGGCGGGGGAGCAGCACTGGATCCTCAAGAGCGACCAGCGCAGCTTCGCCCTGCTGGCGGCCCGCTTTCCGGAGCCTCCCTCGGGGGAGATGTTCCTGTCGCTCAGCGGCGGCGAGATCGAGGCGCGGCGTCTTCTCACCGCGTACGGGGACGCAGTCGGCGCCGACGAGACGTATCTCCAGCGGTACGAGCCTCGTCCCATGGCGCAGACGTATCCGGCGTTCCTCGCCTGGAGCGCCATAAACGGCACCTTGAGCGGAATCACCCTGGCGATGCTCGCCAACCTCGGCATCTGGGGTTCCTACTGCGCCCGCACCGCCGATGCCCTCATCTCCCGCTACGGCCTCTCCGAGGAGGCGGTGGCGTTCTTCAGATTCTTCAGCGAGACCCCGCCTGGCTTCCAGGAGCAGGCGACCGCCGTGGTACAGGCCGGACTCGACGCGGGGGAGGACCCGGCGACGGCGCTGCGCATGGTCCGCGCCCTGCAGGCGTATGAGGTGGCTTTCTGGAACGCGTTGAGCGAGGACCTCTGATCAATGGCAACCGGTCCTAGGGGAGTTGCCTGCGTAGCCACGCGGGGTCGGGGTTGACGTGGGCTCGGCCGGCCACCACCGCGGTCGGTACGGTTTCGTCGCCGCCGGTGGCGGCCCTGACCGCCGCGGCGGCGTCCGGGTCGCTCCAGATGTCCACCCAGTGCACCCGCCGTGCGTCGCGGCCCAGTCGGAACCGTAGCCGTAGGCAGTACCGGCAGCCCGCCCGCCAGTAGATGATCGGGCGTCCGTCGGTCGCGCTGCGGCGTCGTGCCTCAGCGTCGGTGACCGACGCCGGGAACACCCACGGCGTTAGCGATCCGGCGAGCAGCAGGACCAGCAGCGCACAGACGACGCCCGCGGCGGGTGCCCCTGCGAGGAACTGCAGACCGGCCACGGCCAGACCGCTAACGGCGATCAGCACCGGCGGCGTCCACGTGCGCTTCATGCGCTGTTCTTGATGCGGCTTAGGAAGGAGCGCCATTCGGTTGGGGTGAAGGTGAGGGTGGGGCCGGTGGGGTTCTTGCTGTCGCGGATGGCTACGACGCCGGG
>Ga0164243_10015201_pt1 | contig 10653 bp, 7 predicted proteins | sample OricompcompostOP_FD_108781 | JGI IMG/M metagenome (GOLD analysis project Ga0164243, IMG submission 108781) | Organic Plus compost microbial communities from Emeryville, California, USA - Original compost - Organic plus compost (OP) | ecosystem: Engineered > Solid waste > Mixed feedstock >...
CCGCTTTCCAGCAGGACGACACGCTGGCCCGCCGCCAGCAGGCGTCGGGCGACCGTGATGCCGGCGGCGCCGGCGCCGATTACGCAGGTGTCGGCTTCCAGCTCGGCTGGGACGCCATCATCGAGGTCGATATGCATGGGCTACACTCACGCCAGATCATTGTCTTCGAGATCGTCGGCGATCCGATCTATTTCCTCGGGCGATCCGTCCCCGATCACGGCGTAGGAAAGATCCCCTTTGCGCCAATAGGCCACCGACTGGCCGTCCCAGCGTACCGCCGACGGCTCGGTCGGGGCGGTGCTGTCGCCGCGGACCGCGAAGATCGAAAGCGCGCCGCCCTTCGCGGTCTGGATGAGCAATTGCAGTGCCGGTCCCTCATCCGACGGGAACAGCTGCGCATCCAGCACGCGCCAGTCATCCGGCAGGCGGGGGATGCGGATGCGGGTCTCGCGTTCCAGGTCCTGGGCGTCGAAATGCGGCGATTCGGTCTGAGATGCCATCCGTGCACGCATCAGCGTGATCCGGTGCGACATCATGGCGTCGTCCAGATAGGCCGGTGGAGTCGCTATGCTGCGGCCGCCGATATTGGGCACTATCAAGGCTGCAAGAGCTGCCGCAGCAAGCATCGCGAAACTCGCCTGCCGGCGCATGCTGCGCAGGTGCCTGTTCCGTGTCGTTTCGGGCTGCTCGCCGTCGGCAGCGGCGGTGTCGTGCTGCCCGGCGATCAGTCGCAATGCGCTGCGGCTGGCGAGGTCGGCCATCACGCGCGCCGCCAGGACGGGCTGGCGGGAGAGATATAGCTCCACCTGACAGGCGCGCTCGGGATCGAGTTCCCCGTCGACATAGGCCGAAAGATCGATCTCGCAGATGTTTTCAGCCGTCATCGCGGCCTCCTATGACGCGCAGCCGCGACTGGCCCGGCTCGGTCCCTTCCTGGCGAAGCGCCGCTCGCGCCCGGCTCAGCCGCGACATGACGGTTCCCACCGGAATCTTCAGCAAGTCCGCCGCCTCCTGATATCTGAGCCCTTCCACCGCCACGAGGTGGAGCACCGCACGTTGTCCGTCCGGAAGCGCATCGAACCGCTCCGCTATCTGCTGGAGATACGCGCTGAGTTCCGGACTGGCGGGCTGCGGCGCGATGGCGGTCTCCGCCATGGTCTCGATCCGAGCCGCTTCCAGTCGGCGGCGGCGGGCGGCATCGACGAAGCGGTTGTGCAGAACCGAAAACAGCCAGCCTCTGATGGATCGCTCGGGATCGAGGTCCGACCGTCGCTCATGCGCAACCAGCAAGGTTTCCTGGACGAGGTCCTCGGCGGCCCCGGCATCGCGCGTCAGGGCGCGCGCATAGCGCCGCAGCGCAGGTGCGTGCTCCAAGATGCCGTCAGGTTTCTGCTGCTCCATGCGAGATATACGTTGGAAGCCATCGGCTTATTCCAACCATTGCCGCGTTCGCCAAGATCGGGGAGCCATATTCGGCGAACCCCCCGATCCCGTCGACCGGGAGACCATCGGCAGTTGCTGAATCGGCCCTTCACTGTTCCCGCAATGTTGCCACGACCCAGCGATTGCCGTCCGGATCCGCCAGCATCGCATAGCGGCCCCAGGTCTCGCTGCGTATATCCGTGACGGCGATGCCGAGGGTGTCGAGCCGGTCGCGTTCCGCATCCACGTCGGGCACGCCCAGCATCAGGCCCTGCTGGCATCCCGGCGGCATGGCGTCAAACCAGTTGACCAGCGTTATCGATGGACCGCCGCCCGGGGGCTGAAGCTGTATCCAGCGCGAATCCGGACCCATCGGATCGTCGCGCAGCACGGCAAAGCCCATTATTTCAGTGTAGAAAGCCTTCGACTGCGCCTGGTCGGAAACCGGGATGGATACGATCGCGATCGGCATTTTCCTCTCCAGATATCGCGCAAGTGCGATACGAAAGGGATTACACCCGCACGGCGGGACAAGCGAGACAGGATGATCGATGAAAGACGAAACCGAAGCCGATCTCAGCGGCGCTTCCGCTCATCGGCGGCCAAAGCCCGATATAGTCGAACTGGGCGGCAGGCGGCTGAAGCCCGCCACCCTGATGATGGGACATGGCTATGATCCCATGTTGTCCGAAGGTGCGCTGAAGCCGCCCATCTTTCTCACCTCGACCTTCGTTTTCGAGAATGCCGCCGCCGGTAAGCGCCACTTCGAAGGCGTCACCGGCAAGCGGCCGGGCGGTGCCGAGGGACTGGTCTATTCCCGCTTCAACGGCCCCAATCAGGAGATATTGGAGGACCGCCTCGGCATATGGGAGGATGCGGAGGACGCGCTCAGCTTCTCGTCCGGCATGGCCGCGATCGCGACCGTGCTGCTGGCGCTGGTCAAGCCGGGCGATACGATCATCCATTCCGCGCCGCTTTATGCCGCGACGGAAACGCTGATCGGCAAGATTCTGGGCCGCTTCGGGGTTCACTGGCTCGATTTTCCCGCCGGCGCCAGCCGGGCGGAGATCGATGCGGTGCTGGCAAGGGCGCAGACGTCGGGGCGGGTGGCGCTCATCTATCTCGAAAGCCCGGCCAATCCCACCAACGCGCTGGTGGATGTCGAGGCCGTCAGGGCATCGCGTGATGCGCTGTTCGGCGACGGCCCCGATGCGCCGCCGATCGCAATCGACAACACGTTCCTGGGGCCCTTGTGGCAGAAGCCGTTGCGCCATGGCGCCGATCTCGTGCTCTACTCCCTCACCAAATATGCCGGCGGGCACAGTGATCTCGTGGCGGGTGGCGCAGTCGGCTCCAGGGAGGCGATTTCGCCTATCCGGACGATGCGCAACACGATTGGCACGATAACCGATCCGCATTCGGCCTGGATGCTGCTCCGGAGCCTGGAGACGCTCGAACTGCGGATGAGCCGCGCCGGCGAAAATGCCGCAAGGGTCTGCGCGTGGCTGCGCGACCATCCCAAGGTCGAGCGGGTCGGCTATCTCGGCTTTCTGGAGGAGGGATCGAGCCAGGCCGACATCTATCGCCGCCATTGCACCGGCGCCGGTTCCACCTTCTCGCTCTATCTGAAGGGGGGCGAGAAAGAGAGCTTCGCATTCCTGGATGCATTGAGGATCGCCAAGCTCGCCGTCAGCCTGGGTGGCACCGAAACGCTGGCAAGCCATCCGGCTGCGATGACGCATCTCTCCGTCCCCGATGCACGCAAGGCGGCGCTTGGCATCACGGACAATCTGGTTCGCATTTCCATAGGCGTCGAGGATGCCGACGATCTGATCGCCGACGTGGAGCAGGCGTTGAAGGCGGTCTGAAGACAGGGACGCGGCCCGCGATCCGCGGCGGCTTGGCCGGACTGGCATAGTCGTCCCGATGGAGATGGCCTTGGCCGTTGCGCGCTCCCGCCCGATGTCCGATGGACCATAGTCCAGAAATTTGCGGAGAGGGCGGAAATGGGCGTTGCGCGCAAGGCGATGTGGGGCAGTCTGCTGTTGCTGGCCGGATGCGGCCCGTCGACCGGCCCGATCGACGATAGCGGGCCGCTGGCCGACTGGCGCTTCTATGGCGGGGATGCCGGCGCGACCCACTATTCGCCCGCCACTCAGATTACGACGGCCAATGTGGCTGCGCTCAAGAAGGCCTGGACCTATCATATCGGCATGCTCGACGTGCCCGATGGCGTGTCGCCGACTTTCGAAGCGACGCCGATCGTGGCCGATGGCCGAATGTTCGTCTGCTCCGGCCTCGGCAAGGTCGCGGCGGTCGATCCCGAGACCGGCAAGGAAATCTGGGCGCATCGATACAAGGCCGATGTCACCAACTCCTACCTTATCAACTGCCGGGGCGTGACCTACTACAAGGATCCGGAGGCCAGGCCGGATGCCGAATGCGCCAGCCGCATCCTTGCCGGAACGATCGACGGCCGGTTGACCGCGCTCGATGCCTCCACAGGGCGGCCATGCCCGGGCTTCGGCGACAGGGGCGTGCTTGATCTCACCAAGGGCCTGGGTCCGGTTCAGCCCGGCGATTATGCGATCTCGTCGCCACCGGTGGTCGTGGACAACAAGATCATTCTGGGCGGCCGCATTCCGGACAATATGCGCGTGGACGTGCCGGCGGGGGTGATCCGCGCCTTCGACGTGCATACGGGCGAGCTGGCCTGGGCCTGGAACCCGCTGCCCCCCGGCGTTACGGACGCGGCGAACGCACCGGCGGGACAGCCTTATGTGCGCGCAACGGCCAATGCCTGGGCGCCGCTTTCCGCCGATCCGGTGCGCAATCTCGTCTTCGTGCCGACAGGCAATGCGGGACCGGACCATATCGGCATCAACCGCGGCAACAGGGACTATTGGTCCGCTTCCGTCGTTGCGCTGGACGCACATACCGGCCAGCCGCGCTGGCGGTTCCAGACGGTGCATCACGACGTGTGGGACTATGACGTGCCGGCCCAGCCGCTGCTGTTCGACCTGAAACGGGACGGCCGCTCCATTCCCGCGCTCGCACAGGCGACGAAGCAGGGACACATCTTCATTCTCAATCGCGAGACGGGCCAGCCGCTCTTCCCGGTCGAGGAGCGGCCCGTGCCGCAGGAGGGCGCCCTGCCAGGCGAGAAGCTCTCGCCGACACAGCCGTTCCCGAAGGACCCGGCGCTCATAGTCCGGCGCGACATGACGCGCGATGACATGTGGGGCTTCACGCCCTGGGACAAGGGAAAGTGCCGCGAGCTGTTCGACAGCGCCAACTGGCAGGGTGTGTTCACGCCGCCGTCGACCCGCGGCACGATCTTCTTCCCGAGCTTCATGGGCGTGAACAACTGGGGCGGCATGGCCATCGATCCGGTCAACGAGATCCTCGTCGTCAACACGACGCAGGTGCCGGCGATCGTCAGGATGGTTCCGCGCAAGGAGACGGACGCCATGCTCGCGCGCGGCGAGATGCTGCTACCGTCGTTCGGGGCACCCTATGGCAATACGATGACGCCGATGCTTTCGCCCTTCGGCGCGCCATGCGTGCGGCCGCCCTGGGGCACGCTTCTCGCCATCGATCTCAAGACCCGGAAAAAATTGTGGGAGGTCCCGCTCGGTTCGACACGCGATCTTGCGCCATGGCCGCTATGGCTGAAGCTTGGCGTGCCTAATATGGGCGGGGCGGTTGTCACCGCTTCGGGCGTCGTCTTCATTGGCGCGACGACCGACAATTTCCTGCGTGCTTTCGATATTCGCACCGGCCGCGAGCTGTGGAAGGGGCGGTTGCCCGCCGGTGGCCAGGCGACACCGGTGACCTATCGGCTGAAACCGGACGGCCGCCAATATGTGACGATCGCGGCCGGAGGGCATAAATATCTCGGCACCACGATCGGCGACTCGCTTGTGACCTTCGCGCTGGAAAAATGAAAAAGGCGGGCTCCGGCCGCCTGCACGGCCGGAGCCTGCTGCGAATGTCCGATCAGGCTCGCGTCAAACGCATCGTCATGCGCCGGCGCATCGCGCTGCCGATCATGCCGAAGCCGAAGATCATCTGCATCCACGTCGCTGCTTCCGGCACCGCGCGGAACGGCAGGTCGAATATCTGGGCCGTGTTGAACGTGTAGGCCTTGTTGTTCAGGATATCCATGTTGAGGTTCCAGCCCATGGCATCGAATGCCGCCAGATCATTGCTGGTGACGATCCCGAGCGAGCAATTGCTCGACGTCGGATCCATGATGCCGACCTGGCGCTCGTCGACATAGCAGCCGTTGGCCAGCAGGATCGCCTGCGTGTCCTTCCAGTGGGACGCCTGGTTGCCGTCGCCGAGATAATAGCCCGTCGCGAAGAATGAGGAGGTGGCCTCCGCCTGATTGTTGAAGTTGAAGGGATTTTCCCCGTCAATCGAGAAAAAGGCTTCGCGGTTGGGATCGAGCTGAAGCGAGCGCGAGCCGTCGGGGTCGAAGCCGTTGGTGGCGTAGCGGAAAAGGTCGAGCGTCGTGGCGAACGCATTGTCCTCGCCCTCCTCGGCCGTCAGTCCGCCATGGCTGATATAATAGTCATAATCGTCGGTTCCGCTCACGAAACCTAGCGCATGGCCGATTTCGTGCACCGCCACGCCCACGAAATCATAGGCGCCGACGTCGATGCCGTCGGTGGGATCGAAGTCGAAGTCGAAGTTCGAACTGAACGTGATGTCGCCGTCGACATTCGTGCTCAGGAATGAGGCGCCGGCGAAGGCCGCGTCGTCATAATCGACAGCAAAGCCGAGCGCCTTCGCCACGGCGGTGTTGGTGACGAGCGTCGTGTTGTTGAACGAGTCGTTGCTGTCGTACCGGCTCGACGCCAGCGTGGTCGTCATGTTGCCGTCCGGGTCGGTTCCCGGAACGCGCATGCCGAGACCGCCGGCGGCGGTCAGCGGCCGGAGATTGGCAACCGCGACGCTGTCGAGGCTGCTCGTGCCGGTGGTGGCCAGTTGTTGGTAAACCTGGCTCGTCGAACTGTATGTATAATTGCTGTACGTGCCGCCGAGGACACCGTCGTCCAGCGCATCGAAGTGAATGTCGAAAGAGATCGTCGCGTCGTTGGTGAGCACCGTGCTCCAATAGTTCGCAGCCTTCTGAAAACCGAGCAACGCAGCCGCGCCATTGGGGGAAGACGTGAAACTGGAATCGGGGTTGAGGACGATCGAAACAGCTGAGGCCGGCGTGGCGCCAACCGTCGCGACGGTCGCAGAGGCACACAGCAAAAGTAGTTTTGCACGCGAAACAAATTTCGACATGGCTTGGTCCCCTTGTCTGGATTGGAAACCAAATCGAATGCTGCATGACTATTCATGTCGCACGGATTCAGCAACCAACTGTTAACTATAAGGGACCGGCAGTGTCTGATCGTCAAGCGGGATTTTGCGATGCACCATATTACGGCGACCGACATGAAAAAGGCCCGCATCCGGGCGGATGCGGGCCTGAATGGGCGCTGATGCTACTTTTTAGGTAATATCAAGCAGCTAGCTTCCTCAGGACATAATGCAGGATGCCCCCATTGAGGAAGTATTCCAGTTCATTGACTGTATCGATCCGGCAACGTGTCCCGAACTGTTCGGTAGAGCCATCGGCGCGCTTGATCGTCACGGTGACTTCCTGCCGCGGCCGCAAATCGGCCACGTCCTCGATCGTGAAGGTCTCCGTTCCGTCCAGCTTCAATGTCTTGCGGTCCACGCCTTCGGCGAACTGCAACGGCAACACACCCATGCCGACCAGGTTGGAGCGATGGATGCGCTCGAAGCTTTCGGCGATAACGGCGCGGACGCCCAGCAGGTTGGTGCCCTTGGCCGCCCAGTCACGCGACGATCCGGTGCCATATTCCTTGCCCGCGATCACGACCAGCGGCGTGCCGTCTTCCTTGTAGCGCATGGCGGCGTCATAGATCGCCATCATCTCGCCCGAGGGCACATATTTGGTGAGGCCGCCTTCGACGCCCGGGATCATCTCGTTCTTGATGCGGATATTGGCGAAGGTGCCGCGCATCATCACCTCGTGATTGCCGCGGCGCGCGCCATAGCTGTTGAAATCGGCCCGGGAAACCTGGTGCTCCAGCAAATAGCGGCCGGCAGGTGAATCCGCCTTGATCGATCCGGCGGGGCTGATGTGGTCGGTCGTGATCGAATCCGCAAAGATGGCGAGCGGGCGGGCGTCGCGAATGTCCGTCACGGGTGCCGGCGTCATCGTCATGCCCTCGAAATAGGGCGGGTTGGCGACATAGGTGGATGTCGGATTCCACTGATAGGTGTCGCCGCCCTCGATGGCGATGTCATGCCATTTCGCATCGCCCTGGAAGACGTTCGCATAGCGCGACGAATACATCTCGCGATCGATGAAGCTGGCGATCGTCTCGGCGACCTCAAGGTTGCTCGGCCAGACATCCTTGAGGAACACGTCCTGGCCATCCTTGCCCTTGCCGAGCGGAGTTTCGGTGATGTCCTCGCGAACGGTGCCCTTGAGCGCATAGGCAACCACCAGCGGCGGAGACGCCAGGAAGTTCGCCCGCACGTCGGGCGACACGCGGCCCTCGAAGTTGCGGTTGCCCGACAGCACGGAGGCGGCGACGAGGTCATTTTCGTTGATCGCCTTGCTGATCGGCCCCGGCAGCGGGCCTGAGTTGCCGATGCAGGTGGTGCAGCCATAGCCCACCAGGTTGAAGCCGATGGCGTCGAGATCGTCCTGCAGCCCCGCCTTGGTGAGATAGTCGGTCACCACCTGCGATCCGGGCGCGAGCGATGTCTTGACCCACGGCCTGGACTTGAGGCCCAGCGCGCGTGCCTTGCGGGCGACGAGGCCGGCCGCGACCAGCACGGACGGATTGGAGGTGTTGGTGCAGCTGGTGATGGCGGCGATGACGACGTCGCCATGGCCGATGTCGTGATCGCGGCCCTCGACGGGGATGCGCCTGTCGCTGTCCCCCGTCTTCTTATAGCTGGAGACGAGCTCGCCATTGAAATTCTCGTCGACATTGTTCAGCAGCACGCGATCCTGCGGCCGCTTGGGACCGGCGAGCGAAGGCTGCACGGTGCTCATGTCGAGGTCCAGCGTATCGGTGAAAACCGGATCGGGCGAAGATGCGTCGCGCCAGAAGCCCTGCGCCTTCGCATAGGCTTCCACCACGGCGATGGCGTGCTCGTCACGCCCCGTAAGCCGCATATAGTTCAGCGTCGCCGTGTCGATCGGGAAGAAGCCGCAGGTTGCGCCATATTCCGGCGCCATGTTGGCGATGGTCGCGCGGTCCGCGAGGCTGAGCGCATCAAGGCCGGGGCCGTAGAATTCGACGAAACGGCCGACCACGCCCTTGGCGCGCAGCATCTGCGTGACGGTCAGCACGAGATCGGTCGCGGTGATGCCCTCGGCGAGCGCGCCGGTCAGCTTGAAGCCGACGACCTCCGGGATGAGCATCGAGACCGGCTGGCCCAGCATTGCTGCCTCGGCCTCGATGCCGCCGACCCCCCAACCCAGCACGCCGAGACCGTTCACCATCGTCGTGTGACTGTCCGTGCCGACCAGCGTGTCGGGATAGGCGATGGTCGCGCCGCTGTCGTCAGCGGACATCCACACCGCTTGAGCGATATATTCGAGGTTCACCTGGTGGCAGATGCCTGTGCCCGGCGGCACCACCTTGAAATTGTCGAGCGCCTTCGATCCCCATTTCAGGAATTCGTAGCGCTCCATGTTCCGCTGATACTCCAGGTCCACATTGTCCTGGAAAGCCTGGGGCGTGCCGAACTCGTCGACCATCACGCTGTGGTCGATGACGAGATGGACCGGCACCTGCGGATTAATCTTCTGCGCGTCGCCGCCGAGCTTGGTGATCGCGTCGCGCATGGCGGCGAGATCGACCACGCAGGGCACGCCCGTGAAGTCCTGCATCAGCACGCGGGCGGGGCGATACTGGATTTCGCGTTCGGACCTGCGATCCTTCTGCCAGTCGACGATCGCCTGGATGTCCTCGGGCGTCACGGTAACGCCGTCCTCGAAACGCAGCAGGTTTTCCAGCAGCACCTTCATGGAAAAGGGCAGGCGGGACACGTCGCCGAGCTTCTCCGCGGCCCTGGGTATGGAATAATAATGGACGGTCTTGCCGTCGACATCGAGTGTCGTGCGGGTGTTGAGCGTGTCCTGTCCGACGGCGGTCATGGGCTTTCCCCTATGCTGCGATGCGAGAGTCCGGGGCGCATTAGCAGGCGATTTGCCGGGGGGAAACGCCTGAATTGGTGAGAGCCTTATGGTCGGGCTGCGGCACTTTCGCCTCGACGGCGCTCGCCGGCATGTCCGCCCGGCCGGTCCCCGTCATGATCCGGCGAAAAGGCCGCGAGCCCGCGATAGCGCCATGGATGAAGCATCGGCCTCCGGATAGGGCTGGCCTCGATCGCGCCGGCGCGCCAACCTTCCGCTCAACGGAGCTTTGGAGGGTCTCGCATGAAGTTTGTCCTGTCGGCGGCGTTCGCGCCGGTGCCCGCATTGCCGCAGATCGCCGTGGCCGCAGACGAATCCGGCTGGGCGATGATCACCATGTCGGACCATGTCGTGAATCCGGAGGTGTTGACCACGCCCTACCCCTACACGTCCGATGGCTCCCGTCGCTGGCCCGAATTCACCGATTGGCCCGACCAGCTCGTGATGATGGGCGCGTTCGCGACGATCACCAGGCAGATCCGCTTCACCACCAACGCCTTCGTGCTGCCCATGCGCAACCCGTTCCTGGTGGCGAAGGCGGTTTCCACCGTGTCCGCGATTTCGAACAACCGGGTCGTGCTGACCTGCGGCGTCGGCTGGTCCAAGGATGAATATGGCTTGCTCGGGCAGGATTTTCACACCCGCGGCAAGCGTGCCGACGAGATGATCGAGGTCATGAAGCTGCTGTGGTCCGGCGAATATGTCGAATATCACGGGACATATTATGATTTTCCGCGAATCGAAATGAACCCCAGGCCCGCAGGCCCGGTGCCGATCTGGATCGCCGGCATCTCGGATGCCGCCCTCAAGCGGGCTGCCCGTGTCGGTGAAGGCTGGCTGACGGACCTGCAACCGGCGGCGGAGATTGTGGAAAGCGTCAGGCGGATCAAGGAACTGCGCCGCGAATATGGCCGCGATCACCTGCCGTTCGATGTCCTTGCATCACCTTCCGACATCTATGACATCGACGGCTATAAGCGCCTCGAGGA
>Ga0164243_10015202_pt1 | contig 10653 bp, 1 predicted proteins | sample OricompcompostOP_FD_108781 | JGI IMG/M metagenome (GOLD analysis project Ga0164243, IMG submission 108781) | Organic Plus compost microbial communities from Emeryville, California, USA - Original compost - Organic plus compost (OP) | ecosystem: Engineered > Solid waste > Mixed feedstock >...
CACCATTCAGTTCCGTCTCGCTTGGAGGCCTTGCCCCAACTTCCGGGGATAGAGGCATTTATTTGATGGGTAGAAGTCACCTGCTCTCTAAGAAGAAGGCTTGGCCGACACTTCTGAGAGATGTCAGGTGAGATTAACTCGAGGGATCTGCTGAATTCCTCAGTTGTTGGAGACTTTTTTTTTTTTTTGTGGGAATACTGGTCTGGATTGACATCATCATCAACATATCTGGAGCAAAGAGGAGGGATTCTTTGTAGGAAGGCATCGGGCTTGTTTTCGTTTATTACTCGCATTTCTTCTCGGCATATATTGACTCTGATTCTTCATCCATTCGCTTATGAAGGTATTATACTTGCCTTTTTGTACATAGTTTTAGCCTGGCCTCGGTCAGGCATGCATATGCATTGATTATATATCACTTTATATCCCATAAGATCTCCTCGCCTATGACATTGGACTAGATCCGGACACACATAAAGAAAGCTACCTTCTCAAGTAAATTATCTTGGTGTCAGTTTGGGTTTCCACGCCTCATCTCCGATGGAGACGGGGCAATACCATTACTTCCAATCAACTTCGCGTGTTTGATCTAATTATCACTCAACCTTCATGGTTCCCCGGGGGATCGACTCTGCAATTGGAAAGGATAACCGGGAAAGCAAGCTACCTCGTGAAACCCGATAGGCACTTGGACACATGGAAGCTTCGTCGCTAACGGTCATCCTCTGGCTGGCGTTAAAGCATGGAAGATTCATGTGCGAGGCATCCGAGCCGGTGACGAACAGGAAGAAACACAGCGAAGAAGTCCCTCGTCTCTCATTTCCGGTGCTTTTGTGATTCAGCGCAACAGTGTCCGTCCTAAAGCCGTTAAGGGACATGGATGTTCATCGAAATCCTGCGCTGTGGTTGAAGGGATCTCGAGGATAGGTTGTTTCTGGGGTTCTCTGGAATTTATCAAATCCTCTCTCTCGACCGCAGATTAATATAGATTTACGCTACCTCATAAGGCATGTCACCGTCGGCACGACCCAGAGCGTATGAACCACGGAAACTAGTCGTTTGGGATCCGAGCATGGAGCTGTCCCAGTTCCCAACACGTCGCAGGGGAGCCAAAGATGTGATGGGACTGTAATGCTTCCCGAATCTTGCCCTCGGGAGCGGCAGAACTCTCGCCGCATTAACAGGCGCTAAACCGCCGCTAAGCAGGACGGGCACAGGGTGGCCACCGGGTGCCCCACGAACATGGTTTGCTTAGCCCAATAGATGAGGTCTCTATCGCGAAACCTTGACAACCTCTGGGAAGCCACAGAGGTCTTTTACTAAAATAACTAGCCGTGAGCTGGTTTGGCTAGGTGCGCGAGGGATCCGAGTTTTGCTGTCTTTTGGCCTTAGGTGTCACGACATGGCTGCGACCAGGTCACAGGAAAGCAGTATAGTACTGCAGAAAGAGAAGTCACATAATAAAGAAGTCGGACAGGACTCCAACCAACTGATCAATCAAATAGAAGTTCAATAAGTCAATCATATCTACAACCAACTAATTAGTTAATTAAGAACTCTATTAACCTAAGGAGAACTTAGAAGGGAAATATCTATATAAACTATAGGTTCTACTATATATCTAGTTTATCTTTTAAAACTCTCTAGTAATTAATTTAAATACAACTATACCCCTATACTTAAATATATACTTTTTACTAATATCTTATAAATACTACTTAATTACTTTACTTTACTACTAATAGATAATTACCTTAATCCTATTACTAATTATATTTACTTAATACTATTAATAGACTAGTATTAAGATTATAATATATTAACTATTTTTATTTAGTAAATAATCTTATTAAATAATAATATTAACTAAGTATATTATATTAACTAGAAAAAAAAGTACTACTTTTATAAAAGATCTAAAGAAAGCTTATATAGTTTTCTAATAAGAAAAAGCTTAGTTTAAGAAAAATAAATAAAGACTTAAAATTAAGAAATAATAGCTTAAGAATAAGATAACTATTAATAATAAATATATTAAATAACTAGAAAAGTATATTACTTATTTATAATATAAAATCCTATTATTTAAAAATTATAATAAAATAAAAAGGAAGTTATAAAAATTTCTAATATAGGCTTAAGCCTATCTCTTATATTATTATTTTAACTTTACTAAGATAGAAGATTAGATACTTACTATTACTATATTCCTTATAAGGGATATATTAGCTTAGTTTAAATCTTAAATAAGGGATTACCTAGAAAACCTTTTAAATAAAAACTAAGATAATAAAATATAAAAGATTTTTAGTAAATATAATAATTTTAAAAAAGCTTTAAAAAATATCTTTAGAGATCTTAATAAAAAATATATTAATAAATAATAACTTAAAATCTTATAATAGAAAGAAGTTATATTCTAATATACTATAGAATTCTAATAGATAATATCTTACTTTAATTAAGATAATAAATTATTAATAATATAATTTTATATTAAACTTAAAAAAGAAATTAAGGATAAACTATATAAACTAAAATAATTTAGTAATTTAGCTAAATATATTATTATAGTAATATAAATTAATATTAATAATATAAATAATAAATAGAGAAGAAAAGCTAAGAATAAATATATATTAAGAAAAAAGTCTAATATAAAACTACTATATAAAAAATCTACTTTAGATCTATAGAATTTAAAATAAGCTAGTAAAAGTTAATTATCTTTAAAAAACTTAAATAGAAGATTAGGAAATATTATATTTATAAAAAATATAAATACTTTATATAAGAATATAAAAGTAAAAGTAAAATATAATCTTAAAGTAAGGAAAAGAAAAACTAAAAGCTTATATCTAAAGAAAAAGCTTAATAATTTAAAGCTAATATAATTAATTATAAAGCTTTATTATAGATTATATATTATAATAATAGATATATTATCTACTAAAATAAAAAGGATAGAATAAGATAATATTTAAAGAAATTATAAACTTTTAAAATAATAAAATAAAAAGAAATTACTAAAATCCTTAAAATTAAAAAATATATTAAAAAAATAATAAAAAACCTATTAAAAAATATAAAACCTTAATATTAAAAAACTTATCTTATAAATAATATTTTAATAAAATATATTATTACTATTACTAGATATTATATTTATTATAATAGCTTATATATAAATTAAAAATAGAAAAACTAGTAAAGTCTAGAAGAGAAATAATTTTATATATTAAACTAATTAAGTAATTTAATTTAATTAAAAATAAATTAGAAAGCTTAAAAGAAGAAGATTAGATATAAATATAAAAAAATATATTAAAATTATTAATAAAATATTAACTTTATAATAATAAATAAGAAAACTATAAATAATAAATCTAATAATAAAAAAAATAGTAATAGTTAAAAGTAATAGAAAGAGAAAAATAAATATAAAAAAAAAGTAAAGAAAATATTAATAAGAAAAATTTTATATAAACTAAATAAAATATAGATATTAAAAATAATCTAATTAACCTATAAAAATAAATTAATTAGCTATATTATACTCTCTAAAATATTAATTTATAATAATATATAAAAAAAGAAACTATTTATAATATATAAAAATAAAATTAAAAATAATAAAAAATAATTTTTAATATCTTAGATTATATTAATTAATTAAAGATAATACTCTATAGTAAAGATCTATAAGTAAAATTCTAATGATAAATTAATAATCTAGATAAATAAATTAATTTTAATAAAAATAGATTTACTAAACTAAAAAAGTTAATAAAATCTTAAAAAAAAAATAAATAAATAAACTAAAAATAAAAAAAATAATTTACTAACCTACTAATCAGCTATTATATTATACTTAAGAAAGAAAAGAAAAGAAAGATCCTCTAAGAAATTATTAAAAATCTAAAAGAAAAAGTATTTTAATAACTTTTAAAAATAATTAAAAAAAATTGAATTTAAAATAGCTTAAATAAGAAGTAGTACAATACCTATTAAACTCTAAGAGTATTACTAAGTAGTAGACCTATTATTTATAAACTTTAAAAAACCTTAAATTAAAAAACTTAGTAAAATAAATTAAATAAATTAAATAAAATATATAGAAAAAAACCTATAGATAGCTAGGGCTAGCCTAGGACCTAATTAATAGTAAAGAAAAAATAGCTAAATTAAAGAAAAAACTATAATTATAATATAAAGAAATAAAAAAGCTATAGTAACTATTAATTAATCTATAAAGATAATAATATAATAATATATTCTTAATTACTAAAAAAGTTACTTAAACTATAAGACTAGGATCCTAAGGAGATATCTAAGAAATAAATATTATAAAAAAATAATAGATCTATTATCTAAAAATACTAGTTACCTTAGAAAACTAAAAGTTTATAGTTTTAGTAGATAATAAAATATAAGAAAACTTTATTTTACTTATAATTATTAATAAATTAAAACTCCTATAGATTATAAAAAACTAGCTATATACCCTAAATATATATAATAAAATACTAATTAAATATAAAAGTAGAATTATAAGTACTAAGACTATATACCTCTATATTACTATTACTAGAAAAACTAATTATATTTCTTTTAATATTACTAAAATAGTAAACTATTTTATTATACTAAGAATACTATAATTATAAATAAAAAATCTATAAATTAATTAAATAACTAATTAGCTTACTTAAAATAAAACTAAGTAAAGCTTAGAAAATAACTTAGTTTCTAAGAAGTATTAACTAGAAAAGTTATCCTCAAGTAAGCTAAAAGCTTTTAAAATAATAATATACTTTAAAGTACTTACTATAAAAAATTTAAATTATCTACTAAAAAGAAAAAAATATAAATAAATATATATAATAAAAGCTATTATAAGCTTTAAAACTAAACTAGTAGTAAATAAGATATTATAATATATACTAAAAGAATACTAAAAATATAATAAAGTATTTATAGAAAAACTAGATACTAGACTACTTAAGTATAGCTAGTAAAACTATAAGATACCTTTAAAAGAAGGTATATAACTAAAATTTATACCTATCTACAATTTTAATAAGATATAACTTTAAACTTTAAAAAAATATATTAAAGAAATACTAAAAAAAAGATATATCTAACTATTAATATTATTAATTAGATATCCTATCTTTTTTATATTTAAGAAAAATAGTAAATTATAGATATATATAGACTATTAATAACTAAATAATATTACTATTAAAAACTAATATCTACTACCTTTAATTTTTAAGTTATAAGATAGGTTTTAAAAAATATAATAGTTTATAACTTTAGATCTAAAGGGAATATATAATTTAATTTATATTAAAGAAAGTAATAAGTAGAAGACTACTTTTAAAATATATTTTAGATACTTTAAGTACTTAATTATACCTTTTAAACTTATTAATACCCTTATAAGCTTCTAAACTATAATTAACTATATCTTATAAAAATATCTAAACAACTTTATAATAATATACTTTAATAATATCTTTATTTATTTAAATACCTTTAAAAAATATAAAAGATATATATATAAAATCTTATAAAAACTATAGGAAGTAAATTTATTAGTAAAATTATCTAAGTATAAGTTTTATAAATAGTAAATAGATTTCCTTAGATATATAATCTAGCTAAGAAAAATCTAAATATAAAAATTAAAAGTTAAAACTATCTTAAAATAGCTAATATTAATAAATATTACTAAAGTTAGAAGATTTCTTAAATTCCTTAACTTCTATTAGAGATTTTTAAAAGGCTATAATATTAAAATATAAGCTCTTATAAAACTTACTAAAAAAGATAATCTATTTAAATAAGGACCTAAAGAATAGAAAATATTCTAAAGAGCTAAGTAAGTTATATATAAATAACTAATACTTTACTAAGTAGACCCCTTAAAACTATTTAAATTAGAAATAGATATATTAAACTATAGCTTAGAAGTATAATTAGGATAATAAGATAAAAATAGTAAGCTCTATCCTATAGTATTTATATTAAAGAAACTTAGTAGATTTAAATTATATTATAAAATATCTAATAAAGAGCTAATAGCTATTATTAAAGTATTTAAAGAATAGAAGTATTACCCAATAGGTACTAAATATCCTATTACTATCTACTTAGATTATAAGAACTTTATAGAGTTTACTATAATAAAGAAACTTAATTAATAATAAATATATTAAATAGAAAAGCTATTAGAATATAATTTTAAAATTATATATATTAAAGAAAAGGAAAATAGCTAAGCTAATATATTTAGCTAATATTTTAACTATTTTTAAAAAATATTTAAAGAAGCTTAGATAATACTATACTATAATAAAGAAAGTAACCTATAATAAATTATAACTAGCTACTAAATAAAATAAAAGCTAGAACTTCTTAAAGTAATTAAAGAAAAATAAAAAAAGTATAGAATATACTACTATAAAGACCCTTCAAACTACCCTAGTACTAAGAGAAAGAATAGGTTATAATATAAAGATAGAAAAGTAATAGTAATTAGTAGCTTTACTAATTATATTTTTAAAAAAATATATAAGTTTATATTATATAGCTACTTAAACTTTAAGAAAACCCTTTAGATTTTTAGAAAAAACTACTAGATAAACTAAAGCTTTAAAAATCTCTAATATATTACTAATATATATAAATAATATACTTAAAATAAAATATTATAATATAAATTATATAAATTATTATAACTAATACTAGTATCTAAGGCCTTATAGTAAAAGATTACTATTAACTTTATTATTAAATTATTATTATTAAAAGACCTTACTATAAAAGTTAAGTATAATAATATTATAATAATAATAGACTAACTTATAAAATATATTTACTTTATATTTTATAATAAAGTAATATAAATACTTTAGTTTACTAAACTATTTTTATAAATAGTAATAGTAAATTATAATTTACTTAAAGAAATTAATTTAGATAGAAGATTAGTATTTATCTTAAAATTCTAGTAAAGCTTATTAGATAAAATAAAGATTAATTACAAGCTATCTATAATATATTATCTAGAAACATAAGGACAAGTAAAATAAACTAACTAGATATTAAAAATATATTTAAGATATTATATTAACTAGGAATAAGATAACTAAATATTATTACTACTCCTAACCTAGAAAACCTATAATACTAATATATTAGAAAATATAAAGATATTACTATTCTATATTAATTATAATATTAAATTCTAAGTTAGATTTAAACTAGTAGGAATTAAAATTTAAGCTAAATAAACTATCTTTATAGTAAATAAAATAAAAAAGCTTTATAAATAATTAGTAGAAAAGCTATAGTTCATTTAATAGTAAATAAAGTATTATATAAACTAAAAATAAATTAAAAGACTAACCTTTAAAAGAAAAAGTAAGATCTAGTTACTTTAGAAGAAATTAGAAACTAGAAACCCTTAAATTAAAACTATATAACTAAATAATAAGCTAGATTATAAGAAATTAAAACTATTTTAAATTAAATAAAAAATTTTAGAAGTTAACTATAAACTAAAACTATTAAAAGAAATAAAAAAGTATCTAATTTTCTATATAATATTACTTAAACTAATATATAATAATATCTTTATAGAAAAGTCTATTATAATTAAACTTAAAGAAGATATTTAAGATACTAAGAAAATTCTTAATTTAATAAATAATAATAATAAAAAAGTTAAGTATTTAATTAAATAAAAAAATTTTAAATATAATAAAAATATTTAAAAGCTTATTAAATATTTAATAAGAAGCTAATAACTTCTTACTATATTTTACTAAAAATATTTAAAGAAGCTAAAAGATCTAATAATATTAAATCTAAAGATAAGCTTTAATTAATCTCTAATTTAAAGATAATAAATATAGTATTCTTAGTAGTATCCTCTTTAGTAATCTGTTCTATCCTTGGATAAATAACCTCTAAAGCTTATTTTTTATATAATTTTTTTTTAATATAGCTAATAGATTTAGAAAAGTATAGCTTATTAAATATTAATAGCCTTTTTAAGAGCTTTTTCTATCTTATATTTCTCCTATTCTAGGTAGGATTGTTCTTATTCTAAATAATTAATTAAATAAAATAATATTAAAATAGAAAATTAGGAGGAAAAGATAAGAAACTTATAAGTAAAATTAGTAATATTACTAATATTATAGTTAATATACTTTAGATAAATATATAGATTATATTAAGATTACTTTTTATAGATAATATAATCTTAAAAGACTTATATATTATAATAGGAAATATATTTAAATATTTTAAAAGGATATTATTAGAAAAGAATATTATTAATTATTTAAGTAAGATAATTATAGTTAATTTTAAAAGTAATTATATTAGAGAAATAAAACTTAGAAATATAGTTAGATATAATTAAAAAGAAAGTAGTAAGAACTTATTAGAAAAGGAAAAAAAGAAAATAAGATTACTATAATTAATAGGTCTTTAAGAATAAAGACTAAGGGAAAGGAGAAATTATATTATAATATAACTATAACTAGATTATAAGAAAGTAATATAATATTATAGAAAGAAAAGTTATATAATAAAGAAGTTAGATAGAACTCTAACTAATTAATTAATTAAATAAAAGTTTAATAAGTTAGTTATATTTATAATTAACTAATTAGTTAATTAAAAACTCTATTAATCTAAGGAGAGCTTAGAAGGGAAATATCTATATAAACTATAAGTTCTACTATATATCTAGTTTATCTTTTAAGACTCTTTAATAGTTAATTTAAATATAACTATACCCCTATATTTAAATATATACTTCTTACTAATATCTTATAAATACTATTTAACTACTTTACTTTACTACTAATAGATAACTACTTCAATCCTATTATTAGTTATATCTACTTAATATTATTAATAGACTAGTGTTAGGATTATAATATTAGGCTGTAGTTAAAAGTTAGATTAGAAAATAAACTACTATTATAAGGTATATACTTAAGACTCTTACTTAATTTTTATAGGAAAATAATATTAATAATTTCTCTTTTATCTTTTTAAAGCTTAGATATAGGTCTTAGAGAAGTAAATTTATACTTATCTAGTAAATCTGGTATATGATAAATTTAATGAAGCCTAAGTTAATTAGCGAGGCCTTTGCTTCTAATAAATTCCGGCAATCTTGGGTGGGCTGGGTGGGTGAGGCCGTAATTCCTCTCGGTTTTTGCTTATATAATAATAATAAATTCCGACAGCTCTTTGGGGACGTTCCGGCGCTGGCGACGGCGGTCTCATTCCTGTACTAAGAAATAGTAGGCGGGGTCCTCACGTGACACGCGACACCAGTATCAGCTCCACAAACTTTTCCTGTAGCTGCCCTCAACTGATAGACCACCTTTCATTCCTCAACAAACTTTTCGACCTTGATTACTCACGCCCTTGATCTCGAACGCCAATTGGTACAATTACGCACCATATGCTCCCTTGGTCTCATCGATCCCATTGATTTCATCGGCCTTGAAAACGCAACGAACGCAACGAACGCCACTTATTTCAACCAACATGGCCGAGAAAAAGGCGGACGCCCCGGCAGCTGGCATGCTCTGGGGGGGCAGGTTCACAGGTTCGAATGTCTCGGGAAACAAGCTTCGGATGCAGTCTACTGACCTCACGGTGCGCAGGTGCGATTGATCCTCTCATGCTTAAGTACAATGCCTCCATCCAGTACGACAAGGCTCTTTACAAAGAAGATATCCTTGGATCGATTGCTTTTGCCAGGGCCAACTCAAAGGCTGGCATCATCAGCGAAGACGAATTTCAGGCGATTGAGCGTGGTTTGCTCCAAGTGATGGAAGAATGGAAGCAGGGAACTTTCGCTATCATGCCGAATGACGAAGATGTGAGAGGCCACTCAATTCTACTCTACTTCTCGAGGCTAACACAAAGGACCAGATTCATACGGCAAACGAACGTCGCTTAGGAGAGGTCATCGGCAAGGACATCGCGGGTAAGCTGCACACAGGTCGCAGCCGCAACGAGCAAGTTGTCTGTGACATGCGCATGTGGTTACGCGATCGGATCCGCGAAATCGACAGCCAACTCGTTGCATTCCTCAAAACCCAACTCACACGTGCCGAGTCTGAAATGTAAGCCTAGCCCCACCTCTGGCCAAAAGCGGCCCCCTGCTGACCGACAACCTCAGCGACTACATCATGCCTGGATACACCCACGCACAACGCGCGCAGCCGGTTCGATGGGCTCAATGGCTGATGTCACACGCCGCTGCGTTCAAGCAGGATCTCGAGCGGTTGCGCCAAGTTTTCGAAAGGGTCAATCTAAGTCCACTTGGTTGTGGCGCTTTGGCCGGCAATCCATTTCGAATCGATCGAAACATGATAGCTGAGGAGCTTGGTTTTAGTGGAATAACCTTGAACTCCATGAATACTTCGGCCGACCGCGATTTCCTACTCGACTTCCTGGTCTGGAATTCGATTTTCACCAACCACGTCAGCAGGTGGGCTGAGGACCTCATCATATATTCGACATCTGAGTTCGGTTTCGTGCGGCTGGCCGACGCCTATTGTACAGGGAGCTCTTTAATGCCGAACAAATTCAACGGGGACTCGTTAG
>Ga0164243_10015203_pt1 | contig 10653 bp, 10 predicted proteins | sample OricompcompostOP_FD_108781 | JGI IMG/M metagenome (GOLD analysis project Ga0164243, IMG submission 108781) | Organic Plus compost microbial communities from Emeryville, California, USA - Original compost - Organic plus compost (OP) | ecosystem: Engineered > Solid waste > Mixed feedstock >...
TCACGATATCATTTCAATGAATCATTTAGGGTAACCGCTTTCCTTGATCGGATTATAACACCGCACCGGACCTTTGCAAACCCTTTTTTGTTATTTAATACCACATTTTTTTGCCGCTTGCTATACGATTGCTTTTTAAACGCTGCATTGTGTCAGGTTATTAGATAACGGTTTCCATGACATATATATGAGTTTCCGCAAGTTAACATTCTATTTCCAGCGAATTGGAAAACCAAAAAAAGCGGCCTGCCGCAAACGGCAAGACCGCAAAACATCCCATACCGCATCCCGTACGGCATGGACATCAGGCTGTTATTGAATGACCCCGGTATCAATAATGGACACCTGGACCTGGGTATGAAACTGAACGTTACGGTACTCCTTGTTCCAATCGATCCGCTTCCACAGTTTGGGATGATAGGCCATCAGCTGCCGGCCTACCCCAAAAATATCGCAGTTCGCCTGCTGCAGTTCCCGCACGACCTCCCTGGCTTCCTCGGTCATAATGGACGACAGCTCCTTGTTCACTCGCGTTACTGCTTTATCATCCAGCAGCTGCGGTCCGGTGAATTCCTCGATGACCGCCTGAAGCTTGAGGCTCAGTTTCACGTGAACATCGCCGTTCCGGGAGACGCTAACGTGAAACTCACGCTTCCTCTTCTTATTGCCGACGTTGTAGCTGATCGATCCGCGAATCGGCTTGGTTGTATCCAGATTCACGGTTTTGGTAAACCGGGCATTGCCTCCCGATTTTCCTTTCATCAGAACCAGCATGATCGACTGATCCTTGCCTAGCGATCCGCTAAAGCTCTGATCATGGAACAAGGCGACGCCTTTGGCAACGATCTCGGAGCCTTGTACCCCGATATAAGGCAGCGCAAAATCCTGACCCGGATCTGTCAAAGCACGAAATACAGTATTTACGGTTTCCGGCGGGTAGAACAGGCTCATTTTCTCCAAGCTGCTGATTTTCTGGGTCAGGAATTCGCCGATTTGCAGCTCGCCTATTTTTTTCATGCCGATGATTTCTGAAGCATCGTTCTCTGTGACGACCAGCCTTACGTCGGAAGACGGGTTCCGAGGGTCCCTGAAATTGACGTCCATCGGTGCCTTGAGCCCTTCTTCGGCCAAAGATCTGCCGATCAGCTGCACGCTGTTCTTGATCACCCGCATATTCCCTCTTACGCGAGCCCGGAGGATGTTGCTCGCCCCGCGTGTTGACAAACCCACTGCCGAATGAATTTCATTTGTCGTGGAGCTCTGTTCGGTTTTCGGGGGAATGATCAGCTCAACGGTTTCCTTGATCTTATGATCCTTGGTCAGATCAAAACCTGCGCTGTAGGCCAAATTCAAGTCTTTCAAATATTCCCGGTCCCAGCATCCGGTCAGCAGCGCCGTGCTCAGACTCAGCATGGCACAGCAAAGTGCCCCGCGGCCTCGTTTCATACGGCTCCACCCGCTTTCTTTTTGACAAATAAAGAGAACAGCATTAGCAGGAAGGGAAGGCCCGCAATGAACACGTACGCGGCATATTCGGAAATCTTGTTGATGCGCTCAATCGCCATCGGCGTGGTCGGCAGCAGAGCGATTAAAAAAAAGGCTACTTTAACCCACAGGTCAAAAATTTGGTGATCCTTCTTTTTAAACAGGACCGCAAGCCCGTCCGTTGCTGCGTAGCAATAACTGGTGATGGAACATACCAAGGTAATCGACCAGATCGACAAGAACAGAACATCCGCCCGGTCGATGATGTAAAAATTCAGCGACTTGACCAGGTAAATGACAGGTTCCGGGATCATCGCCAGCTGCGTCTGGTTAAACACCATGAGACATGTGCACACGACAAACACGTAGAACAGGGTAACGAACAGATTCGACAAGCTGATCATTTTTAATTTCTTGCTGTCTGAAGCGTCGATGAACGGAAAGATGATCAGGAACATTTCGAACCCGTACATCGAAATCGTCGTATCCTTGGTTCCCTTCAGGATGTTGATCAAGCCTGCTTCGGTTAACGGCAGCATGTATTCGATCCGCGCCTGTGTCAGGCCGTAGCTGACAAAAATAATCAAAGGAATGAACAGCATGGACGACAGGCTGTAGAACCTGGCCAAAACCGTGAGCTTTTCCTTGGCCAGGTAATACGTCATGATACAGAACAGGAGCAGTACCACCCACTTGGGGGTAGATTGCAGAATCCAGCGCTGGAGTACCATGTAGGCATTGAGCAAAACATTGCTGCCCAGCAAAATAAAATATCCGACATAGCATGCGATCAGCAGCCTGCCTACCATCGGTCCGCCAAGCCGGATACAAATTTGAAAAAGGTTCATCCCGGGAAACTTACGCAGAAGAACCCACATCATCAAAATGATGATTTGGGTAATCGCTCCAGCGATCACAACCGATATGCCCCCGCCGCCTTTTGCCGTCTTACTAAGGTCATAGGGAATCGAAAGCACGCCGACTCCGATTTGGGCTTGGATAATGAACAAAAACAGCTGTTTCGGGGACATCTTTTTCTCAGCCTGATCCACCTTGGCCACCCCTCCCGGATCCGTGTCAACTGATGTTAGTTGTGCTTTTTCTCGCCATGCCTGCCGCGGATCGTCCAGATCGGAAACCGAAGAAATGCATCCTTGAAGCCCTTAATTTTCAATGGGGCCAGCGGCGACAGATAAGGCTTCCCGAACGACTCCAGCTTGCACAGATGAATGAACAGGATCGTTAGTCCGAAAGCAATGCCGATAAAACCGAAAATGGATGCGCATATCATCAGGGGAAACCGCAATATCCGGATCGCCGAGCTCATCTCATTGGACGGTATCAAAAACGACGAAATCGCGGTTAAAGCCACAACGATAATCATCGTATACGACACGAAACCCGCCTTGACGATCGCATCCCCGATGACCAGACCCCCGACAATGCCGATCGTTTGCCCTACTCGGCTTGGCAGCCGGAGTCCTGCCTCCCTCAGCAATTCGAAGATCAGCTCGAGCAGCATCGCTTCAACGAGCGGGGGATACGGTACCCGGGTCAATGAACCCTGCACAGTAAAGAACAGTTGAATAGGCAAAATATTCGAATGAAACGCTACGATGGCGATATAGAATGCCGGCAGCTGAAAGGCGGTAATGAAGCTTAGCAGCCGGATAAACCGCACAAACGATGCGATCATCCAACGGTTGCTGTAATCGTCAGGGGTTTGATAAAAGCAGAAAAAGCTCACCGGAACGATCAAGGCCGTCGGATCCCCTTCGAGCATAATGACCACATGCCCGTCGAGCAAATACGCGCCCGTATGGTCCGGCCGTTCCGTATTCAAAAACTGGGGAAAGATCGAAAACGGCTGATCCTCCATGAATTCTTGGATAAAACCGGTCGAAATGACGGAATCGAGCGTGATGCCCTTCAGCCTGCCTTCCACTTTTTTGACTACGGCAGGGTCCGCCAGGTTATTCATGTACATTACCGCTACTTTGCGTGGAGCCGTACTGCCTATATTGTGATAATGCACCTTCAGGTCCGTCGAGCTGATCTGCTGGCGGATCTGATACAAATTGACCGTTAAATCCTCGATAAAACCGTTGTGTGCCCCGCGGATAATGCCTTCGTTTTCCGGCTCCGTAATGCTGCGTTCGTACTTGGCCGGCGTGGTCAAAACGTAGAACTGCTTCATGTCATTCTGGGTAAAAAACAAGCAATTGCCCGACAAAAGGGATTGCGTGCCCTTATCCAGCTTGTGTTCGGTCTCGAGCCGGAGCGTCAGGAAAAGCTGGGACAAGTCCTCGTCTCCTCCCTGCCGCAGCGGGCGGATGACGTTGCGCTCGATCAGGGTTGGGTCCACCGTAGATTCCAGATATACGAGCGCCGAAGATTGTCCGCGGTAAGTTAGGTGCCTGACCTTCAGATCGTCGGTGTGACACAGCTTGTCCCGGATGTATGAAATGTTCCCGTCAAGCGAAGGATAGATCGTTTGCTCTGGTGAGGTCACAGCCTGCCCTCCTGCCATAACTAGTTAGACTGCGGTTAATTTCCCCCATCCCGTGTAAAATTATTCCCAACCGATCCTGAACCTTCCAATCCAAAAAACCGCTGGCCATCACGGCAGCGGTTCGTCGAATTCAAGGTTTATTGTGATTGGCGGGCTGAAGTCATTTGGGAGGATCCTGGTCCCGCCAAATGGTTCTTCCGTCACGAGTTACATACGACATCCGCCGGTCCACTTGGACTTCAATTAGGCCGTTCCCTTTCAAAGTCAGGCTGCCGCTGCCTTCCACCTTCGGATATCCGGGCGCGGCTCCACCGCTAGAATCGATCAAAAAGGTGTCCTGCCCATCCGCGACCGATGCCAGACCATCTTGATAGGCCGACACGCGGGTATACGCAAAGTCTGTCAGCAGCCTGCCCTCCCAATCCGCAATCGCATAGTTCAAGCCGATAGACGGCTGCCCCGGATTCACGGCGTGCGCGAGTGCCAGCCTTTCCTCACCGAGGTCACGAATCTCGTCATATACAGGTGGAACGACGAATTGACCTGATTCATCGATGACGCCGTATCTCTTCGTGCCGCTCTCCCCCATGTTCACGATCGCCCGCTGACGGCGGAAGGGGGAAGCCGAGGTAAAAGCAGGCTGTATACGGACTTGGCCGCGCAGATCGATATAGCCGTATTTTCCGCCGGCCTGCTGCTGACAAACGAGCAATCCGCCGCCTGGAGGACCGGCATACTCAAACTCATATTCGTATAGACTGCGGCCGTCCAGCCCGATTAGCGCGTACGCACCATCCTTCATTTTGACCCAAGCTTTTCCACTGCCAAAATCGCCGGCTTCCTCATATCTTGCCGGGATGATCTCGTATCCCTGGGAATCCAGATAGCCGTAACGGCCGTAATGTCCCGTCTCCCCCTGATGGCCCTCTCCGCGAAATACGGATCTGCCTTCCCGCATATCGGCGATATACGAGTACCCGCATTTCGTTACCACCTTACCTTGTTCATCGATCAGCTTGCAGTCGCCGCCGTCCGTGACGACGGCCCGGTGTTCCGAAAACGGCGATATCGAATCATACACCGGGGCAACGACCCACATCCCGGCTTGATCGATCAATCCGTATTTTCCTCGTTCCCGGACAATAGCAAGACCATTTTTCTGAAATTCCGCAGCCACCTCGTATCTGGCCGGAAGTACCATCGTACCGCTCGTGTTGATATACCCCCACCGAAGCCCTTCGGCGGTTCGGGCCGAAAACCGCAGCAGCTCCGCCACGCGAGGCAGCTGCAGGATCTTCCTCTCCAGCGTCAAAAGGGTTTCCCGGGAAGGATACGGCTGGGCAAATCCTAAGGCTCTTCGTACCGAATGCAGTGCCGCCTGCGGGATACCGGCTCGATACTGCGCCTCGGCCAGATAGTACCAGTAGAACGGATAATCCGGATAGGATTCGGTCATCCGTTCATAGTAGCGGGCTACTTCAGGGTAATAGGCGGGGTAAACATCTTCAGCCGGGTGAAAACTCCCGTCCCGCCAGCGCAGCACCTCCGTCCGGTAGGCTTCGCCCGTATCGTGGATCCAGAGTGCGAGCTCGGATCTGCCGTCTGGACCTCCAGGGCCCGGCCAATCCGCCACGTCAATATAGCTGTAGCTCATTTCTGCAGGCGCTACATCACTCAAACCGTACTCTGTCCACTCATACACGGACAGCTTCGACCAAATGGAACCGATCTGCCAGCCTACGAGCAGGTTGTTCCGCCCAGGCTTGGTTACCGGTGCAGTGGTCAAGAACGTGACTCCATAGCCTGGGCCTTGGATCCTGGCCATCGTTCTCCATGCCCCTTCGCTGAACTGGAGCACAAGCAAGTACAGCGCATCATTCAACCGGTAGACGGCGGATATCTCCGGGACCCGATCCCCAGTTAAATCCTCGGCAATCACGGCAGGTTGTCCGGCTGGAGTATTCATCGTAACCAGCTCAGCCCCTTCCGGCAGGTGCGTGCTGACCAGCTGTACCGGACTTTGCGGTTCATTTTCGTTCATCCGTATCCTCCCTCTCTCTTTGCTTTTGCCTAATGGTATGCCGAGAGCGGGAAGATATGCCAGGACTGAGACAGAAAGCCGGCGAACTTGTTCTTTATCATATCCCCCACATTGATGATCCTGTTTGTTTTATTTTTACCAGGGAGGTTAATTACATCTTGCAATCGCAAAATCCAAAACACACAAACCATCACTTACTACAGGAGGGATTTCATGTTTCGTCATCAAAAGGAGCTGCAGTTCGAAGTCAAAGTTGAGCGCCCGGATCCCATGTTTGCGCGGCAGGTCCAAGAGGTGCTTGGAGGCCAGTTCGGTGAAATGACCGTGATGATGCAGTATCTCTTCCAAGGATTTAACTGCAGAGGCGAGGAAAAATACAAAGATATGCTGATGGACATCGGCACCGAGGAAATCGGCCATGTTGAAATGCTCTGTGCCTTGATCAGCCAGCTGCTGGACGGTGCTTCACCGGCTGATCAGGAGGAAGCGGGCAAAGACCCTGTCCTCGCAGCGATCATGGGCGGCATCAACCCGCAGCATCTGCTGGTCAGCGGGCTTGGCGGTCTCCCAACGAGCTCGACCGGCGTCCCATGGAATGCCGGATATATTGTGGCAAGCGGCAATTTGCTGGCCGACATGCGATCCAACCTGCATGCGGAAAGCCAGGGGCGGCTTCAGGTTGCCCGTTTATACCATATGACATCGGATGAAAGCGTGCGCGCGACGCTCCGCAAAATGCTGGCCCGCGACCGTTACCATCAATACCAATGGATGGCTGCGATTCAGGAGCTCGAAGCGAAAAACGGCGTTGTCGTTCCCGCTTCGTTCCCCGCGGAGTCGGAGCAGGAAGCACAGCCGCAGGCCTACGAATTCTGGAACTTATCCGAAGGCGTAGAGTCGAGCGAAGGGCTGTGGGCCAAAGGAAGCGCCCCGGACGGCTCCGGGGACTTTGTTTACTTAGCCGATCCCGAACCGCAAGGCCAGGTCTACAAGCCATTGAAGCCGGCTGCATCGCTCCATCATGATCTTGATGACAAGGTACTGCAGAAGTAAGTTTTGATATATACAGAGAAAGCCTAGCCCATACCGGGTTAGGCTTTTTATTTTGGTTCCGTTCTCTTCGAAGAATCAATTTATTGATGAAGCAATACGCACGAATAGAGCTGCGTCAAGAACTCCGTCCTAACCGGTCCTAGGCAGTTCTTGCGACCTGCCATGCCAGAATCCGATCCCTCCGAAAGGTTCTTGGGGCACCTGTCTTCAGGCATACTGCCCTGACGGTGTTCCCGCGCATCTCTTTCACTTCGATTTTACGCTGCGTAATGTTACCGGCCTGGTCTAAATAAACGATCTCCACGGTTTGCCCAACATATTTTTCTGACATGACAGACCCTCCTAACCGAACGTATGTTTTTATTATATACGAACATCCGTTCCTTAAACCATGTAAATTTTACCCATTTATATCGAATTTCGCTGTCCAGGCCGGAAGGGTTTTATGAACCTAAAAAAAAATTTCATCATCGGGTAACATTTCGATAATATGTCAGCTTCACGGAAGGGATTTGAGGGGAATTTAGCGAAAAATGTAGTATCATTCTTTTTCAAAAATCATGTGCTGGATCGAAAAAAGTGTTGACGCATCTGTCGTTGCGGCATGCTGCGAGCGCAAAGAGGATGCAAAATTTCTAAGGAGCTGTTCAACCATGGATAAAATTATTCGTAAAATTGAAGAGCTTCGGTTGGAATTGAATAAACTGTCCGTATGCAGATGTCTCACCGATCCGGAGCTGATCAAGGCCAGTCAGAAATTAGACCGGGCATTAAACGACTACGACAAATTTTTAAAAGAAAACATGTAACCCAAAGAGGACCTGCTGATCCTGTCAGCAGGTCCTCCTCCTGTTCTGCATCCTGTGCAAGATGTTATGTACCTGACCGGAAGCCATCGTACATCCTGGCTGCCGTCTCTCTTGCCTGTATTGCCGACAGATGCAGCCTCTCCTCCGTACCGCCATAACCAATCTCCTCTTTACCGGTTTGCAGATCCCTGAATACCGAGTCAGCAAACTCGTCCAGAGGCGCGCCGAAGGTGTGAAGTCCCGCCCCGCCAAGATCGGTGTTGACCGCAGGCGGCAGCACTTCGATCACCTTGGCGTTCGTTTGAGCCAGCTGAATCCGGAGACTAACGGTAAAAGAATGGAGCGCGGCCTTGGTAGAGCTGTAAATCGGGACCCAGGCTCCCGGCGTAATGGACAATCCTGAGGTGACATTGATGATAACCGGATCCGGTTGTTTTAACAAGTGAGGCATAAACAACAGCGTTAAATGAATCGGCGCATCTACATTAATTGAAATTTCCTGACGGTAATACTCCCACTCTTTCTCCGCTTCGAGCAAATGAACCCGCTGCTGAATGCCTGCATTATTGATGATAACGTTCAAACCCGGAAATTCGGACGTCACCTTACGGAACAATTCCAGCCGGTGGGACTCCACAGAAAGGTCACATGCCACCGTATGTATATCCGGATAGCGTTCCTTCAGCTCCTGAAGCTTGTCTGCGCGGCGCCCGCAAATGATCACGGTGTTACCCGCCTGAACGAACCGCTCCGCCAAGGCCAGCCCGATTCCGGATGCGCCGCCGGTAATGAGTATCGTATTTCCGCTAATCTTCATTTCTCCATCACTCCCGTTGGATAAAATAGTTCACGATGATGATGTCCAATCTCCGCTCGATTCCATGTATCCATAAATCTGGCGAAAGCTTCAGGCTGATAAGCATCACGTCATCGATAAATGCTTCAATTTATTGTAAGATAACGATAGGTAAAAAGAAAACCGGACTGATTTTACATAAAGGAGATATCAACATTGAGTGCACCAAGCCCATATCATTTTGAAGATTTAGGAGACTTCGGACGAGCTGGCCTGAAGGCAGACTGTGAGAAATGCTTCGGCCTGTGCTGCGTTTCCCTTCCTTTTGCCGCCTCATCCGACTTTGCCATGGACAAGCAGGCGGGAGAGCCTTGCCGCCATCTGCAATCCGATTTCCGCTGCGGTATTCATAACAGCCTGCGCCAAAAGGGTTTTCGCGGATGTACCGTTTATGACTGTTTTGGGGCCGGACAAAAAGTCTCCCAGTTCACTTATAGCAGCAGAGACTGGCGCCAGGCGCCGGAGACGGCGAAGCAAATGTTCGAAGTATTTCCCGTCATGCGTCAGCTGCACGAGCTTCTGGCCTATTTAAGCGAAGCGCTAAGCCATGCAGACGCCCACCTGATCCACGAGGAGCTCAGAACGCAGCTGAATGAAACGCATCATCTCACCGAACTTCCGCCAGAGGAAATATTGAAGCTGGATATTCCCGCTCACCGGGCCGAAGTAAACCTCCTGCTCCTTAAGACCAGTGAACTCGTTCGGGAGGAGGCACGCCGACGTTACAAGGGACCGTCTTCTCGTAAGAACCTGAAGGGACGCGGGGCGGATCTGATCGGTGCCAAGCTGAAAGGCGCCGATCTCAAATTCCAGAGCTTTAGAGGCGCATATCTGATCGCGGCGGACCTTCGGGACGCAGACCTCCGGATCACGGATTTAATCGGCGCCGACTTCCGGGACGCGGACATTCGCGGCGCGGACTTGAGCGGAAGCCTTTTTCTGACCCAGTTCCAGATCAATGCCGCCAAAGGGAATGCGGCTACCAAAATTCCGGCACATTTGGAGCGTCCTTTTCATTGGGCCTAAAGCCTGCCAACAGTGCACAAAATAAAACAACCGCTGGAACCTCGTTGTCCCAGCGGTTAATTATTATTGGATATTAGGCGCGTTCTCCACGCAAATCGGGGAGGGACGGCTCAAAGGAACTGATATATACGTCCTTCTGCTTCTTCTTGTTGTTCTTCTTCATGACACCAAACAGCGTAATGACAGCATACATCGGCACCACGTAGTAGAAAATCAGAATCAGATAGAACAAGCCGCCAGAGCTCAAATGCATTCCGGACGCAATCGCAAGACCCGTGAGCAGCAATGTATTCATGACGTTGGCAATCAACACCTCGTGCTTCTTCCCGAAGAACAACACACCGATCAACGCAGCGGTAAACACACTCAGCAGTAAAAAGGTCATGATGAATTCCTCCTTAAAAACATTGGATGCTATATCATACGCTATGGATCAGCGATGATTCACAATTTCGACAAATTGCTTTCACAATTTAGACACAATTAGATTACCTCAAAGATAACACATTTAAACACAATTGAAAAGGCTTTCACAAAAATATTTGGAAAAAGAAGCAAAAAAGACGCCGGAACCCTTGTTCCAGCGCCTTTTTAAAGATTTATATATTTCATCACGCCATCCTTATTTCCTTAACGTGTTGGATCTGAATCGGACAGCTGATCGTGGATGGCCGACTGCTCCTCATGCCACCACAGCGCTTCCTCCGGCTCTTGAAGCACCTCATGAACTTCGTGCGGCTTCTCCACCGCGGGCGCAGAACCGCGAAGCGACCGGCCCGAGGTCTCGGTAAACCACATGGTCACGATGACGAAGCCGATAATTGAAACTGCGATCAAATAATACGCTGGTACCAAGGGCTCCCCGGTCAGA
>Ga0164243_10015204_pt1 | contig 10653 bp, 15 predicted proteins | sample OricompcompostOP_FD_108781 | JGI IMG/M metagenome (GOLD analysis project Ga0164243, IMG submission 108781) | Organic Plus compost microbial communities from Emeryville, California, USA - Original compost - Organic plus compost (OP) | ecosystem: Engineered > Solid waste > Mixed feedstock >...
GCCCTGCTGCCGAACTTCAAGGCCACGATCGACACCGGCAACCTGCCCTTCGAGGTCACTCCGACGGCGGTGCAGGTGAACAACGGATCGGTCACCATCAAGGGCGAGGCCAAGAACGTGACGTTCAGCGGGGCGACCAGCCCGGCCGGAAGGTGAGTCGTCGATGACGGGCGTGTGGGTGGTGGTGGCCACGCTGGTGGTCGCCGGGATCGCGGGCGCACTGCTGAACGCGCGGAACGGGCGCGTGCGGCAGGCGTCGAAGGCCCGTCAGGAGAAGGCCGCCGGCCTGCCGGCACCGGTCGCCAAGGTGCTCGACACCGGAGCCCGCGTCACCCTGGTGCAGATCTCCACCACGTTCTGCACCCCGTGCAGGCACACCCGCGCCATGCTCGGCCCGCTCGCCGAGCGCACCGACGGGCTGACCCACGTCGACCTCGACGTGACCGACCAGCCGGAGGTCGCGCAGGCGCTGGGGGTGCTGCGCACGCCCACCACCATCGCCTACCGCTCGGATGGCACCGAGCTGCTCCGGGTCGGCGGTGTTCCGAAGCGTGACACCCTGCTCGAGGCGCTGCAGCCCCACCTCCCGGCCCGCATCACCGACTGAACCGCTGACGCCGCCGCTGACCAGGTCGTAATTTTTTTCCCGATCGGTGGGAATGCTCTCACTGGTTGGACACCCCTCCCAGTTCCAGGGACGTCCGGGTAGCCTGACGATCGTGTGCAGGCTGCCACTCACTTTGCTGACGCAACGCCGCGCGGTGGATTTCTGCCGCGTGCGCAGCAGCCTGTGTCCGGCCTAGCGGGCGTCTCGTCCCGCACCTTCCCCGGAACTACCCCCATTTCGACGTGCGCTCACGCGCGCCCTGCCAGGGAGGTGACATGTCAGCAGGCCCAGCCGTAGATCCCCGAGGACCGCGTTTCGCGGCGATCGTGACCACCGTGGTGCTCGCGGTCGTCCTCATCACGGGATGGTGGCCGCTGCTGGCCGTGCAGACGGTCGTGTTCGCCATCGGTGCGTTCATCGGCCTGAAGCCCGCGCCGTACTCGGTGCTCTACCGCTTCCTGGTGGCGCCCAGGCTCGGCCCGACCACCGAACGGGAGGACGCGGCGCCGCTGCGGTTCGCCCAGGCGGTCGGGTTCGCGTTCGCGCTGGTCGGGACCGTCGGCTATGCGTCGGGCCTCACGGTTCTCGGCATCGTCGCCACCGCGTTCGCGCTGTTCGCCGCGTTCCTCAACGCCGCGTTCAACTTCTGCCTCGGCTGCGAGATGTACCTCCTCATCCGGCGCGTGACGCCGAGCCAGGCTTCCTGACAGTCCGCCCGAGAAGACAAGAAAGCGAGAACAGCTCTCATGAGCCGTGAAGACGTCCTGGTCACCACCCAGTGGGCCGAGGAGAACCTGAACACCCCCGGCGTGGTCTTCGCCGAGGTGGACGAGGACACCACCGCCTACGACAGTGGCCACATCCCCGGCGCGGTCAAGATCGACTGGAAGACCGAGCTGCAGGACCCGGTCCGCCGCGACTTCGTCGACAAGTCCGGCTTCGAGGCGCTGCTGTCCGACAAGGGCATCGCGAACGACGACCTCGTGGTCCTCTACGGCGGCAACAACAACTGGTTCGCCGCCTACGCCTACTGGTACTTCAAGCTGTACGGCCACTCCAACGTCAAGCTGCTCGACGGCGGGCGCAAGAAGTGGGAGCTGGACGGCCGCGAGCTGAGCACCGACGAGGTGAAGCGCGACCGCACCAACTACACGGCCAGCGAGCCGGACACCTCGATCCGCGCGTTCCGCGACGAGGTCGTCGACGCGATCGGCACGAAGAACCTGGTCGACGTGCGTTCGCCCGACGAGTTCTCCGGCAAGCTGCTCGCCCCGGCGCACCTGCCGCAGGAGACGGCGCAGCGTGGCGGCCACATCCCGACGGCCGTCAACGTGCCGTGGGCCAAGACCGCCAACGAGGACGGCACCTTCAAGACCGCGGAGGAGCTCGCCGAGCTCTACCGCGAGGCCGGCCTGGACACCGGCAAGTCCACCATCGCCTACTGCCGCATCGGCGAGCGCTCCAGCCACACCTGGTTCGCGCTGCACGAGCTGCTTGGCCTGGAGGACGTGAAGAACTACGACGGTTCGTGGACCGAGTACGGCTCGCTGGTCGGCGTGCCGATCGAGACCGGGACGGGGAACTGAGGATGAGCGCTGACGGCTGCGGTGCGCCGGTCCAGACGGCGACACCCGCGGACATCGACACGGGCGGCCAGGTCGTGGTCGCGGGCAAGGTCACCGGTGGCGACGGTCCCGTCGGCGGCGCCTACGTGCGTCTGCTCAACGGCGACGGCGACTTCGCGGGCGAGGTTCAGGCCTCCCCCGAGGGTGACTTCCGCTTCTACGCCGCCCCGGGCTCGTGGACGGTGCGCGCCCTGCACCGCACGGGCAACGGCGAGGCCTCGGTGAACGCCGAGGGTCCCGGCCTGCACCAGGTGGCCATCTCGGTCGCCTGACGCCTTCCACACGGCACCGGCCACCCCCGCGGAGCGCCGCGGGGGTGGCCGTCGTCGTACCCGTGCGCCCCGCCGGCGGGGCGTGGTGCTCGCCACGTGGGTGCGGGGCGAGTGAAGTGCCTGGCAGCGGTTATCCTGCTGGGCGTGGAGATCCTGTTTACGACGCTGTTGGTGCTCGCCGCCATCGCGATCCTCTGGTTCACCGGGTACGTCGTCTACCGGCTGTACGCCGACCAGCGCTGACCGATGACGTCTGGCGACGACGCCGTTGCAGCGGCCGCGGAGCGGGCCGAGTCGACGCGCGGACGCAACCTGCCGCAGTTCGGCGACCTGCCCATCCCGGTCGACACCGCGAACCTGCGTGAGGGCGCCGACTTGAACGACGCCTGCCTGGCGCTGCTGCCGCTCGTCGGCGTGTGGCGCGGGGAGGGCGAGGTCAACTACCCGACGATGGACGGCCCGCGTCGCATCGCGCAGCAGCTCACTGTCGCTCACGACGGCAGGCCGTTCCTCTACCACGAGGCGCGCTCGTGGCTGCTCGACGACGACGGCAACGTGATCCGCTCCGCCGCCCGCGAGGTCGGTTGGTGGCGACCGCAGGCCGATGACACGCTCGAACTGCTGCTCGCCCACAGCTCGGGCATCGTCGAGGTCTTCTACGGCACGCCGCGCACCCAGACCTCCTGGGAGCTCGCGACCGACGCGGTCGTGCGCACCTCGACCGCCAAGGAGGTCACCGGCGCGCAGCGGCTCTACGGTCTGGTCAACAACGGCGACCTCGGCTACGTCGAGGAACGAGCCATGGTGGGCGAGTCCATGCAGCCGCACGTCTCCCTCTACCTCAAGCGCGTGGTGGGCTGAACGGGCCGGGGCGGAACCCGTGACGACGCGCTGGCTGCGCTACGGCCCGGACGCCGTGCTCATCGAGTGCGAGTCCCTGGCCCAGATGAGCGCCGTGCGCGCCGCTGTCGTCTCGGCCGAACTGCCCGACCTGGCCGAGGTGGTACCCGGCGCACGCACCGTGCTCGTCGCGGCCCGGCCCGGATCGCGCGCGCTCGACCGGGTCCGCGAACTGCTCGAGCACGCCGACCTGACGGCGGGCAACGGCGGCGAGCCGCGCGAGATCACCCTCGACGTCCGCTACGACGGTGCGGACCTCGACCTGGTGGCCCGTACCGCGGGTGTCAGCGTGGACGAGGTCGTCGCGCTGCACACCGGAGCCACCTACACCGTCGCGTTCACCGGGTTCGCCCCCGGTTTCGGCTACCTCACCGGACTGCCCGAACCGCTCCGGCAATCGCGTTTGGACACTCCGCGCACGCGTGTGCCCGCCGGATCGGTGGCCATCGCGGGCGAGTTCACCGGTGTCTATCCGCGTTCCTCACCCGGCGGGTGGCGCCTGCTCGGGCACACCGACGCGGTGCTGTTCGACAGCCGCGCGCAGCGGCCCGCCCTGCTCGCGCCGGGCGACCGCGTCCGGTTCCGGAGCCTGTCGTGATCCGCGCGCTCGAAGTCCTCGCGCCCGGGCCGCTCGCGCTCGTGCAGGACCTCGGCAGGCCTGGCCACGCGCACCTGGGCGTGCCGCCGTCCGGTGCGCTCGACGCGCCCGCGTTGCGGCTGGCCAACCGGCTCGTCGGAAATCCCGAGGGCGCGGCCGGGATCGAGGCCTTGCTCGGCGGGCTCGAAGTTCGGGCCGGCGCGTCGTGCACGGTCGCGGTCACCGGTCCGCCGGTGCCGGTCGCCGTGGACGGCCGCCCCGTCGGATCGCACATGCCGGTGCACCTCGCCGCCGGCCGGACCCTGACCGTGGGCAGGCCGGAGACCGGGCTGCGCAGTTACCTCGCGGTGTCCGGGGGCGTCGACGTCGAGCCCGAGATGGGCAGCCGGTCGCGGGACGTGCTCTCCGAGATCGGCCCGCCACCGCTGGAGCCGGGCGCGGTGCTGCCGTTGGGCCCGCCGCACGGCATCCCGGTGGGCGCGGACACGGCCACCGCGCCACGCTGCCCGGCCGAGCTGGCCGTCCCGGTGCTGCTCGGCCCGCGCGCGGACTGGTTCGACGACGCCGCACAGCAGCTGTCCGCACCGTGGACCGTCACCAGCGAGTCCAACCGCGTCGGCCTGCGGCTGGGCGGCCCCGCGCTGCGGCGCACGAGCGCGCGCGAAGGTGACGAGCTGCCCAGCGAGGGCGTGCTCACCGGAGCGATCCAGGTGCCGCCCAACGGGCTGCCGGTCGTCTTCCTCGCCGACCACCCGACCACCGGCGGCTACCCGGTGATCGGCGTGGTGCTGCCGTCTGCGTTGCCCACGCTCGCCCAGGCGCGGCCGGGCACGACGCTGCGGATGCGCCCCTACGCGTAGACGTCCTCGTAGGCCTGCGCCAGCTCGGCGTGGATCGCCGACGAGTCCGGCAGCGCGACCCCGTCCAGCGTGTGCACCCGGGTCAGCTTGCGCACCGACGAAGACAGGAAGACCCCGTCCGCGGAAGCCAGGTCGGCGGCCCGGATCGGCTCGATCTTGGTCGACCAGCCCGCCCGCTCGGCGCCGCGGAACACCGCGGCCTGCGTGGTGCCGGGGAGGATCCCGATGGCGGGCGGTGGGGTGTAGAGCGTGCGGTCGCGCGCGATGATCACGTTCGACGTCGGGCCCTCCAGCACCGAGCCGTCGGTGGCCGTGAAGATCACGTCGGCCGCGCCGCGCCGGGCCGCCTCCCGGCCCGCGGCCATGTTCACCGCGTACGACAGCGACTTCGCGCCCAGCAGCAGCCACGGGGCGCGCTCGGCGAGTCCCGGGTCGATGCCGCGGTCGAGCGTCACCACCGCGACGCCCTCGTCGCGAGCGCGGAACACCTTCTCGTCGATGTCCAGCCCCAGCGCGAACGCCGTCGGCTCACCGCCCGGGGCGACGCCGCGGGTGGACACCAGCTTGAGCGCGAACTCCCCGCCGCCGGGCCAGTTGTCGATGACCGTGCGCACCACGCGCTGCCACGCCTCGTCGTCCGGCTCCGGCAGGTCCAACATGGACGCCGACCGCGCCAGGCGGTCCAGGTGCGGACGCAGTTCGCGCGGCTCGCCGTCGGCGACCAGGACCGTTTCGAAGATCCCGTCACCGCGCATCAACCCGAGGTCCTCGACCCGGATGTGCGGTTGGTCCGGATCGGCCAGAGTTCCGTTCAGGAAAGCGAGTACGCGCATGCGGTCACGGTACTCACCTACCATCGGGGTATGCCGCTCGTTTCTCCGCTCCTCGACGCTCCGGGTGCCGTCGCACCGCCGGACGACCACCCCGAGCAGGGCGTGCCCTGGCACTGGGGCGACCCCTTCGCCGAGCAGCGCACCGCCGCCCGCAGCGTCGCCGTGGTCGACCGCTCGCACCGCGAGTTGCTGGAGGTGAGCGGGCCCGAGCGGTTGTCCTGGTTGCACCTGGTGATCTCCCAGCACGTCACCGAGCTGGCCGAGGGCGCGGGCACCGAGGCGCTCGTGCTGGACAGCCAGGGCCACGTCGACACCCACATGGTGGTCGCGCACGCGGGTGAATCCGTCTTCCTCGACACCGACCCCGGCCCGGTGGCCACGAGCGCGCTGCCCAAGGGCGGCAAGCAGACGCTGCGCGAGTACCTGGAGGCCATGAAGTTCTGGTCGAAGGTGGAGATCGCTGACGCCACCCACCGGCTGGCGATCCTCACGCTGCTCGGCCCGGACGCCGACCGCGTGCTGGCCGCGCTGGGCATCGAGCTGCCCGCCGCGCCCTACTCGGTGGTGCGGACGGCTGCCGGCTTTGCCCGGCGCATGCCGTGGCCCGGTCGCTCCAGCGTCGACCTGGCCGTACCGCGGGCCGAGCTGCCCGACTGGTGGCGCCGGATCACCGACGCGGGTGCCCGTCCCGCGGGCAGCTGGGCCTTTGACGCCCTGCGGGTCGAGTCGCTGCGCCCGCGTCTCGGCGTGGACACCGACGAGCGCACCATCCCGCACGAGGTCGGCTGGATCGGCAGCGCCGCGCACGTCGCCAAGGGCTGCTATCGCGGGCAGGAGACCGTCGCGAAGGTGTTCAACGTCGGCCGCCCGCCGCGCCGGATGCTGTTGCTGCACCTGGACGGCTCTCCGGAGATCTACCCGGAGACGGGCGACCCGGTGAAGCTGGGTGACCGGGTCGTCGGCCGGGTCGGCAGCGTCGCCCAGCACCACGAGCTCGGACCGATCGCGCTGGCCCTGGTCAAGCGATCTGCGCCGGTGGACGCCGAACTCCTGGCGGGCGACGAGGACCGGGTGGTGCAGGCCGCGGTCGACCCCGACTCGGTGCCCGCTGAGGGGGCCGCGCCCGGTCGCGAGGCGGCGGCGCGACTGCGCGGCTGAGGCCGCCCCGCCCTGGCGCCCGGGCCGGGCATGGAGCACTATGTCCCGGTGATCGAAGTCCGGCCGGGCGGACGCCGTCGCATCGACCGTGTCCTGGACCCCGGTTACGTGTGGGGCCTCGCCGACCTGTCGCTCGAGCAGCTGCGCGAGCGGCGCGACGAAGCTGCCCAGGAGGAGACCGACCTCTCCTACCTGCGCAGGCTGCTGCACGCGCGGATCGACATCGTGCGCGCCGAACAGGAGCGTCGCCGCTCCGGCGGCGACAGCGTCGTGGACCAGCTCGCCACCATCCTGTCCGACAACGCGCTCCGGCCCGCGCGCGGTTCGGGCCGCTACCAGCAGCTGGAGCCCTCGCGTGCGGGCGAGTACCGCCGCCAGGCCGAGGCGCTCGTCGGCAACGCCGACCTGACCGACGTGGGCGCGCTGTCCGACGGCACGCTCGCCGCGACGCTGGACGACTACAACGCCGAGGAGGCGTCGGTCTCGCAGCGGCGGCGCGAGGTGCAGGACGTGGTCGACCGGCTCAACGCCGAGATCGCGGCCCGCTACGCGAAGGGCGCGGCCAACGTGGACGACCTGCTCGCGGCGGAGCGCGCGGACGACGTCTGATCGTCGTCTAGTTGTGGTGCTCGCGCGCGGCGAGGTCGGACCAGTAGTCGCGCAGGTCGGTGAACAGCTCCGCGATCTGTTCGATGTCGCCCGTGCGCAGCGCGTCCAGAATGCTGTGCACTTCCTCCGCGCTGGTGTCGGATTCCAGGAGCGGATCGGCGATCATCTGCACCAGGCCGCCGTAGTCGAGCTCCACCGCGGACGCCGGGTCGAAGTTGCCCAGCCACCGGGCGGTCTCCGCCAGTATCCGCGCCGGGCCCGAGTCGCCGAGGGTCTCCTCCACCAGCTCCTGCGCCTCGGTCGCCCGCTGGGTGGCATCGCTCAGCGCCATCCGCCACGACACCTCACGCTCCGGGTCGTCCTGGCCGGACCCGAGGCGCAGGCGCCGGTGCTTCGGGTCGACGAGCGCGAACCAGGGCAGCGGCACGGACCAGGTGGTGGACAGGACGTGCACCGCGGCCTGCGGCAGATCACCGAGCGCCGCGCTCGCCCGCGACCGCAGCTTCTCCTCGCCGACCCCGGTGGCGTCGAGGACGGCGGCGTGCAGTGCGGGGTGGGCGTCGCCGAGGAAACTCACCAGCGCGGCCGCCGACCGGGCACGCACCTCCAGTGGGCACACCAACGGGCCGGGGCCGACCACGACACCGTGCTCCACGGGCACGTCCGACGGGTCGAGCACCAGCACGTCACTGCCCGGCAGTGGCCGCCCGCCGGGCAGCTCGCCCGGCAGCAACCGGACCGGTTCGGCTGTCTGTGACTTCAACCACATGAGCTGCTCGCGCTCCGCGGCGGCCGCGCGGGTCAGGCCGCCATCCTCGACGGCGCGCAACAGCTCCGGCGGGGATGCCTCGCCGAACGCGGACAGGGGTTCGTACACCCGGAGGTAGGCCACGAACGGACGGATCACCGTTGAATCGTGGCACGCCGTCACCGGTTCGCGCCCGCCGACCGGCTCGATCCGGCGACTGTCACGACGAGCACACGAAGCCACGTCGCATTGGACCCCCCGGACAGGGTACGGTGTCACCAGGAACCAATTGTCGAGACGATACGGGGCCGCCGATTCCCCCGGCCGCCCCGTTCCCTGTGCGAGGGGGTCGAGCCATGGGGCGCGGCCGGGCCAAGGCCAAGCAGACGAAGGTGGCGCGAGAGCTCAAGTACAGCACTCCCGACACAGATTTCGCTGCGCTTCAGCGCGAGCTGTCAGGACAGTCCTCGAGCTCTCGTGATGACGACGAGAAGTACGAGGACCCGTACGACCCGTACGCCGACGAGGACGACTACCGTCGTTGACGTCTGACCAGCACACGAGGGTGGGTCCGGGCACGACCGGTACCCGCCCTCGTGTGCTGTGTCATGCCTCGTCAGGTGCCGAAGTTGGAGAGGTGCGATGGCGGACATCCAGCGAGTAGGCGTGGTCGGAGCCGGTTTGATGGGCTCCGGGATCGCCGAGGTGCACGCACGTTCCGGTGCGGACGTGACCGTGGCCGAGGTGAGCCAGCCGGCGTTGGACGCCGGCCGCGCGCGCATCGAGAAGTCGCTGCAGCGCGGCGTGAAGGCGGGCAAGCTGTCGTCCGATGACGCCGAGGCGGCACTCGGGCGGCTCACGTTCAGCACGGACATGAGTGCGTTCGCCGACCGCGACCTCGTGATCGAGGCGGTGGTCGAGCAGGAGCAGGCCAAGGTCGACGTCTTCCGCACGATCGACAAGATCGTGGAGCGGCCGGATGCGATCTTCGCCTCCAACACCTCCTCCATCCCGATCATGAAGCTGGGCATGGCCACCGGCCGCCCGCAGCAGGTCGTCGGTATCCACTTCTTCAACCCGGTCCCGGTGCTGCCGCTGGTCGAGCTGGTGCCGTCGCTGCTGACCGGTGAGGAGACGATCAAGCGCGCGGACGAGCACGTCACCGGCGCGCTCGGCAAGACGGTGATCCGCTCGCAGGACCGCGCCGGGTTCATCGTCAACTCGCTGCTGGTGCCCTACCTGCTGTCCGCGATCCGGATGATCGAGTCGGGCTTCGCCTCGGCCGAGGACATCGACCGCGGTATGGAGCTGGGCACCGCGCACCCGATGGGGCCGTTGCGCCTGTCCGATCTGATCGGACTGGACACCATCAAGGCCATCGCGGAGTCGATGTACGACGAGTTCAAGGAACCCCTCTACTCGCCGCCGCCGCTGTTGCTGCGCATGGTCGACGCCGGGCTGCTCGGCAAGAAGAGCGGTCGCGGCTTCTACTCCTACGGCTGATCGTGGACGAGCCGCTGCGCGTGGGGCTGGTCGGCGCGGGCCCGTGGGCCCGCAACATCCACGCGCCCGGTCTCGCCGACCACCCGGCCACGCGGTTGAGCGCCGTGTACACGCGCCGCGTGGAGGCGGGCCGCGAGCTGGCGCGCGCGTACGACGCCGAGGTGTGCACCGACCTGGACGAACTGCTCGGTCAGGTCGACGCGGTCGCGTTCGCGGTGCCGCCCTCGGTCCAGGCCGAGCAGGCGATCCGAGCGGCCGAGGCCGGCAAGCACCTGATCCTGGAGAAGCCGGTCGCGGCTGACGTGGCGGGTGCGGAGCGCCTCGCCGACGCCGTGGACCGGGCGGGCGTGGTGAGCCTGGTGATGCTGACCCTGCGCTACGCGACGGCCACACGCGACTGGCTGGCCGGTCTCGCCGCGTCGGGTGGCTGGCGCGGCGGCGGCGTGCGGTGGCTCTCCGGCGCGTTGCTCGACGGCGACTACGCCGCGTCCCCATGGCGGCAGGAGGACGGCGGCACGCTCGCCGACGTGGGGCCGCACGCGTTCGACCTGCTCGACGCCGCGCTCGGCCGGATCGAGCGGGTTCGCTCGGCCCACCGCGGCCCCAACGACCTCTGGCACGTCGTCTTCCAGCATGAGGAAGGGCCGCTCAGCGCGGCCACCCTCTCGCTGCGGATGCCGCTGCGGCCCACCGTGGTGGACGTCGCCGTGTACGGCGAGCACGGCTACCGCACGCTCGGTCGCAAGGAGGGCGGCGCGGGCCGGTCCTACACCGCGATGCTCGACGATTTCGCCGCGATGGCCGACACCGGCACCACCTCGCACCCGTGCGACGTGCACCGTGGCCTGCACTTGCAGCGCCTGCTCGAGAGCGCCCGCTCCCTCGCGTCGTAACACGCCCTCCGGGCGGGTTACGGGAGGATGATCGGCGCGTCGACAGA
>Ga0164243_10015205_pt1 | contig 10652 bp, 9 predicted proteins | sample OricompcompostOP_FD_108781 | JGI IMG/M metagenome (GOLD analysis project Ga0164243, IMG submission 108781) | Organic Plus compost microbial communities from Emeryville, California, USA - Original compost - Organic plus compost (OP) | ecosystem: Engineered > Solid waste > Mixed feedstock >...
GGATGATCAGCATGACGGTTGGTGGCAGCCTGCCACGCAACACACGCGCATCATCGATCGCAATCAGCGCCTCGTAGCCCTGATAAATAACATGAATATGGGGCGGATTGTGATCGCGGTAATCAAGCTCCATAGCGAAGCGCACCAATCCATGCCCAGACTTTATTCCTATTTCTTGCTAACAGCCCGTTCCGTTGATGGAGTGTCTCCCAAAGGGAAGTCTGTGCACGGCTTCCTCTTCCGAGGCGCGCGGCGGGGCCGATCGCAAGGCTCTGTCAAGGGCGTCTCGCAAACGCCCTGGCGCCATCGCAAGTCGGGTTTACCCGACTTGCGCATGATCGATGGCTGATCTCGGGTAAACCCGAGATCAGCGGCGCTCCATTCCTCATGTGAGAGGAAGAGGAAAAAGGGACAGGCGTCCTCAGCGCCTTCAAACAACAGGAGCGACAGCGCGCATCTGAATAACAGATGTAGCCTGGATGAAGCGCAGCAAAATCCGGGGACCACTATTGCGGCATATGCCCCGCATTTCGCGTTGCTCCATGCGGGCCACTTGCTGACACCACCTCAAAGCCACCGGCCGATGCCGGGATCGTCCCGTCCCGATCGCTCCATGAAGCGTTGCAGCCCCATGTGAACGTCGGCCGTCGTTGCCATCCGTTCGAATTGCGTGGCTTCGACCGCGAGGCCTTCGTCGATCGTCAGGTTGATGCCGCGCGTCACGCTGGTCAGGCAGGCGCGCACCGCATCCGGCGTGTGCCGCGCGACGCGCGCCGCCAATACATGAACGGCTTCGTTCAGACTGGCCTGTGGCACGACTTCATTCACGAGTCCGATCGACAGCGCATCCAGCGCTGAAATCGGTTCCCCCGTCAGGATCATGTGTAGGGCGCGTTTGCGCCCGATCAACCGCGGCAAGCGTTGCGAACCGCCAAAGGGCGGCGCAAATCCGAGTTTGATTTCGGGCTTGGCAAAGCTGGCATGATCGGCGGCGACAGCAAGCGAACACGCTTCGACGATCTCGCAACCGCCGCCAAAGGCCAGACCATTCACCGCAGCAATCACCGGCTTGCCGAATGCCTCGATTCTTCGCGTCAGATTTTGCCCCCGGCGGACAAAGTCACGCATGACGACATCGACACCCTGTCTCACCGTTTGCTGCAACTCTGCGATATCGGCGCCGGCGCTGAAGGCGCGCTCGCCAACACCCGTCAGGATCACCGCCCTGACGCTCGGCTCGCTTTCCGCGAGGTCCAGAAAATCCTGGACGCGGTCGATGATCTCAAAATTCAAGGCATTGAGCTTGTCCGGCCGGTTAAAGACGATGGTGGCGAGCGGGCCACTGACATCGAGCAACACAGCGGGAGTTGCGGCGGAAACAGGCATGGGTGTCATTCCTCTATTGCAACGCCATGGTTCCCTTGCGGTGCTACTCATTCAAACGAGAAATTTTCCACGCTGGCTTGAATGGAATTCAAGCGCCGCGAGACCCGGATGGACTTCATGCGCCATCGTCTTCCGCCACTGAACGCATTGCGCTTGTTCGAAGCATCGGCACGGCACTTGAGTTTCAAGAATGCTGCGGATGAATTGTTGCTGACTCCGAGCGCTGTGAGTCACGGCATCCAGTCGCTGGAACAATGGTTAGGCGTGCCGCTCTTCACGCGCACACCGAAAGGCCTTGTGCTGACAAGGGCGGGAGCGTCGTACTATCCGGCTGTGCAGGCGGCACTCGAGATGCTGGCCGAAAACAGCGCGCGCATTTCATCGCACCAGCCTCGCCGGCATTTGCGCATCAGTGCGGCACCGACATTTGCCAGACATCTGCTGATGCCGGTGTTGAGTGAATTCCAGGATGCGCATCCCGATATTGCCGTGGATATCGACACCTCACAGGACTACGTCGATTTGGGCGAGGATGGCGCGGATATCGCAATCCGTATGGGCAAAGGCGGCTGGTCCGGTCTCGTCGCCGAGGAATTGCTGCGCGAGACGCTGGTACCGGTCTGCGCGCCGCAGCGACGTGCGGAGTTTGCCGCGAGAGACCTGGAAGACCTGCCGTTGATCCATGTCACCAGCGTGTCTGAAGACTGGGCACGATGGGCCGCAGCGAGCGGGCGCAAGCTGTCTCCAGCTCGTCAGGGCTTGCGCTTCGATACCTTGCAGATGGCCTTTGATGCTGCCGCACGCGGGCTCGGCGTTGCCATCGGGCGTCGCCCTTTGGTCGATGCCGAACTTGAAGCCGGCCGTCTCGTTGCTTTGTGGATGCCTGAGGTCCCCTGCGAGTCGGCGCACTGGCTCGTATCGGTGGAGAAGAAGGCGAACGAGCCAGCGGTGGAGGCCTTGCGCACATGGATCAAATCGCGCCGGTTCGGCGGGCACCTGCATGCGTGAGAGTGTAGCGTGCATGAAGCAATGTGACGACAAACGCCGGCAGCGCGGCAGTAAGGACGATTGAACGACGTGGCATGATCGTGACCTCGCCTCGCCCCTGATGACCACGCAAGCTCACGACGCAAAGGCGACCTCCCTGTGGTGCCCCACATCACGTTGTCGGCACCATCCGTCATGCGGCTGTCCTGAATGCGCTCCGGCCGCGCCCTGCGCAAACCCGTCGGCTCACCCCTGATATTTCGCCCAATCCGCCACGCTCTTCGCCATTGCCTCCCCGCACGGGATCGTGGGCAAGACCGCCAAGCTCCGACAATCGCAGTACACCGCTGATCAGCTTGACCCGCTGCAGGTCGATCGCGCGGCCCGTCAGCCGCTCGTATTCTGTTGCAAGCCGCTCGACGAAATCCGGCGAGATCCAATTCAACCCGGCACGCGGTTATAGGACGTTCTGGCGCAGATCGACTATGGTCATCCCCCCGCGAAAAGCGGGGATCCATACATCACAGCAGCGCAGCCTTGGACGCGCTGGCTCACAACGAGCATCGTGGTTACGGTCCTGCGCGTGGACGACAGGTGATAGCGCAGACCACCAACTGCATAACACTTGACAACACACCATTGCACTCTAAAGCCTTCACGGGTGTCTTTTTACACATCATGCGGAGGGGCCAATGGCTTACACATTCGAAATCTACAAGGACAAGAAAGAAGAGTTTCGCGTCCGTTTCGTCGCCTCGAATGGCGAGAAGATGTTCTCTTCGGAAGGTTACTCGTCGAAGGTCGCGGCCAAGAACGCGATCAAGTCGATCCTGAAGAACGGCCCGACGGCCGAAGTGGTCGACAACACCAAGGCCGCGAAGAAGGCCCCGGCGGCGAAGAAGCGCAAGTAATCCAAGCGCTTTTTTGCAGCGAGGCAATGACATGGCCCGCCGGTGGAGGCGGGTCATTTCATTTTTCAGGGGCGTTCAGAAGCCCCAATAAGGCAGCGCGCGCCAGTAATCGTGGACGCGGCGGCCACGCTTCAGGTCGCTCCAGTCCCATTGCTCGAACGCGGTGAATTTCGGCGCCCCGCGCAGGTGCTCCTCGCTGACGTCGAATTCATAGCCGCCGAGCCGGTCATTGTAGGTGAACAGAGCCCAGGGCAATGGATAGTAATCGTATCCTTGGCCCATGAAGCCGCCGGCGCTCATCACCACATAGGCGATGCGGCCGCTGACCTTATCGATCATCATATACTCGATGCGGCCAACGCATTCGCCGTTGAGACGATAGACATTGCTCCCTTGCACTTTCGCGGACGAGATCAAAGCGGTGCGCTCGTGTGCATCCGACCCCCGGCCCGTATGCATGAATGCGATTGTCATCTGTGCCCCCTTCAACGCGCCGTCTGATCCATCCTGCATCGGTTCATGCATGGCATGGAGGTAATTGCACGGAGGTCACGAGAGCCGCGGCCGTGCGGATCGCGCCATACACAGAAGAGTTCTCACGCCACGCGAGACGGTAATGGGATATCGCAACTCCAGTCGCGACGGTGAAGGGTTATTGCGCCAAGGCCCGATCCGGTGTCGCTTGGGGGATATGACCGCGATCCCGGCCACGATCCGTGAACAGGCGGATCAGCGGCCGCTCGACCAGCCAATAGATCATGATGGCGCCGAGAATAGCCGCCACGCAGCAGACAACGACATAGGACCAGACGGACATCTGCGCGGGCAGCATCATCCAGAGATTGCGCAACGGCCGGATGACGAAAGGATGCGACAGGTAGAGACTGTAGGAAGCGTCGCCGATCAGCACCAACGGCGCAACGGACCATGTGGCCGGCATCCGCGGCCCGCAGGCGGCTGCGAACACGATCATCGCCGCGGGGATGCCGGCGGTCAGGAAACGCGGCAGCGTTCCATTCACGCCCCACAACGGACCCAGGCCAACCGCAAGCAACGCGCCCAACACGAACACTGCAATCGCAACAGGTGCTGACAGCCGTACATTCGCGCGAAACAGCAGTGCGACCGCGACACCGAACAGGAATTCGAAAATGATGCTGTCGCTCCAGAAGGCGAGCGCCGTCGTCGGCATCTGAAACAGCGCGCCGGCCGCAACGAAGCAGATGAAGAACGCCGTCAGCAGCATCAGCCCGCGCTTCAGCGGAAAGAACAAACAGCAGGCAAACAGCACGTAGAAGAACATCTCGTAGTTCAGCGTCCAGCCGAGCGCGAGGATCGGCCGCACTTCGCCATTCGCCCGCAGGCCGGGAATGAACAGGAAGGATTCAACGATCGAGCGCCAGCCTTCGATCGGCACATTGAGAAGCTTCGGCGCAACGAAGGCACCGACAATGAACGCCGTCGTCATCAGCCAGTAGAGCGGCGCGATCCGTTGCAGGCGGCGGATCAGAAATTGCCGCGCCGCTCCGGGCGTGCCGAATTTTCCGGCCGTGGTGTAGAGCATGATGAAGCCGGAAATGACGAAGAAGATATCGACGCCGAATCCGAATTCCATGAAGTGCTGATAGAGTTCGGCCTGCCCGCTCCTTGCCGCAATGAAATTCGAATCGTGCAGCGCATGCCCGATCAACACGAGCACCGCGGCGAGCGCGCGCAGAAGCTGGATCGAGATCAGGGAATGCGATTTGGCGTGCGACGGGGCCGGCATGGGCCGCTAGATAAGCCCTGCCGGTGCATATTTCTTGAAGAAGAATGGACGCTTTCCCGTAAACGGACGGTAACCCTAACGTCATCCCATCGTGAGGCATGAAGCCTAAAGCGGGCTGACAAATCAGCGATGCAAGGTTAAACGGGATTCATGCGTCCCAGCCGGATTCTGCTGCAGCTTCTGCTCCTCGGCGCCTTGTGCGGTCCGGCCGCCGCGCAGGATCGCGGCACGCTCAATCCAAAGCCCCTGCCGCCGCTGGCCAATCCAAACGATCCCGCAACGCCGGCCAAGGAATTATTCGGCCGCAAGCCGACCCCGACCAACATGCAGTCGCGCGCCATCGGCTTCTATAGCCGCGGCTGCCTCGCCGGCGGCATTGCGCTGCCGGTGAACGGCCGGAACTGGCAGGTGATGCGGTTGTCGCGCAACCGCAACTGGGGCCATCCGAACCTGATCGATTTCCTGGAGCGTCTGGCCGCCAAGGCGCCCAAGGTCGGCTGGAATGGCCTTCTTGTCGGCGACATGGCGCAGGCGCGCGGCGGTCCGATGCTCACCGGCCATGCCAGCCATCAGGTCGGCCTCGATGCCGATATCTGGCTGACGCCGATGCCGAACCGCGAACTGACCCGGCTGGAACGCGAAGAGATGTCGGCCACCATGGTGGTGCGGCCGGACCGGCTTGATGTCGACCCGAAGGTCTGGACGCCCGGCCATCTCGGCATCCTGCGCGCCGCGGCAAAGGACCCGGCGGTGGAGCGTGTGCTGGTCAATGCCGCGATCAAAAAGGCACTGTGCCGCGAGGCCGGCAGCGATCGCTCATGGCTGCACAAGATCCGTCCCGTTTACGGACATGATTATCATTTCCACGTCCGCATTTCTTGTCCGAAGGACAGCCCGACCTGCAAACCGCAGGATGCGACACCCGATAATGATGGCTGCGGCGAAGAACTCGCCTATTGGTTCCAGCCGAAGATCCTGTTCCCGCCACCACCGGACCCGAGCAAGCCGCGCAAATACGCGACGATGAAGGATCTGCCGCAGGAATGCCGCCAGGTGCTGGTGGCGCAGTAAGCTCGAAGCCTTCTGACACTACTTCATCATTTTAACGGCTCGTCCCCGCGAAGGCGGGGACCCAGAATCATGCAGTCTGGATTCCCGCCTTCGCGGAATGAGCGAGTTTGGAGCTTACTGTATCCGATACAAACAGAGTGTTAGATCGGCAGCACGTTCGTGTATTTCACCTGCTCCAGCGCAAAACTCGATTCAATCGAGGCGATGCCGTCGAGCCGCGTCAGCTTTGCTTTCAGGAATTGCTCATAGGCCGCGAGGTCGGCGACCACGACGCGCAGAAGATAATCCCGCGGTCCGGTCATCAGATAACATTCCAGCACTTCCGGCCAGCGCGCGATCGCCCTGCCGAACTTGTTGAGGGCGTCCTCGCGCTGGCTTTCCAGCTTGATGGACACGAACACGCTGACCGGCAGCCCCACCGTCTGCTGGCTGAGCACCGCGACATAGCGGGAGATGATGCCTTCCTTCTCCATAATGCGGACGCGCCGCAGACAGGGAGAGGGTGACAGCCCGACTTTGTCGGCGAGATCGGCCAGGCTCATGCGCCCGTCCTGCTGAAGCAGGCCCAGAATTTTACGGTCAATGTCGTCGAGCCGATATTGCATGATCCCGCCACTCATTTGCGGAAAAATAGCAAATTTTGCCAATTTCAGTCAATCAATTGGCTGACTTTGACCACCCCTGCCAAAGGCTTCGTGCGACACCTATCTCATCCAACATCGGTCTGAGGATCGTGCCATGCAGCCGTCCCGCCTCGAAATTTTGTCCGAACTGGAAAAGAAGGTGCTGTGGCTCGCCAGTTGGACGATCCATAACGCCAATCATATTCGCGATAATGTCGATGGCCTGAAAGTCGGCGGTCATCAGGCGTCGTCCGCGTCGCTCGCAACGATCATGACGGCGCTCTATTTCGATGCGCTGCGCCCGCAGGATCGCGTCGCAGTGAAGCCGCATGCGTCACCGATCTATCATGCGATCCAGTATCTGCTCGGCAAGCAGACACGTGAGAAGCTGGAAAATTTCCGCGGTTACAAGGGCGCACAAAGCTATCCCTCGCGCACCAAGGACACCGACGACGTCGATTTCTCCACCGGCTCGGTCGGCCTCGGCGTCGCGCAGACGCTGTTCTCGTCACTCGTGCAGGATTACGTGCGTGCGCATGACTGGGCGAAGGACAAGCCCGAAGGCCGGATGATCGCGCTGGTCGGCGACGCCGAACTCGATGAAGGCAATATCTTCGAGTCGATCCTCGATGGCTGGAAGCAGGGCCTGCGCAATTGCTGGTGGATCATCGATTACAACCGGCAAAGCCTCGATGCGGTCGTGCGCGAGGGCTTGTGGGAACGTTACGAACAGCTCTTCCGCAATTTCGGCTGGGATGTCGTCATCGTCAAATATGGTTCGCTACAACAGGCGGCCTTCCGCGAGCCCGGCGGCGAGAAGCTGCGCGCCTGGATCGATGCCTGTCCGAACCAGCTCTATTCCGCACTCGTGTTTCAGGGCGGCGCGGCCTGGCGCAAGCGCCTGCTCGACGAGATCGGCGATCAGGGCGATGTCACCGCATTGATCGAACGACGCAATGACGATGAGCTGGCGCGGCTGATGAACAATCTCGGCGGCCACGATCTGCCGGCGCTGACCGAAGCGTTCGCGAAGATCGATCACGACCGGCCGGTCTGCTTCATCTGCTATACGGTGAAGGGTTTTGGTCTGCCGATGGCCGGCCACAAGGACAATCACGCCGGGCTGATGACGCCGGCGCAGATGGAAACATTCCGCACGCAGAACAATGTCCGGCCGGGCCACGAATGGGATCCCTTTGAAGGACTGCCATTGCCGGCGCAGACGCTGCAAGGCTTTCTCGACACGGTACCGTTTGCGCAGCGCAAGCCGCAAAAGCCGGCGCCACAACTCGCCATTCCCGATGCACTCCCCGTCTCCATCCAGCCGACCATGTCAACGCAGGCCGGCTTCGGCGCACTGATGAACGAGGTCGGCAAGGCGAAAGACGATTACGCGGCGCGCATCGTCACGACGTCGCCGGACGTCACCGTCTCCACCAATCTCGGCGCGTGGGTGAACCGGCGCGGCCTGTTCGGACACGACACCGTGGCCGACACCTTCAAGAACGAGCGCATCCCCTCGACCTTTGCATGGGAATTCTCGCCGAAGGGGCAGCATATCGAGCTTGGCATCGCCGAGATGAACCTGTTTATTTTGCTGTCGGCGCTCGGGCTCTCTCATTCCATCAATGGCGAGCGGTTGCTGCCGATCGGTACATTGTACGATCCATTCATCGCCCGCGGCCTCGATGCGCTGAACTATGCCTGCTATCAAGATGCGCGCTTCATCGTCGTGGCGACGCCATCCGGCATCACGCTGGCGCCGGAAGGCGGCGCGCATCAATCGATCGCACAGCCCTTGATCGGCATGGCGCAGGATGGCCTCGCGTCATTCGAGCCGGCCTTTGTCGATGAGCTGGCCGTGATCATGCGGTTCGCACTCGATTACATTCAGAAGCAGGGCGATGGCGCAGCGTCGGAACGCAATTGGTTGCGCGACGAGACCGGCGGTTCGATCTATCTGCGTCTCTCCACGCGGCCGATCGAGCAACCACAGCGACCGATGACCGATGAATTGCGCCAGCAGATCGTCGATGGCGCGTACTGGCTGCGCAAGCCGGGGCCGAATGCCGAGGTGATCGTCGCCTATACCGGCGCGATTGCGCCGGAAGCGATCGAGGCGGTCGGCCTGATGGCGGAAGATCGCCGCGACATCGGTTTGCTCGCGGTCACATCGGCGGATCGTCTCAATGCCGGCTGGACGGCTGCACAGCGCGCACGCGAGCGCGGCCTTGTGCATGCACGCTCGCATATCGAACGGCTGCTGTATGACGTGCCGTCGCATTGCGGCATCGTCACCGTGCTCGATGGGCATCCGGCGACATTGTCATGGCTCGGCGCGGTGCATGGCCACAGAGTTCGCGGGCTCGGCGTCGAGCATTTCGGCCAGACCGGCTCGCTGCCGGATCTCTATCGGCACTATGGCATCGACGCCAATGCGATCATCGCGGCCGCGCAGGCGCTGACGGCGGGCCGGCCAATCCGCTACCTGAAAGCGCTCCCGTAATAGACGACAAGCGCTTGAAGGAATGCCATCGCGAGCACGACCACGAAAGCGACCACCGTGATCGCGATGGCATAGGGCAGCACCTTGTCGCGCGGCGCCCCCATCAGCGGGTGTACGCCCGTCCATAGCAGCCGTAGCGCATAAATCCCCAGCACCGTGAAGAAGCGCAGACCGGGAAACAGCAGTACGACGCCGATCAGCCAGACCGGCGTGAACGAATAGACCGCCAGCTTCAGGCTTTGAGTGAAATGCCGCTGCGCGCCGAAGAACGGCGCCATGGCATTGGCCGCGAGCGCCGTCAGCGTGACGATGACGAACGAGAACAGATAGCTGACGAAAGCCTTGAAGACACCGAACCAGATCGGATCGTGAAAGGTGCCGATCGATACCGACGTGCCGATGAATGTCGATCCGACAAATCCGGCAATCGCCGGGATAGCCGCAAGAATCGCGACATAGACAAACAGACGCAGCACGCCGCCCTGCTCGGTCGCGATCAGCGGCCACTCCGCGCGCGGATCCAGCATGATGTTCTTGATGCGCGCGAGCAGCGGCGGCATGCGGTTCTCTACCCAGCGAATCGGGGAATGGTCGGATGCAATCTACGCGAAAGCAGATTTGCAAAGAAATGTTGCGCCGTCATGGCCTGGCACAAAATTAGCTCCACGTATCCTCGCGGATCATCATCGCTCCCTTCTCGGCAATCATCATGGTCGGCGAATTGGTATTGCCGGAGGTGATGGTCGGCATGACCGAGGCATCGATTACCCGCACATTCTCGAGGCCGATCAGGCGCAAGCGTTCATCCACGACAGACATTGCGTCATCCTTTCGGCCCATCTTCGCCGTGCCGACAGGATGGAAGATGGTCGTACCGATGTCGCCAGCCGCTTTCGCCAGCGCCGCGTCGTCGTCACTGTGCACCTGCTCACCCGGCAGATATTCGATTGGCTTGAAGGCCTGCAAAGCCGGCTGCGCCACCACCCTCCGCGCGACACGGATGGAATCGACGGCGACCTGCCGATCCTCCGGCGTCGACAGGTAATTCGGCTGGATCATCGGCTTGTCGGCCGGATCGGTCGAGCGCAGCCGCACAAAGCCCCGGCTGGTCGGGCGAAGGTTGGCAACGCTGGTGGTGAAGGCCGGAAAGTCGTGCAGCGGATCGCCGAATTTGTCGAGCGACAAGGGCTGCACATGAAACTGGATATTGGGGCGCTCCTGATGCGGATCGGAGCGCGTGAAGGCGCCGAGCTGCGACGGCGCCATCGTCAGCGGCCCGCGACGGCGCAGCGCATAATCGATGCCCATCAGCGCACGATTGACCAGCGACTTGTAGGTCTCGTTCAGCGTCTTCACGCCGGTCACTTTATGAATGAGCCGCAATTGCAGATGGTCCTGCA
>Ga0164243_10015206_pt1 | contig 10652 bp, 6 predicted proteins | sample OricompcompostOP_FD_108781 | JGI IMG/M metagenome (GOLD analysis project Ga0164243, IMG submission 108781) | Organic Plus compost microbial communities from Emeryville, California, USA - Original compost - Organic plus compost (OP) | ecosystem: Engineered > Solid waste > Mixed feedstock >...
GCCCGCTTCTTCAGGCCGTTATAATCCGATTTTAGCCCTGCAAGCTCCTTGCGGAGGGCGTCGAGTTCCTTCTGAACGCTGTGTGTGGTTGCCATGGTCAACTCTCTCCACAAATGATGCGGAAGCTAACGCATTGTCCGCGCTCCGGGTTCCGGCTCGGAATAGTCATCCTATCATCGGATGGACGATGCTGACGATCGGAAGCCCGGAACAGCTTCTGATAAAGATTAACGGCGTCACTGGACTAGCTCCTTGACCTGAATCAGATTGCCAGGGACGGGAAGAGAGGATGCTAGAGGATCACAGAAGCCGGACGGCCGTGTCAGCTTTTGGATGAGCCGGACTGTTCCGGCCAAAAGAACTGGTCGGAGTGGCAGGATTTGAACCTGCGACCCCCTGCTCCCGAAGCAGGTGCGCTACCAGGCTGCGCTACACTCCGTGCCTTGGCGGAGCCGTCTTATAGCGGCGGGATTCCGGCCCGGCAAGGGACGAAGCATCCTTATTCCGCGGGCCCTGTCAGGTCCCGTTGCGGCTCCATGGCGAAGCCTATATAGGGGCAACTCCCGCACCGCGCTCCGGGATTCCGGCAAGGCGGGCCGTTGGGGCGTGGCCAAGCGGTAAGGCAACGGGTTTTGGTCCCGTGATCCCAGGTTCGAATCCTGGCGCCCCAGCCACCCAGTCCCCCCATTTCGGACGTCATTTGGGGTATCGCAGAGAACCCTCCGACATTTCCTCGGGTTAGCGGGTATTGATGGTTATCCGTTGGTTTCCGTTGGCTGGGAATTCGGAGAATTGGCCGGATTTGCCGAGGTCTTTCTCTATCGGCGGATTTCCGGGAATGAGAACGGGATGATGCAAGCGTGCTAAGCTGAGATTTCGCGCGATGACCGTGGGTAGGCCCCCTTAACAACCGGGCCGCCGCGCCATCAGTATGATCTAGCTAAGGAGGATGTCCCGCTGTTCTGACCAGAGAAGCGGGAGGGATTGTCGACGCTTGAGGCGATCAGGTGTCGGGGTGAGTGGCTGCTACAGCCTCAGAGTCGTCATGCGCAAAGCCGACCTTCTGTATCTTCAAAGCTAGTCGCATTTCGGCTTCGATCCGACTATCGATGGCAGGAGTAGCTTCACATCTGAGATGAACGCAGAAGCGAGACTGGATGTTTCGTTTTCAGACTTGTGGAAGAGGCCGACTGTGAAGCCTCGCCCAGTGATGAGGGAGGCGGCTCGTTGAAAATCGACAAGTCCCAATGGCCGCCGCAGCATCTTACGAGGAAGCATGCACAGCATGTCGGTTTCTCGTACGACGTTTAATTGAACGTCGAAGGAGTCAGTTTCCAGCGCAATTTTTATATTCGACATTCCAGCCCCGAAAAGGGCTCCATCGGACATGCGACGAAAAAATTTGTCCGGGGGCAAGACGACCCAAGAATGCTTTGCCAGTGCTTGCACGCTGATGTTTGGGCGGCCCAGAAGAGGGTGCCCTTCGCGAACGAAGATGGTTAGTTCGTCATCGTAAAGTGGATGGGCTGTGACCCCGGCGGGATGGTCTCCCATGAGGATGCCGCCCACATAGAGATCAACGACGTTACTAGCAAGTTTGAACGAAAGCGTGTCTAGCGGTGAAACTAGAAGTTTCAGGTAGACATCGGGACGCGTTGCGAGAAAGTGGGAGATAATGGGCGACATAAGATACGCGGATACTGCGGGTGGAGCGCCAACGAATAGCCTTCCTCGGCGTGTCTCTCTCCAGTCATCGACGTCTGCAGAAGCCCGACGCTCCGATGCAAGGATACTGGATCCATGCACCGCAAGCGTCAGGCCGAGGCTTGTCAGTTCGGCACCTCTTCCTGTCCTTCTGACTAGCGGTGCGCCGACCCGCGCTTCAAGGAGTTGGATGCTCTTGGTTAAGGCGGGTTGGCTCAGGCCCAGACTCTCGGCGGCGTTGCTGAACGAGCCGAGCTCTCCAATGGCTGCAAGATGAGCAAGTTGGCGTGACGATAACTTCATTTTGCAGAAATGAATCGCTCCGTTGGCCACTCGTTATTTTGTCTATCTAATTGGAGCGGAACCAATCAGATTCCTTTTTCGAGGGAAGCTAATGTGCTCGACCTAGAAGGTTGCGAGCATTGAAAAGCTCAGAACTGATTTTGATCCGGTTGCGCCGAAGCTGTGGCAAACGATATGTAATGATAAACCTAACGCGTTGAGGGATAGCGCCGCAGAGATGGATGAAGTGTTAGTCCTGTGTCGCCCTGCTGTCCACCAAGCTTCATAGAGTTTGAGAAATTACAAATTGGAGGAATTGCGAATATGCCACTCGATGCAGCGTCGATACGAGCTTCTGTTGAGAGCAAAGCGTGGGGTTCATTTATTGATGGAGAGCCGCGTGCAGATGCTGGGAAAGCGTTTATTGTTATAGAGCCGTCCACTGGCACTATGCTCGCCAAAGTGGCTGGAGCAAGCCAGGCTATTGTCGACAAGGCCGTGGCGTCTTCGCACAGTGCCCTCCAGCAATGGAAAAACCGCCCGGCTCAGGAGCGTGCCGCGTTACTTCGTCAGGTATCGGAGAGGATCCGGCTCTACGAGGACGAACTCACGCAATTGGAGACGCTGGAGGTCGGTAAGCCTCTGAGAATTTCCCGGGAAGATTTGGCTGCGTGTGTCGGCAGTTTTAATTTTTTTGCCGGCCTTGTTGACCTGCTGCATGGGGAACTGCGCGACCATGGGGCGATCCAGTCGCGGGTAATCTACGAGCCGTATGGTGTGGTGGCGTCGATCCTTCCCTTCAACTGGCCTCCCATCCATTTCGGCAGAACAGTGGCTCCGGCGCTCTTGGGGGGGAACACCGTCATTATCAAGCCGGGTGAACAGGCACCCCTTACAGCACTAAGGCTCGTTGAGATTGCCAATGAGGTTCTTCCTCCCGGCGTTCTCAATGCGGTGTCGGGGATAGAAGCCGGCGCTGCGTTGTCGGCTCACCCTCTGGTCAGGCGTATCTGCTTTACCGGATCGACAGCCACCGGGCGGAGGGTACTGAACGCTGCGGCGCAGAACATCACATTTACAACGCTCGAACTCGGGGGGAAGAACGCCCTGGTAGTTTTCGAAGATGCCGACATCGACCGCGCAGTTAAGATCGCTATCGAAGGCATGTTCTACAATCAGGGCCAAGCCTGTAGTTCAACCGCCCGCATTCTGGTCCATAGATCGATTTTCGATGATTTCAGCCGGAAATTTTCGGCTTTTACCGAGACTTTGGTCGTCGGGCCCGGTCTCGATCCAGCCTCCGAACTTGGGCCCATGGTCGACAAGGTGCAGCAGGAGCGCATCCTCAATTTCATCAATGTTGCGATCTCCGAGGGAGCGACCGTAGTTGCCAAGGGCAAGGTTCCTAAGGACGAAAGCCTCAAGGACGGGTATTGGGTTCCCCCCACGGTGTTGCACGGGGTAAAGCCGCAATCAACCTGCGGACAGGAGGAAATTTTTGGCCCGATTGCCCTGCTGATGTCCTTCAGCACCGATGACGAGGCGGTCGAGATTTCCAATGGCACCGCATATGGACTGACCGCGGCCGTCGTCACGGCAGACGAAAGACGTGCTCTGTCGGTGGCTTCGCGCCTTGAGGCGGGCACGGTTTATATCAATAATTACTATCGACGTGGCGCCCCGGGCGTTCCCTCTGGAGGCGTGAAGGCGAGCGGTTACGGTAGGGACAACGGAGCCCACACGATCTTCGAGTTCGTGCAGACGAAGAGCATTCGGAGCGCTTCGGGAGACATCGAGCTGCCATCCTGGCCAGTTCGGGAATAGCCCCGCATCCTTTCGCAACTGTCAGGAAAGCCCGGCCGCCGCGGCCGGGCTTTTTATTCTTCTGGTGCGGGCCCACAGATTTCGCCGATCTCGGTATTGCTGATCAGATATAAAAATTTTTATCCCAATGCGCCGTGAAGCGATTTGACCTCCCGGGACAGAAAACACCTACTCGTCCAATCGACGTTGGGGAGAGCAACGGTCGATGATTTTATCTGCTCGGGAGGAGCTTAAGAAAATGGGAAACGCCTCGCGCATATTGGTAGCGGCCGCCATCACTGCAGGCCTGACAATCGCGACCTCCGCATTCGCGGAGTATCCTGAAAAGCCGGTCACGGTTATCGTGCCATACGCCCCTGGAGGCGCAACGGACATAGTCGCGCGTGTTTTTGCGGAGGAGCTTCGCAAGGATCTCGGCCAGTCCTTCGTGGTTGAAAACAAGCCCGGCGCCAACGGCCTCATCGCCCTTGAAGAATTGGTCAAGGCGCAGCCTGACGGCTATACGCTGATGGTTGGAAACGTCAGCACGAATGCAATCACTCCCTTCCTTTACAAGGACAAGCTTTCCTTCGACTACAAGGAGAAGGTCGAAGCAGTTGCGAGCCTTGCGAAGATTCCCAATTTCGTCGCGGTTGCAGTCAAGGGCTTTGAGACCACGACGCTTGAAGAGTTCATCGCGGAAGCCAAAAGCCGTGATGGAGGTCTTCTCTACACGAGCGCCGGCGTTGGAAGTTACCCGCACTACGACATGTTGGTTCTGGCCGACAAAGCCGGCTTCAAGGCTACCCACATCCCCAGCAAGGACGGTGCTTCGGGGATGCTCATCGATCTCGTTAACGGTGATGCGCAGGCAGCTTTTGTGAACGTCGCGAGTTCGAGTGGGCTAGTCAACGAAGGCAAGATACGTGCTCTTGCTACGATAACTGACGAGCGACTGCCCGCCTTCCCCAATGTACCGACACTTAAGGAACTCGGCTATGAGGGGGTGGGGACCTACAACTGGCAGGGCGTCTTCGCTCCGAAGGGCCTTCCTGAAGAGGTCTCGGCCAAGCTGATTGCGGCTTTCAACAAGGCGCTTGAGGCTGAGTCCGTGAAGGCTGCTTTCGAAAAGTCGGCCATCATTTCTGATGTCTCCCCGGATGCTGCTTCGGCCAAGGCTTGGCTGGAGAGCGAAATGGAGCTCTGGGAAGATCTCGTCGGAAAATATGACCTGAAAGACTGACCGAGGATCGTCTTCGGCGCCATTCCGGCTTTCGGAGTGGCGTTGATCTCCCTTGATTAAATCAAGCCTCACTTCCAGCAGTTCATCGGAGTGCCGTTCTGGGCATACCGAACGGAGCGATCCACCGATCTGCTTTAGACGGGAGAGCCGGTTATGCGCGGCCTTTTCTGGAAGCTCTCGTACAATACGAATCTTCTGTCCGGTGTGCTCTTCGTTTTCATCGCGATCCTGGGTTTCTGGCTTTCCAGAGACCTGCCGAACGGGACGCTGAGCCGCATGGGAACCGGTTATTTCCCGCGCCTCGTCTGCGGTGGCTTGCTGGTTATGGGGCTTCTAGCGTGCATCCAGGGGATACGTTCTCTGGATGGCGTTGATGAGGAAGCCGAATCTCTTTTCGCGCCGGCTGTAATCTTCATTCCGTTATCTCTTGTTCTATTCGGCCTGGCGCTACCCCGCCTGGGATTTGTCCTGTCGTCGGCTGTCATGCTGGTAGTCGGATCGCTCGGCAGTCGCGGATTGGGGCTCGTTAAATTCGGAGGGCTGATGGGGGCGTTGATCGCGAGTTCCGTCATCTTGTTCATCTGGCTTCTCGGCCTCCCGATTCCTGTTTGGCCGGCGTTCTGACATGTCAGACCTGATCTTCAACATCGCGATGGGGTTTGAGGTCGCGCTGACGCCGACAAACCTTCTCTTCGCCTTCATCGGATGCCTTGGCGGTACCCTTATCGGAATCCTTCCGGGCATCGGTCCCGTTTCGACGGTCGCGATGCTCGTCCCGGTCACTTTCGGGCTGGAGCCCGTGAGTGGGATCATCATGCTCGCCGGTATTTTCTACGGCGCTCAGTATGGCGGCTCAACGACCGCAATATTGGTCAATATGCCCGGAGAGGCATCGGCGGTCGTGACATGTCTGGATGGCTACCAGATGGCACGGCAGGGGCGGGCGGGGCCGGCCCTCGCGATTGCAGCTATAGGTTCGTTTTTCGCGGGCTCATTTGCAACCGTCCTGATTGCCGTCGCGGCGCCGCCGCTCACTCTTGTCGCTGAAAACTTCGGCGCTCCCGAATACTTCTCGCTCATGTTACTCGGCCTCATCGGCTCTGTCGTTCTGGCGCACGGTTCCGTGGTCAAGGCAATCGCCATGATCTTTTTGGGGCTGCTTTTGGGTACCGTTGGTTTGGACACGACAACGGGTGACGGCCGTTTCCTGCTCGGACAGGCCAACCTCATGGACGGCATCAACTTCGTTGCCTTGGCGATAGGGCTGTTCGGCCTGAGCGAGATCATCTCGAACTTGGTTAAGAAGGATTCGGATCGAACCGTTCTTTCGACAAAGCTCCAGCTATGGCCGACGAAGGTGGATTTCCGAAAGAGTTGGCCGGCCATCTTTCGGGGTACCGGTCTTGGGGCGTTGCTCGGCATTCTGCCGGGCGGGGGGGCGACGCTGAGTTCGTTCACCGCTTATGTGCTCGAGAAGAAATGTTCTCGTACGCCGGAAGCCTTCGGAACGGGGGCGATCGAGGGGGTCGCCGCGCCGGAATCCGCTAACAATGCGGGAGCACAGACCTCTTTTATTCCATTGCTGACACTCGGCATCCCCGGCAATGCTACGATCGCTCTTCTGGCCGGCGCCTTGACCATCCACGGCATCCAACCCGGACCGCAGGTGATGCGCGAAAACCCCGATCTCTTCTGGGGTCTTATCGCCAGCATGTGGATCGGAAATCTCATGCTGGTCATCATCAATCTCCCCATGCTCGGCCTCTGGGTCCGGCTGTTGAAGATTCCATACGAATATCTGTTTCCTGCCATCCTCCTGTTCTGCGCAATTGGCGTCTATGGCGTGAACAACTCCGTCTTCGATGTCTTCGTCGCGGCTCTCTTCGGATTTGTCGGCTACCTCTTCATCCGTCTGAATTGCGAGCCTGCGCCGCTTCTACTCGGCTTCATTCTCGGTCCGATGGTTGAGGACAATCTCCGCCGCTCGATGCTGATTTCCCGCGGCGATCCGATGATTTTCCTGAGCAGACCCATTAGCGCGGGATTCCTGATAGCGGCTTTCGCGCTGCTGGTCATTCTGGTGCTGCCGAATTTGAGGCGCACACGCGAGGTCGCCTTCCAGGAATGAGTGTTGCTCGAATGTGTTCGGTAAGAAAAAGGAAAGTGGAATGAGAACCCAACGGGATAATCAGCAATGGATGCTGGACCTCGCACTGAACATGCGTGGTCGGGTGCAGAATTTCGAGCGGGACGACCCAGAAATCCCAAAGGGAAAGCGGGCACGCAACTACCGTATGTATCCGAAGATGTGGCGTGAAGCGGCGGAGCGCCACGAGCAACTGGGCAAGCTTGCCCAGCAGGCCGGTGCGAATGCGACAGCGACCGCGCACTACGATCATGCCGTCGAAGCCTATCGCATGGCCCAGCATCCGATCTTCTATGACGACCACCCCGTCAAGAAGCAGCTTTACGGAAAGCTTTGCGAGACGGTCGACCGCCGCTCTGAAACGGCAAGCTATCCGATCGAGCGGGTCGAAGTTCCCTTTGATGATGGCAAGACAATTTCCTGCCTGTTGCATCTCCTTCCCGACCGTCGCAAGGCACCCGTGGTGATCTATGTTCCAGGCATGGATCAGACGAAGGAGGCCTTTCCAAAGGCTGCTCACAACATTGGTCTTTCGCGCGGTTTCCATGTCCTGGCTATGGACGGTCCCGGCCAGGGCAACTCGAACATGCAGAAGATCCGGGCGGTCGGCGACACATACGAGCGTGCGGGCGCCGCCGTGATTAGTTACCTGCAGAATCGGCCGGAGGTCGATGCTGACAAGATCGCCATCTACGGTATCAGCATGGGCAGCTTCTGGTCGTTGCGCTTGACGAGCTATGACCGGCGGGTTGCGGCGCTGGTCAGTGCGGTTGCTTGTTTCAACCCGAACAACACCATCTTCACGCAGTCATCGCCGCGCTTCAAACAGGTCTTTATGTACATGGCCGGCTACGATGACGAGGCCCGTTTCGACGAGGAAGTCGTCAAGGGAATGACCGTGCGTGGCTATCTCGACAAGATCGACTGCCCGACGCTCCTGATGATGGGAGAATTCGATCCGCTTTGCCCACTCGAGGACGCGTTGGCGGCCTATGAGGAGTTGCAGACCGAGAAGGAGATGTGGGTCATCGAGAACCAGTACCATCCGCTCTGGGGAATTGAGAACCTCGGTGGTCTGGACTGCCATGACTATGCCTTCGACTGGCTGCAGCGCTTCTTCTCAGGCAAGTCCCGGCCGACAAAGGAAGGCAGCATCAAATACATCAAGGAACATGGTCTCGGTCCGTGGTCTGACTGCGAATGGACCCCGCCGGTGCCGCCAGATGTGCCGTATTTCTAGATAGGTCTGAAGGAAAAACGGCCCCACCGAACACCCTATCGACTTGGAGTCGACAGGGTGTTCGGTGGGGCTGGATCTCCACGTATTCGCGTGGGGCTTTTGCGCGTCTGCATACGGGTTCCGCGGGGCGCGGAACTTCGATGGCATCATCGTCGGGAGAAACGGAATGAAAATAGAAGACCAGGCCATTTTCCGTGTCGAGGAAGCGACGATTGCCGACCTACACAAGGCAATACAGGAGGGGCGGACGACCTGCGTCGATGTCGTGAGGCAGTATGTCGAAAGGGTGAGAGCCTATAATGGCGTCGCTAGCCGTCTTGTCACGGAAGACGGTGCTGTGGTGGTTGCCGTCGAAGGTGCAGTCCGTGGCGGTGCGACGCTGTCCTTCCCGACAGAGACGGTGAAGGCATCGGAGATCCTACCCGACCTTGACGCCTATCGGGGGGCGCCTCTCGAATATGGCCGCATGGAGCCGACCGCTTCCGATCCCGAGGTGTATCAGCAATATGGAATGGTGACGGGCATCCCCAACGGCACCCAGCTGAATGCCCTGTCGACGCTCAATATTCGCGGAGAGCGATCCGTCACCTGCCGTGGTGATTTCGATAGACATCCGGACGATGGCCCCCTCCCTCCGGGAGCGCCGCCCATATGTGAATTCTTCCGTCAGCAGCCCGATGCGTTGGAGCGCGCGGCGGAACTGGACGCCAAGTATGGCCGCAATCCGGACCTCGAAAAGATGCCGATGTATGGTGTGGTCTTTTCGTTCAAGGATCCCTTCGACACCAAGGACATGCGCTCCACCGGCGGTGCCGACGCCGCTTATGACATCGATTTTCCCGCGCGCGACCACCTGCTCGTCGAGCAATTGCGCGAGAAGGGCGCGATCATCTTCGCCAAGGCGGTATCGACCGAATACAATGGCAGGGCAGAGGATCCGGGCGGAGCTCACACCGCGGAGAAGGTTCTGCCGTCAACGTTGGGCTACCAGCGAACGAGCTGGGGCGGTAACCCGGCCAATCCATACGATACGACGCGAGCGGCATCGCTCGGATCCAGCTCCGGCTCAGGCGTTTCGGTCGGGGCCAATCTGGTCATGGTCAGCCTCGGTGAGGAGACGCGTGCGTCCTGTCGTGGCCCGGCGAACCACAATTCCTGCGCGCTGATTCTGCCGCACAAGGCGATGCTCGGTTTTGACGGGGGCGCTATCGGTGCAGATATTTACTGCGATCGCACCGGCGTTTTGGCGAAATCGATTCTCGACTGCGCCAAGGTGATCGATGCGCTGAAGGACGACCAGAACGGCTACTACGATCCGCGCGACCCCTTCACCACCGTGCCACGGTCCTCAATCATTTCGACGCCATATGTCAGCCATGTGGTCGATTCCGGGGCCAAGGGCTCACTGAAAGCCGTCCGCCTCGGTATCATTCGCGAGTCCATGGCTTTCCCGTCTGACTCGCTAGCCGAAAAGCCGATCGTCGAAGCGGCATCAAATGAGATCAAGACGGTGCTCGGTGAGCATCTCGGTGCGACGCTCGTCGAGTCGTCGGACAGGTTCTGGCAGCCGGATCCGGATATCGAGCAGATGGCCGTCGATTTCCGTCGAAGTCTGGCCCGGCTTATTCCTATTTTCATGCCCGATATCATGTTCAGGTCCGGGCGGGATGGAACCCCTCTCTTCAAGGAATTCGAGGCGGCAATCGTCCGGACGGAATTCGCGCCGGGCAAATTCTTCGGTACTGGGTCGATGCAACCGATCGACTATATGGTCGCGATGGCCGAAGGAAAGATCGAGCCACCCATTAATCTCGACATCAGGACTATTCAGGAGCAGAAGCTCTCCAACACATTCCGCTACCACATGGCGCAGTATCTCACGCGCCGTGCGGAAGATTGGCGGGCCAAGGGATTTACGGAGACTCTGGCCGACTGGCCGGCACTAAATGCGCGCTCGAAGTTCTGGGGCGATGACCAGCGTGCCGCTTTCAAGAATTGGGAAGAGGTCGCAGACCCGCGCAATCCACTCGATGGACGCCAAGGGGTCAACGAGAGGATTATGTTGCGCGAACTATTGCGCAGAGCCGACATGATGGTGATGCTTGAAAATCGCCTTGATGCGCTTGTCCGGTTGCACAATCCGTACCCGCCGGGGATCATTGGCGGGGCTCCGCAGCCCGGCACCGTCGGCAACGCCACCCAAGAGAGCCGTTTTGGTCCCAATGCGGGCCTCA
>Ga0164243_10015207_pt1 | contig 10651 bp, 6 predicted proteins | sample OricompcompostOP_FD_108781 | JGI IMG/M metagenome (GOLD analysis project Ga0164243, IMG submission 108781) | Organic Plus compost microbial communities from Emeryville, California, USA - Original compost - Organic plus compost (OP) | ecosystem: Engineered > Solid waste > Mixed feedstock >...
GCGGATCACCCCGGAAGGCACCGACCCCGAACCGGACAAGACCCCGGCGACCGGCGACGGCACGAAGCCCGAGAAGACGCCAACGACCGGCGACGGTACGAAGCCTGGCAAGACCCCGGCGACGGGTGACGGTACGAAGCCTGGCAAGACCCCGGCGACGGGTGACGGTACGAAGCCTGGCAAGACCCCGGCGACCGGCGATGGAACGAAGCCTGGCAAGACGCCGGCGACCGGCGACAGTACGAAGCCCGAGAAGACGCCAACGACTGGCGACGGCACGAAGCCCGGCAAGACCCCGGCCACGGCCGACGGAACGAAGCCCGACAAGACCTCGCCGACCGGCGACAGTACGAAGCCCGGCAAGACCCCGGCGACCGGCGACGGCACGAAGCCCGAGAAGACCTCGCCGACCGGCGACGCCACCGCGTCGTCCACCCCCACCCCCACCCCCGCGCCCGCCGCCACGACGGCCCTGCCCACCGGACTGCGTCTGGAACTCGTCGACCCCGGCGAGGCCACCCAGGACGACACGCTCGCCGCGGCCCGCCCCGGCGCCCTGCAGCCGGAGACCGCCGAGGCCGTCGCCGCCTCCACCGCCAACGCCGAGCTCGCCGCCGCGGGGGCCACCCAGATCCCCGCGCTCAGCAAGGCCGAGACCGAGCGCGAGCTGCTGACCCTGCGCGGCAGCGAGCTGACGGCGGCCCAGAAGGCGAAGCCGTACATCGGCCCGCGGCCGGGCATCGTCACCCGGCGCGGCTGGGGCGCGAACGAGCGGTGGCGGGAGAGCCGGTTCGTCTACACGAGCAAGGTGAAGGCGGCCTTCGTCCACCACACGGCCACCGGCAACAAGTACACCTGCGCGCAGGCCCCTTCGGTCATCCGCGGTATCTACCGCTACCACGTCGTGAGCATGGGCTGGCGCGACATCGGCTACAACTTCCTCATCGACAAGTGCGGCCGGATCTACGAGGGCCGGGCCGGGGGCGTGGCGAAGGCGGTCCTGGGCGCCCACACCCTCGGGTTCAACACGAACAGCATGGGGATCGCCGTGCTCGGCACCTACGGCTCGAAGAAGCCGTCCGCGTCGGCCGTGAAGGCCGTCGCCCGCCTCACCGCCTGGAAGCTCGGTCTCTTCGGCGCCAATCCGCGCGGAAAGACATATCTGAAGTCCGGTGGTGGGAATCTCTACCGAAAGGGAAAGAACGTACGACTGAATGTGATCTCCGGTCACCGGGACGGCTTCTCCACGGAGTGCCCGGGGCTCCAGCTCTACCGCAAACTCGGCTCGACCCGCACCACGTCCGCCCGCTACCAGGGCCGCTGACCGCGGGAGGAGCCGACGGGGAAGGACGTCCAGGGAACCCGTCACGGCCGGCAGAGGTCTGACAGGGGGCCCTGGACGTCGTCCGGTCGAAGGGGGACTCATGGGGGGCCATGGGGTCGCATTCACCGCCGTCGGGGGACGAGGGGCGGGACACGAGGCACCGCACTGCCGTCGAGGGCACCGCACAACGGTCTGCATACACTGGCCGGCCGAAAGACAGTTCGGGCCGGTCCCGGCAGGAAGCGAAGACGACAGGTGACAGAAGCGATCCTCCTGGTCGGCGGCAAGGGCACTCGGCTGCGTCCGCTCACCGTGCACACGCCGAAGCCCATGGTCCCGGCGGCCGGGGTCCCGTTCCTGACGCACCAGCTGGCGAGAGCGAGAGCGGCGGGCGTCGACCACATCGTGCTGGCGACGTCCTACCTGGCCGAGGTCTTCGAGCCGTACTTCGGTGACGGCTCCTCGCTCGGACTGCACCTGGAGTACGTCACGGAGGAGGAGCCACTCGGCACCGGCGGCGCCATCCGCAACGTCGCCTCCCGGCTGCGCTCCGCGCCCGACGACCCGGTCCTCATCTTCAACGGCGACATCCTGACCGGCCTGGACATCCCCGCCCTGGTCCGCACGCACGAGACCACCGGCGCGGACGTCTCGCTGCACCTGACGAAGGTCACCGACCCCCGGGCCTACGGCCTGGTCCCCACCGACGGCACCGGCCGTGTCACGGCGTTCCTGGAGAAGCCGCAGACCCCGGAGGAGATCGTCACCGACCAGATCAACGCGGGCGCCTACGTGTTCCGCCGCTCGGTCATCGACACCATTCCGGCCGGCCGCCCCGTCTCCGTGGAGCGCGAGACCTTCCCCGAGCTGCTGTCGGCAGGCGCCCACCTCCAGGGCATGGTCGACTCCACCTACTGGCTCGACCTGGGCACGCCCGCCGCCTTCGTGCGCGGCTCCGCGGACCTCGTCCTCGGCCGCGCCCCGTCGCCCGCGGTGCCGGGGCGCTGCGGCGACCGGCTCGTCCTGCCCACGGCCACGGTGGCCGCCGACGCCAAGCTGACCGGCGGCACGGTGGTCGGCGAGGGCGCGTTCGTCGCCGAGGGCGCCCGCGTCTTCGGCAGCACGATCCTGCCCGGTGCCGTCATCGAGCCCGGCGCGGTCATCACCGACTCGCTCATCGGCACCCGCGCCCGGGTGGGCGAGCGCTCGGTCCTCACCGGCACGGTCATCGGCGACGGCGCGGTGGTCGGCGCCGACAACGAACTGCGCGAGGGGGCGCGGATCTGGTGCGACGCCCGCATCCCGGCGGGCGCGGTGCGCTTCTCGCCGGACGTGTAGCGGGGCGGCGGTGCCGGCCCGCCGTCACCAGCGCCCGATGTCCACCCGCGGCATCTTCGGCGCCCGCCGCGCCGGCACCCGCCCGCTGAGCAGGATCAGCCGGGCCGCCCGGTGCCGCTGCCCCGCGTACGGCTCCAGCAGCTCCAGCATCACGGCGTCGTCCGCGTCCCGGTCCCCGGCCAGCGCGAACCCCACGATCCCCGGAAGGTGCACGTCGCCCACGGTCACCGCGTCCGCCGCGCCGTGGCTGCGCTGCACGACCTCGGCCGACGTCCACGGCCCGATCCCCGGCACCAGCTCCAGCCGGGCCTGCGCCTCGGCGGGAGGCATCCGGACCGCCTCCTCCATCCGGGCGGCGACCCGCACGGCCCGCAGCACAGTCGAGGCGCGCTTGTCGTCCACGCCGGCCCGGTGCCACTCCCAGGACGGGATCAGCGCCCAGGTCCGCGGGTGGGGCATCACGCACATCCGCTCGGGCGCGGGCCCCGGCGCCGGTTCGCCGTACGCGCGCACCAGCAGCCGCCACGCCCGGTACGCCTCGTCGGTCGTGACCTTCTGCTCCAGGATCGACGGGATCAGCGACTCCATGACCAGACCGGTGCGCGTCAGCCGCAGTCCGGGCCGCCGGTGCCGGGCCTGGGCGACCACCCGGTGCCGGGGCACGAAGACGGACGGGTCGTCGGCGGCGCCGAGCAGGTCCGGCAGCTGCTCCAGCAGCCACTCGGCGCCCGGCCCCCACGCCTCGCCCCGCACCTCGGCCCCGCGCGAGGTGACCCGCAGCGTGCCGGGCCCGGCCGGCGTCAACGCGGTCCGCCACACGGCACCGTCGGGCGTCGCCCGGAACGTCGGGTCGCCCGGCCCGCGCCGCAGCGGCCCCAGCACCAGCCCGAGGTCGAGCGGCCCGTCCGGCGTCCAGGTCCGCACGCGCGCGGGCGCCTGCGCCTGACGCGGCACGCCCGCGGGCACGGCGACCTGCCCGCCGCGCACGGTCGTACGCGTGGGCCGCTGGGGGAATCGTCCTGCCACGGTGTCCTCGGGGTGGGGGAGGGGCCTGCGCCGAAAGGGGCGCCCTACGAGCGTAGGCGCTCCACGGGGCGCTTCAGCGCACCTCGATGAAGGACGACGCCTCCCGCCCGGGGCGGGGCCGGGGCTCCTGCGCCGGATGCCCGACCGCCACGGCACCCATCGGGTCCCAGTCCGCGGGCAGTCCCAGCACGTCGCGCACGACGTCACGGCAGAACATCGTCGACGACACCCAGGCCGAGCCGAGCCGCTCCCCGGCCAGCGCGACCAGGAAATTCTGCACACCGGCGCCGGCCGCGACGACGAACATCTCCCGCTCGGCGGAGTCCCGGCGCGCGTCGCCGTACGTGTGCGCGCCGTCCATCACCAGGCAGGGCACCACCAGGTACGGGGCGTGTCGCAGCACGTCGCCGCGCCGCACCCGCTTGGCGATGGACTCCTCGCTCTTGCCGTCCCGGCGCAGATCGGCGATCCACGCCTCCTTCATGGCGTCCAGCAGCCGGGTGCGCGCGCCGGCGGACTCCAGCAGTACGAACCGCCAGGGCGTCGTGTGGTGCGGCGCGGGCGCGGTGACGGCCGCGGCGACCGCGCGGCGCACGGCCCCCGGGTCGACGGGTTCGTCCGTGAACGCCCGCACGGTACGGCGCTGCGTGACGGCCTCGCGGACGGCCTCCGACGTGCCGAGCCGGAACATGTCGTCGCGCGCCTCGCGCACCAGGGCCCGCGCGCCCGTCCCGTCGTCCCCGGTCACCGTGTGCGCGAGGCCGCGCACCACGGCGACGGGCAGCCCCGCGGCCTTGCCCTTCACCAGGTCGCCGGCGGCGGCGAGTTCGTCCGCCGTCGCCACGACGGTCGCGCTCAGCGGGTTGCCGTGGGCGTCCTCGCCGCCGCGCAGGTCGTCGAGGACCCGCACACCGGCGGCGCCGATCGCGACGTCCGTGAGCCCCGTCCGCCAAGGCCGCCCGAAGGTGTCGGTGACGAGGACGCCGACGTCGACGCCGAGCGCGTCGCGCAGCCCGCCGCGGATCGCGCGCGCGGACGCGTCCGCGTCCTCGGGCAGCAGCAGCACGGTGCCGGGCCGGGTGTTGGAGGCGTCGACCCCGGCGGCCGCCATCACCAGGCCCTGCCGGTTCTCCACGATGCGCAGGGGGCCGCGGCGCGCCACGACCCGGACGGTCTCCGCGTCGATCGCGGCCTCCCGGTCGGCGGCCTCGACGATCCGGCCCTCGGCCTTGGACACGATCTTCGACGTGACCAGCAGGACGTCCCCGTCGGCGAGGCCGGGCTCGGCGGCGGCGATCAGCTTGGCGAGGTCGTCGCCCGGCCGGACCTCCGGCATCCCCGGCACGGCCCAGACGCGGAACCCCTCGGCGGACGGCCCGCTCACGCGCCCCGCACCTCCTCGGCCAGCGCCAGCGCCTCCCGGGCCATCCGGGCGGCCGCGTCCAGGTCGGTCATCATCAGCGGTACGGCCCGGCAGCGGATGCCGGCCGCCTCGACCCGCTCCACGGCCTGCTCGTCCACGGTGTCGACGAGCCAGCCGTCCAGCAGGCCCGAGCCGTAGTGCTCGGCGACCGCCGCGGCCGTCGACTCCACACCGACCGCCGCGAGGACCTTGTCGGCCATCCCGCGCACGGGCGTGCCCGCGACGATGGGGGAGAGGCCCACGACCGGCACGCCCGCGTCGGCGATGGCCTCGCGGATGCCGGGCACGGCCAGGATGGTGCCGACCGAGACGACCGGGTTGGACGGCGGGAACAGCACGAGGTCCGCCTCCCCGATCGCCTCCAGGACGCCCGGTGCCGGCTTGGCCTGCTCGGCGCCGACCGGGACGATCGCCTCGGCGGGCACGGAGGCGCGCAGCCGCACCCAGTACTCCTGGAAGTGGACGGCCTTGCGCTCGCCGTCGACCTCGACGGCGACATGCGTCTCCACACGGTCGTCCGTCATGGGGATCAGCCGCACGCCGGGCTGCCAGCGGTCGCACAGCGCCTGCGTCACGGCGCTGAGCGGATACCCGGCGCCGATCATCTGCGTCCGCACGATGTGCGTGGCGAAGTCCCGGTCGCCGAGGCCGAACCACTCCGGGCCCACCCCGTACGCGGCGAGCTCCTCCTTCAGGTGGAAGGTCTCGTCGGAGCGGCCCCAGCCCTGCTCCTCGTTGATGCCGCCGCCGAGCGTGTACATCACCGTGTCGAGGTCCGGGCAGACCTTCAGACCGAAGAGGTGGATGTCGTCCCCGGTGTTGCCGATGACCGTGATGTCCGCGTCCGGCGCGGCCCGCTTCAGACCACGCAGGAACCGGGCACCGCCGATGCCGCCTGCCAGAACCACAATGCGCATGGCCCAAGTCTGGCAGGCGGGTGCGACAACGCATCAGGCGGTCACCGGCCGCGCCTCGCAGGCGGCGGGCGCCGGGGCGGCCCGGAGCCGGGTGTGGGGGGCCATCGGCATCTCGGTCAGGCCGGGGAAGTAGACGTGCAGGCTGACCGCGGGCTCCAGCGCGTCGTTCAGGACGTCGTGGGTGTAGCCGGGCGCGAAGACGCGCTCGTCGCCGGGGCGCAGGGCGCGCGTGCCGCGTTCCGTGTGCTCGGTGAGGGTGCCGGCCAGCACCGTGAGCACACCGGAGGACGGGCCGTGGTCGTGCGGGCCGCTGCCCTGCCCGGGCACCCAGGACAGCAGCCACACCTCGTAGCCGGGGCCGGTGCGCAGCCGGTGGTACCAGCGGGTCGTCGCGTCGTACTGGACGAGGTGCTCCCACTGCGGCCGGTCGGCGGCGAGGGAGCGGGCGAGGCCGACGAACTCCGCCACGGTGGACGGGTGCTCGCGCGGGGCCTGGAGGAGGTGGGGGACTTCGAGGATGTCGCCGGCGATCTGGAGGTCGCTGTCGCTGTTCATGGGTGCGTGGTTCCTCGGTGAAAGAAGGTCAGAGGGAACGACAGCCGCGTCGCGTGGGCGACGCGGCCTTCAGCCGGAGCGGGATGGGCTCAACAGCTGGGACAGCAACAGCAGCAGAACGCGCGGGCGGCACCGAGGGACCCGGCGGTGCGGGTCGAGGTGAGTGCCGGGTTCGCGAGCATGCCCACAAGGACAGCGGTTCACGCCCTCCACTGTCAACTCGGCGCCCGGTGATGTGGCACAGCTTTCACCCCATCCGGTTCATCTGTCTGGCGAAAGGTTTGTGCACCGGGTTGCCGGGACACATGGCGCACATCCGGGCGCACGGGCGTCGTTGTGATCCTGTGATCGGACTGTGATCCGGTTCGCATCCGCGCGTGTGTGCAACGAGATCGAACGGCTGGACGTCTCTACCCGTACAAGCTCTGCGCGGGACGGCGTTCCCGTTCGGGCCCTGTCTGGTTGTCAAGGTTTAGGACGATTTGAACACTTTCCGCTAGGCCTTGGTTCCGCAGAGTGAATAAGGGGCCCAATAGCAGATCTCGGCTTGACTCGCCCGGAGCAGCACACTTGTAATTTCACTCGTGTCGTTCAGCCGAAATCGGTAACGGCTACATCACGGGGACGCGAAAGACGGATGAGGGGCGCACATGACCGAGCTGGTGCAGCAACTGCTGGTCGACGACGCGGACGAGGAGCTCGGCTGGCAGGAGCGCGCACTGTGCGCCCAGACCGACCCCGAGTCCTTCTTCCCCGAGAAGGGCGGCTCGACCCGGGAGGCCAAGAAGGTCTGCCTCGCCTGCGAGGTCCGCTCCGAGTGCCTCGAGTACGCCCTCGCCAACGACGAGCGCTTCGGGATCTGGGGCGGCCTGTCCGAGCGCGAGCGGCGCCGGCTGAAGAAGGCGGCCGTCTGACCGCACGTCCGTCACGCCCCCGCCGGCGGAGCGGCGGGGCGCGCGCCGGCGCGAAACCGTACGTACCTCCGCATCTCCCAACGTCTCGAACAGATCTCGAACGGCCCGTCGCGGGTGGGTTGTCCACAGGCGGCGGGCCGCTGTGATGCCCAGCCAGTAGTGTGGGCGCTCGTCCGAGACGTCCCGCTGTCCCCCGGGGACACAGGCGTCCACCGCAGTCCATCGAACCGGGGCCTGTACCTCGATGTCCGTGCACAGCCACACGGCAGCCCAGCGCGACGCCGCTGCCACACCTGAGTTCCCGCGTCATGTGGTGACCGTGGTCCTCGTCTCCCACGACGGCGCCCGCTGGCTGCCCGACGCGCTCGCCGGGCTGCTGGGCCAGGAGCGCCCCGTCCAGTCCGCCGTCGCCGCGGACACCGGCAGCGCCGACCAGTCCGCGCAGCTGCTCACCGACGCCCTCGGCGACGACCGCGTCCTGCACCTCGCCCGGCGCACCGGCTTCGGCCAGGCCGTCGAGGAGGCCAACCGCACGGCCCCCGTCCTCACCCCGGACGACCTCACCTATCTCAAGCGGCCCAGCGGCTGGGACCCCGTCACCCGCACCTGGCGCGACGACGCCTACGACCTGCCCGAACTCCCCCACGGGGAGCCGGTGCAGTGGCTGTGGCTCCTGCACGACGACTGCGCGCCCGAACCCGACGCCCTGGCCCAGCTCCTGCGCGTCGTGGAGAACGAGATGGAGCTGGGCCGCGACGACGTCGCCGTCGTCGGCCCCAAGCTGCGCGGCTGGTACGACCGCCGGGCGCTCCTGGAGGTCGGCGTCACCATCGCCAACTCCGGCCGCCGCTGGACCGGTCTGGACCGCCGCGAACAGGACCAGGGACAGCACGACCACGTGCGCCCGGTCCTGTCCGTCTCCACCGCCGGCATGCTGATCCGGCGCGACGTCTTCGAGGAACTCGGCGGCTTCGACCGGCACCTGCCCCTCATGCGCGACGACGTCGACCTGTGCTGGCGCGCCACCGCCGCCGGCCACCGCGTCCTCATCGCCCCCGAGGCCGTCGTCCGGCACGCCGAGGCCGCCTCCCGCGAGCGCCGCGCCGTCGACTGCGTCGGCCGCACCGCCGCCTCCCCGCACAAGGTCGACAAGGCCGGCGCCGTCTACACCCTCCTCGTCAACACCCGTGGCGCCGCGCTGCCCTGGGTCCTCGTGCGCCTCGTCCTCGGCACCGTCCTACGCACCCTCGCCTACCTCGTGGGCAAGGTCCCCGGGCAGGCCCTCGACGAGATCCGCGGCCTCATGGGCACCCTGCTGCGCCCCGAGCGGATCATCGCCGGGCGGCGCAGGCGCGGCGCCCCCGCCGTCGACAAGGGCGAGCTGCGCGCCCTGTTCCCCCCGCCCGGCGCGACCGTGCGGGCCACCGTCGAGCAGGTCGCGAGCAGCGTCGTCGGCCGATCCGACCCCGAAGCGGCCTCCGGCGCGGGCCGGCACGGCAGCGCGATCGAGTCCGGACCCGGCGGCGACGACGCCGACTTCCTGGAGATCGAGCAGTTCGCGCGCCTCAAGCGCATCGCCCGCAAGCCCGCCCCGGTGCTCTTCCTCGTCCTGCTGCTCGTCTCGCTGATCGCCTGCCGTGAACTCCTCGACGGCGGCGCGCTGGCGGGCGGCGCCCTCCTGCCCGCCCCGGCCGACGCCGGCGAGCTGTGGTCGCACTACGCGGACGCCTGGCACCCCGTCGGAGCCGGCGGCACCGCGTCCGCCCCGCCGTACCTCGCGATCCTCGCGACGCTCGCCTCCCTGCTGCTCGGCTCCACCGGGCTCGCCGTCACCGTCCTGCTCGTCGGCTCGGTGCCGCTGGCCGGGCTCACCGCGTACTTCGCCTCGCGCCCGCTCGTCGAGTCCCGTCTGCTGCGCGCGTGGGCGGCCGTCGTCTACGCCTTCCTGCCCGCCGCCACCGGCGCCCTCGCCGGCGGCCGGATCGGCACCGCCGTCCTCGCCGTGCTGCTCCCGCTGATCGCGCGCGCCGCCATCGCCGCCAGCGGCCTGGCGCACCCCTCCGGCACCCGCGGAAGCTGGCGCGCCACCTGGGCCTACGCCCTGCTGCTGACCGTCACCACCGCCTTCACGCCGATCGTGTGGCCGATCGCGCTGATCCTCGGTCTGGCCCTGCTCGCCGTGCGGCGCACCGACATCACCGCCTACGGGCTGCGCTTGCTCGCCCAGCTCGGCGTGCCCCTGCTGGTGCTCGCCCCCTGGTCGCTGTCGCTGCTGCCGTTCGGCTTCTTCCAGGAGGCCGGACTGGACTTCGGCCCCTCGGCCGCGTCCGCTCTCGACCTGCTCAACGCCAGCCCCGGCGGCCCCGGCACGGTCGACGGACTCATGCTCATCGGCATCGTGCTGGCCGCGCTGGCCGCCCTGCTGCGCTCCGAGCGGCAGCCGGCCATCCGTACGGCGTGGGCCGTCGCCCTGCTCGGCCTCGTCTTCGCGGTCCTGTCCAACCGCTCCGCCTGGGCCGGTCCCGCCACCCTCGTGTACGGCCTCGCCCTCCTGGCCGCCGGCCTGCTCGGCGCCGACGGGGCACGCGCCCGCGTGGCCGAGCAGAGCTTCGGCTGGCGCCAGCCGGTCGCCGCGCTGGTCGCCTTCGCCGCTGCGGCGGGCCCGTTCCTGCTCGCCGCCGGCTGGATGATCCGCGGCGCCGACGGACCGCTGGAGCGACGCGACCCCGTCCAGGTCCCCGCGTTCGTCGCCGAGGAGAGCGGCACCCGCGACCAGGCCCGCACCCTCGTCCTCGACAGCGACTCCTCGGCCCGCGTCGGCTATGTGCTGGTCCGCGGCTCCGGTGCCCGCCTCGGCGACGCCGAACTCGCCCTGGCCGACGGGGAGAACACCCGGCTGGACAAGATCGTGGCGAACCTCGTCGCCGGCTCCGGCGCCGACCAGGCCGACCAGCTCGGCGCGTTCGCCGTGCGCTATGTCCTCGTCCGCAAGGGGGCGCCGCGCGAGGTCGCGCGCGTGCTGGACGCCACACCCGGCCTGTCGCGGCTCAGCCAGCAGAAGGGCAGCGCGCTCTGGCGGATCGACCGGCAGGTCTCCCGCGCGGCGATCGTCGCCAAGTCCGGGGCCGCGTCCGCCGCGCCCGAGCCCGTCGCC
>Ga0164243_10015209_pt1 | contig 10650 bp, 12 predicted proteins | sample OricompcompostOP_FD_108781 | JGI IMG/M metagenome (GOLD analysis project Ga0164243, IMG submission 108781) | Organic Plus compost microbial communities from Emeryville, California, USA - Original compost - Organic plus compost (OP) | ecosystem: Engineered > Solid waste > Mixed feedstock >...
AGCGCAACGACATCTCGTTCCAGCGCGGGACGTTCCGGGTGCGCGGGGACACCGTGGAGGTCATCCCCGCCTACGAGGAGCTGGCAGTGCGCGTCGAGTTCTTCGGCGACGAGATCGACCGGCTGCACTACCTGCACCCGCTGACCGGCGACGTGGTCCGCGAGGTGCAGGACCTGCGGATCTTCCCGGCCACGCACTACGTGGCGGGCCCGGAGCGCATGGAGAAGGCCATCCGCGGCATCGAGGCCGAGCTCGACGAGCAGCTGGCGAAGCTGGAGAAGCAGAACAAGCTGCTGGAGGCCCAGCGGCTGCGGATGCGCACCCAGTACGACATCGAGATGATGCGCCAGGTCGGGTTCTGCTCGGGCATCGAGAACTACTCGCGGCACATCGACGGCCGCGAGGCCGGGACGGCGCCGGCGACGCTGCTGGACTACTTCCCGGACGACTTCCTGCTCATCATCGACGAGTCGCACGTGACGGTGCCGCAGATCGGCGGCATGTTCGAGGGCGACATGTCCCGCAAGCGCACGCTGGTCGAGCACGGCTTCCGGCTGCCGAGCGCGCTGGACAACCGGCCGCTGACCTGGGAGGAGTTCGCCGACCGGATCGGGCAGGCGGTGTACCTGTCGGCCACGCCGGGCTCCTACGAGATGGACCGCACCGGCGGCGAGTTCGTCGAGCAGGTCATCCGCCCGACCGGGCTGGTCGACCCGGAGGTGGTGGTCAAGCCGACCGAGGGCCAGATCGACGACCTGGTGGGCGAGGTGCGCGAGCGCGCCGACCGCGACGAGCGGGTGCTGGTGACCACCCTGACCAAGAAGATGGCCGAGGACCTCACCGACTACCTGCTCGAGCTCGGCATCCGGGTGCGCTACTTGCACTCCGAAGTGGACACCCTGCGGCGCGTGGAGCTGCTGCGGCAGCTGCGGCTGGGCGAGTACGACGTGCTGGTCGGCATCAACCTGCTGCGCGAGGGCCTGGACCTGCCCGAGGTGTCGCTGGTGTCCATTCTGGACGCCGACAAGGAGGGCTTCCTGCGCTCGGAGACCAGCCTGGTGCAGACGATCGGCCGCGCGGCGCGCAACGTGTCCGGCCAGGTCCACATGTACGCCGACAACGAGACCGACTCGATGCGGCGGGCCATCGAGGAGACCAACCGCCGCCGCGCCAAGCAGATCGCCTACAACGAGGCGCACGGCGTCGACCCGCAGCCGCTGCGCAAGCAGGTCAACGACATCCTGGACCGGGTCTACACCGAGTCCGAGGACACCGAGCAGAACGTCGAGGTCGGCGGGTCGGGGCGCAACGCCTCCCGCGGCAAGAAGCCCAGCGGGGAGCAGCAGAGCACCAGCCCGGGCATCGTCGAGGGCCGCGACACCAAGCAGATGCCGCGGGCCGAGCTGGCCGATCTCATCCAGCAGCTCAACGACCAGATGGTGAACGCGGCCCGCGAGCTGCAGTTCGAGCTGGCCGCCCGGCTCCGCGACGAGATCCAGGACCTCAAGAAGGAGCTGCGCGGCATGGACGCCGCGGGCATCGAGTGAGGTCTGCGGCCCGCGCGCTGCGCGGGCCGTTCCGGCGCCCGGGGTGGCGCGTCAGCGCTGCAGGTGCGCTTCGGCGGCCGAGCGCGTCCAGGCGGTCAGGTCGTCCAGCGTGGACGAATGGATGCGCCAGCGCTGCCAGTGGAGCTCGACGTCGACCGCCTCGTCCGGGAACAACCGGACGAGGCGGCCGTCGGCCACGTCGTCGGCGGCCTGCTCGCGCGGAAGCATGCTCCAGCCGAGGCCGAGGCGCGTGGCGGTGAGGAACTCCCGGTTGGACGGGACCAGGTGCGTCGGCGGTTCCGCGGACTGATCACACCTGCTCAACCCGAAGATGGGCGTGTTCTACCTGGCGCTGCTGCCGCAGTTCATCCCCGCGGGAGGCGACGTCCTGCGCTGGTCCGCGCTGCTGATGTCGGTGGAGTCAGTCACCGCGGTCACGTCCCTGGCCGGGTACGCGTTCCTCGCGCACGGCGTCGGCACGTTCTTGAAGCGGCCCGCGCTGCGCACGTGGCTGGAGCGCTGCCTGGGAACGGTCCTCATCGGACTCGGACTGCGAATCGCCGTGACCTGACCTCGGAATCGGGTGCTCCGTCGGGCGAATCCGGGGTGCATTCCGGCTGGCGCGGCGGCGTCGAGCACCCGCTGCGGAACGTTGAGCTTCCGTGCTCGCCCGGCACGGGTGGTCACGTCGTGCCGCGCGGAAGTGCCCGTGCGTGGCGGTCACCGCACGGACCCTCGCTGTTCCAGCGGTGTTCAAGTCCGGGGGAGTGGAACTTTGCTCCGCCTGACTACCGTCGCGGAAGTGAGTTCCACCGAGTTCGATGAAGGTGCCGCCGAGGCAGAGGACGCAGCGGCCGCGGGGGCCGAGGCGGAGCGCGTGCGGGCGCTCGCGGGAAGTTTGACCTCGGGCGAAGCCCGCGTGGTGGGAGTGCTGCTGGGGCAGGGCGCTGACGTCATCCACCTGACCGTCAGCGAAGCCGCCGCGTCCGCCCAGGCGGGTGTGGGCACGGTCGTCCGCGCCTGCCAGAAGTTGGGCTACAAGGGCTTCCAGGACGCGAAGATCGCGTTGGCCCGGGACCTGCAACCTCTCGCCACGCGGCTGGAGCCCGACGTGTCCGCCGAGGACGCTCCGGAGCAGGTGCTGGCGAAGTTGGCCGCCGGCGGTGACGAGGCCGTGCGGCGGATCCCGGCCAGCGTCGACGCCGAGGCGTTGGCGACGGCAGTCGAGCGGCTGCGCGCGGCTGGTCGGGTGCTGCTGCTCGGCGTGGGCACGAGCGCCCCGCTCGTGCAGGACGCCGCCTACCGGCTGTCCACGATCGGTGTTCCGGCCGAAGCCCCACCGGACGTGCACGTGCAGCACGTTCGTGCCCGGTTGCTCGGCCCCGGCGATGTGGCCATCGCGGTCAGCCACACGGGGTCGACGCACGAGACCGTCGCCGCCAGCCGCGGCGCCAAGCAGGCCGGCGCGCGCCTGATCGCGATCACGAGCTTTTCCCGCACCCCGCTGACCGAGCTCAGCGACGTCGACCTGGTCGCGGGCGGCAGTGAAACCCAGTTCCGGGTCGAGGCCATGACGAGCCGTCTGGCGCACCTGCTGGTGCTGGACTCCCTCTACGTCAGCCTGCTGCTGGCCGAGCCCGAGCGCACGAGCACCTACCAGGACGTCGCCCAGGACGTGCTCGCCGAGCACCGGTTCTGACGACCCGCCATCGGATCAAACACCGCAGGAGGAGAGCCATGTCCCGCGTTCTGACCACCCACACCGGAAGCTTGCCCCGCCCGGAGCCGCTCGCGGAGGCCTTGACCGCGCACGACCAGGGGCAGGGCGGCGGTTGGAGTTCTGCGCTGTCGCAGCAGCTCCGCGAGGCCGTGGCCGAGCGAGCGCGTCAGCAGGTCGATGCGGGCCTGGACGTGATCAGCGACGGCGAGATGGGCAAGTTCGGCTACGCCACCTACGTCAAGGAACGCCTCTCCGGGTTCCGCGGTGAAGCGGCCGGGCTCGCCCTGGCGGACCTGGCCGACTACCCGGAGCACGCCAAGGACGTCGTCCTCGACATCACCACCCCGTCGTGCACGGACCCGGTGTCGTACGTGGACACGCGTCCGGTGCTCACCGACATCGAGAACCTGCGGGCGGCGGTGAACGACACCGCGCAGCACGATTGCTTCCTCAGCGCCGCCTCCCCGGGCGTCATCGCGACGTTCCTGGCCAACCAGCACTACACCAGCGAAGAGGACTACCTCTTCGCGCTGGCCGAGGCGATGAAGACCGAGTACGACCTCATCCACGAGGCCGGGTTCCAGGTCCAGCTCGACTGCCCGGACCTGGCCATGGGGCGGCACACCAGCGTGCCGCCGCTGGATGCCGCGAGCTTCCGCCGGCAGATGCGGATGCGGATCGAGGCGCTCAACCACGCGGTGCGCGACATTCCGCCGGAGCGGCTGCGGATGCACCTGTGCTGGGGCAACTACGCGGCGCCGCACCACCACGACATTCCGCTGGGCGAGATCATCGAGACCGTGCTCGCGGCACGACCGTCCACAGTGCTGTTCGAGGCCGCCAACCCGCGCCACGAGCACGAGTGGCGCGTCTTCGAGGAGGTCGCCCTGCCGGAGGGCAAGGTCGTGGTTCCCGGCGTGATCGACACGTTGACCAGCTACGTCGAACACCCCGATCTCGTGGCCGAGCGCATCCGCCGCTACGTGGACCTGGTCGGGCCCGAGCGGGTCATGGCCGGGGCGGACTGCGGATTCGCGACGTTCGCCAACTTCGTCAACATCGACCCGGCGATCGCCTGGGCCAAGTTCGACAGCCTCGTGCGGGGCGCCGAACGGGCCAGCCAGCTCCGCACCGGTTGAGCCGAACGCAGCTTTCCTATCGCCGCTGACGCGACCGCGTCTCGCCCCAGCAGTCAGGAGGAAGCCGTGGACATCCTGTTCGTCGGAGATCTCGTCGGCGCCGAGGCCACCGAGTGGCTCGCCAGCCGCGTCCCCGAGCTCAGGCGCGAACTGGACCTCGACCACGTCGTCGTCAACGCCGAGAACAGCGCGGTCACCGGACCGAACCCGATGACCGGGTTCGGGATGACCACCGACCTCGTCCGGACGTTGCGCGACAGCGGGGTCGACGCGATCACCGGAGGCAACCACTCCTGGGACGGCCCCGAGGTCGCCGACGTGCTCAACGATCCCCGCGTCGTCCGACCGTGCAATGTGGACGAAGAGCTCGGGCGCGGGCTGATCACCCTCGGCAGCGGCGACACGCAGCTGACCGTGGTGAACATGCTCAGCCCGACCGCGGCGCTGCCGGGAATGCGCGCTCCCGTCCCGGAAGCGCTCTGGCCCGCGTGGCAGCGCCTGAACCGCTCCGGATCCCTCAGCGGAACGGTGCTCGTCGACCTGCACGGCGAATCCGCCTGGGAGAAGGCCTCGTTCGCGGCGGCCGTCGACGGTCACGCCGCGGCCGTGCTCGGCACCCACACCCACGACCCCACCGAACGCGCCCACCTGCTCGACGGCGGAACCGCGTTCGTCACCGAAGTGGGCATGACGGGACGCCTCGGCCACACCGGAGGAGGCTTCAACCCCACCCACTTCGCCGCCCGCATCCGCGGCGAGGACCACACCGCCCTGCCGGCTTACGAGCTCAGCACCGGACCGCTCGCGCTCGGTGCCGTCCACCTCTCCACCACCGGTCCGCCACCCGGCCGCACCGTCCGCATCCAGCGCGTGCACTGATCACACGATCGTCCCGCGCTCGCGGACTCCGCGGGCCGGGGCGAGCTCGCGGGCGCTGCGGGCGAGGACCTCGCAGGCGCGTACCAGCGCTTCCCGCGGGTGGTTGAACGGCAGGCGCAGGTGGTCGTCGAAGGTGTGGCCGGTGCCGAAGCGCGGGCCCGGGGCGATGCGGACGCCTTCGGACTCGGCGGCCGCGGACTCCGCGGAGGTCAGCTGCGGCGGTGCCGGCGGGGCCGCGTGCGCGAGGTCGAGCACCTCGTGCGACTCGGCGTCCGGAGCCCACGCGTCCGAGCGCCGCCCGGGCTGGTCCGGCAGCCGGGTCACGTTCCCGACCCGCGGTGCGCGTGCGCCCAGCCTCCCCCGCGGAGCCGGCGGTAGGCACGGGTCACCGCGCCTCGGGCTCACCGCGGCCGGTATCGTCCTCAATGGACTCGCGACCGCGGCCTGCATCGGCGTCGACTTCGGTGCGGGACCGCGCGACGGCCTCATGACCGGACTCGCCGCGCAGAACCGGACGCTCGCTGCGCACGCGCCTGGAAGCCGCGGTGGTCCTCGCCGGGTGGCTGCTGGGCGGCACCCTCGGCCTTGCGACCATCGCCTACGCCCTCAGCATCGGCCCGCTGACGCAGGCGTTCCTGCGCCCGCTCCGCGTGCCCCGACCACCCGCGCATTGACGTCTCCGGGCAGGTGCCTCCCATGCGAATCCTCCGAGCCTTCTGGGCGCGGCTGCGCGAGTTCCACGCGAACCACGCGCAGCTGGTGGAGCGGCACCTGCTCGTCAACGAGCCGTGGGAGGAGGAGTTCCTGCACTGGTCCCGAAGCGGTCTCCTGCACGGCTCGTACGTGCCGCCGCGCGACGGGTGGTGCCCCGGGGACGGCGGCTAGCTCGTGACCCGGGCTGGCCTGGCCCCGGTCACCGCGACCAGGTCGGCGTAGCTCGTGGGGAACAGCGTGTGCGGCGTTCCGGCCGCGGCCCACAGCGTCGGGTGCTCGGCCAGGGTCTCGTCGACCACCGCCGCCACCGGTTCCGGATGCCCCACCGGCGCCACCCCGCCGATGGCCTGGCCGGTGGCCGCGCGCACCTCGTCCGGCTTGGCCTGCGCGATCGGCCCGGTCCCCAGCCGCTCGGCCAAGGCCGTGGTGTCGACCCGGTTCGCGCCGCTGGTCAGCACGAGCAGCGCGGCGCCGTCGCAGCGGAACACGAGGCTCTTCACGATCGCCGCGACCGGGCAGTCCAGCGCGCGGGCGGCCTCCTCGGCGGTGCGGGTCGAGTCGGGGACCTCGCGGATCGCCGGCTCGATTCCCGCCGCGCGCAGGGCCTGCGCCACGGCGCGGCTCGTGGCGGGCAAGTCCTCGATGTTCGGTGCGCTCACGGCGGCCTCTCGGATCGCGGACGGGTCGCGGGCAGGATACCCGGCCCGGAACCCACCCGATCGGGCACTGGGCGCGGGGCGTGGTTTCCGGGAGCGTGGAGGGGATTCCGCTCGAGGAGGGAGCTGCGGTGACCGTCGACGTCGACTCCGCCGGGCTGCGCGAGCAGTACGTGGCCGAACTCCGCTCGGCGGGCCGCCTGCGCTCGCCCCGCTGGATCGAGGCGTTCGCCCAGGTCCCGCGCGAGCACTTCGTGCCGCGGTTCGCCGCCCCGCAGCAGGGCGGCCAGCTCGTCGACCACGACCTCGCCGACCCGGACGCGCTCGCCGTCGTCTACAGCAACGCGCCGCTGATCACCCAGCGGGACGCGGTCGGCGCGCCCACGAGCAGTTCCACCCAGCCCAGCCTGATGGCGACGATGCTGGAGCACCTCGACGCGCGGCCCGGCCACCGGGTGCTGGAAATCGGGACCGGCACCGGCTACAACGCGGCGCTGCTGTGCCACGCGCTCGGCAGCGACGCGGTGACCAGCATCGACCTGGACGGGACGGTGGCGGAGTCGGCCGAGCAACGGCTCCGCGAGCTCGGCTGCACCCCGCGGATCGCGGTGGCCGAAGCGCAGGTGGGCGCCCCGGAGCACGCGCCGTTCGACCGCGTCATCGGCACCTGCGGGTTCACCCGGGTGCCGAAGGCGTGGCTGGGCCAGCTCGCCGAGGACGGCGTCGTGGTGCTGGCGCTCGGATGCGGGCTGGTCGTGCTCCGCGGCGGACCGGGCGGGCTGCGCGGACCCGTGGTGGGACCCGCTGGGTTCATGAGCCGCAGCTCCGTGGACGAGGTCGCGCTCACGCCGCGCGACCTGTTGACGACCGTGCAGGCGCTGCCGCCCGCTGACCGGTCCGAACGCGGGATGGACCGTTCGGTGTTCCACGATCCCGACTTCAGCCTGCTGCGGATGCTGTGCCTGCCCACGACGCATGCCGTGCTCCGCGACGAGGAGGACGGCTCCACCACCTACTTCCTCCACGATCCGGCCCGCGGGGTGAGCACCCGCGCGCACGTGCTCGGCGACACCGCGCAGGTGTCCACGCGCGGCGGCGACGATCTGTGGGCGGAACTGCTCGCGGTGCAGGACCGTTGGCGCGAGCACGGATGCCCGGAGCTGACCCGGTTCGGGGTGAGCGTGCACGCCGACGGCAGCCACGACCTGTGGCTCGACGAGCCCGGTGTCGTCGTGTGCCGACGGGACTGACGGGATCCACCGGCTTCGCGGCCAACAGCGGCCACCAACGGTCCTCGCAGCGGGACGTAGTTCCTCGCGAGCGCTGCACGCGCCGGCGTTGACGAGCTGGACGCTGCAGACCGGACGCCGCAGACCGGACGCTGCAGAAAGGGGGAGTGCTCAGCGGTGCGGCTTCGCGGTCACCGCTCGTTGAGCGCTCGCAGGAACTTCGCGAAGGTGCGCGCGGAGAAGTGCAGGTGGGGCCCGTCAGGATCCTTGGAATCCCGGACTGCCGTGGCGCCAGGCCCGCGGGAGACCTCAACGCAGCTGTACTTGGTCGTGCTGCTGTAGCTGCTGCGGATCCACTCCTGGTCGTTCATCAGGAAGCTCGCTTCCATCGTTGGTGCGCGCCAAGGAGGCGATGAACTCTGCGGATTGTTCCTCGTCGAGAGCTCGGTCGGAAAGGCGCTGGACGGTTGAGGCGTATTGCGCGAGCTCGAAGCGCTCCTCCATGAACAAGCACGAGGTCAGTCCTTCCACGCAGGCGACGGAAGGACGTCCGCCCTTGTGCAGGAGGACGAAGGGGCCGGTGAGCCCGGCGTGGACGCGTCCGTTGTTCGGCACCACCAGCACGGTGATGTTGGGTCGTTCAGCCGCGCGCAGGAGGTGCAGCAGCTGGCGGCGGAAGGCTTCCCGGCCGCCGAGCGGCCGGTGCAGGACGAGCTCATCGATGATGGCGATGAGATGCGGTGGGTTGCGCTCCTGGAGCAGGCCCTGGCGCTGCTGGCGGAAATTGATGCAACGCTGCGCTTCTTCCTCGGACAGGTCGTCGCATCCTGCCATCAGTTCTCGCATGTACTCGCTCGTCTGGAGCAGTCCCGGGATGACGGTCGTTTCGAAGGTGACGATGCGGCTGGCTTTGGCCTCCTGGTTCTGCAGCGTTCGGCCGTAGCTGGGCTGGTCCGGGGAGTGTCGTTGCCACCATCCGCGCTTTTCCGCTTCTCGCGCGAGGTCGAGCAGTGCGCGGCGTCGTGGCCCGGTGGTGCCGTAGACGGTGAGCAGTGCGGCGACGTCCTCGGGGGTGGCGGTGACGCGGCCGCTCTCGATGCGGCAGATCTTGCTGGCGGAGGCGTCGATGCGGTGGCCGGTGAAGGCCAGCGAGCAGCCCGCGGCTTCGCGCAGCGCGCGCAGCTGCTCGCCGAGTTCTTGCCCGCGCACCGTGGGTTCGGCGAGCGCCATGGGGATTCTCCTGCGGTGGTAAGGGGTTTTCCCGATCCTCGGCAGGATCGTCCCGGCACCGCAGGGGTTTTCGGCGCCCATCACCTCGTGGCGTCACACGCTTGCAGCAGGTGCCACGCGGCATATTCCGATGCGTTGTCCGCTCCGCAGCGGGACGAACCTCGATCTCCGACTCGAAAAGCGGTGCAGCGAAACAACGTTGCGTTCCGAACACGTCTCCGTACCGTCAGTGGTTCTCGGAGGAAAGCCCCAAAGCTCTCACCGTAAGGGGCCGTACTGGCGGTGGGGGAGTGAATCCGTCCATGCCGCCTTCCCCGGCGTACGGCGCAACATCGATCAGGCTCGACCATCCCCCGGCCCCGCTGGGGAAGTAGCGCTGCGGGGCGCGCTCGGGGTGCTCCCCGCAGGCTGGCCGGTCCTCACACGAACGCGCTCTGCCCGGTGATCGACTTGCCGACGATGAGCGTGTTCATCTCGCGCGAGCCCTCGAAGGAGTAGATGGCCTCCGCGTCGGCGAAGAACTTGGCCACCTCGAAGTCGAGGACGATGCCGTTGCCGCCGAACAGCTCGCGCGCCCAGGACACCACCTCGCGCATGCGGGTCGTGGCGAAGGCCTTGGCGAGCGCGGCTTGGTCGGGCCCGGCGGTGCCGTCGGCCACGCGCTGGGCCAGGCGGGTGACGACGCCGAACATGCCGGTGATGTTGCCGAGCATCTTCACCAGCAGGTCCTGGATCATCTGGAACCCGCCGATGGGCCTGCCGAACTGCTCGCGGGTGACGGCGTAGTCGCGGGCCAGCTCGTAGGCGCGCAGGGCCACGCCCAGCGCCTGCCAGGCCACGTTGCCGCGGGTCTTGGCCAGGACCTTGGCGGTGTCGCGGAAGCTGTCGATGTGCTGCAGCCGGTTGGCCTCGGGCACGCGCACCTCGTCGAGGACGATGTCGGCGTTCTGCACGGCGCGCAGCGCGATCTTGCCCTCGATCTTGCTGGTGGTGAACCCGGGGGTGCCCCGCTCCACGACGAAGCCCTTCACGTTCCCGTCCTGCTCGTCGCGGGCCCAGATGACGACGAGGTCGGCGAAGGTGCCGTTGCCGATCCAGCGCTTGGCGCCGTTGAGCACCCACTCGCCGCCCTCGCGGCGAGCGGTGGTGCGCATGCCGCCGGCCACGTCGGAGCCGCCCTCCGGTTCGGTGAGCCCGAACGCGCCGATCTTGGTGAACGACATCATGTCCGGGATCCAGCGGTCGCGCTGGCGCTGGTCACCACCGCCGGCGATGCTGCCCATCGCGAGTCCGGTGTGGACACTGGAGGCCACGGCCAGCGACGGGTCGACGCGGTTCATCTCGACGTTGAGGAACCCGGTGAACAGCGGGCTGCGCGGCGTGCCGTCACCGTGCTCGGGGTAGTAGTACCCGGCCAGCCGCAGCGCGGCGAACTTCTCGACGACCTCGAACGGGAACTCCGCCTTCTCCCAGGCGTCGTTCGCCAGCGGCTTGATCTCGCGCTCCAGGTACGCGCGGATCTCGGCGAGTTCGGCG
>Ga0164243_10015210_pt1 | contig 10650 bp, 11 predicted proteins | sample OricompcompostOP_FD_108781 | JGI IMG/M metagenome (GOLD analysis project Ga0164243, IMG submission 108781) | Organic Plus compost microbial communities from Emeryville, California, USA - Original compost - Organic plus compost (OP) | ecosystem: Engineered > Solid waste > Mixed feedstock >...
GCAACAGGAAAATAACGTATTGTTTGAATACATTTGCTATTGAGCTTCCATTTCAGTAACCGGATAAAAACGCAACAGATGAAACTATTAAGATACGGAAGTCCAGGAGCCGAAAGGCCGGGCATCCTCCTCGACGATGAATGGTATGATACTTCAGCACTGGGGGAAGACTATACGAATGATTTCCTCGGGAACGGCGGATTAGACAGGCTGGCTGCCTTTATCGAAAAAGACAGGCGCGTACTGAAGAAAGTACCGTCGACAGAACGTTTAGGCGTGCCCTTAGCCAACCCGGGAAAGATCGTTTGCGTAGGGCTCAATTACAAGGACCATATCAGGGAAACTGGCTTCATTCCTGAGGCGGAGCCCATCCTGTTCCTGAAAGCAATGAGTGCGCTTAATGGCCCATACGATGGCGTAACCATTCCAAAAGACAGCCTGGAAACCGATTGGGAAACAGAACTGGGGGTAGTGATAGGAAAGGAGGGTACCAATCTCGAAACTGCTCAAGCCATGGACTACATTGCGGGGTATATCTTACACAATGACATCAGCGAGCGGGCCTATATGAAGAAGCGGGGCGGCACCTGGGACAAGGGAAAAGGATGCAACACATTTGCGCCCCTGGGCCCTTATTTCGTAACCAAAGATGAAATCCCCGATCCCGGGAACCTCAGGATCTGGCTTAAGTTGAACGGGGAGATAATGCAGGACGGCAATACATCAGACCTGATCCATCCCATTCCTGAGCTGACTGCTTATGTCAGTGAATTTTTCGGTTTATTCCCCGGCGATATCATTTCTACCGGCTCTCCTGCCGGAAGCGGTACCGGGCGCATGCCCCAGCGTTTCCTCAGCCCCGGTGATGTTATTGAATATGGAATTGATCACCTGGGAACCGCAAGGCAGCTCATGAGGGCGTATCAACGAAAGTAAGGTTGCGGGTTATTACTGGTATAATATTTACTTATATCGTTTCGGTTTACATCGTATTCACCCACATAATTTCAGCTTTATGGTATTAAAAGGAAAGAATGTTCTGGTCACCGGCGCCAGCTCCGGTATTGGTAAAGCTATTGCCTTGTTATTCGGGAAAGAAGGCGCGAATATTATCGGTACTTATCATCATGGCGGAGAAGAAGCGGAAGAGGTAATGAAAGAAATAGCAACGCATGGAGTGAAAGCAGTGGCCATCGGGATTGATGTGTCGGAAGAAGAGGAAGTTGCCCGGCTTTTTGCCCGGGCGGTCGATGAATTCGGCGACCTGGACATCCTCGTGAACAACGCGGGAATTAACGGCCCCACTGTTACGATAGAGAATATACAGACCTCCGATTGGGACAAAGTGATCAAAACAAATCTATACGGTCCTTTCTTCTGCTGCCGGGAATTCCTCCGGCTTAAGCGCCGGAATAACAGTTTTAAAGGCAGCCGCATTATTAATGTCAGTTCTATTCACGAGGTCGTGAATGTGCCGGAACATGCGCATTACAACGCTTCCAAAGCCGCGTTGAGGAACTTTACCAGGTCGCTGGCCCTGGAAGTGGCGGCAACTGGTATGACGGTCAATAATATTGCTCCGGGTATGATCCTGACGCCGATCAATAAAGAAGTGATTGAAGATAAAGAGAAGATGAAGAAAGTGGAAGCGACTATTCCCATGCACAGGGGAGGTACGCCTGAAGAAGTGGCTAATGTTGCTTTGTTCCTGGCTTCCGAAGCCAGTTCATATGTTACGGGAAGTACTTATACTGTAGACGGGGCATTGTCGATCCTTGGTCCTGAGGCCTGAAAGTTTAGCCCGGCAGGATTACCGGGCTTTCCTTCTTCAATTAATACTTGACCCTGTTTTGCTCAGAGTCTGCACTTGTAGTTCTTTCGGATTTCTGACCTTCTATTTTCTTGCCTAACCGTATGCTCAATGCCAGTTGTACTGCCCGGGAGTCGGACAGCGTTCTGAAACTGGCATCTGCCAGGTGAAGGTTGTTTATGGCTCCTTTGCTGATATTGGTAAAGAAGACATCATTTACGCTTAGCTTGATGGTGGCTGCCTGCGACAACTTTTTGGCGACGCCTAAATTGATCCTTCCTCTTCCTGCAATGACAAACTGCGCGCTGGTCAGCTTACTCTGGTAATAACCGTCTAACTGTAACTGCCAGTCCTTTTTGAGCTTGAACTGCGCAAGCCCCTGAACATGAACGTAGTTGCTCCTGGTATCCAGTCTTCCTGTGTAGAAATCACTGACAGCATGTACAAAGTTCAACTGGCCTGAAGCCTGCAGTGAAAGCCAGGAATACGGGCTGCCGCTGGCATCTATGCCCAGGTTCAACAGTGTTGTTTCTCCGATGTTGCCAGGCTTGCTGTAATATTTGTTGTCTGTTATTTCGATGGTTTCATTTACCTCGTCCTTAGCTTTCGTATAGCCGGTAGATATAGTTAGCCAGTTCCTGAAAATGTAAGACAATTCAAACCTGGAAGAAAAAGATGGCTGCAGGTAAGGGTTGCCTACATAGTAAGTATATTTATCGAAAGGAGAAATAAACGGGTTCATGTCCTGGTAATAGGGCCTGTCGATCCGGCGGCCGAAATTGAATTTCATTTGATGATGTTCCAGGCTGTCGAGCTTATAGAGAAGGAACAGGGTTGGGAACAGGTTGGTGTAATTACGGGCAAAGGACGAATCCCGTTTTTGCTCATTACCTAACTGATGTCCGTGAACCTCGGTGTTTTCCAACCTTAAACCTACCTGGACGGCTAAACGACCGAATTCTTTATTCGCATTTATGTATGCAGCTTTGATACTTTCCTTGTATAGAAAATGATTGGTTTTGTCGAAATCCGGGTATGACTGGGCTCCTACGATATTGAAATAGCTGGCGGCGTTGGAAGTATTGGTAGCGCTGTATTTAGCGCCGGTTGCCAGGTTCCAGTTGCCCTTCAGGGGATGCGAATAATTGATATTGGCAGTGAAGATATTGATGGTTGTGGGAGTGACGCCGGTTAATGAATCGGCGGCATAAAACTGGTCTTTTACATACACGCGGTTGCCAAAATGCTGGTTTCCTCTTACGTCGTAGTTCAGGTAATCTGCATTGGCATCGAGCGTGGGGCCGTCTTTCCTGAATTCGTGCCGGAAGTTAAGGTTAATGCCTCCATTCCTGAACCTTCCGCTCTCCTGGTTGCCGGAAATAATTGCAGAATCGGGCGCGCCGTGCTGGTCGAAGATAGTGCCATTGCTGGTTTTGTCTTCTTTAGGTAATCTTAACAGGCCGTCGAAACGTACGCCGATGGTAGTGTTGGAGGAAACGTAATAGTCGGCGCCTGCTACGGCCTTAAACCCGTAGCCCATCCTGTGAAGGAAAGATTGCTGGTCCAGTATCCCCTTTGTAGAGCCGTCCTCATTTTTATATCTCCTGAAAATATTTATATCGTTATAACTGTTGCGTGTACCATAGGCCAGGTTGGCAAAGAGGTTAACTTTATTGATCCGGTAGTTCAGGTCCATGCTTTCATTGAAGAGAGTATACCTGGCAACGCGGGTACCCAGGTTAATCCCCATATTAAAACCCCTGGTAGTACGTTTAATGGTTTTGATATTAATGATACCTCCGTTTCCTGCGGCGTCGTACCTGGCGGGAGGATTGCTCATGATCTCCAGTTGCGAAATGAGGGAAGCGGGTAGCGATCTCAGGTAGTTTTGCAGGTCTATGCCGGAGAGATAACTGGGCTTATCATCTATGTAAATGGCAACACCTTTTGCGCCTTTCAGGCTGATGGCGCCGTTTGCATCTACCATGACGCCCGGCGCTTTCTCGAGAACTTCCAGGGCGGAGGTTCCGGCGTTGGAGATCAGGACGTCTGCGTTCACCACAGTTCTGTCTATCTTCTGTTCAATATAATTCTTCTTTGCCGCTACAGCCACTTCTTTCAATGCCCTGCTTTGGGGTTCCAGTACAATAACAGGAAGGAGTATCTCTTTCTTTGCCGGGTCAACAGATACTGTTCTTTCTGCTTTCTGCATACCTACAATGGTTACGGTCAGCGTATAGGCCCCGGGGTCGAAAAGTCCGGTTACCCGGTAACTGCCGTCGTTTTCCGATATGGCAAGTTTAACGGTCTGATCGCCTTTGGTTAATGCAACAGTAGCCGCGCTTACAGGGTGTTGTTGCGGGTCGGTTATTTTACCGGTGATCGTTGTGTTTATTTTTTGTGCGCTTAGCAGGGTAGGAACAAAGCAAGCCCCTATCGCCAGTAACGGCAACAATAATGTTCTCATATTGTAAAGTTTTGAGTTGCTCTACTGAGCCAGGATGATAGTTTTAAGGCCGCCGCATACTTCTTTGATGTGTGCAAGGCTGGCAGGGGAGTTCTCTTTTTTCCGGGCGGTCAGGTGAAAGGCGCCTTCTGAGGCGTTGATATGAAAAGAAGCGGCAGGCGCAATTACAATGTCTTTTTCAATTTCGTGCTGGCCGTCGAATACTTTGACGGGCTGAAAGCAGCTGTCTATATATTTTTCAAGGGCGGCCGCTTTGTCGTTGTCATACTGCACGTTGATGCGAAGCGTAGTGCGGTTATCGGTAACCGAGTACCTGATGCCCCGGGTAATAATATGTTTTTCCAGGAATTGCCAGGCTGTTAGTACAACCGCGCTAAAACAGACTGCTGCCAGTATATAAATCTTTTTCATGGCTAAACAGTTTTCTTTGCCCAGAAGTAATAAGCCAGTAAACCACCGGCTACAGAGAAACCCATGATCACAACAGAATGAATGCCTAGCGGAAGCGAGAGGGTGATGATCAGCAGTCCAACGGAAATCGCGGTGAGAAGACAGAACCACTTGATGGTAGTGCCCAGCTCATTTTTCCTTGGCAGCATGTTGATGATCACTTCCGGCGGAACGCCTTTCTCTATCATTTGTTTTTTTAACCTGCTGTCGAGTATCAACCGGATTAATGACAGGATGAAAGAAGAAAAAATAAAAAGAATGGTGATGATAATTATACTTCTCATGAATTCTGATGAGATCTCTTTATCTCCCATCAGGTAGGTGTTCGACTGTGCTTTTGCGGCACAGGAGAGGAGCGAAAATGTGAGTATGCTGATAGTACGTTTCATAAAAAATATCTTTTGAGTATAGACTATTAGACCGATGGCAAGAAATAATGTTGCACTTATTGATAAAAATTTAATAGCTGTTTTCTTTCCTTATAACTGTTTATTATTTCACGGAGCAGGAAGCCCACTATGATCAATGTGCCTACGAGAATAATACTGAGCATCATTACGGGCACCTCTTTAAACAGGTTGCGGATAAAGCGGCCAGTAATAAACAGGGGCACAGAAAAAATGGCAACTCCCAAAGCAGCGAGCCATATATTGCCCCAGCCAACCGGCTGCCGTACCGGCGCAGGTTTGGGCAGTTGCGGCATAACCAATGCTTCGATATCTATTTCCAGGCTGGGTTTCTCCACTGTTTTCAATGCAGTGAACAGCAGTTGATAATTCGCCAAAGCTTCCCTGCACCGGTCACATTGTTCCAGGTGGGTAATCATTTCCTCATTCACCTGTTGCTGATCCAGCGCCAATGCCTGCAAAACATTGTCTGAAGGGTGATTTTTCATAATTCTTCTTTTTGATAGTCCGACAACAGATTTTCTTTAAGTGCCTTCCGGGCCCTGAAGAGGTAATTCTTTACTGTGCCTTCGGGGAGAGAGGTGATCTCCGCAATCTCCGCATAACTCATTTCCTCCTGGTGATACAGCGTAATGAGCGTCTGGTAAATAGGAGGCGACAAGTTGTTGATGGCGGCGCCTAACGCTGCGCCCAGGTCCCGGGACGACAACCGCTTTTCTCCCTCATTTACATTATATGCCTGCCGGTTATACGAAAGGTTATCGAAAATCTCTTCTGGCTCCTTTTCTTCACTGGTGGCCGGCAGGAAAACCAGTTTCCTCTTTTCCAGGTAATGCAGACAGGTATTGTAGGCGATCTTCCCTATCCAGGTCGAAAGTTTGGAATTGAAACGGAAACTGGGCAGATTTTTGTAGGCTTTCAGATAAATATCCTGGACAATGTCAGGCCGGTCTGCTGTTATACGCACCATTTTTAAAACTATCTGGGCAACAAGACCTTCCGTTTGCCTGATTACCAGGACAAACGCTTGTTGATTTCCTTTTAGTACTTGTTCTACAAGTAGCTGATCAGATAAGTTATGTGCGGCAGTTTGACTCATTGAAGTAAATAGACCGGTCAGTCGACAGAATGTTGCAAAAACAGGGAAAAAGTTGAAAAAAATATTTGAGCGTAATGACTGTTATTTAAATATAAAGAATGTTTTTTCATAATGTAATCATCCGCCGTTATTCAATTTACAAAATAAACGGAAAGCTTTATGGACCCGTTTCATATCATATTAGATGAGCAGGAATATACCATCACGCCTTATCTGAAGGATGGTATCCTTGTATACAAGGCCAGGATCGGTGATCATGATGTATCGTTTTCGAAAGATGAGGAAGGCAAGGTATCAGCATCTCACGATCATATCCCCAATGAATTTTTGTCCCGCCTGGCTCAAAAAATTGAGTCGTATTTTTTTTAAGCGAAGAAAAACTGTTAATACATGTGTTATGCAATTGCTTTTGCTGCAGATTGGAAAAGTTTGCTGAATACCTTACCGGAATTAAATGAGGCGCCCGGCAGTGGAATTGGTTTCGAAAAAGTTTATAAGCAAATACCTGATTCTTTTCCCCAATGGCCCGTCATCTACCATGAAGGCGGCGTGGATAAAATAGCATTGATGGAATGGTCGGCCCTCCCTGGCTACCTGGAAGACCCCGGGGATGAACCGGAAAGCCGGCGGCTTCACGCCTTTATAAAAGCTGAAGAGCTGCTGGATGTAAAAAGTTACTGGTCCAGGATCTCTGCTAACCGTTGCCTGATCCCGGTTACCGGCTTTTTCGAGTTTCATGCGCCGGACCGCCAGCAAGGTGAAATACCCTATTATTTCAGAAGCAAAGAAACGGATATCATTTTCATGGCAGGCCTGTATACCTACGCCCCCTTTGCCGATATGGAAACCGGGGAACTAAGAGGTACCTTTGGCATCATTACCGTTGAAGCCAACGATATTATCCGGCAGATCAACAATACCGGCGAACTCGCGGGCCGGATGCCCCTGATGTTCACTCCCAGGCTGGCAGAAGAATGGACAGACCCCGACCTTATAGAACTGGATATGTACGACCTGCTCACTTATTCTTTTCGCTCCGATGCCCTGGAATACTGGCAGGTAAAGGAATTGACCGGCAAACAGCCGGACGATGAGACAAACCTTGAAAAAATATGATGTTGCAGGACCCTTACAGGCAGAAGCCGGGTTGAATTACGTATAGCCTTCAGCGGTAGTATTTTAAAAAAAGAGGAAATTTTTTTTGATTAAGTGAAAACATATCCTACATTTGCAATCCCAAACGGGAAACGGCCTTGTAGCTCAACTGAATAGAGCATTTGACTACGGATCAAAAGGTTTCAGGTTTGAATCCTGACAGGGTCACAAAAGGATTACTTTCTAAAAGAGTAATCCTTTTTTTGTATCATCTTCTCAATAATCTTCTCCATAAAAATTTTTCATCAAAACAAACTTTGAGACCGCTATCCGTGTTTCACTTTGGTTTGGTTATTGGAAAACTATCCCAAGCTGGCTTCCCCCGGCAGTGGTTTCAGCTCATCCGGGACGGGGCCGGCAGATTTTGTAATCCCTGAAATTCAGTTATATGCCCTGGTATAATGGAGATTATCCGCCATCTTATAAAAATCAGCCTGTCAGGCTACGGAATAAGGCTGTTGAAATTGCAAACGCATTGCTGGAAGAAGGAGTGGAGGAAGGCATCGCTATCGCAACAGGCCTGAAAAGAGCGCGCGAATACTTTGCTGGGAAGGAAAAAAATGCCGGCAAAACATCCGGTAAATCCAAAAAAAATTAAGTCAGCAGGTTGTTGCTTTCCTTGCTTGCATTGTGAAAATTATTCTATAGTAAACCATTAAATAATCATATGGAGTCGAATCAACCGGTCGGTTACCTGGAAATGATCTACAACAAACTTCACGGATGGCTGGATACCGCCGTGAAAATGCTGCCTAACCTGGTAGTGGCTATCCTGGTATTTATTTTTTTCCTGTTTATCGCACGGTTTATCAGGAAGATCACCTACAGCTTTTCAAACAGGTTATCGGAAGCCCCGGCCATTTCCAACCTTGTAGCCAGCATCGTGTACCTCATCTTCCTGCTCATAGGGGTGTTTATAGCCCTCAATGTGCTGCGGCTCGATAAAGCGGTAACCTCCCTGCTGGCAGGCGCGGGGATCATCGGTTTAGCCCTGGGCTTTGCTTTCCAGGACCTTACCGCGAATTTTATCTCCGGCATCTTTATCACTTTCAAAAAGCCTTTTGAAGTAGGGCATGTGATAGAAACGAACGGGTTTACGGGAACTGTCAGCGAAATAGAGCTCCGCTCCACTACCATGGTAACAGATGATGGTTTGCACGTAATCATTCCCAACAAAGACGTATTCCAGAAACCCATCATCAATCACTCCCTTACCCCCATGCGCCGCATCGTTCTCAGTTTTGCGATCCCCATGAATGTTCAGCTGGCTGATGCAGAAAGGATCATAACGGATATCGTAAAAGGGATGAAAGATGTGCAGCCGGATAAACCCAAAACTGTTTTGTTTACCGGTATCGACGGGGTAAACAACAAAGCGCTGGTAAGACTGGTATGCTGGGTCAGCAGCAGCATGCCGGATGCCTACGACCGGGTGGTGCATGAACTGGTAACGCAGGTTGTAGTAAAGCTTAAATCTGCATCCCTGATGTAATCAGAAAAGGAGGCCGATAAAGCCTCCTTTCTTTTTTTAACTATTGATCACCTGCCCCGCAATCCCGGAAGGTACTTCCCGGTATCCCTCAAAGGTCATACTGGCGCTGGCCCTGCCGGAAGTCAGTGTACGCAGCACCGTGATATACCCGAAGAGTTCCGATAACGGAACCAAAGCGGAAACCTGTTGAGTATTGCCGTCGGCTTCCATATGCTGGATCAACCCTCTTCTCTTGTTAAGATCGCCGGTCACGGCGCCGGTATATTCCTCTGGTAAGGTTACATCCACTTTCATCCAGGGTTCCAGCAACTGTGGCGACGCCTTTGCTGCCACGTTCTTAAAGCCCAGTATGGCGGCTAGTTCAAAGTCCTGCGCATGAGAGTCGTTGTTATGGATCTTGCCATCCAGCAACCTTACTTTCATGCTGTTTACAGGATAGCCGGCCAGGACGCCGGTTTGCATGGCGCTTTCGAAACCTTTGGCTACCGAAGGGATGAATTCTTTCGGGATAACGCCGCCTTTGATCTCATTGACGAATTCGAGTCCTGGTTTCTCGCCTGCCGATAACTCAAACGTAATGTCGGCAAAACTGCCAGAGCCGCCATTTTGTTTCCTGTAAAGCTCCCTGTGCGTTACGGCGCCCTTAAAGGTTTCCTGGTACGCAATCTGCGGCGCCCCCTTGTTGATCTCAAGATGATATTGGGTGGCCAGTTTCTCCAGTTTCACTTCCAGGTGCAATTCACCCATTCCTTTCAGGATGGTTTGCCCTGTACTCTCGTCAACCGCTATATGTAAGGTAGGGTCTTCTTCCGTTAACCTTGCCAGCGCTTCGCTCAACCGGTCGTTGTCTTTTGCCGACCTGGCTTCTATCGCAATGCCTATCATCGGTTCGGGGAAATCGATCTGTTCCAGTTGCACTGGCCGGCCCGGAGCGCTTAATGTATCGCCTGTCTTTACATCTTTCAAACCCGCAATAGCGCCAATGTCGCCAGCTGCTATCAACTCAACGTTTTCGGATTTATCGGAGTAGATACGCATCAAACGGGGTATCCTTACCTGTTTACCGGTACGGCTGTTCAATAAGGTGTCGCCATTCCTGAGCGTGCCTGTGTATACCCTGACAAGCGTCAGTTTTCCTACATAGTCGTCTGTTATCACTTTGAAAGCCAGGGCCGCCGCCGGGGCTGTTTCATCCGCTGTTAAGCTGACAGGGTCGCCGGTTCCAGGCTCCGTACCTTGAATGGCGCCGATATCAGCGGGCGACGGAAGGTAAGCTGCTACCGCATCCAGCAAAGGCTGTATGCCCTTGTTCTTATACGCAGCGCCGGCAAGTACCGGCACAATCTGCAGGTCGATCACTCCCTGGCGCAAGACGCGCTGAATATCACCCGCAGTGATGCTGCCCGGATCATTTGCATAACTGTTGAAGAACGCTTCATCCAGGAGCGCCAATGTTTCCAGTAGCTCTTGGCGGGCGTTGATTGCCGCTTCTTCCAGGTGCGCCGGTATCGGAGTCGTTTCAAAGTTGCTGCCATCTTCCGTTTTCCAGGTGAGCGCCTGCATGCCGATAAGATCTATGACGCCTTCGAAACCATCTTCTGCTCCGATTGGCAACTGTACAGGCAACGCAGGAGCGTTGAGCCGTTGACGTATGTCGGCCACTACTTTAAGAAAATCCGCTCCTTGTCTGTCCAGCTTATTGACAAACGCGATACGCGGAACCTTGTATTTATCAGCCTGGCGCCAAACGGTTTCCGATTGCGGCTGTAC
>Ga0164243_10015211_pt1 | contig 10649 bp, 15 predicted proteins | sample OricompcompostOP_FD_108781 | JGI IMG/M metagenome (GOLD analysis project Ga0164243, IMG submission 108781) | Organic Plus compost microbial communities from Emeryville, California, USA - Original compost - Organic plus compost (OP) | ecosystem: Engineered > Solid waste > Mixed feedstock >...
AACAACAACTGGTTCGCCGCCTACGCGTACTGGTACTTCAAGCTGTACGGCCACGAGAACGTCAAGCTCCTCGACGGCGGCCGCAAGAAGTGGGAGCTCGACGCCCGCGAGCTGGTCCCCGGCGACGAGGTGCCGGAGCGCCCGAAGACCGAGTACAAGGCCAAGCCGCAGGACACCTCCATCCGCGCCTTCCGCGACGAGGTCGTGGACGCCATCGGCAAGCAGAACATCGTCGACGTGCGCTCGCCCGACGAGTTCGCCGGCAAGCTGCTCGCCCCGGCCCACCTGCCGCAGGAGCAGTCGCAGCGCCCCGGCCACGTGCCGACCTCCCGCAACATCCCGTGGTCGAAGAACGCCAACGACGACGGCACCTTCAAGTCCGACGAGGAGCTCAAGAAGCTCTACGAGGACGAGGAGATCGACCTGTCCAAGGACACCATCGCCCTGTGCCGCATCGGTGAGCGCTCCGCGCTGTCCTGGTTCGTGCTGCACGAGCTGCTCGGCGTGGAGAACGTCAAGAACTACGACGGCTCCTGGACCGAGTACGGCTCCCTCGTCGGCGTGCCGATCGAGCTCGGCTCCGGCAAGTAATCCCTCCCCGACCGACCTCTCAGGAGTAAGACATGTGCGGTGCGAAGGCCGGCGGCCCGGACGCCTCGACGATCAAGCCCGGTGAGACCACCATCCAGGGTCAGGTGACCCGCGACGGCGAGCCGGTGACGGGCTACGTCCGTCTGCTGGACTCGACCGGCGAGTTCACCGCGGAGGTCCCCACCTCCGCGACCGGACAGTTCCGCTTCTACGCGGCGGAGGGCACCTGGACCGTCCGCGCCCTGGTGCCCGGCGGCACCGCCGACCGCACGGTCGTCGCCCAGCAGGGCGGCCTGGCCGAGGTCGCGATCGCGGTCTGAGCAGGGTCCGTACGAAGGGCCGCGTCGGTGACGGACGCGGCCCTTCGGCATGTCCGGACCTACGCTGGAGGTATGTACGCGCGCAGGCGGCACACCTACTTCGCGCTGATGGGCGGCTGCATCGGGCTGTTCGTCCTGGCCTGGGGCGTCGTACGCCTGTGGTCGGTGCCCGCCGCCGTGGCGATGTGCCTGGTGGCCATGGTGATCCCGCCGGTCGCCGCGGTCGTCGCCAACCGCCGCGGCCCCGACGACCGCTGGTGGGACGACCCCTCCGGCGACCCGCAGTCCGACGAATGGTGGGACGAGCTGGACGGCAAGAAGGGGCCCCGCTAGCCCCGTCAGTACACGAGGGCCTGTGTGCCGTCCGCCATGGCCTCCTGCACGAAGACCTGCGCTCCCGCGATCCGCACGCCCTCGATCACGTCCTTCTCCGTGATGTCCCGGCGCGCGGCGCACTGCGTGCACAGCGTGACCCGGCCGGCCGCCAGCACCGAGTCCAGCAGGTCCGGGAGCGGAGCGGCGTGCGGCAGCTCGAACTCCGCGGCCCGCCCCGGCAGCGCGAACCACGCCGACTCCCCGGTGAGCCACAGCGACACCTCGACCCCACTGGCCGCGGCCACGGCGGCCACCGTGAACGCCTGAGAACAGCGCTCGGGTGCGTCGGCCCCGGCGGTCACCTTGATCACGAGCTTCTTCGCCATGACCGCATCGTAGTCAGGCCCCACCTCGCACGACGGGGCCCGCACCCGGCCGCGTAAGCTGGGGACCGGCCCTGTGCACACCCTCGCACCCCGCTCAAGGAGCACACCGTGATCGCCTTCTTCGAAACCCTGCTGGTCCTGGTCTGCGTCGGCGTTCTCGCCTTCGCCGGGCTGACCGTGAAGAAGCTGTTCCAGGGCCAGCGCTGATCACCGACGCCAGGAAGTTCCCCTCATGATCGAGATCCCGTCCGACCTGCACAAGGACCTCGTCCCGCTCGCGTTCCTGCTCGGCAACTGGGCGGGTGCGGGCGTGCACGACTTCCCCGGTTCCGAGAAGTGCAACTTCGGCCAGGAGGTCACCTTCACCCACGACGGGCGGGACTTCCTGGAGTACAGCTCGCGCACCTGGGTGCTCGACGCCGAGGGCAACAAGGTCCGCCCGCTGGAGTCCGAGCACGGCTACTGGCGGATCGACGCCGACCGCAAGGTCGAGGTGACCATGGTCCGCGACGCCGGCGTCGTCGAGATCTGGTACGGCGAGATGGCCGAGAAGAAGCCGCAGATCGACCTGGTCACGGACGCCGTCGCCCGCACCGCCGCCGCCGGCCCGTACACCGGCGGCAAGCGGCTGTACGGCTACGTCAAGGGCGACCTGATGTGGGTCGGCGAGAAGCAGACCCCCGAGGTCGAGCTGCGCCCCTACATGTCGGCGCACCTGAAGAAGGTCGTCACCCCGGAGGAGGTCGAGCGCTGGGCCAAGGCCCTGCCCGACGACATGCCGGACGACGGCATCGCCTTCTTCAAGTAGGCCGTCCGGCCCCAGGGTGATCCACACGCCAGGCCCTAGACTCGTGGTGTGGTGAGCACCGACTGGAAGAGCGACCTCAGGCAGCGCGGCTACCGGCTGACGCCCCAGCGCCAGCTCGTGCTCGAAGCCGTCGACACCCTGGAGCACGCGACCCCCGACGACATCCTCGTGGAAGTGAGGAAGACGGCGTCGGGGGTCAACATCTCCACCGTCTACCGCACCCTCGAGCTCCTCGAGGAGCTGGGCCTGGTCAGCCACGCCCATCTCGGGCACGGCGCGCCGACCTACCACCTCGCCGACCGCCACCACCACCTCCACCTGGTCTGCCGCGACTGCACCAAGGTGATCGAGGCGGACGTGGAGGTGGCCGCCGAGTTCACGGAGAAGCTGAGGGACACCTTCGGCTTCGACACCGACATGAAGCACTTCGCGATCTTCGGCCGGTGCCAGGACTGTTCCCTGAAGACTTCAACTACCGAGTCGTAGGCTAGGCGTATGAAAAGCCCCCTGCTGACCCTGCCCGGCGCCGTCCCCGCCGAGGGCGTGGACGAAGGCGTGGCCGCCCACTACGGCGACCTGTTCCGTGAGCAGCGCGCCCTCGCCGACGGCACCGGCTTCGTCGACCTGTCCCACCGCGGGGTCGTCACCGTCTCCGGCCCCGAGCGGCTCGGCTGGCTCCACCTGCTGCTCACCCAGCATGTCCAGGAGCTGCCGCCGCACCAGGCCACCGAGGCGCTGATCCTGTCCGCCAACGGCCACATCGAGCACGCGCTCTACCTGGTCGACGACGGCGAGACGACCTGGGCGCACGTCGAGCCCGGCACCCAGGAGGCGCTGGTCGCGTACCTGGAGTCGATGAAGTTCTTCTACCGGGTCGAGGTCGCCGACCGCACCGAGGACATCGCGGTGGTGCACCTTCCCGCCGGGTCCATCACCGAGGTGCCCGAGGGCGTGGCGGTGCGCGAGACGCCGTACGGCAGGGACCTCTTCCTGCCCCGCGGCGACCTGGAGGAGTTCGCGACCGAGGCGGGTCCCGCCGCCGGTCTCCTCGCCTACGAGGCGCTGCGCGTCGAGCAGCACCGGCCGCGCCTCGGCTTCGAGACCGACCACCGCACCATCCCGCACGAGCTGGGCTGGATCGGCTCCGCCGTGCACCTGCAGAAGGGCTGCTACCGCGGCCAGGAGACGGTCGCCCGCGTGCAGAACCTGGGCAAGCCGCCGCGCCGGCTGGTCTTCCTGCACCTGGACGGCAGCGAGGTGCACCTGCCGGTGCCGGGCACCGAGCTGCGCCTCGCGGACGACGGCCCCGACGGCCGGAAGATCGGCTTCATCACGACCTCCGTACGCCACCACGAGCTGGGCCCGGTGGCCCTCGCCCTGGTGAAGCGGAACGTCCCGGTGGACGCCCGGCTGCTCGCCGGGGACACGGCCGCCGCGCAGGAGACCGTCGTCGAGCCGTGAGCCGTGAGCCGTACGTGCGGTGCGGCTCACCTCTCCGAGCGGCTCACATCTCCAGCAGCACGGTGAACGGGCCGTCGTTCGTCAGCGACACCCGCATCTGCGCGCCGAACCGGCCCGTCGCCACCGTCGCGCCCAGCGCGCGCAGCTGCGCCACCACCTCGTCGACCAGCGGCTCGGCGAGATCGCCGGGGGCGGCCGCGTTCCAGGTGGGGCGGCGGCCCTTGCGGGCGTCCCCGTAGAGGGTGAACTGGCTGATCACCAGGAGCGGCGCGCCGACGTCGCTGCAGGACTTCTCGTCCTTCAGCATCCGGATCGACCACAGCTTGCGGGCGAGCTGCGCCGCCTTCTCCTTGGTGTCCTCGTGGGTCACGCCGACCAGGACGCACAGGCCCTCGCCCTCGATCTCCCCCACGGTCTCGCCGTCCACCACGACGCTCGCGCCGTCCACCCTCTGCACCACTGCACGCATACGCCCATGATGCCGGTCCGCGAACAGACGACCGACGGCGGCCCGCGATCCACCCCGGTCGGGCTATTTTTACTCCTTAGCGCCCATCTGGGGCGGATCGGGGCCACTCGCTCACATTGCGGCCGCCAGGGGTGGCACGATGCTGGCACATGCCGGTCGAGGGGACGGTTGAGGCACATGAGCACATCGGGGATCGGGCAGTCGTTCGCGGCTGTCGCGTTGACCCAAGGGCCGACCCAGGGGCTGACCCCGGGGTTGCCCCAAGGGGGCGGCGGGGAGCGGGAGTTCCGCCGGCCGCCCACACAGCGCACGGACAGCCCCGCGCTGCCCGGGGACGGGGCGGAGGACGAACTGACCGGGCTGAGCCTGGCCGAGCTGCGCACGAAGCGGCGGGACGCACAGCGCGACGAGGCCGACCTCAGTTACGTACGGAGGCTGCTGCAAGGGCGGATCGACATCCTGCGCGCGGAGCTGGCCCGGCGTGGCCTGCCGGGAGGGGTGCCCGCGGCCGTCGCGCCGGGGGAGACCCCCGTCGTGGAGCGGCTGCCGGAGATCCTGCGGGACACCCCCGCGCGTCACCGCTCCTCCGCCCGCCATCTGACGCTGGGCACACCGCGGAGCGAGGAGTACCGGCGGCTGGCCTCCGAGATGCTCGCCGAGGTGGAGCTCTCCGACCTCGGCGCGCGCACGGACGGCGAGCTGCACACCGCCATGGGCCGGCTGGTGGGGTACGAGCAGCAGGTGTCGCGCCGCAGGCAGCGGCTGCAGCGCACCGCCGACGCGTGCGGGGCGGAGATCACCCGGCGCTACCGGGAGGGGGAGGCGCAGGTCGACGACCTGCTGATGTGAGATCCGGGGCCGGGAGGGAGGTCAGGGAAAACCGCGTCGACACCCGCCCGGGGGCCGACCTACCGTGAGCCCATGACCTCCCGTGCCGACATCGACGTACGCCCCATCGACGAGTCCGAGTTCCCCGACTGGAGCCGGGCGATGAACGTCGGATTCCTGAGGGAACCGACCATCAGCGAGGAGTTCCTGGAGGCGCGCCGGGCGCAGTTCACACCCGGACGCACGGTGGGCGCCTTCGACGACGGGCGGTGCGTCGCCACCTTCCGTTCCTTCGCGCAGGAGCTCACCGCGGTCGGCGGGGCGGCCGTGCCGGCCGACGCGGTCACCAACGTCACCGTCTCCCCGACCCACCGCAGGCGCGGCCTGCTGACCCGGATGATGGCGCAGGACCTGGCGGCGGCCAAGGAGCGCGGGGACGTCGTCGCCACGCTGATCGCCGCCGAGTACCCGATCTACGGGCGGTACGGCTTCGGCCCGGCCACCTGGACCACCCAGTGGACGATCGACGTGCCGCGCACCGGGCTCGACCCGCGCTGGGCGGGCCCGGACGACGGCGGCCGCATCGACCTGGTGGACGCCGAGGACGTCCGCAAGCTCGGCCCCGAACTGCACGGGCGGCTGCGCCGGTCCCAGCCGGGCGTGGTGAGCCGCGACGAGCTGTGGTGGCAGCTCACCACCGGCTCCGTGCGCATCTTTTCGCAGTTCCACGAGCCGTTCTACGTGACCTACCGCTCGGCGGCCGGTGAGATCGAGGGCATGGCCGCCTACACCACGGACGACACGTGGGGTGATGCCAAGCAGCCGCTGAACACGGCCAAGGTGAAGTGGCTGATCGGGACGACCCCGGCCGCCGAGCGGGCCCTGTGGCGGTACCTGTGCTCGATCGACTGGGTGGTCAAGGTGAAGAGCGGGTACCGCGCCCCGGACGACCTGCTGCCGCACCTCCTCCCCGATCCGCGCGCCGCCGCCGTCACCACCCACGCCGACTGGCTGTGGGTGCGCATCCTCGACGTCGTACGGGCCCTGGAGGCGCGGACGTACGAGGGGGCGGGGGCGCTGGTGCTGGAGGTGGCCGACGCGGGCGGGCTGGCCGGAGGGCGGTACCGGCTGGAGGCGTCGGCGGACGGCGCCGGGACCTGCGCGCCGACGACCGAGAACCCGGACCTCTCCCTCGACGTGGCCGACCTGGCCACGCTGTGGCTCGGCGACGAGTCGGCGGTGCGGCTCGCGGCACTGGGCCGGGTCCGGGAAGAACGAGCGGGCGCCGCCCGTCAGGCCGACGCCCTGCTGCGTACGTCCAGGCGACCGTGGTGCCCGGACATCTTCTGAGTGCTGTCGCCGGGTGAGCGCGGTTCGCGTGGCCGCGCTCCTGGTGCCGCTTCCTCCTTCCGGCGGGGACGGGTGGGCGTGCTCGTGCATCCGTAGCGAGCTGTTCAGTTGTGGTTGTGGTGGTGCTGCCCGCCGGCGGGCTCCCGGCTCCCCTCCGGAAGGGAGCCCGGCCGGCGGTCCGTGCGGAGTGCCGTCAGCCGGACTGGGCGAACAGCATCACGAGGATGACCGCGCCGATGCCGCCGATCATGGTGCTGCGCGCCTTGATGCCCACCGTGAGGGCGACGAAGGCGATGATCCCCATCGGGCCGTACTTCCACTGGACGAGCTGCTCGAACCCGATGGCCAGTGCGGCGACGACGACGGCGACGATCGGCATGGCGGTCCCCCTTTGTCCGGTGGCCTCCCCCACCGCCGTCCTGGTGAGCCAACCCCTGTATGGGTCTGCCAGGTTGGGCGAGTTGGTGACCAACTTGTTCTTAGTTATCTCCACTTGGAAGAGGCCTATAACCACCCTTCGTTGAACTGCCGTAAGATGGCGAGAAGTTGTAGTGTTTGGCCGTGGAGCCGGAACACGCCACCGTCAATGGACGGAAGAAGCCACAGCGGCCACAGCGGACGCATCGCGAGGTGGCCGACGAGCTGCGCGCCCGGATCCGGTCCGGAGTGCTGCGGCCGGGCCAGCGCATGCCCACGCAGGCGCAGCTGGCCGCCGAGTTCGGCGTCGAGCGGCAGGCCGTGCGGGGCGCGTTGCGCATCCTGCAGTCGGAACATCTGCTGACGAACATCTCCAAAGGGGCGCCCGCGACGGTCGCCGACCGTGCCGACCGCGCCCCGGCGGGCCCCGCGGCCCCGCCACAGCCCACCACGGTGGCTCTCGCACCGCGGATAGCCTCCGCCTTCGAGGCGGAGCACGTGGAGATCGACGCCGTCTGCCTCACCGCCGTCTCGCTCACCCTCGCCATCGGGGAGCCGCTGCGGCAGATCTACGCGGGGCGGCTGAAACCGGCCAAGGTCGACGTCCGGGTGCTGTTGCCCAGCCGGAACATCGATCTGGCCTTCCCGGTGCCGGTGGGCGGGCGCCAGGGCGACGACGACCCGGTGCACGAGCGCTGGCTGGCCCAGCGCAACGCCCAGGGGCAGGTGCTCCGCCACAACCTGCTGGCGCTGCGCGCGACACACGGGATCGACGTGCACGTGAGCTTCCGGGCCCTGCCGTTCACGCCGCCGGTGAAGCTGTATCTGCTCAACAACACCGAGGCTCTGTTCGCCTACTACACGGTGACCCGCGGCGAGGCGCTGATCGGCCAGGAGACCCTGCCGACGTACGACGCGCAGGGCGTACGGTCGATGCTGTTCGCCTTCGAACAGGGCGACGGGCTGCGCGACACGACCTTCGTGGAGCAGTCCCACCTGTGGTTCAACGCACTGTGGGAGACGATCAGTTCGGAGCTGGAGCTCACGGACTGACGTCTCCCACAGAGGTCGGGTCGGGGCCGGCCACGGTCCCGTGGCGGCCGGGGCGGGCCGGTCACAGGGCCGGGCGGGCCACGAGCAGTGCCAGCAGCACCGCTCCGGCGGAGCTGACGCCCGGCCGGTTCGCGTGGATGCCCACGGTGACCAGCAGCAGGCCGAGGAGGCCGGCCGCGCCGTACCTCCACTGGACGAGCTGCTCGACGGTGACGACGACGACGGCGGAGATCAGGGCGATGACGGGCATGGTGTACCCCCTTCGGGCGGAAACGGTGGTACGGGGCGGCGGCGCGAGCGGAACGCTAACTTCCGCCAACTGTGGCAAGTTGGCAACCAACTTCAGTTAAGTTGTCCCCACTTGGCTCCTACTCATAAACAACTTTCAAACAACTGCCTTTAGATGGATCAAAGTTGTAGCGTTTGGTCGTGGCCCAGGAGAACGTGTCAGTGAACGGCAGCAGCAGGCTCTCGGCCCAGGAGATCGCCGACATCCTGCGGGAACGCATCCGCGGGGGTGAACTGAAGGCGGGCGACCGGCTGCCCACACAGGCCGAGCTGGCCGAGGAGTTCGGCGTGGAGCGCGGCACCGTCCGCCAGGCCCTGCGCGCCCTTCAGGACGACGGGCTCCTCAGCAACGTCAGCAAGGGCAGCCCGCCCAGGATCGCCGCGCCCGCACCGGCGCGGGAGGAGCCCCAGCCGACGATGGTGGGGCTGGCGCCCCGGCTGACGGAGGCCTTCTCCACACCCCGCGTGCGGGTCGACGCCGTGTGCCTCACCGCGGAGAGCTTCATGCTGGCGGTCGGCGAGCCGGTCCGGCACATCCACGAGGGCCGTATCCGCCCCGAGGCGATCGACGTGCGCATCATGCTGCCGTCGCGGCGGATCAACCTGGCCTTCCCGGTGCCGGTCGACGGCCGCGACGCCGGCGACGAGGACCCGGTGCACGAGCGGTGGCTGGCCCAGCGCAACTCCCAGGCCCGCGTGCTCCAGCACAACCTCCAGGCGCTGCGCGCCACGCACGGCATCGACGTGCACGTGTCCTTCCGGGCGCTGCCCTTCACCCCGCCGGTGAAGCTGTACCTGCTCAACGGCGAGGAGGCGCTGATCGGTTACTACATGCTGACCCGGCGCGAGGAGGAGTGGGAGAGCCAGACCCTGGAGATGTACGACGCCCTCGGCTCCGCCTCCCTCCTCTTCTCCTTCGCCAAGCGGGCGGGGCAGCGGGACCGGGCGTTCGTGGAGGAATCCCAGAAGTGGTTCGACGCCCTCTGGGAAACCATCACGACGGACCTGACACTCTCCTAGTGACTTCTGAGACGCAGCAGACTGAATCGGTGACAACCGAGACCGAGACGGAACCGAACGACCTGCGGAACCTGATCGAAGGCGCCCGAGTCGTGCTGTGGGACTTCGACGGCCCGGTCTGCCGGCTGTTCGCGGGCCACTCCGCCGAGCGGGTGGCCAGGGACCTGGTGGACTGGCTGGAGGGGCAGGGGCTGCACGGACTGCTCGAAGAGTCCGAGCGCGAGTCCCTGGACCCGCACTTCGTTCTGCGCGCGGTGGACCGCCGGCACCCCGGCAGCGACCTCGTGGCGGAACTCGAGGAACGTCTCACCCAGGAGGAGCTGAAGGCCGCGGCCTCCGCGAGACCGACGCCGTACGCAGACCCCCTGGTCCGCACCTGGACGGCGGTGGGCGCCCGCCTGGCCATCACCACGAACAACTCGCCGCGGGTGGTGAAGGAGTACCTGACGTCCCGCGGCGTCCTGCCGTGCTTCGCCCCGCACATCTACGGCCGCACCCAGGAACTCCGCCACCTGAAGCCGCATCCGCACTGCGTCCAGCGGGCGTTGAACGCGATGGGCGCGGCGCCGTCGACGGCGTTGATGATCGGGGACACCCCGTCCGACTTCCTCGCGGCGCGGGCGGCGGGGGTGCCGTTCCTGGGGTACGCGCGGAACGAACGGAAGCACAAGGTGCTGCGGGAGGCGGGGGCGGAGCGGATCGTGGGGTCGCTCGAACCCCTGCTGAAGGCGGTGTGGAAAGCCGGTGAGGTGGGTCAGGCCTGAATCATCAGAGCGGTGAGCAGAACGGCCGCCCCGACGGCGAGCCCTTCACGACGGGCGCGTACGCCTACGCCCACGAGGAGGAGCAGGCCCAGGCGTGGAATCACCTCGCCCGGTGACCGTGGTGCTGTACGATCCGGCCACCGATTGAGCAAAGCTCTTACCCCGTTCGTACCAGGGAGCACATCAGCGACTGGGACGGGCTTCCGTGACTCGGGCACTTGGGCGACACCCCGCTGTCCGGCGCCAGACGCCATGCGGTTGACTTCCGCGTGCGGAAACGGAGGCCGCATGCCTACCGTCATTTGTGTCTCCCTCGTACGTCACGGAGCGGCCAGTGGGCGCACCACCTCTTCCCCGACCGGCCCTCGGGGTGCCCACTTCGCCGGACGACCGGCTCCGCGATTTCGTGGCACGCGCCACGCTGTGCGGTACGGCCGCCAGCGGTCACCACAATCAGAACTACGTGCTGGCACCGGACGAGCCCGAGGCGCGGTTGCTGGGCCGTGAGCCGGGGACGTCGGTGACGGTGCGCATCCGCCGGGCCGGGGCGCTGCCGGTGGTGATCCGAACCTGGGACAA
>Ga0164243_10015212_pt1 | contig 10649 bp, 9 predicted proteins | sample OricompcompostOP_FD_108781 | JGI IMG/M metagenome (GOLD analysis project Ga0164243, IMG submission 108781) | Organic Plus compost microbial communities from Emeryville, California, USA - Original compost - Organic plus compost (OP) | ecosystem: Engineered > Solid waste > Mixed feedstock >...
CCGTGGGCGACGAGGCCGTAGATGATCAGCACGTCGACGGCGAAGATCGCCAGCGACCAGAACGGGTAGCCGGGGATCGACAGCAGCGCCGCGATCGCGCTGAGGCTGGCGCCGAAGATGCCGACGACCGGCCCGAAGATCCCGCCGCGCCAGATCGAGAAGGCGGCGAAGACCTGGACGATCCCGAGGACCAGCGTCACCCAGCCCCACGTCTTGAGGTTGCTGATGATGAAGCGCGTGTCCTCGACGAAGAACGACGCGCTGTCGATCGCGGCGATGCCGTAGACCACGTTGAGGATGCCGACGATCGCGACCATGATCCCCGCGAACGTCACCCACCCGCTGCCGCGTTGCTGCACAGCCGACATCTGCACTGCCCCCTTCCGGTTGACCGGGCGATCGTGCTGACGGGCTGGGTGACCTCGCCTCACCCCGACGGGGTGAAGCGGCGCGGAGGCGGTTCCATCCGGCGCTCGGCGCCGGTAGGTTGCGCGCGTGTCGACGGCGCCGCCACCGAGCGCAGCTGCCAGACCTCCGGACGCCGAGCAGCCGGCGCTCGGCGGCAGGGCCTACCTCGGGCTCGTCGGGCTCGGCGCGGCGATCGGGATACCGGCCGCGCTGCTCGCCGCCCTCTTCCTCGCCTTCGTCCACGAGCTGGAGGACTGGCTGTGGGACGACCTGCCCGACGCGCTCGGACACGCATCGCCGCCGTGGTACCTCGTGGTCGGCCTCCCGCTCGCCGGCGCCGCGCTGGTCGCGGGGGCGCGGCTGCTGCTGCCAGGCGACGGCGGCCACCGGCCGCTGCTCGGGCTGGCGACGATACCGACGCCGGTCAAGCACGCGCCGGGCGTCGCGTTGGCGGCGATCGGCACGCTCGGCTTCGGCGCGGTGCTCGGCCCCGAGGCGCCGGTGATCGCGCTCGGCTCGGCGGTCGGGATGGCGTTCGCCGGCTTCGCGAAGCTGCCGGCCAGACCGGCGGCGGTCGTCTCCAACGCCGGCTCGTTCTCGGCCGTCTCGGCGCTGTTCGGCGGCCCGCTGGTCGCCGGCGTCCTGCTGGTCGAGGCCGGCGCCGGCGCCGGGCTGACGTCGCTGACGGCGGTGCTGCTGCCGGGCTTCGTCGCCGCCGCGGTCGGCTACCTGATCTTCATCGGCTTCGGCAGCTGGGGCGGCCTCGACGCGCCGGGCCTGCAGATCCCGCACCTGCCCGAGTTCAGCGGCACGCACCTCGACGGGCTGCCGGTCGCGATCGTCGTCGGCCTGCTGGGGGCGCTGACGGTCGCGGCGGTGAGAGCGGTCGGCCACCGGGTCGAGGACGAGACGGCCCGCCGCGGAATGGTCCCGCTGCTGCTCGCCGGCGGTCTCGCGGTCGGGCTGCTGGCGCTGCTCGCCGACGCGCTCGGCGCCGACTCGCAGGACGTGCTGTTCTCCGGCCAGACGTCGCTCGGCACGATCGTCCACGAGCAGTCCACCAAGGTGCTGCTCGTCGTCGTGGTCGCGAAGTTCCTCGCCTACGGCGTCAGCCTCGGCTGCGGCTTCCGCGGCGGCCCGATCTTCCCCGCCTGCTTCCTCGGCGTCGCGCTGGCGTCGTTCGCGGTCGCGTGGTTCGACGTCTCGCCGACGCTCGCGATCGCGGTCGGGACAGCGGCGGGGATGGCGGCGCAGACGCGGCTGCTGGTCTCGCCGATCCTCTTCTCGGCGCTGCTCGTCGGCAGCGCCGGCCACGACGCGATCTCCGCGACGGTGATCGCCGGCGCGACCGCCTGGCTCGCGTCGACCGCGCTCGACAGACGGGCGGCGAGCGCGGCTTCCGCCGACGCCGCTCCCGTCGGCGCGGCGCCGACGCGGACGGCAGGCTGACGGGATGGCGTCAGGCGAGCGAGACGAGGAGCGGTTCGACGGCTTCGCGCCGGCCGCGTTCGCGTGGTTCGAGCAGCTGGAGGCCGACAACAGCCGCGAGTGGTTCACGGCCCATCGCGACGTCTTCGAGCGGGAGGTGCGCGACCCGATGCGCGCGCTGCTGTCGCTGGTCGCGGCCGAGGAGGGCGGAGCGGCGCGGCTTGCCCGCCAGCACCGCGACACGCGCTTCTCGCACGACAAGTCGCCGTACAAGACACGCACGTACGGGCTGGTCGAGGAGCGGCCCGGGACGCTCGCGCCGCTCTATCTGGAGGTCGCCGCCGACGGCCTGTTCGCCGGCACCGGCTACCGCAACCTCGCCGCCGACCAGCTCGACCGCTTCCGCGCCGCAGTCGACGAGGAGGTGACCGGCGCCGCCCTCGCCGACGCGGTCGCAGCGGCGGAGGCGGGCGGCGTCGCGGTCTTCGGCGAGGCGCTCAAGCGGGCGCCGCGCGGCTGGCCGGTCGACCACCCGCGCGTGCGGCTGCTGCGGCACAAGACGCTCGTCGCCGGCAGACGGCTCGCGCCGACGCGCGCGGGCATCGGACGCGACGCTGCGCTCGCCCACGCCCGCGCGACGTGGGCGGCGATCGCGCCGATCGTCGCGTGGCTCGACCGCCACGTCGGCGCCAGCGAGCTGCCACCGCCCCCGTCGCGCTTCCGGCGCGCGGCGGGGTAGGGCGCCGCGTCGCCGTCCCGACGCGGCGCCCCGCGCTACAGCGCCCCGCCCTTCGCGGCGCGCAGCCGCACCGTCGTGCGCGCTCTGCCGGCGAGCACCGCGATCGACACGGCGCGACGGCCCTTCAGCGTCTTGCGGCCGGCCTTCGTGAAGCGGACCGTGACGGTCGCGCGACCCGACGCCGGCACCTTCGCGCGCGTCGAACCGATCGCTCTGCGGCCGAACTTGGCGGTGACGGTGACGCGGCCCTTCGGCAGACCGGTCAGCTTCACCTTCAGCCCCTTCTTGACGGCGGCGGTCAGCGTGGTCGCCACGACCGTCACCTTCGCTCTCGCGCCGCTCCCGCCGCCGCTGCTGCCGCCGCCGCTTCTGTCGCCACCGCCGCCGGTCGGCGTGCCGCCGCCGCCACCGCCGCCACCGCCGCCGCTTCTGTCGCCGCCGTCCGGCGGGGGCGGCGGCGGGGGCGTCGTCAACGTCGCGTTGGAGAAGGCCGGGTCCTCGGCGGTCGCCGAGACGAGCCGCTCGCCGGTCAGCGCGCAGGCGCCGCCCGCCTGCGTGATCGCGGCGTCGGCGACGTGCAGGCCGGCGCTGTCCTTCCAGGCGACCTGACGGCCGTTCGGCGCCAGCGCGGCGTCGGTCAGCTCGCCGCTGTGGGGGACGAGGCAGCCGCCGACCTCGTAGTCGAGCTGGGAGGGCATCGGCCCCTTCAGCGCGTGGTAGACCAGCAGGTTCCCGGTGGCGGTGCTGGCGACCCCCAGCAGGCGCGTCGCGTCGCGCGAGACCTCCGCGAAGGTCAGCTCCTCCTGCCAGGCGGTCGTCTCGGCGCCGCTGCCGTAGAAGACGTCGGTGCCGTTGCTCCAGACGAGCTTCCCGCCCCACCACGTCGCGCTCGTCATGCCCGGGAAGCCGGGGCCGGGGCCGGTCGGCGAGCCGGGCGCGTCGGCGGGGACGACGTTGCCGGCCACCGAGCTGCCGCCGCCGTGGAAGCGGCCGAACGTGTAGGCGAGCAGGCGGCCTTCGGGCTGGAGGCGCGCCCCGAACGGGACGGTCACGCCGGTGCCCCACGCCGGCATCAGGTTGACGGTGCGGGAGCCGTCGGCGCGGATGACGACGATCGCCGGGTTGCCGGTCGTCCCGTCGATCAGCAGCGCGGCGACGTCGCCGGCGTCGTTGGCGCTCGGGAACGAGTAGTTGAGCTTGTCGGCGGCGTCGGTCGTCAGCTGTCTTCTGAGGCTGCCGTCGGCGTTCTCGACCCAGACGTCGCGCGGCGTCCCGTCGACGTAGGTGAGCAGCTCCGCGGCGGAGGGGGCGGCCGCGACGCCGAGCGCGCAGGCGGCCAGCAGCGCGGCCGCCGGCGCGCGGCGGATCAGCGGATGTGAGGACATCACGGCAGCGTCCCGCGCGCCGCCGCGACGGTCATCGCCGGAACGTCAGCGGCGGCTCTGATCTTCGGGAGAGCGGCGAGGGGAAGCGCGGCAGGACGCGGGTGCCGCCGAACCACGCGGTCAGCCGCTCGGCCTCGGCGTCGAGCGCGGCGCGGCCGTCGGCGCCGGGGTCTTCCAACAGCAGCAGCTCGACGGAGCCGTCGTCGCGCTGGCGCCAGCCGCCGACGATCCGGCCGTCCCACCAGGCGGTCGTGCCGGCGTTGCCGGCGGTGTCGAACAGCTCGCTCCTGTACGGGCCGAGGTACCAGTCGCGCTCGGCCCAGCCCATCGTCGTCGGGTCCAGCGGCGGCAGCAGCGCCGCCCACGGCGCGACGGGCGCCGGCGGCTCGACGTCGTCGGGCAGCAGGTGGCCGACGGCGCCGTCGCCGAGGTCGACCGCGACCGTCTCCAGCTCCGCGAGCGCGCGGCGCACGGCGGTCAGCGTCGAGCCCAGCCACCACTTCAGGTCTCGCTCGGTGCCCGGCCCGAAGGCGCGCAGCCACCGCCGCACCAGCAGCCGCGTCCCGTCCGCGGCGGTCAGCCGCTCGACCTCCTCGCCGAGCCACGCGCGCATCGACGCCCAGCGCGGCCGCGAGACCGTCCAGCCGCCGAGGTTGGAGCCGCGCACGACCTCGCCCTCGGCCGAGAGCACGGTCAGCACGCGCGGGCCGACCGGCACCTCGCCGCCCCACGACTTCCCCTCGCCGTACATGATCGACCCCTTCAGCAGCGGCAGCTCGTCGCGCAGCTCGCTGGAGGTCAGCTCACGCCCGTCGGCGAGCGCGTCGAGGACCGCCGCGCAGGCCTCGGCCAGCCAGGCGGCGCCGTCGCGGTGGAGGCCGGCTCTCTCGACGTCGGCGATCAGCCGGCGCCGCTCTCTGTCGGCGACCCGTGCGCTGGCGCCGGCCTGGACGGCCGGCAGCGCGGCGCGCGGGACGACCCACAGCGTCCGCCGCATCGCCATGTGCTTGACGAGCGAGCGGCCGTCGTACAGCGCGCGGTCGAGGTCGGCGGTCGCGAACCCCTCGACGCGCGCCCAGGCCGACAGGTGGATCGTCGCCGGGTCGGTCGCGTGGAGGCCGACGACGCTGTCGGCCGCCTCCTCGACGGTGGCGGCGCGGTGGCCGGGCGCGAGCCGGTGCCGGACGGCGAGCCGCGCCCGCCGCTCCTCGGCGGTGACGGTGGCGGAGACAGCCATCGCCGCATCATGCCGCGCGCGCCCGGTCAGTGCGGCTCCGCGCCCGTATGGGGTGTGCGATCCCGCGCTCATCGGCAGCGTGCGACCTGAGATTCTTGAAATTCCTGAGATTCGTGTAAAGTCAGGAACATGCTCACCGATGCCCAGCTCGCCTTCGTCGACAGCGTCGGCCGCTACTTCGCCCGCTCCTACAAGATCGCGCCGGTCAACGGCCGGGTCGTCGGCTGGCTGCTGATCTGCGACCCGCCGCGTCCGACCGCCGCCGAGATCGCCGAGCAGCTCGGCGTCAGCCGCAGCGCCGTCGGCAACGCGGTCGCGCTGCTGGAGACGTGGAACGTCGTCGAGCGGACGCGGCCGCCCGGTGAGCGCGCCGACCGGATCGGGCTGCGCGCCGGCTTCGGCGTCGAGAGCCTCGAGGCGTCGGCCGAGTACGTCGCGCTCGCACAGCTCGCCCGCTCCGGCCTGGAGCTGCTGGGCGACGCGCCGCCGAGCGTGCGCGCGCGGCTCGCCGAGACCGCCGCCTTCGCCGACTTCCTCGTCGAGCGGATGCCGCAGGTCGCGCGCGAGTGGGTCGAGTACCGCGACCGGCTGCGCGCCTCCGGCGAGCTGCCGAGCGCCGACTGAGCCGTCAAGGACAGGAGGGAAGATGTTCCGCACCGCCACACGACCCCACCGGCGACGATGACCGCCCCCGCGATCGTCGCGGAGGGGATCCGCCAGGCCTTCAAGGAGGTCGTCGCGCTCGACGGCCTCGACCTCCAGGTCGAGCAGGGGACCGTCTTCGGCCTGCTCGGCCCCAACGGCGCCGGCAAGACGACCTTCGTGCGGGTGCTCGCGACGCTGCTGACGCCGACCGCCGGCCGCGCCGCGGTGCTCGGTCACGACGTCGTCGCCGACCCGCTCGCCGTCCGCCGCCGGATCGGCCTCGCCGGCCAGTTCGCCGCCGTCGACGAGGAGCTGACCGGCCGTGAGAACGTCGAGATGATCGGCCGCCTCTACCGCCTGCCGGCGCCGGAGGCGAAGCGGCGCGCCGCCGAGGTGCTCGAGCGGCTGTCGCTCAGCGATGCCGCCGACCGGCCGGTCTCGACCTACTCGGGCGGGATGCGCCGCCGGCTCGACCTCGGCGCCAGCCTCGTCGGCCGGCCTCCGGTGATGCTGCTCGACGAGCCGACGACCGGGCTGGACCCGCGCACCCGTCAGGAGCTGTGGAACACCGTCGAGGAGTTGCGCCGCGACGGCACGACGGTCGTGCTGACGACGCAGTACCTGGAGGAGGCCGACCGGCTCGCGCAGCGGATCGCCGTCGTCGACCACGGCAGGATCGTCGCCGAGGGCACCGCCGCGGAGCTGAAGGCGACCGTCGGCACCGAGGTGCTGTCGGTGCGCGTCGCCGACGCCGTCCGCACCGCCGAGGCGGCCGCCGAGCTCGCGCCGCTGGCCGCCGGGGAGGAGCCGATCGTCGACGGCGCCGCCGGCGAGGTCCGCCTCGCCGTCGCCGACCCGAGCGCCTCGGCCGAGGCGGTCCGGCGCCTCGACGCGCGCGGCCTCGCGATCGCCGCGATCGAGCTGCAGCAGCCGAGCCTCGACGACGTCTTCCTGACGCTGACCGGCCGCCGCGTCGAAGCGGCCGACGACGACCACGCCGGACAGGAGGCCGCCGCATGAGCGCGCTCGCCCAGCGGACCGCCCCGGAGCGGTCGCGCATCACCTTCTCCGAGGCGCTCGCCGACAGCCGCGTGATGGCGCAGCGGCAGTTGCGCAAGACGCTGCGCAAGCCGGTCTACATCGTCTTCGCGTTCGTCCAGCCGGTGATGTTCGTGCTGCTGTTCCGCTACGTCTTCGGCGGCGCGATCGACACCGGCGGGATCGACTACGTCAACTACCTGATCCCCGGGATCATCGTCCAGACGGCGATCTTCGGCGGGCTGGTGACCGGCATCGGCCTCGGTCAGGACGTGCAGGCCGGCGTCGTCGACCGCTTCCGCTCCCTGCCGATCGCGCGCTCGGCCGTCCTCTTCGGGCGCACCGCCGCCGACGTGGTGATGAACGTGATGACGCTGGTCGTGATGCTGCTGGTCGGCTTCGCGGTCGGCTTCCGTCCCGGGGAGCCGGTCTGGTCGATCGTCCTGGCGCTGCTGCTGGTGCTCGGGTTCGCCTACACCTTCTCGTGGATCAGCGCCTTCATCGGGCTCGCCGTGCGCGACCCGGAGACGGCCCAGTCGGCCGGCATGCTGTGGGTCTTCCCGCTGACGTTCGCCTCCTCGGCGTTCGTCCCGACCGAGTCGATGCCCGGCGTCGTGCAGGCGTTCGCCGACGTCAACCCGGTCTCGCTCGTGGTCGACGCCGTCCGCGCGCTGATGATCGGCGACGGTGACGCGCTCGGCTCGGCGCTCGCGACGCTCGGCTGGATCGCGGGGCTGCTGGCCGTCTTCGTCCCGCTCGCGGTGCGCGCCTTCAGACGCTCGTAGACTGAGCGCCTGCGCGCCAACGACGACGATCTGCGGCGGTCGTGTCGAAATCGCGGCCGCCCGCTCGTCGTCGTTCGTGAAAGCAAGCTCCGGGGCAGGCCCGGAGCGTCACATCCCCCCGAGGAGCGAATGAGATGAAGGTCATCGTGATGATCGAGGGCGCTGGCGCCGACGAGGGCAAGATCGCCCCCACCGAGGAGATGTTCAAGGCGATGGGCGCCTACAACGAGCAGCTCGTCAGAGCCGGCGTGATGGTCGACGGCGAGGGGCTGACCCCGAGCGCCCGCGGCGCACGGGTCGTCTTCGAGGGCGGCGAGGCGTCGGTCGTCGACGGCCCGTTCACCGAGTCCAAGGAGCTGATCGCCGGCTACTGGATCTGGGAGGTCGAGACGCTCGAGGAGGCCGTCGAGTGGGCGAAGAGATGCCCGAGCGACCCGGCGCTGGGCGTCCGTCAGATCCTCGAGATCCGCCCGCTCGCGACGGTCGAGGACTTCGGCGACGCCTACACGCCCGAGGTCGCCGAGCAGGAGGAGCGGCTCGCCGCCGAGATCCGCGCGCAGCGCGGCGAGGGCTGAGCGCTCAGCCGCTCGGCCGGCCGCCCCGGCGCGCGCCCTCTGCGGGCGCGCGCGGCGGGGCCGGTGGGTCCCGGCTTCATGGGCGCGTCACGGTAGCGTGACCGTCCAGTTGGGTGAGATCGCCAGCGTCCCCGACGGCGAGACGTTGCCGAGCGAGCTGGCGCAGAAGGCCGCGGTTAGCCCTCCGGTGGTCGGTGTGAACAGTTGCGTGCTGTCGATCGTCGCGGTCGCGCCGGTCGCCGTCGTCGCCCGCAGCGTGCCGCTCCAGAGGCAGTTCGAGCCGGCTATCTGCGCTAGCACCTGGATCGGTATCGAGAACGGAAGGGCGGGTGTCGCGTCTAGCGCCTCGACCGTGATCGGCGCCGGCAGGCCGAGGATCGTCGTCACTCTCAGCGTGCAGCCGGCGGTCGTCGCGCTGTCGACGGTGCCGATCGTCGCGCCCGCCCCGTACGTCCCGGCGGTCGTCGTCGTGGTGAGCGTGACGGGGTTGCAGGCGAACGCGATTCTCGGGCCGGCGAAGGTGATTCTGCCGCTGAGCGTGCCGGCGCCGCCCGGGCCGATCGTTATCGCCGACGCGGCGGTCGCGCCGAGCGCGAGCGCGGCGACGGCGAGCAGGGGCGCGAGCAGCGCCCGTAGTCGGTGGAACATGATCCGGTCCCCCTTTGAACTGGAAAGAGGTTGAATGTAGTCCGGTGGGGTGGCGCTGGCAAGCGGGGGTGTAAGCGGGCGCGGGGTGGGGTGTGCGGATGGCGCGCGGGGCGCGGATGGGCTCCGGGGTCCGGCGGGGCGCGGGCGGGCGCGGGGGGCGCTGGGGGTTTCCCCGAGCGCGCCGGGCGCGGCGCGGACGGATGCTGGTCGCCACGAACCAGCGAACGTCGACCCCGGAAGGACCCCGCCATGCCCAAGCTCGCCGGACCTCTGCTCGCGACCGTCGCGCTGCTCGCGCTCGCCGCGCCGGCCGGTGCTGACGCGCGGGCAGCGCTTGCCCGTCCTGACGCGCGCGCCGCGCTCGCCGGTGCCGACGCGCTCGCGCCCGACGGATCGGCCGCCGCGGTGCTCGCCAACGGGGCGGGCGCCGCCGACGCGCGCCGTGCAGCCGTCGCCGCCGCCCAGCGCGGCGCGCTGCAGCCGCTGAAGGGGCGCGGCTCGTGCGCGGCCGGACGCGGCATCGGCGGCTGCGTCGCGGCGCGCGGGCTCGTCAACCCCGTCACCGCCGCCTTCGCCGGCGACGGGCGCAACCTCTACGTCGGCTCGCTCGGCAACGGCGGGCTGTTCCAGTTCCGCCGCGTCCCGCGCAGCGGACGGCTCTCGGCGATCGACGGGCACCCGGTCTGCTGGGGCTCGCAGCAGGGCTGCCGCGACCACGCGGGCGAGCAGACGATGCCGCAGGCGATCGCGATCCCCGGCGACGAGCGCCATCTCTACGTCACGAGCGCCGACTGGCCGGGCGACGAGGAGGCCGTCGGCGTGATCGGCTACGCCCGCGACGGGCGCAGCGGCGCGCTCACGCCGTTGGCGCCCGGCGTCGTCTGCCCGCGCAGCGAGCGCGGCCGCTGTGTCGCGCCGCGCGGCGGGATCGCCGACGAGGACGTCGTCGCCACGCGCGACGGGCGGTTCGTCTACGGCCTTGCCGCCAACGGGATCGTCGCGCTCGCCCGCGACTCCGAGACCGGCGCGCTGAGACAGCCCGACGGCGCCGCCGGCTGCCTCGTCACGACCGACGCCTCGACCCAGCGCGACGTCGACCTCGACGGCTGCGCGCGCGAGGCGTCGCTCGGCAACCTGCGCGACCTGGCGCTCAGCCCTGACGGCCGCTTCCTGTTCGCCGCCGGCGAGCCCGACGAGCACCGTCGCGGCGGCGGCGTGACCGTCCTCGCGCGTGACGCCGAGAGCGGCGCGCTGCGGGTCGTCCAGACGGTCGGCCGCGGCTGGGAGGACGGTGTCACCGACCTCGCGCTCAGCGCCGACGGCCGCTCGCTGTACGCGGTCGACGGCGAGTGGGACGTCCACGCGTTGCGCGTCGGCGGCGACGGGCGGATCGCGCAGGTCGCCGGCAGGGCCGGCTGCCTCGGGCTCGAGCGCTCGTGCACCTTCCCGACTTCGACCGAAGCGCCCGAGGAGGTCGCCGTCACGCCCGACGGCCGCAACGTCTACACCGCCGACGCGACCGCGCTCGACGCCTGGTCGCGCGACCGTCGCGGCGGCCTGCACGCGCTGCGCGGCCGCGACGCCTGCCACACCCGCAACGGCCTCGATGGCACGTACACGAAGCGGCCGCGCTGCACCAAGTCGCCGCTGCGCGCGCTCGGCATGTCGCTGTCAGGGATCGTCGCCAGCCCGGACGGCCGCCAGCTGTACGTGCTCGGCGGCTGGCACGCCAGCGGCCGCGCGGTCGGGATCGTCGAGGCG
>Ga0164243_10015213_pt1 | contig 10649 bp, 10 predicted proteins | sample OricompcompostOP_FD_108781 | JGI IMG/M metagenome (GOLD analysis project Ga0164243, IMG submission 108781) | Organic Plus compost microbial communities from Emeryville, California, USA - Original compost - Organic plus compost (OP) | ecosystem: Engineered > Solid waste > Mixed feedstock >...
GCCGCGTCCACCCGCCTCGGCTTCACCCCGCGCTCCCGATACAGCGCCAGCTGCCGACGCAGGAACAGTATCTCTGCCTCCAACGACTCGCGCGGCCGAATCAAGAGCCCGCACCACAGGATTAGATCCCAGGTCAGTCGGACGATCATGGAGAACGCGCTCAGCACGCCATGATCATGCCACAGTTGCGCCAGGGGGCCATTTCAGGGGTCATAACCGAATATTGCGGAGGACAGGTGAACCAATGCTCTTTCAGACATTCGTCTCGTAGGCGCCCGTTGAACGATTCGATGTAGCCGTTCTGGTTCGGCTTGCCTGGCTCGATCAGCCGCAACGAGACGTTCCTTTCATGTGCCCAGGTCAACATCGCTCGGCTGCAAAATTCCTTTCCATCGTCGCTGCGAACGACTTTGGGATAGCCGCGGCGTGCGCAGATCTGCTCGAGGATACGTCCCAGCTGACGGCCGCTGATGTTGTGCTCGGGAACCACAGCGGCCGCCTCGTGTGTGGCGTCGTCCACGACTGCGAGATTCTTGATGGCGCGGCCACCCGCGACTCGATCGAAGACTAAGTCCATCGACCAAACTGCATTCGCCGCTGAAGGATGCTCCAACGGTTGTCGTTCCGAGATCGGTGCCTTCTTCCGCCGGCGCCGACGCACCAGCAGCCTCTCCTGCGCATAAAGCCGATCGACGCGCTTGTGATTCACGCGATGGCCGGCCTGACGCAGCTTCAGGTAGATCATTCCAGCGCCGTAGCGGCGATGTTGCTGCGCCAGGCGCACGATCTGCTCGCGCAGTTCGCCGTTACGATCCGGCGCTGGCCGATACCGCAACGAGCTCGCACTCTTCCCGATAATCTTCAACGCACGTCGTTCGGATAGTCCTTGTGGCTTCATCCAGCGCACCACCTCGCGTCGAGCCGGTGCGCCTACCACTTTTTTCGCAGCGCCTCGCGCGTGACCTCGTTCTCCAGCATCGCCTCGGCCAGCGGCTTCCTCAGGCGCACACTTCTCGGCCTCCAGCGTCTTCAACCGCTTCGCGTCCGACACGTCCATACCGCCGAAGTTGTTGCGCCAGAGTAGTAGCTCGCCTCCGAGAATCCGTGCTTGCGGCACACCTCTTTGAGCGGCACGCCTGCATCCACTTTCCGCGGGAAACCAATGATTTGTTCTTCTCTAAAGCGCTTCTTCACCCGTCCAACCTCCGTCTCTGGGGCTGGACTCTAAACCATCGCGCTACTCAGGATTGGGGGGACGGCGGTCGAAAGCTCCCGGCGCGCTGCGCCAGCCGGTGCTGCCGCCATGACTTGCGTTATTGACCAAGCGAGATCTGTTAGACGATTAACAACAAAAGACCCGCCCGGAAGAAACGGTTAGATCCAGATCGAGTTACCCCCAGCTTCGCGACTACTCTGCCGCCCGACTCCAATGTCCTCGGATATCGGACGCTCCGCTCACGGGCCCAGTGATAACTTTCGATGTCCAAGTCGTACTCCGAAGAAGTAGTGACCCAGCCCCCACCGCTGCGAACTCGAGCCAGTGACATCCCAGGCGAGCCAGAGCAGCGCCCCCGCAGCCGCGGCGTCGAGCCACTCAACGCCGCTACCGTATAGATAAGTGGACAGCGCAAGATTGGCGGCCGCGCCGATACTGTTCACCAGCGTGAATGACAGTAGTGCCCCCAGCCAGCCAAAGCCATGCCTGCGCCGATCTCCAGAACGCATCATATTGCTGATTGCGTAGCCTGCAATCATTGTGACGGCCACCGCCACGATCCCCGCCGGCGTAAAGCCGAGCCCAACTCCCTTGTAAGCGACGGCAAAGAGGCAAAGAAATATCGTGGCCAGCGCTGCCCCGTTCCCTAACAAAGCCAGGGTGCGCACGGGAACGTAGCGCCCGACTGTCTTATCTGCCAACAAAAGCGCGAACTCCCACGCCACAAGCATCTCAAACTTGCTCTCGCCGACCGATCGCTCCCCAAGCACAATGGGCACTTCGCGGAACCGAACCGCACGGCGCGCGGTCAGCAAGAGGTCCAACAGTATCTTAAAGCTCAGGCCCGACAGTTCGCCCGCAACTTCGTCAAATAGTTCACGACGCAGAGCGAAGTAGTTGCTCATTGGATCCATTATCTTCTGTTGGATAAGCAACCTGCCGATCGAGGTTGCCGTTTTGCTGAGTCGATAGCGACTCTCGGAGAAATTTCCGTATCCGCCTCCGTCGACGTACCGGCTTCCCACAACCAGCTCTGCGTCGCCGGATTCCAGTAAACTATACATCTTCCGAAGCACCGCCGGATCGTGCTGAAAGTCACAGTCCATAATCGCGAGGTAGGGAGCACTTGAGGCCAGCATCCCTTCGATACATGCAGTCGACAGACCTCGCCGCCCTATTCGCTGAAGACACCTCACTTGCCCCTGATCACGTCCGATGCTTCTGATGACACCGGAGGTTCCATCTGGCGAATTGTCGTCGACAAAGATGACCTCCCAATCGATGTCGGAAAGAATCGTTTCCAAGCGCCCCACAAGCAGCCGAACGTTGCTCGCCTCGTTAAAGGTAGGAACGATGATCGATAGCATCGGACCTTTGTGCTGCACGCCCTACCTCCATTGGCTTGTCGCCGACGACTCACACCGCGCGTCACCTGCGGACACAAACCAGCATTCATGCCTCTAGCATCATCATCTATACCGCCAATCGGGCAATGAGTCCTCGGTGCTGGAAGCATTGTCCGCAGGAGCAATCTCTCGGAAGCAAGCCCCTCACGTAACTATCGGGCGAGACGCCAATCCCCAGTGCGATTGAACAAAAAATGCTACGGACCGTGCATGTCGAGTATGCACCTCTGTCATTTCGTTCTTGGAATTCGTCAGCTTGGACCTCGGAGCCCACTCCGTACTGGTGCCCGAGCACGCTCGCATTCTCGTTCCACAAGCCGTGCATTGACATGACACGCTCGTACTGGACCGGGACACGCCCGAGCGCGACTTCTACTGCCTATATTGCAGCGCTGCCCTGGCCGGCTCCTGGCACTGATCCTCACCTCACGATCATGCAGAGAATCACTCGCTCAAGCGTTGCCGGTGACGATACTCTTCCGCATCTCACCGCCAGGACGGCAACACAAAGCCCACTCCACTCGATAGTGACCTTACTTCATGGATGTAGATCGACCGGCTTTCAAGGCTGTACTCGGCGCACTCGTCGCAGCCGCATGCATCTGGTTTCTGATGCGCACCGTAGACGTAGCTGAGCTTTATCGCTCGCTCGCAACTGCAAACCTGCGCTGGACCGCGGCCGCGCTATCGGCTTACGCAGCGGGATACGCGCTTCGAATCGAGCGGTGGCGCCAAATGCTCGCCCGCGAGAATCCCGAACTGCGCTGGCTTGACTGCGCCGGACCGTTCCTGGCGGGCTACGCAGCAAACAATCTTCTCCCCTTGAGAGCGGGCGACGTAATACGCGCATTCGCCTTCAGCAGAGAATTAGCGATGGCGCATGGCTCCGTAATCGCGACACTCTTCATCGAAAGACTGTTGGACCTGATTTCGTTGCTTGTTTTTCTTGGTATCGCAATTGTATATATCGGGCACGATATTCCACTTTTGCACGGTGGCGGGCTATTGATCGTGGCCGTGGTATTGGTGGCAGCCACTCTCATCCTTCGTTTTCCACACTGGGCCGCCAAGATAGCGATGGCTTGCTGCTCGACCATTCGAAAGATCTCGCCGCGACTCGGCGATCGAATCCAAACTGAGACTCAGGCTTCCTTCGATTGCATAGACAAGCTCACAACGCGGCGTTTGGCTTTCAAGCTCATCGTGTTGTCCGTGCTCATCTGGGTTTTCGAAGGATTGATATTCTGGTTCTCGGCGGTGGCCATACCTGCGCTTTCGCAGCCCGCATCGAGCCTGCTGGCCTTACCGGCTGGAACACTCGCCACCTTGTTTCCAAGCACGCCGGGCTTTGTAGGAACATTCGAGTATCCGATCGTGCTCGCCATGACAACCTTTGGCAACGGCGCGTCGGCGGCCACGGCGTACGCCGTGCACGTCCACGCCGTCCTTGCATTGCCCTCGATACTCCTAGGCACGCCCTACCTGCTTGCCCGACGTTCACATCCACGCGCCGCTCAATCACAAATATGAAACAGTGCACTCAATCCGAGGCCGATATAGCGGTCGTTGGCGCAGGCTTCACCGAGCTAGACGGTGATCACAATTTGAGAGGTAGAATGCCGTTCCTGGATTCAAAGCACTCACCTCACTCACTGCGATCAATCGCATAGGGCGGGTCGCCTGGAGTCAATTTATGCCCGACCCATCGGCTCCGCGAGGGCCTCTAGCGACAGCGGGCAAGCTGGTATTCCAGAGCACCGGCGATCGCGATTTCAAAGCCTTCTCGGCGACAGATGGAAGTCTCTCTGGACATTCCAGCTTGGCAACAGCGGAGGCCCCGGCCGCCACCTACGAAATCGAAGGGCAACCGTATGTGGCGCTGAGAGCAGGACCTAACGTCCGGGCGTTCAAACTCGGCGGTGCTCCTGCTCCGAATCGTCCCGCCAAGCTTCGTCCTTCGAAAGCTTTCCCAGATGACGACACGCCCACACGAGAGATCGCAAGGACATCCCAACATCGATCGCTCCTCGAACCAGGATCCCGCTACTGCACCGGCGAGTCAACATTTGACCCTGCGAAGGCTCGGATTGCATCAATGAAGGGATGCTCTTTGTTGACAATGACAACATGCACCATGAGATTGTCTCCTATGAGCTGCGCCAGACGCCTGGCGTGTTGGATAACCCTGCAAAACTCAAGGAGCTCAAAGTATCGGGCAACCCCGTTGCACGTTCGTAAGCTTCTCGTCAAGTAGACACCGGTCAACTAGAAGCTCCGCTTGTTTGCCTCGGCATGAACATGAGCGGCGGCACACGACCAAGGCCCTCGTGTGGACGCTCGTGGATGTAAACAGTCAGCCAATCGTTGGTCAGCAGTTGCACCTGCTCGATCGATTCGAACAGATACGCATCGAGAACCCTCGTTACGAGAACGCGGATCACGCGTGCGCTGGGCACACTGGTGCCGATCTCGGTCGACAGAGCTGCCCGGTTGCTCTCAAACAGAACGTTGAAAGTGCGAAATCTGCGGCCGCTGTATAACGCATCGTTCATGAAATCCATCGTCCAGATCCGGTCGTGTTCTACCGCCGCAAGCAGATTCAGCCTCATCGCGCAGTACACTCGATGCACTCGCTTGTGGTTCCATGGGTGGCCATCTAGTCGAAGCCGATCGAAGCACTTCGAGCAGCCCCAGCGCGCTCGCTTGGCCACGACCTCGTTCAATGCCTCGATCACCACGCACCAGCAAGGCAGGGTCCAGGGCGTACCTGCAGCCGGTCTAGTTTGAAGAACTATTCGGCCAGCACCATGCACGGCCAGCCATCCCCGGGGAAGGAACATGCCCACACGACGAACTCTCATGGCAAGAGCTGCCGCACTAGCAACCACCGCATTGTCGACGACAGTTGCCCCGCTTATACGGGCACAAGCAGGTGAAAACGGCACATCTGGCCGAGCATCACAGCAAGGCCCCACCGAACAAACGCGAAGCATACTGAGGCTAGCGATCATCGGCACCGGCCAAATTTCCACGCGCTACCTCAGCGACGCAAAACTTAGCACGGGAGCTCGGATCGTCGCGACTTGTGCACGCACTCTCCAAAGCGCGAAGAGCCGCGCGGTGGAGTACGGAATCGATCAATGGTTCGACGATTACATTAAGCTTTTCGAGACCGCAAAGCCTGACGCAGTCATCGTAGCCACGCCAACCCCTACCCACGCGACTATCGCAATTTCAGCGTTACAGCGAGGGATTCATGTTCTATGTGAGAAGCCGATGGCACGTACTTTCGGAGATTGCCAGGCTATGGTTGCCGCTTCCAAGAAATCCGGCGCGCTTCTCCTGGTGATGCCCTTTGAGGGCAATGCGCAGACACGTGCGGCGATCGATTATCTCAACGAGCCCACACTGGGCGTGTTTGTGGGCGCGCAATCAGAAATGGTCGTACCTGGCATGTCTCGAACGGACTGGTACTACGACGCGAACGTGGCGGGCCCCGCCTTTGGGGAAATGATGGTCTATCCGATTAGTGCATTGGTAAATTTGCTGGGGCCGGCCCGCCGGGTGACCGGATTCATCAACACCCTCATCCCCCATCGCATCACTGGCACTGGGGACCGCATCGATTTCCTTCCTCCACCTAGGGATCCTGCGAAGGGTAAGACCGTCAAGCCGACGGCTGCTGACAACGCTACATTGATACTGGAGTGGGCAAACGGGCAACATGGCATTGCGCGAGGAATCTGGGGCACTTCCTTTCTCGATAACGCAACCACCATTTATGGCCGTCATGGCACCCTATGGATGAGTAACAAAGGGTTTAAGCGGCCTGAGGTGGTCGTACATTCACCAGAAAGGCCGATCGATGGCGCCACCCTGGTGACCGGCTCCTATGAAAACTGTTACCGCATTTCGATTCCAAAGCACACTCACGAAGGTCTAATCGATCATTTCGTCGACTGTGTGCACCGAAAAGCAGTGCCATCCTGCGGTGCCGAACAGGCGCTGCATGTTCATGAAATCCTATACAAGGGCGCGGAGGCTTCACGGACTGGAAAAACTCAGGAACTGGCGACAACCTTTGCTTCATGGCACAAACTTGACCCAAAATTTCTCGACACTAGGTCCCGGCCGGTCTGAAAAATCTATCGCTGAGTCCGATTGATTCCACGATCACCATGATGGAACCTGTATGAAACTGCTCGTGCGCCTGACTATACTCGCATCGGCACTATCGATCTTCTTCCCTCTCACCTCAGTTGCCGTTGAGAATGAAGGAAACGCGACCATAAGGATGGGGACCCGGCCCTCCGAGGTGATCACCGCTAAGGTGACGGTTTCGAACCTGCGGATATCATACGACTTCTATACCCAAGTCATCGGCCTAAAAGAGATCAAAACGCCTGGCATAGCCACGCCGCCGCTCGACGATCCGCAAGTCAGCGTTGCGGAGGTTTGCCTGAATTTCTCGGGCTCTCTGGCCGACCCGTTCATTTGCTTGCTGAAGCAGCGAGGGCTGCCTCCGACTCCAGATCAGGCGAAGCTGTTTTGGATCAGCTTTAAGGTTCCAGATGCACGCGCCACGCGAGAGAGGCTTGAAGCCGCGGGCTCTCTAGCCGTGGGGGAACTAACACAGTTTCGGGGCTTGCTCATTGGGTTCGGCCGCGACCCAGATGGATACTCAATTCAGTTCTTACAGGCTGAAACGTTCGCGCATTGACCACGCACTTCGACCAGTCGCGCCAAGCCGACCTCAAGCAAACTGCGCGGCAGCTCGCGGCCCGTGAGGTTCAGAGCCCAAGTTTCTCATGAGTTGATCGTCACGCACGCAGCTCGCGCTGGCGCTCACCAGTACACGAGGACTGAGACTGACTTTCTCAACATGGACCCTTTTTGCGCTCGGCGCCTGCGAGCAATCATCGACAGCGAAACGGTGAACTGCACGCACGCGTAGCAGACAGCCAGGCTGGCGGCTATTACTCGTCCGATCCAACCCGTCCAAAGTTCGCAGGTCTGTCACTTGTACTCAGCACCGCGCTCGCATCGACGAAGCGACAAATGTCATAGACCTATACGGATTCCGCTGGTAGAGGGCCTGCACCGTGCAACCTTGCGACTTAGAACTCTGGTATATCTGTGTCGGTGAGCCCAAGGCAAAGGATCCGCCATGCTTCTTTCAATCAGCACGCCTGTTGCCTCCTGCTGGATATACTGTTTACTCTGCCTCAGTGCTTCGCTTTCTGCACAGTCGTCTGAAGCGCTGTCCGCTGCAACTGACTACTACGGTAGACCTGCGCAAGGTGACTGGCCGCTGGTGGGCGGGGACTGGAGTAACTCTCGATACTCATCGCTCTCGCTTGTCTCCAAGGCGAACGTGCATCGATTGGGCAATGCTTGGAAGTCGGAGGCTTTTCATGACGGAGCTACTTCACGATCACCGATCGTCGCTAAGAGTGGTCGCTTGTATGTCAGTGCCGGTCGCATCATCTACGCGTTGGATGCCAAAACCGGCAAAACCGTTTGGTCCCACAACACGGCCCCGGATGCCCCGCCTCACGAGGTAGCCCTCAATCGAGAACTCGAATTGGCAAAATGGCTGAATACTCCGAATTCCGTCCCTAACGGAAAGGGCATGGGACTTGGCGGAGGCCACATCTTCGCTGGCCTGAAGGACGGGCACGTGATCGCGCTGGACGATGTGAGGGGCGACCTAATTTGGGCGACCCAAACCGGTCTCGATCAGCCAAAGAAGGGCAAATTGGCGGCGGTGGCCCCAACGTTCGCGGCCGGATCCGTTTTCAGCGGGCTCGCAGACGGTGATCACAATTTGAGAGGTAGAATGGCCGCCCTCGATGCGGCGAACGGCGAAATTCGCTGGCAAAGATTCGCGATCCCCGAACCTGGTCAGACTGGGCACGAGACGTGGCCGTCGTACAACGACACCTGGCGATTTGGGGGTGGAGGCGTTTGGACTAATCCTGCGATCGATCTCGAGCTCGGCCTTGCCTACTTCACAACAGGAAATCCGACGCCCGCCTACGCTGGCGATCTAAGACCCGGCTCAAACCTGTTCACCTGTTCAGTACTCGCCTTGGACATTCGGACTGGAGAACTGAGATGGCATTTCCAACTCGTTCACCACGACGTTTATGAGGCCGATATAGGCATCCCAGTCGTCCTGTACGACTCCATCATTGATGGGCGTAGGCGCAAAGCACTGGCGGTCATGCGAGCCGACGGCTATCTGTTTCAACTAGACCGCGCCACCGGCGCGCCTCTCCTGCCCGTAGTAGAGCGGGCCGTACCTCAACTCGAGTCGCAGCGAACTTCCGCTACTCAACCTTTCCCAGTGCTTGGCGAAAGTGTCCTACTTAGCTGCATTGACTGGCAAAACAAGGGAGTCCCAATGGGCTTTAGCTTAGGTTGCATGTGGACGCCGCCCGCCTCCCCGCCCCCGTCCGAGCATCAACAGAATGTACTCGCTCCATTCCCAAGCGCCAAAGGCAGCATGATGGCGTACAACCCCGAAACAAAGTTGTTCTATGTACAAGCAACCTCATTTCTTCACTGGCCGCGGCGTTCGCACGATCCCTACTTTCTCAATTGGGTGGGTGCCGTTCCTGGACTGAAAACCTTCACGTCACTCACTGCGATCAATCACACAGGGCGAGTCGCCTGGAGTCAATCCATGCCCAGCCCCTCGGCTCCGGGCGGGCCATTAACGACAGCGGGCAAGCTGGTATTCCAGAGCACCGGCGATGGCGATTTCAAAGCCTTCTCGGCGACAGACGGGAAGCCTCTCTGGTCATTTTACCTTGGCAATAGCGGAGGCCCGGCGGCCACTTACGAAATCGAGGGACAACAGTATGTGGCCCTGACAGCAGGATCTAACGTTTGGGCGTTCAAGCTCGGCGGTGCTCCTGCTCCGAATCGTCCCGCCAAGCTTCATGCTTCCAAAGCTCTCCCAGATGCAGGCACGCCCACACGAGAGATCGCAACGACATCCCTGCATCGATCGCTCGTGGAACCAGGATCCCGCTACTTCATCGACGAGTTCACATTCGATCCTGTGAAGGCTCGGATTGCATCAAATGAAAAGATGCTGTTTGTTAACAATGGCAACATGAACCATGAGATTGTCTCCTTGGATGGATCTTGGAAAACCCCGCGACTCAGCCCAACGGAGGAATTCTGGGTCACCTTCGAAAAACCTGGCAATTATCCTTACTACTGCAAAGATCATCCTTGGAGCCAGGGGGAAATCGTAGTGGTTGCCGAATCGCGTTCACGCGCCTCATCATCGACCGACTCACCCCCAACTAAAGAAGGCTCAGCACAACTGCTCAATGGCCGACAGCAATACGTAGAACACTGCAGCCGCTGTCACGGGGACGATTTACTCGGACGCACGAATGCACCGCCTCTGGCAGGAAGCACCTTCCTTGAACGATGGGAAACCAGAAGCGCACTCGATCTGTTCGACAACATGCGAACCACGATGCCTCAGACAAACCCCGGCGGTCTTGCGAGCGACGTCTACTTCGACATCACGGCGTATCTGCTCGAAGAGAATGAGCTGCGCCACACGCCTGGCGTGTTGGACAACGTAGTAAAACTCAAAGAGCTCAAGATATCGGGCAACCACGTTGCCCGCTGACAGCCACTTTTGCCCGCGGCCACACTCAACGATACGTACTCTCGGCGATGAGATATAGGTCAGCACCGCCAACGAAGGCGAGGCAAGGCCTGTACGGCGTTGATGTCCATGCGTTATGTTCCGTGTCAGTCGTCCCCGCTTTGCTCACTAGCTTCTACCGGATACATTTGAGCAGACCGACGCGCCGCTCCCTCCAAAGAAGAGACTTGCAATCGCAGGGCGGACCATACATTTTTTCGGGCACGCTGTTCGAGCATGGCCTCGCCGTAGGCCTCCTGCAGATCCTTCAGTTGCTTCTCATACTGCTCGCGAAGATCCTGCGGATTGGCTCGCAGCGCGTTCTCCATGCCGCGCTTGCCATCATCGACCC
>Ga0164243_10015214_pt1 | contig 10649 bp, 7 predicted proteins | sample OricompcompostOP_FD_108781 | JGI IMG/M metagenome (GOLD analysis project Ga0164243, IMG submission 108781) | Organic Plus compost microbial communities from Emeryville, California, USA - Original compost - Organic plus compost (OP) | ecosystem: Engineered > Solid waste > Mixed feedstock >...
CGACGGTGCCCGAAGAGGGCGGGGGGATCGCCGCACGCGCCCGGCTTCGTCGCGGTCGGCTCGAGTCTGCCGCGCACGCGCACCGTCGAGGCGCGCCCCGGCGGTCCGTCTCCGGTCGCCTCCGGCGGGCCGCCGGTCGCCTCCGGCAGGTCGCCGGTCGCCGTCCGAACGTGGCCGATCGCCTTCCCAGCGTCGCTCGCTGCCTGCGGGCCTGCGCTCGCCGCCGGCAGGACGGTGTCCGTCACCTGAGCGGATGCCCCGAGCCTGGTCGCGCCCGGCACGCTCCTGTTCGCTCCAGCGAGGCTTCCGCGCCTGCGCGTCGGCTTCGGCGGGACGGTACCCGCGATGGCGGGGACTGCGACTGCCGGGTGTGCCGGCCGAGGATTCTCCCGGACGCCGCTTGTGCTTGCCTGCGTACCGGGGGTCGAAGTTCTTGGCCGGACGTCCGCCGGCGGGCTTCTTGCTCTTGGGGCTCACGATGTCTCTCCGGGTTCTCTCGCACGAGAACGACTCCCGAGTCGCCGTTGCGGAGTTCCGGTCGCGCTCGAACTCGCCGCGGTGCCTGGCGCGCGAGGATCCGCGGACGTGCAGGCAGATCGGCAGGGGCCGCTGCTGTGATGGTCATGCGCGTCGACTGACGCTCACCATCGGCCCTCTGGACTCACAAACCCGTTCGCCGCGTCGCGGCGACGTCCTGAGCCGACCCTTCACCCTATCGACCAGGACTGTGAAATAGCTTTGCGCCCGGCGCGCCTGCTCACCGAAATGCTCGGATACTCCCGTTTCTCAGCAGAACCGGAATACTATACGTTTCGACGGCTTGCCGTCGCCCTGGGGCTGGGATTCCATATCCGGCGTCATGTGTGTATCCGGGAAGGCTGGGGAGCCGGGGGACCCGGAGCATATGCGACGCCCCGAACACTGGGGTACCCGATGACCCAGATAGCGATTCCACCGCCGGCATCCGCCACCGGCGCCTTTCGCATGCCTTCGCTCGCGATCCGCGCCGCGGTGAACGGCCCGACCCTGGCCGGACTGGCGATCGCGTTGCTCTCGCTGGGGACGTTCGTATCGATCGTCACGACCCCCGATCGTGGGTGGTGGCACGTCGCCTTCAGCGAACTGGGCACCTTCGACGACTTCTCGGGACGAGCCTTCAACGCGACGATGCTGACGGCCGGTCTGCTCATCCTCCTGCTCGCCCGCCGCCTGGGACGGGACATGTGCGCTCTGCAGGATCTGCGCGGCGTCAAGCGGTCGCGCTGGTTCAGCGGACTGGTGGCGTCCGCCGGTCTCCATCTCGCCGGGGTCGGCGCCATCCCGGTCAACGTGAACGAGTTCCTCCACGAGCGCGCCGCGTCGGGCATCATGCTCTCGTTCCTCGGGATGCTGACGGTGGTCGCGATCCGCCGCCGTCACCACTCGGCGGACATCCTGCGCATCACCGCCGTCGTCGGGGCCGTGCTCGGGGCCGCGATAGCCCTGCTGATCCTCGGTGTGATCTCGCTCGCAGCCCTGGAGCTGATCGGTTTCGTGATCATCTTCGGCTGGGTCACGCTGTTCTCGGCACGCTTGCACCGGATGCTGGAACTGGCGCAGCGCCGCGCGACCGCTCAGTCCCGTCGCGAACGGCGTCGCGAGCGGGTCCGCTCCGAACGGCCCTGCACGGGCGACGCCGACGGCAGTCCGCTCAGGAAGCCCTGGCCGTCCACGACGGGCGCGCCGGCGTCCCCATCGAGCTCGTCGTCCTCGGCGTCCCTGCGGCCGATGCCGTCCGCCGGCACCGGGGCCGGGACCTGGCCCGCTGCGGCGACAGTCACGTGGCGCGGTGCGGCATCCGCCGGCCGGGTCCGCTCGTCCGGCTCCGCACCGGGTGCCGTGCGGTCGAACCTCCCGCCGGCCCGCCGGAGCGCCCGCCGCTCGCCGGCGCCCTCGACGAGGTTGTACAGCGTGGGCAGCACCAGCAGCGTCAGCACTGTGGACGACACGAGGCCGCCGATCACGACGAGCGCCAGCGGCTGCGAGATGAATCCGCCGTGCCCGGTCACGCCGAGCGCCATCGGCGTCAGCGCGAAGATGGTGGCCAGCGCCGTCATCAGGATCGGCCGTAGCCGCCGAGAGCCTCCGGCGAGCACGGCGTCGCGCGCGGAAAGCCCCTTCTCGCGGTACTGGTTGACCAGGTCGACGAGCACGATCGCGTTGGTCACGACGATCCCGATGAGCATGAGCACGCCGATGAGCGACGCGACGCCCAGCGGCACGCCCGTCGCCAGCTGAAGCAGGATCGCTCCCGTCGCGGCGAAAGGCACCGAGATCAGCAGCAGGAGCGGCTGGCGCAGCGATCGGAACGTGGCCACCATCACGATGTAGACGATCAGGATCGCCGCGAGCATGGCCAGCCCGAGCTGTGAGAACGCGGTGCCCTGCTGGGAGAGCACGCCGCCGATCGACGCCGTCGCCGAGGGGGGCACGTCGGCCGTCTTCAGGGCCTCGTCGATAGTGCTCGACGCCGCAGCGAGATTGTCGGTCGACGGCGACACCGTCACGGTCGCGGTGCGCACGCCCCGCTGGGTCGAGATCGAGGTGGGGCCCTTGGACTCGGTCACGTCGGCGACCCGGTCGAGACGGACCGGCCCGGTGGCCGTGGGGATCTTCAGGGCCTTGAGCGCCTCGATGGAGGCGGGCGGGTCGGATGCCGCCAAGTACACCGTCACGCCGGTGCCGTCGATCTCGACCGTTCCGATCGACTGCGGCCGCATCGTGTCGGAGACGAGGCTGCCGACCGCCACTTCGCTCAGCCCCAGGCCGGCCGCCTTCGCCCGATCCACGTCCACCGCGATGTACGGCAGCGACGCGGCGAGGTTCGTCGTGACCTGACCGATCCCATCCCGGCCCTTCACGGCGTCGACGACCGCGTCCGTCGCATCCTGGAGCGTGCCGGCGTCCGGCGCGGTCACATCGATCTCGACGTCGCTGGAGCCGAACCCTCCCCCGGCGGTCGAGATCGTGAGCGTCCCGGCATCCTTCAGGCCCGCCACGGCCGTCTGCACCGCGTCACGCACCCGCTCCTGGTCGGCATCCGGATCCGTCGTGATCGAATACGTCACACCGCTGCCGCCACCTGAGAACGCGTCACGCAGGGCGGATCCGCTCGATCCGATCGAGACCTGCACGGTCTTGATCCCGTCCAGGCCGCTGATGGCGTCCTCGACCTTGCTCGCGGCCTCGTCCTCGAGAGCCAACGACGCCGCGGGACCGAGATCCTGGGTCATGGTGAACGTGTTCTGCCCGGAATCCCCCAGGAAGTTCGTCTTCATGTGCGGAGCCAGCGCCACGGTCCCACCCATGACGAGCACGGCAAGCAGGATCGTGATCCAGGAGTGCCGAAGCGTCCACCGGAGGATCGGCAGGTAGGCCCTCTGCAGCCGCGACGGCGGGGCGTCGGGGGATTCCGGGTCGACGACGTCGCCTCCCGCATCCACGACGGGCCTGCCCGGCTTGAGGAACCAGAAGGCCAGCACCGGGACGATCGTGAGCGCCACCAGCAGTGACGCCGCCATCGCGATCGACACCGTGAGTGCGAACGGACGGAACAGCTCGCCGGTCATGTCGCCGACGAACGCGATGGGCAGGAAGACCGCGACCGTCGTGATCGTGGAGGCGGACACCGCTGTGGCCACCTCCCGGACCGCGCGGACGATCGCCGTGAGCTTGTCGGCGCCCTCGACATAATGTCGCTTGATGTTCTCGATGACGACGATCGAGTCGTCCACGACGCGGCCGATCGCGATCGTGAGGGCGCCCAGCGTGAGGATGTTCAGCGAATACCCGAACGCCTGGATGCCGATGAAGGTGATCAGGACGCTGGTGGGGATCGAGATCGCGGTGACGAGCGTCGAGCGCACCGACAGCAGGAAGATCAGGATGACGATGACGGCGAACAGCAGGCCCAGAAGACCCTCCTGGGCGAGCGAGTCGATGGACTGCTGGATGTACGGCGCCTGATCGAAGACGACGGTGAACGCGCCGCCGCCGAGGATGCGTTCCAGTTCTGGGAGCGCATCACGGACCTCCGTGGACACATCGACCGTGTTCGCTGCGGGGAGCTTCGTGATCGCCAGGGTCAGGGCCGGCTTCCCGTCCACCCGGGAGATCGTCGTGACGGGATCCTGCTCGAGCACCACGTCGGCGACGTCCCCGATCGTGACCGCGCCGGCCGGGGCCTGCCCGGGCGAGCCCGGCACGAGAGGCAACGCGTCGATCTGTGCGACGGAGTCCAGCTTCGAGCCGGTCTGGACGGTGAGGGTGCGATCTCCCTCCGTGATCTGGCCGCCGGGGAAGAGCATGCCGTTCCGGGCGAGCGCGTCGCGAATCGCCTGACTCGTATAGCCTGCGGCGGCGAGCTTGCCCGTGTCAGGGGTGATCGTCACCCGCTGACCGCGACCCCCGACGATCTGCGCTGCGTTGACGCCGGGCAGGTCCTGCAACTGCGGGACGATGCTCGATTCGAGCCGTGCCTGGGTCTTCTCCTCGTCGTCGTATCCGGTCACCGCCAGCTGTATGACGGGGAAGTCGTCGATCGACGCCGAGACGACGTTCGGGTCCACCCCCGATGGCAGCGTGCTCTTGATACGGCCTATCGCCAGATCGATCTTCTGCTCGGCCGTGGCCAGATTGGTCCCGTATGTGAACTGCGCCTGCACGATCGAGGAGTTCGTCGTACTGGTCGCGCTGGTCTGCTCGAGTCCGGGGACGCCCTGGATCGCCTGCTCGATGGGCGTGGACACATCGGATTCGACGACCTCGGGCGACGCTCCCGGGTAGTTCGAGATGACCACCAGCTGGGGGAACTCGATCGAGGGGATGAGCTCCTGCTTCAGATTCACCAGCGCGAGCGACCCGAAGACCGCGGCCACGATCGTGACGAGCGCGATGAGCGCACGATTGCGGAGGCTGAGGACGGCGAGCTTCGACACAAGTGACCTTCGGCGGATGGTGCGGGCGGCACGCTGACACGGCGTCGGATGCGGCACGGGGCCGCGCCCAGCACAGTATCCCATGTCCCGTTGGGCATTCAGCTGAGAAGACGGACCAGTGCTCCCTCCCGCGATCCCTCGAGATCGAGCAGTCGCCCTCGGCGGTAGCAGGCGAAGACACGGGGGTCGATGTAGCTGCGGCGGGCCACGGCCACGGTGTTGCCCAGCGCTGCGGCCGCGGCCTGCGCGGCCTCGCGCTCGGCCCGTCGGGCATCCCGCTCGGAGCGGGCGGGACCCGCGAGCGCGAGCGCCTCGGCCGCGACGAGCGTCCCCCTCAGCGTCCGGAAGTCCTTGGCGGTGAAGCGGGCGCCGCTCAAACGCGACAGGTACGCGTTCACGTCGCGAGAGCGGATCGGGACGCGGCGGCGTCCGTGCCGATACGCGAAGACCGGCGCGCGCGGGCGGCCGACCACGAGCTCGGCCAGAACGGCCGCCAGATCGGCGTCCTCCACGGTCAGCTCCATCCGCTGACCGCTCTTCGCGGGGAAGACGAGCTGAACCCGTGCTCCGTCGACGCTCGCGTCGCGGCACTGCAGCGTGGCCAGGCCGCGGCTCCCGTGCGCGGCGAAGTACTCCTCCGAGCCGATCCGGATCGCGCCGTCGTCGAGCATCCGGACCGCCGCCGCCAGCACGCGCTCACGAGTCAGTCCCGGCGTGCGCAGTCCACGCGTGACTTGAGCCCGGATGCCGGGGAGGGCCTGGGCCAGCGCCAGGGCACGCGCGAACTTCCCGCGGTCACGGCGGGCTGACCAGGCCGGATGGTAGATGTACTGCCGGCGTCCCGCGTCGTCGGTGCCGACGGCCTGGATGTGCCCCGCGGGGTCGGCACTTATCCAGACATCCCGCCATGCGGGAGGGATCGCCAGTTGCGCGATGCGGGCACGTTCGCGCTCCCCCAATGCCCGGCCCCGGTCGTCCACGAACCGGAAGCCCCGCCCCGCGGGAAGCCGACGGTAGCCGCGATCCTCGTACGGGTGGGAGCGCTTCAGCCGCGCCATGCGAGTCCTTCGGCCACCGCTCCTCCTTCATGAGCCCGCGAACCGCCGGCTCCCGGTCGCGCCGCCGTGCGGACGCTCGGAAACGGTAGGTCACGACCCTTCCGGGGTCGAGGGGGTTGACCGGAGGCTGTGACGAACCCCGCGAAGTCGGCGTCACCCCGGCGGAGCGACTCACCCACCCTCGGGGCAGTACCACCGAGCAGATAGCCCGTCAACCCCTTGCCCGCCAATGCCGCCCTTTGCCACTGTGAGGCAAGCTGACGCGGCCTACCGCAGCGGCAGAAGGAGGAGATCGTCCATGAACATCGCCCTGATCATCATCATCATCATCGCCATCATCCTCGCGATCACCGGAGGCATGGTGCAGGCCCTGAACTGGCTCCTCTGGGTCGCGATCATCGTCGGCATCATCGCGCTGATCGCTTTCCTCTTCCGAGTCCTGAGCGGACGCAACCGCGCCTGATCCGTCCGCCCTCGCACGCGCGCCGGTCCCGCGAGGGCCGGCGCGCGTGTCGTGGGGGGCAGCGGCACCCGATTCGTCCCGGATGCCGCGCCGGGCATAGCCTGAGGAGATGCCCCCTGCCCCGACGCCGCTCTCGGCTCGCCGCGACGGCGTCGCTCGCGCGGGACTCGTGCTGGCCGGCGTTCTCCTGCTGGCGACCAACCTGCGCGCCGGGATCACGTCGGTCGGACCCGTGCTGGGCGAGATCCGCCATGACCTCGGGATTCCCGGCTCGGCGGCATCCTTTCTCGTCGGCCTCCCCGTGATCGGCTTCGCGGTCATCTCGCCCTTGGCCCCGGTGCTGGCGCGACGGATCGGGCTGGAATGGTCGCTCGGCGGATCGTTGCTGGTCCTCGCCGGCGCCATCGTGTTGCGCTCCGTTCCCGTTCCCGGTGCGATCTGGGCCGGGACCGCGATCCTCGGCGCTGCGATTGCGATGCTGAACGTGCTGATCCCCGCGCTCGTGAAGCGCGAGTACCCGAGCCGCGTGGGGCCGATGACCGGCATCTACTCCGCCGCTCAGGGGACGATCGCCGCCCTCGCGGCCGGTCTGTCGGTGCCGATCGCGGGCCTGACGGTCGCGGGCTGGCGGTTGTCGCTGGGCGTATGGGCGGCTCTCGCACTGATCGGCTTCGCGGTCTTCCTGCCGCAGATGCGCCGGAGGCACACGCTGGCGGTGAGGCGAGCGGATGCTTCCGCGGTGGCCGCGACCGACGCTCCGGTCACTCCCGTGCGGATCGGGTCGCTGTGGGCCTCGCCCCTGGCGTGGGCGGTCACACTGTTCCTGGGACTGCAGTCGACGATCTACTACACCGTGATCACGTGGTGGCCCACGATCGAGAACGATTCCGGTGTGGACCTGGCCACCGCCGGTGCACACCAGTTCGTGTTCCAGGCGGCCGGGATCGCCGGGAGCCTTACCGCGGCGTGGCTCCTGCATCGCCTGCCGACCCAGAGCGTTCTGAACGGGACTCTTGCCGCAGTCGCCCTCGTGGGACTCGTCGGGCAGATGCTGTTGCCCGCCCTGGGGCTGCTGTGGGTCGTGCTGCTGGGCGGATCGGGCGGCGCCTCGATCACGACGGCGCTGTCTCTGTTCGGGCTCCGCACGCGGGATCATCATCAGGCCGCGGCGCTGTCGGGCATGGCGCAGTCGGTGGGCTATCTCGTCGCGGCGCTCGGCCCGATCCTGGTGGGCGTCCTGCACGATGCGACCGGATCGTGGTCGATCGCGCTCATGTTCGTCGTGGTCTGCCTCGTCGGCATGTTCTTCTCGGGCATCGTCGCAGGCCGGTCGCGGTTCGTCGGCGAGCATCGCGCCTGATCCGGGCCGGACTCGGGCACCGACACGTCGACAGCGGCAGCCGTCTCCCCGACAGGCGTGCAGAACTCCGCCACTTCGTGCGGTGGACACCCCACGGCGGCCCCGCCGCCACGCCCGAGGCACCGATCGACGGAGTCCTGCACACCACGAGGACGCCGGTCTGAGACGGCGCTCGCCCTCAGCGGCGTGCCGAGGGATCTGCGACGCGAGAGCGGGTGGTCACCCGCGGGACCGGGCGGTCAGCTACGGGTGGTCCGCCGCGGTGGCGGTTCCGGCACCCGGATGGCATGCGTCACGGCGTCCAGGGGCACGGTCACAGGGCCCCGCCGGGTCTCGACGACGCACACGCTGCCGGTGAGCTCACGCAGGTATCCGAGCGCATCCGACCAGCCCCCGTCCACCCGTCGACGCACGGTCACGCGGGTGCCGAGCACGCATTCGCGCAGGAAGGCGACGGGATCGCTCATGAGGCCAGCCTAGGCGCCGGGGAGGTCTTCGGGTCGTGTGCACCCGACCCGAAGGCCTCACAATCGCGTCTCGGCGTAGACGCCGAGGGCGTCGCGGACGAACGCCGCCCCGTCCGTACCGCCGTAGTTGGCGGCGAACCGCGGGTCGGCGACGTACATCTGACCGAGGCCGGTCACGTACGCCTTCATGTCCTGCGGTGTCCCGGGTATCCCGGTCAGCCATTCGACGTGACGCGCGGCAAGCGCCTGCGCCTCCTCGCTGTCGGCTGCGATCCCGCGCGATGCGGCATCGGTCCAGTCACGGCCCAGCTCGGATGCCCGCTTGTGCCATTGCGCACGCTCATCCGGGGTCATGCCGCGCCACCAGGCGTCGCTGCGCGCGTACGCGTCGGCGCCCCACCGTTCGGTGACCTCGTCCTTGTACTGCGTGTGGTCGAATCCGTCGAACATGTTCTCTGCCATGGGTTTCTCACCTCCTTCCAGTGCCTCGATCGTGGAGGACACCGCCGCGATCTGGCGGCGGAGCCGCTCCTGCTCCTGCTCGAGCAGAGCGAGATGCGTCGAGAGCGCCTCGGTCTCGCTCGCCTGGTGCGACAGCACGTCGGCGATCTGCGGGAGCCCGAGTCCGAGCTGCCGCAGCAGCAGAATGCGCTGCAGCCGCACGAGTGCGCTCTCGTCGTAGTGCCGGTATCCGTTGGGTGCTATGCGAGTCGGGCGCAACAGCCCCACGTCGTCGTAATGACGCAGCGTGCGGCTTGTCGTGCCCGCAAGCTTCGCGACCTCCTGGATCGACCAGTCCACGTTCTCCTCCTTGTCCTTCACCACGGTAGACGTTGACGCAACGTCAAGGTCAACCGCAAGAGTCCTCGTGGATGGCCGATTCTTCGATCACACTTGACAAACACGCGATATATCGTGTTACGTTGAGTGACGCGATATATCGCGATTCGGCATCGTGAAGGAGAACCCCATGCCCCTGGAGAAATGGCTCATCCAACCCGGCCAGACCCGTGTCATCGACATCGAAGACGTACGGCGGTTGAAGATCGGGCTGGTAGGCGGACAGATCGACGTGGTCGCACACGACGAGCCGGGCGCGCGGATCGAGGTGCACACCGTCACCGGCAAGGACCTGCGCATCGAGGTCACGGATGACACGGTCGAGATCGACCATCCGCAATTGCGCTGGGACAACTTCCTCGACGTGTTCCGCAACTTCGGCAGCGGCGGTCCGAAGGCCGAGATCAGCGTCGCCGTCCCGCGCAGTGCCGCCCTCACCCTCGGCGTCGTCAGTGCGAGCGCCCTGGTGAGCGGCCTGCGTCAGGATGCCCGGCTGAACACCGTGTCGGGCGACATCATCGTCGACGGGCTGACCGGAGACCTGACGGTCAACGCGGTGTCGGGCGACGTGCAGATCCGCGACCTGGAGGGAACGCTCTCCGCCAACAGCGTCTCGGGAGACATCGCCGCCACCGGGAGGATCCGCAAGACCCTCATCGACACCGTGTCCGGATCGAGCCTCGTCGATTCCGCCGGCGAGGTCCACCAGATCTCGCTCAACTCCGTGAGCGGCAACGGAACCATCCGGCTCGACGACTCTCTGCCGGTCAAGTACGCCGTGCGCTCCGTGAGCGGACGTGTCGTCGTGGACGGTGTCGTCCGGTCCGGGAACGGGTTCACGACCAACTACACCGGCTCGACGGGAGAGCTCTCGGGCAGCTTCGCCGACATCCGCACGAACTCCGTCTCGGGGGATCTCACCGTCATGCGGCACAACGGGTCCGCGCCGGCCGACTCACGACCCGCGCAGGAGCAGAGCTGATGGCCCCCGTCTTCTCGCATGGAGACCTGCGACTGTACCTGCTGAGCCTGCTCGCAGAGGCGCCTCGCCACGGCTACGAGCTGATGCAGGCGCTGGCGGACCGCACCGGCGGGACCTACACGCCCAGCGCCGGCACCATCTACCCCCGCCTGGCGAAGCTCGAAGAGGAGGGCATGGTCACCAAGACCGTGGACGGCCGCAAGACGATCTACGCGATCACGGACGCGGGGCGCGCAGAAGTGACAGCCCGCGCCGGCGACCTGGAGGACATCGAAGCGGGCCTGGCGGACTCGGTGCGGCTCATCGCCGACGAAGTGCGCAGCAGCGTCCGTGATGCCATGAAGAGCCTGCGGGCCGACCTGGCCGCGGCCGCGCAGCAGGAAGGGCGGCGCGCGTCTCAGACGTACACGAGCCTGCCAGGAGACGACACCCGCACCCGCAGTCGCGAACAGCTCCAGCGCGCGGAAGCCTCCGTGAACGCGTTCCGCGCGCGCGTGCGCGCC
>Ga0164243_10015216_pt1 | contig 10648 bp, 11 predicted proteins | sample OricompcompostOP_FD_108781 | JGI IMG/M metagenome (GOLD analysis project Ga0164243, IMG submission 108781) | Organic Plus compost microbial communities from Emeryville, California, USA - Original compost - Organic plus compost (OP) | ecosystem: Engineered > Solid waste > Mixed feedstock >...
ACACTGGTCACAGTCCAACAGTCCAGCCGCTACCGCACCTTCGAGATATGTTTGGGGCGGTCGGGTTTCAAGCGGCGTGGTTCCCGCTAAATACCGCGAATCGTTCACAATTTTCCGTGATGTGGCAAATAGATGAACGATTGTTCGGCTTGGCCAAACGGACCATTCGGTTCGGAGCCGATTAAAGGCTGGGGTGCAGTTGCCTATCTCCGGGTGGTCACTGGGCGAGGCTGTTCAAGCTCGCTCGGTAACTAGATAGGAGACTACCATGATCAATAAAGCCACCTTGGCCGTTGTCGCCGCAGTGCTTGTGGGTACGGCCACCAACGCGTTCGCTTCGGCGATGGATAATGACGCCAATACGGGACTATGGAGTTACCTCTACTATGGACCGATTGCGGAGCTTCAACAGAAGGGTCTGCCGGTCAGCCAGGGCGCGGTCAATTACATGCACCAGCACCGCGCAGTTCCGGTCACCTCGGCTCGGCGCAATGGCGTGTACTTCCTGGAAGACACCCAGGGTTTCGCTGCTCCGCGTCGTCCAGCGACGCCGGCTTATCCGGCCCGCAACGACGACTTTCAGAGCGGTCACCTCTGGTAATCGTCTTCGCACTACAGCAAGGCTCCCTCACGAAAACGGCCGGCTCTCGCCGGCCGTTTTTATTGTGACAGCAAATTCACATCGAAATGCATGCCGGCATTCGTAGCCGCGTGTCGCCGAAACGCGAACCCCGCTATAAGCTCCGCCGTACCGGGACAAACCCGGACATTTCGGGAGCGCCCATGCCTGCTGCAAAGAATACCAAGCTTGTATCCCACATTGATTGTCCCGGCGGGGGCCAAGTCTGGGTCGACGGCAACATCCTCTATATTGGCCACATGCGCGCGCCGAGCGGCACGACAATCGTTGATATCTCCGACCCGCGAGACCCGAAGATGCTGGCGCGGCTCGAACTGCCCCCGGGCTGGCATTCCCACAAGGTCCGGGTCAGCAACGGCATCATGATCGTCAATCATGAAGTGGAAGGCAAAGGCGGTCCGGAAAGTTTTCGCGGCGGTCTTGCCATCTACAATGTCGAAAATCCGTCAACACCGAACCTGATCACCAAGTGGGAGACTGATGGCGCCGGCGTTCACCGTTACGATTTCGACGGCCGCTATGCGTACATCTCCGCCACAAAGAAGGGCTATATCGGCAACATCGTTGTCATTCTTGATCTTGCCGACCCGGCCAGGCCGCGGGAAGTTTCGCACTGGTGGATTCCGGGACAATGGAAAGACGGCGGCGAGGAATATCCGTGGGCGAATTTCGTCGAGCCGCGCTGCCATCACCCGTTGCGCGTGGGCGATCGGCTGAACGTCAGCTACTGGCACCACGGCATGTACATCCTCGATATCTCGGACATCACCAAGCCGAGGATGGTTTCAGGCCATCGGCGCAGTCCGTCGTTTCCGCATCCGACCCACACGTGTCTTTCGATCCCGACGCCATTGAAGGGGCGCAAGGTGATGGTCGTGGCTGACGAGGACGTGGCGGCACTGCGGCCAAGCGCGCCAGCCTTCGCATGGGTTTACGACGTCACCGACGAAACATTGCCGACGCCGATCTCGACGATCAACGTGCCGGGCCTCGACAAGAATGGCGAATTCCGCCCGCCAATGACGGGCTGCCATCAGCCGTCAGAAAGATTTTCGGGAACGGTTATACCGTTCGCGTGGTTCGCGCAGGGGCTTCGGCTATTCGACATCGCCGATCCCTTCGCCCCGCAGGAAGCCGGATACTACGTGCCTGATCCGCCGGAAGGTGCACAACGTGCATCATCGAACGACGTTACCATGGACCATCGCGGCCTGATCTATCTCATCGACCGCATCCGCGGCGTCGATGTGATCGAAACAAGCGTATACGGCTAGACCCGTCATGGATAATTCATCCACCCGCAAAATCGGCGATATCGCCGTGACGACCGTCAGCGACGGCATCCTCAACATGAACCTGACGTATTTCGTCGGCGTTCCTCATGAGGAGTGCGCGCGACTTTCAGGTTGGCCAATCCAGGGGCCCATTCCGCTCCCGGTGAATGCCTATGTTGTCGAGTTTTCCGGCAAGCGGGCGCTCGTCGATGTTGGCTGCGGCGCGACGATGGGACCGACGCTCGGCAAGCTTTCCGAAAATCTCGAGGCCGTCGGCATCGCGCCGCATAGCATTGACTACGTGCTGCTTACGCATATTCATCCCGATCACTCCAACGGCCTTGCCGACGCCGGCGGCGACGCGATCTATCCAAATGCCGAGGTTGTCGTGAGCGCGGCGGACGCGGAATTCGCGCTTGATCGCGATCCGGCAACGGAGAGCAACGAATTTCGAAAGCGCAGCATGCTGGCAGCTCAGCGCGCGTTCGCGCCGTATCGCGATCGCATCCGGCGGATATCGGATGGCGAGATTTTTTCGGGTATCGCCGCGTTCCCGCAGCCGGGGCACACGCCGGGTCACACCGGATGGCTGATTTCATCGCATAACGAGGCGATGCTGATCTGGGGCGATATCATCCACATCGCCGGTGTGCAGTTCGAACGGCCCGATGCAACCTTGTCTTTTGATCTTGATCCCGACACGGCGCAGCAATCGCGTCAGCGCGTCCTGGACTGGGTCGCAACCGACCGTATCCGGGTCGCAGGGGCGCATATCGAACTGCCAAGCTTCGGTTATGTCACCCGTAAGGGCCCGGGTTATAGGTTCGAGACGGATTGAAGGCTCGGACCGACAATTCGAAAGATCATTTCCGAAAGGTCATTCCCTCGCCTGCGCGAGCGCTTCGTCGATCAGCCGCCGACACTCGCCAAGTTCGTCGAGCGCGGCCTTCAGTCGCTCGATCTGTTCCGGCGCCAAGCGGATGGATGCCTGTGCGAACGAATTTGGTACGGCAGGCTCAACCGTTTCGGCATCATCCGACGGGTCGAGAGCCTCCTCGAATTCTTCCTCTATCGTCTCCTCGTCGTCCGGCGCAATATCCGGCGCGCCGCTCACGAATTCCTGCGATCTGCGGAAGCCGGGCAACAGATTAAGCAGAAGCCGATCACGTGGATGGGCGCCGTCCTTCGCGCCCTCCTCTTCGCTATCGGGCGCCGGCGCCGCTGCGCCCTCCTGCCACACACTCTGTACAAAGCCGATGCCCTGCTCGCGCAGAAGGCGCTGCACGCCGCGGATCGTATAGCCCTCGCTGTAGAGCAGATGGCGGATGCCGCGCAAAAGGTCGATGTCGTCGGGCCGATAATAGCGCCGCCCGCCGCCGCGTTTCATCGGGCGAATCTGTGAGAAGCGGCTTTCCCAGAACCGCAGGACGTGCTGCGGTACGTCGAGCTCGCTCGCCACCTCGCTGATAATACGGAACGCGTCCGGAGCCTTTTCCAAGCCGGCCTCGCTCGGTTCGAATCACTGAAATATTATACTATTTTCAGTGCTTTCAGTCCGAATCTTCAGTGGCCGTCTCAGGCTCGCCGTTGATCTTTTGCTTGAGGATCGCCGACGGTTTGAACACCATCACCCGCCGCGGCGAAATGGGAACTTCCTTCCCGGTCTTCGGATTCCGGCCGACGCGCTCGCCTTTCTTGCGCACGACAAACGAACCGAAGGAAGATAACTTGACGGTCTCGCCACGCTCGAGACAGTCGGTAATTTCCTTCAGAACCAGTTCCACCAAAGCGGCCGACTCTGTCCGCGACAAGCCTACCTTTTGGTAAACCACTTCGCTTAAATCAGCCCTTGTCACCGTCTTACCGGCCATCGTTCAGCCCCGCATCGACCGCCGTTCTTATTGCATTTTCAACGATATAGGTCTTGCCCCCGATGTCAACAGGGTCGCGCAGGTACCGAGGGGGGCAAAATTACCAGCGCAAAAGCGCGGCGCCCCAGGTAAAACCGCCCCCCATGGCCTCCAAAAGAACGAGATCGCCGCGCTTGATCCGGCGGTCCGCCACCGCGTCGCAGAGCGCCAGCGGTATGGACGCCGCCGATGTGTTGCCATGGCGATCAACGGTGGTCACAACTTTTCCGGGATCAATTCCGAGCTTATGGGCCGAGCCGTCTATGATGCGCTTGTTGGCTTGATGCGGCACGAACCAGTCAACGTCCTCGGCGGTGTAACCGGTAGCCCGGAAGGAATCTTCGATCACATCGGTGATCATCGCGATGGCGTGGCGGAATACCTCCCGCCCCTCCATCCGCACGTGCCCGACCGTTTGGGTCGCCGATGGGCCCCCATCGACATATAATTTTGATTTGTGCCGACCGTCCGAACGCAGGTGAATGGTGAGCAACCCGCGATCCTCCCGCGTGCCGGCGCTCTCCTGTGCCTCCAGCACCACGGCCCCAGCGCCGTCACCAAATAACACGCAGGTGGTGCGGTCATTCCAATCAAGGATACGGGAGAACGTTTCGGCGCCGATCAGCAGCGCACGCTTGAACGCGCCGGTTCGCAGCAAGCTGTCAACGGTCGCCAGTCCGAACACGAAGCCGGAGCAGACCGCCTGCAAGTCGAATGCAGCGCCGGTCGTGATGCCGAGCCCGGCTTGCACCGTAACGGCACAGGCTGGAAACGTATTGTCAGGGGTCGCTGTCGCCACCACGATGAGATCGATGCTGCTCGCTTCAACCTTGGCGTGGGCGAGTGCAGACTGGGCGGCTTTCAGGGCCAAATCGGACGTAACTTCATCTTTTGCTGCAATCCGTCGCTCGTGGATGCCGGTGCGCTGCACGATCCATTCGTCCGACGTATCAACTGTCTTCGCCAGTTCGTCGTTGGTGACGATGCGCTCGGGCAGATAGCAGCCAGCACCGAGAACGACGGTCCGCAAGATCACGACGCGGCTCCGCCAACACGCGACGCGACATGATCGAGCGTATGCGCGCTTCTCAACATATCGTTTATCTTCCCAAGCAACTCATAACGCGCCATGTCGTATCCCATATCGATAGCGGATGCGAACCCCTCGTTGTTCGTTCCACCGTGGCTCTTGATGACAATGCCATTGAGGCCCAGCAGCACGCCGCCGTTGACCTTTCGCGGATCCATTTTCTCGCGCAGTTGCGCGAAAGCCTGCCGCGCGAACAAATAGCCGAGCCGAGCCCGCCAGTTGCGCCGCATGGCGCTGCGCAGATAGGCCGCCATCTGGTGGGCCGTGCCCTCGGCGGCCTTGAGCGCGATATTGCCGGCAAAGCCTTCGGTCACCACCACATCGGCCGTGCCCTTACCGATATCGTCCGCCTCGACGAACCCGATATACTCGAAATCACGCGGCCGCATGTCGCGCAGCATACGGCCGGCGTCCCGTACCGGCTCAAGGCCCTTCACTTCCTCGACACCGATATTGAGGAGTCCCACCTTCGGCCGCTCGAGGTCGAACAGGACGCGCGCCATGGCGCCGCCCATGGTGGCAAGATCAATGAGGTGTGGCGCATCGGCCCCGATCGACGCGCCGACATCGAGCACAATCGATTCGCCTTTCAGGGTCGGCCAGAGCGCTGCGATCGCGGGCCGGTCGATGCCGGCAAGCGTTCGCAGGTGAAACTTGGCCATCGCCATCAGCGCTCCGGTGTTGCCGGCCGAGACAACGACATCGGCATCGCCCCGTTTGACGGCATCGATGGCGAGCCACATGGAGGACTTCCAGCGGCCCTTGCGCAAGGCTTGACTGGGCTTGTCGTCCATCCGAATGGCGACATCGGTGTGATGCAAGGTCGATACGGCGGCGAGTTTGGGCCGGGCGTCCAGTAACGGCTTGATCTGCGCGCTATCGCCGAAAAAGATGAAATCGATGTCGGGATGGCGCTGCAGCGCCATTTCTGCGCCCGGAACGACGACAGCCGGGCCGTGGTCGCCCCCCATGGCGTCGAGGGCGATTCTTATCTTCTTGGACATCGACTGGCCTTCACAAGAACTCTGGCCCCGGCGGGTCCGGATCGCGTCGCCGGCACCCTTAGTGAAGCGCGGCGACAATAGCGTGTCGGGTGGGAGAGACAATGCCTTAGAAGGCAAATGCGGTCGTTTGCGGTTCAGTTCTGGCTTTTGGGCCCTGTTTTGAGCTTTGCCAGCGCGGCAAAAGGGCCAGAAACGCCATTTTCGTCCTGCGGACCAACGAATTCGACGCCGGGTTTGCGCGGATACGGCTCAAGGCCAAGGATTAAAAATTCAACCGCCAGCGCGCCGAGATCGACGGCGCCATTCTGCAATAGTTCTGGCGGCTCCTCGCCACCATCGTCAACCGTGTCGGACAGGGTCCGTGTGTGTTCCATGGCCCCCGCAGGCAGGAAATCGAGGTCGATCTGTTCGATTACCTTGTTGTCGACCGGCTCCAGCGAGACAACGCACACCTGTCCCACGTCAGCCGAGACTTCTCCCGTAACATGCAGGCCATCGGTCCCTCGGCGGCTAAGGTCGAAGACCACCTCCAGCCGATCAAGGGTGCGCAGCCCCGCGTGAGCCGCGATCGCCGCCCGTGTCGCGGCATCGGCCGCGAGCGCCACATGCCGGCCCGTCTCCGGCACCTCGTCCAGGCGAACGGGAACGTTCCACAGGGCCGGTTGATCAAGACTACTCGGCATTCAAGGCTCTACATCTCAATGGGCATCGTCCGACGCCGCTTCCGTGGCGGCGAGAGGCCGCGGCACCGGAAAGGTAAATTGGCCCCGCTCAAGCTGTCCATCGTCCGCTTCCTGTAACGCCTGCGCGGCTTCGAACATATAATCAGTCAGCAGGAAAACGCCCTGGGTCGGCGTTTCGAGACCGAAAACGTTTCGCGCAAGCGCTACCGCCCCGGCGGCTCGGTCGCCGGCCGCCAGTGCTTTCGCATAAGCCGTGCTGCGGCCATAAAATGCCCGGCCGAATTTCTGCATCCGCTTGGGCACGCTTATGTCGCCGATGCCCATTTCGCGCAGATTGCCGTCGAGATCGGAGCAGAATCGATCGAATAATGGCTGTCCCACACCATCCTGGAAGCCAGGGCCACTAAGCCGGCGCAGATAAAGAAACAGGTGAAGTACGAGCATGTCGAAGCGGCCCTCCACCGTATCCGGCACCTTGTATTGGGCATAGAATAGGGGCTCGCGGGCTTGCGCCACGATCACGCCATAGATCGCCTCGATGGTGCTGTCGCGCGTGGGCTGGCGCCACCACTTCATGAGCATAACGAGGTTCCCGCCGAGGTTCCCACTTTGTGCCTGCGGAGCCGGCCCACGGTCGTCCGCCACCGGCATGTTGAATTCGACATGCCTGCGGGGTAGGTCAACGGGTCGAATGATGCAAGGACAAACTCGGATCGTGTCATCTTTGGGGGGAATCAGAGCGGCTGCGCGCAGGACGTTGATAGCCGCCACGGCAACGCTTGCGCTCGGGCTCGGCGCTTGCAGCGGGGGAATTACCCAGACCTACCAGCGCGGCTACGTGCTTCCGGAGGGCGCGCTGGAACAGATCCCGCTCGGATCCTCACAGGACCAGGTACTGATCGTCATGGGAACCCCATCGACGGTGGCCACCATCAGCGGCGAGGTTTTCTATTATATCTCGCAAAGTACCCAGCAGACCTCGTTCCTGCCGCAGAAAGAGGTCAGCCGTCGGATCATCGCGATCTATTTTGACAAGAACCGCAAGGTTCAGCGTATCGCCGACTACGGCATGCGCGATGGCAAGATTTTCGACGCTATCAGTCGCACCACCGCCTCCGGCGGCGAGGAACTCAACTACATCCGCTACATGATGCGGGCGCTGTCGCTGAACTGACATCGCGGGAGAACGCAAAAAACCTCACGGCGAACCGCGAGGCTTTAGCTGCGCCAACGCAATCAGGGCTTACCGGCATTGATTCCATCAAAGCCGGCAAGCCCCGGGCTGGCTTAGTGCGCCATGATCGCCAGCAGCAGCAGCGCCACGATGTTGGTGATCTTGATCATCGGATTGACCGCGGGGCCGGCCGTATCCTTATAAGGATCGCCAACAGTGTCGCCGGTCACCGCAGCCTTGTGGGCGTCGGACCCCTTGCCGCCGTAGTGTCCGTCCTCGATGTATTTCTTGGCATTATCCCACGCGCCGCCGCCCGACGTCATCGAGATGGCGACGAACAGACCGGTCACGATCACACCGAGCAGCATCGCGCCAACCGCCGAGAACGCGGCCGACTTGCCGGCCGCACCGCCTCCCGCGATCAGATAGATCACGAAGTAAACGAAGATCGGCGACAGCACGGGCAGCAGCGACGGGATGATCATTTCCTTGATCGCCGCCTTGGTGAGCATGTCGACGGCGCGGCCATAGTCCGGCTTGTCGGTGCCCTTCATGATGCCGGGTTTCTCGCGGAACTGACGGCGGACCTCCTCGACGATCGCGCTGGCCGCACGTCCGACGGCGGTCATTCCCATGGCGCCGAACAGGTACGGCAGCAAGCCGCCGAACAGGAGGCCGACCACGACGTACGGATTGTTGAGCGAGAAGTCGAGCGAGACGCCCTGGAAGTACGGGTGGTTCGCCGAGTTCGCGATGAAGAACTTCAGGTCTTCATTATAGGCAGCAAACAGCACGAGCGCGCCAAGGCCCGCAGAGCCAATGGCATAGCCCTTGGTCACCGCTTTGGTGGTGTTGCCGACGGCATCGAGCGCGTCTGTCGACTTGCGCACTTCCTTCGGCAGGCCCGCCATTTCGGCAATGCCGCCGGCGTTGTCCGTCACAGGGCCGAAGGCGTCGAGTGCGACGATCATGCCGGCGAGCGCCAGCATCGATGTCACCGCCACGGCAATGCCGAACAGACCGGCCAGTGCGTAGGCGATCAGGATGCCCGCGATGATGACGACGGCCGGCAGCGCAGTCGCTTCCATCGAGATTGCGAGGCCCTGAATGACGTTGGTGCCATGGCCGGTCACCGACGCGGCCGCAATCGACTTCACCGGACGATAGTCCGTGCCGGTGTAGTATTCGGTGATCCAAATGATGAGTCCGGTCACGACCAGGCCGAGCACCGAGCAGAGGAACAGCGATGTGCCGGTATAGGTCGTGGTGCCGAGCTGGCCGAAACCGATCGTGAGGTAGGTTACGAGGGCGATGCCGGCGAGAGAGAGCACGCCTGTCGCGAGCAAGCCCTTGTAGAGCGCGCCCATGATCGAGGGATTGTCGCCGCCTGACAGCTTCACGAAGAACGTGCCGATGATGGAGGTGACGATACAGATGCCGCCGATCGCCAGCGGATAGGTCATTGCGCTGAACAACAGCGACTTGTCAGCGGCAAAGAAGATCGCCGCCAACACCATGGTTGCGACGGTGGTGACCGCGTAGGTCTCGAACAGGTCCGCCGCCATGCCGGCGCAGTCGCCGACGTTGTCGCCAACGTTGTCGGCGATGGTCGCCGGATTGCGCGGATCGTCTTCCGGGATGCCGGCCTCAACCTTGCCGACCAGGTCACCGCCGACGTCCGCACCCTTGGTGAAGATGCCGCCGCCGAGACGTGCGAAGATCGAGATCAGCGAGGCGCCGAAGCCGAGCGCCACCATCGAGTCGATGACGGTGCGGCTGTTGGGCGCCAGACCGAGCGTGCCAATCAGGTAGCCGAAATAAAGCGTCACGCCGAGGAGCGCGAGGCCGGCAACGAGCAATCCGGTGATCGCTCCAGCCTTGAACGCCAGTTCGAGCCCGCCGGCAAGCGATTTGGTGGCGGCCTGTGCGGTCCGCACGTTAGCGCGTACCGAGACATTCATGCCGATGAAGCCGGCGACGCCCGACAGGATTGCGCCGATGGCAAAACCGCCGGCCACCAGCCAGCCGAGGAAATATCCGACCAGGAGAAAAATGACGATGCCGACGATACCGATCGTCAGATACTGACGCCGCAGATAAGCCTGCGCACCCTCCGCCACGGCGGCGGCAATCTCCTGCATCCGCGCGTTACCCGCGTCGGCGCTCAACACTGATGAAATGGCCCAGATTGCATAGACGATGGCAAGTGCGCCGCACACGACGATCAGCCAAAGAGCTGTCATGGATTTCGACCCTTTATTTTATAATTTTCCGGTCACCCGGTCCGAGAGAACGGAAATCGGCCGTGAACAGCCACGCTGCCGCCCCAAGCCCCTTCCACCCCAAATCGTGCGCGATATAGCCAAAAAGACGCCGTAAAGGCAATGTTGGGCCGTGGACTATTCCCGTTGCGGAAGCGTGGGTTGATGGAAAAGGTTGCAGTTGAGGTGATTGAACCGCAGATACCCGCCCCCCCTTCTTTAGGATACCTGTAAGCTCGCTGTTGTCGGAACTCCGACAATTCAGAACTGCCACCGTCCGGGGTGCCTGATCGGAATTTTGCGGGCGTCCTTGATCGAATTGATTCCGCACTGGCGAAACGTGTCGCGGATTTCCTCCTTGAACATGTCGATCACGAAGCCCGGCCCCTCGCCACCGATGGCGCCAAGGCCGTAGAGGAAGGCCTTACCGGCAAACGCGGCATGCGCGCCGAGCGCAAGAGCGCGTGCGACATCAAGGCCGCTGCGCACCCCGGAATCGACCAGGACCGTGGCGCGATTGCCGATCGCATCGACAACGGCCGGCAGCACGTCGATGGAACTCGGCAATCCTTCCACCTGCCGACCGCCATGGTTTGACACCACCACACCATC
>Ga0164243_10015217_pt1 | contig 10647 bp, 9 predicted proteins | sample OricompcompostOP_FD_108781 | JGI IMG/M metagenome (GOLD analysis project Ga0164243, IMG submission 108781) | Organic Plus compost microbial communities from Emeryville, California, USA - Original compost - Organic plus compost (OP) | ecosystem: Engineered > Solid waste > Mixed feedstock >...
TCGCACGCCATCATTCAGGCGTGCTTCCCGCGGAGAACGCGCTCTCGTCACATGCGATCGAGGCTGCAGAGCTCGTCCGTTCGCGCGACGATCCCGTGCTCGCGGGGGCTCGTCGACCTGCAGGCACCGGTCGTCGGCGTGAGAGACCGGATCGTGCGTTTTCACGCGCGTCGATCGCCCGGAGTCGCCGCGCCGAGCAGGCGTGGTCATCCCGGTGCCGAGCGCGCATTTTTCGGCGCGCTGATTCGTCCATCATCGCCTCGCCGTTCGTTTGAGCGGGAGAGCGTACGTCCAGGCTGCGCGCTCGCCTCCCATGCATGCCGGAACGTCGCCATTCGAGGTCGGACTAAGATGCGGGCCGTGCCCCACGCGAGCTGGCTCGAGCGCTTCCACGCTGGAAGAACGGGGCGTGATGAGCAGTGCTGCCGCGAGCACCTCGGAGGAGTCCTCGCGTCCGCCGGTCGCGTCTTGTTCCGGATCCGCCCGGACACGCGGGCGGGCGAGTTCACCGCACGTGGCGGTGCATCTGGCGGTACGGGAAGTCTCGCCCGTATCGACGTCGCCGTCGGCGACGCGTTCATCCAGGTCTATCGCGTGTCGAAGGGGAGCGAGGCGCGTCTCGCGATCGACGCCGTCGGTCGGGGTGACGAGCTGGCGTTCACCTACGTCGACGGCGTCGACAAGAAGCGCCCGATGATCTTCGCGATCGACGAGAGCAAGCGCGTCTACTGGCTTCATCCAGCGTCGACGAGCGGCGCGGACGATCCCGTGGCCACTACCGATCGAGCCGGACCCGAGCCTCGTGAGCTCCGCAGGCCGTTCGCCCATCGCTTCGCGGGCACCCGCCTCGACGTGCACGCAGTCTTCCTCGACGAGCCCGTCACGGTGAGGCAGATGGATTCATGATCGCAGAAGGGCGCATGGACATCCCCGGGAGCCACCATCTCGTCCAGTCCCTCCCGCTCGTACCGTGAACGCGATGATGAAGACGCGCCGACGACCTCCGATGAGGTGGCCGCTTTCGAGGACGTTGGCGGCGATCGCCGTCGGTTTCGTTCTCTTCTTCATCGCTCTGAAGTGCGAGACGGGCGTCGCGAGGACCGCATCGCGCGGGCCTCACCTCGTGACGCGGGTGCGACAGGGCGACCCGCCTCCATGTGTCGGGCAGAAGCGACAAAGACGGCGAAAATGTTCCTATGGTAAATTGTGTCACAGGAGCTATCTTCGGCGTGTCGGGCGAGGTGCACCGTCTTTGGCGGACTCCCCCCGCATGGGCGCGAAGCCTCGCTCGACATCACGACCCAAGCACGTTGCCGCCGGTGAGCGTCGGCGGATGCGCTGGGCCGACCGTGCTTACGGCTCGATAGGCGCGAGGGTCGAGTCCTCGTAGTTGCCGGTGAAGACGACGCCGCTCTCGTCGCACGAATCGGTGTGGCCGTAGACGTAGTCCCCGAAGCGGTTGTTGATCGCTGTGAATGCGCCGGACGCGACCGGCACGCGCGGGCAATACAGGGTGTATCCGCCGCCGGCGAGGAGGTTGTTCTCCACGAGGAGGCTGCCCGTCTCCCCCGTCCAGTTCACCGCGCTCGTGACCGGGCCGACGATGATGGTGTTGTGCCGAACGATGATGTTCGACACGGTGCCCGCGAACTGCATGCCGTCGCCGTGGCCACCGTTCACTTCGACGACGTCGGTGATGTACGTGTCCTCGACGGTGGCGTCGCGGTCCAGATCGAAGCCATTCTCGCAGCCATGGAGATAGGCGCGCTTCACCGTGACGTTGGCATCACCGATCGCCGTCGTATTGCCGCCGCACACGACCTCGACATCCTCGACCAGGAGGCGCGCCGCTCCGTTCGCGACGGCCGCGCCACTGGCCAAGATTCCGTAATATCCGTCGCAGGTGATCTTGGAGCGTCTGATCGTCACGCCAGGCGCGGTCACGGTCACGCAGCCGTCGATGTCGTTCCCATCGATGACGGCATTCGGCGTATCGATCTTCATCTCCCCGGTGACCTTGGTCAACGTCGTACCGGCCGGAACGCCCGTGTTGGTCTTGTCGGGATAACCGCACCGTGAGGGGCTCGATTGGCAATTCGTCTGCGCCCCGGCATCGGCGGACGAACGCTCGTCGGACCGTGAACCGCCGTCGGACGGTGTGGCCCCGGCGTCGGACGGCGAGGGTGTGGCGTCCTGCGCGTTTTGGGGTGACGCGCCAGACGAGGCACCGTCGCTGCAACCTGCTGCGATGATCGCGAGGACAATCGAGAGCCGAGCTCCGTGGAGCGACCGATTCCTATTCATCACGCATCCTGCCGCGGGTGTCGCGACGACACCGTAACACGGAGCGCCACGATTGACCGCGGCCCAATCGAGCGCTGGTCATCGCACCTTCGCGCTCGTATGCTGCCATTTCTCGCATGGCGACACCGGTAGGCAGCTCGGGAGCGGGCTCACGTCGGGTCGGGCTTGGGCCATCGGAGCGATCGTCTCCGCGCTCCTCGTCTCGCTCACGTCCGGTTGCCGGAGACCACCACCTCCGAAGATCGGCTGGCTCGCGACGACGGACTCCGACGAGGAGCCGCGAGGCGTGGAGGAAGTGTATCGCCCGCTGCCGCCGATGGATATCGGTGCGCTGAACGACGAGGAGGAAGCGCCGTGCGGCGGTCCACCCGTTCGGTCGATCCGAGCCGTGACGACGGCGCTCGGGAGATTGTGGGTGCTCGATGGGCAGCGGCCATCTCTCGTCGTTCGACCGGGCGCTCGAGCACGAGCAGTCGCCTCTCGCCGGCAAGGCGGTCGATGTCATCCGACGCGCGGATCACGGCTCGCTCTGGGCGGTCGGCGACGAGGCGAATGAACGACTCGTCTACGCAGGTGAGCCACCGAGCTAGCTAGGCGCGCGCCTCGAACGAGGGCGCGAGCCGCTGCGTGGAAGAGACGCCGATCAACGCACCTCGACCTTGTACGGTGACGTCGGCCGGCTGCCGGCGCCTGCGGGGAAGCCGTAGCTCGCGTAATCGTCCATTCCCCAGACGTAGAGCGCGAACGGACCGCTGCTCGTGGCTTCGTGGCGACCATGCGAGCAAGTACCGATGGGAGTGGCCATGTCGAAGCCGTTCCGCGTCAGCTCGACCCACGCGTACTCCGTCGTTCCGTCCGAGCCGAGCGGCTGCCAGCCGGTCACGGGCCCGAAGCAGTCGAGCGTGACATCGTGGAAGCCGTTTGCATCCTTCCGGCGAACGAACGTCAGCGTGCTGTCCGCATACGTGTGATCGACGAAGAACACGTAATGATCGAGGAACTGGTCATCGGGGACGACGTTGACGTAGTCGGGATCTCCGAACGTCGCGTACATGCTGCTGCCGGTCATGTAGACGGCGAGATAAATCGGATGATTCGCGTCCTGGCTCTTCACCGAGAAGACCGTGTCGGTGTCGAAATACACGCGCTGGCCGGCGCTCAGCTTCTCCGGTGCGCCGATCGGAGCCTCGGGCGAGTACGTGAGCACAGTGTCGTCGTTCGCGGCCACGATCTGCCAGTAGACGCGCTCTGCCGGCTGCTCCGCGCCCTCGATGCTGCGAATGCGCGTCCTGTAGGGGACGGCAGAGTAGCTCGATGACCACTCCTGAACGGGGGCGATCTGTTGATACAGCGAGTCGCAAGCCCCCACGCTGTCCGGGAGGTTCGCGCACTGATGGCCGCCGAATACGGCGACGGGCTCGTCGGCCTCGAGCGGGCTTCCGCCGAGGCTCTCCGCCTGCATTAGCTGGAGCACCTGGCCCCGCTTCAGGCTCCACTTGAGCACCGAATCGACCGGGCCGCCCGTCACGTCGATGCCGTCGGTCACCGCGACGCGAGGACGAATGCGAACTTCGGTATCTTCCTGCGCGACGACCTGGACGAACGGATATCCGAGACCGACGCGGTACTGGTAACGCCAGCCGTCGACGAGGAGATAGCTCGTGCTCCAGGACGTCGAAGGGAGGAGGAGCGTCGCCGACGGCACGTAGCTGTTTGCTCCGCCGTACGGGAAGATCTCGTACGCCGAGACCGGCACCGAGGTCGAGAGATGGAAGGCCTTCGTCAGGCTCGACTGGTGCTCCTTCGCGAGGACGCCGTGGTAGGCCGTTTTGACGCCGGGAGGACAGGAGATGTGATGCTTCGTGTCCGGCGTCTCGTCACCTTGCGAGAGGAAGACGATGCCCACCTCGCCCGGCGGGATCGGGCCGTCGATGCGCTCGTACTTGATCGGGCCGCCGCCGTTCGGGATCGCACGATAGACATTTTCGGAGATGTCGATCGGCTCGCTGCCGAACTCGGCCGAGATGGTCACGGGCGTGTTCCACGTGTTGGCGACGAAGGCGGCGAAGCAGCTGGCTTGACTGTCGCGGAGGACGTCGGGCGGAGTCGTCCAGAACGAGCAGCCGATCGAGCCCTGGGCCGCGGCGGCGCTGTCGCAGGCGGGCGCGCACGCGCCCTCTCGACAGCCCCGATCGTCGGCGCACACCTCGAGCACCTCCTCGGTGCAGCCATCGACGATCGCGTGGAGGTCGCGCGAGCAGCGGCGGCCCTCGCAGGAGGGAGCAGCGGCCGCCTCCGCTCCAGCGTCGTCGCTCGCGAGCGGCGGCGCCGGTTCGTCGACGACGAAGCTTCGGTTGCTCGAGCTGCACGCCGCGAATCCGACCACGAGCAGAGCGGGCAACAGGGCTTTATATCGAGTGGAAGTCATGGCTACTCCGCGTGAGACGAGATCACGGAAAGGCGACGGTCGCCGGTGACGGGTGCCGTGACGAGTCGCGAGTGCCCCGCGCGAGCTGGCCCATGTCGTTCGCGCCCCAGCACTGGACGCTCCCGTCCTCGAGGAGCGCGCAGGTGGAGTTCTCTCCGACGGCGACCGAGACGGCTTTCTTCTCCAGCCCTTCGACCTTCGTGGGGACGAAGACGCCGTAGGTTTGCGCGAGCCCGAGCTCTCCGTTGGTGTTGCGTTTCGACCAGCAGGTGATCGAGCCGTCGCTCATGCGCGCGCACGAGTGCGATTGTGCAGCCGCGATCTGGGTCGGCCACTCCGCTCCGTCGAAGAGGACCTCGACCGGGAACGACTCGTTGCGGATGTAGCCCAGACCGAGTCCGCCGTTGTCCGAGCGCCCCCAGCAGAACAGGCGACCATCCTTCGCGAGCGCACACGCATGGTAGTTCGAGGTCGCCATCTGGAGGGCCGGCGGAAGGCCGACGACCGGAGCCGGCGTCAGATCCGGCGACACGGCGGACGTCCGACCCAGCGCTTCGCCGGTGGGACCCCACGAGAAGAGCGTCCCGTCCTCCGCGAGGGCGTAGGCGGGAGCAACGTCGCCGATCGACGTCGCGATGGCCTTGTTGCCTGCGAGCGCCACGGGGCCTGCGCCCTTGCCGGTGAAGTTGCTGTCGCCCCAGCACCAGACGTCGCCGCTCGCGAGGACGGCGCACGCCCGAGATGGCCCGACCGCCACGGTCTTCGCTGAATCGACGTCGGGGACCTCCTCCGGCGTCTCCGACGTCGACCCGAAGCAGTAGATCTTACCGTTCGCGGTGACGGCACAGATCCTTCTCGTGCTGATGCCGACATCGGCGATCTCGCCGAGCCCGGAGAGCACCACGGGCGTAGCGCCAGCGTTGGTCTGTGCCTTGTCGACGAAACCACCGAGCGGCGTCGGATTGCCCCAGCAGCGAACGATACCGTCCCCAGCCGTTGCGCAGTAGTTGTCTTCTCTGCCGACGAGCTTCGTGATGCACGGCGTGACCGCACAGGTCACCTTTGGAGGCGTCGGATCGAACGGAGGGCGCGTGGGGGCTGCCTCGGACGCGTCGTCGTCGGATGCGTCTCCCACCACGGGCGTCGAGCCGTCCTCCGCTGGGGCGGCTGCGTCCGCCTGCGCCGCGTCCGGTGCCGCCTCGATCGGAATCGCATCGTCGTCACCACATGCGAGGAGGATGGCCGCGAAGATGCCGCTCGTCGCGAAAAGAGAGAGTGCCGTTTTCATCGCTTGGACTTCCGGTGAATGGCGACGTCGTCACCGACGATCCAGAGATCCTGCTCGCCGGATGGATCAACCACGCCGTCGATGTCGTAGAGGTCCTTCAGGAGCGGGGTCACGCTGGTGAGCGACGTGCGCACGAGCTTCCACGACGTCCCGTCGAAGTGCCGCACGAGTCCCAACTTGCCGACCATCCAGACGTCGTTTCGATCCGACGCCCACATGTCCGTGCCCTGTCCGTAGCCGGTGTCGACTTGTTCCTTCGTCCACGCGTAGGCGCCTTCGTCGTGGATGCCGCTGTCGCCCGTCTCGTCGGCGCCGGCATCGAGCTTGGTCTTGTCGGTCGACAGCCGATATGCGACCGCATCGTGGGTCCCGTATCCTTCGAGGACGAAGAGATGAACACCGTCGCTGCTCGTCGTGCCGGCGAGCAGCTTCTTGTCGTTGCCGCGGTCGAACGGCATCTGCTCCCAGGAGAGCCCCCCGTCCTCGGACGGAGCCCAGCGCATCAAGAAGTGGTCGTTCATGAACGTGCACGGGCTCGGCCCGAAACACGTCGTCTCGTAGCCAGCGATCCAGAAGTCGCTCTGCGCCGTCCAGAGCGCCGCGATGCGAAGTGAGGGAGACGGTCCCGGCAAGGTGCTCGGTACGGTCGTCGGCGAGAACGACGGCGGATCGGAGCCCGGATTGAGCCGCCAGACGCGATTGGTGTTGCTCGAGCTGTTCACGCCGTCCGCGATCGCCCAGACGTCGGTGGCCGACGTGCCGGCGACGCGGATCATCGTCTGCGTCGTGTTCGTCGTGAACGTCGCGCGCACGAACGTGACCTCCGACCCGGTGACGGTGCCGCACATGATGAGCCCACGCTCACCCGCCACCCAGATCTCCGTCGCGCTCGATCCCCAGACGGAGCGGAGCGGAGTCCCGAACACGGCCTTGACCGCCCACGACGTCCCGTCCCAGAGGAGCACGTGGCCATACGAGCTCACCGCCCAGACGCGATGATCGGGGGCGACCCATACACCGCGCAGACCGTACGTCAGGCCCGTGGTTTGCGACGTGATCGCGCTCGCGTCGTACGAGTCCGATGCAGGCAAGGTCGTGTAGCACCAGCCGTCGGCGCTGCAGGTCGGCGTTGCCGCGTCGAGCGAAGCGTCACCGTCCGATGTTCCGGCATCGGACGGCGTTTCCCAATCGACCGGGCCCGGGGGGACGCTCGCGTCGTCGTTGCCGCCAAGATTCGGAGGCTCGATCTCGTTCGTGTCTTGGCTCGTCGCGCATCCGAGCGCGAAGCGACCGGAGACCGCGAGCGCGCCGGCGATCAAGAAGGCTCTGGTCCCACGCATCATGGCTGTTTCCGGCTGGCCGAGGTTCGACGAAGAAGAAGCCCATTGCCTGCGATCCAGACGTTGTCCGGACCGCTGCCCCAGACGGCGTTCAGGCGAACGGGGGTGTCGCCGGGCGAGAGGCCGATCGTCGCCAGCGCCCATTCGTTCCCGTCGTAGTGAAGGACGGTGCCGCCATCACCAACCGCCCAGACGTCGTTTGCGCTGCTTCCCCAGATCGCGTGCAGGTCTGCGCTCGTCGGAGACGGCACCACGGTCCACGGGCCGTCGCCCGACGTGTGTCGGATCGCGCCGAGCTCGCCGACGGCCCAGATGTCGTCCGCGCTGCTTCCCCAGATCGCTTCGAGGTCGCCGTCCGTTTGTGGATTCCGGTAGTCCCAGTGGCCGGCGTCACGATCGTCGAGGACGAACGCCTGCCCTTTCATCCCGACCGCCCACATGCCCGTGCCATCGCCCCAGAACGCGCGGACCAGCGGCGTACAACGCGTGGTGGTGTTGCAAGCGGGCATCTTGTTCCAGAACGTGCCGCCGTCCCCGTCCGGGTCCAGGCGCCAGAAGCTGCCGGAGTTGCCGAACGTCTTCGTGAAACGGCTCGTCGGCTCGCCTCCGAGCCAGATCGAACCGGCGGCTTCGGTGTGCCCTGCCCAGAGCCGGCCCATCGACGCGAACTGCTCGTTCCAGGACGAGCCGAGGACGCGCTCGAGCGTCGTCGCGCCGCTCACGAAGCCGGTCGAGTGCAGCGCGGAGCGACCGTCGACGAACCAGACGTCGTCCTTGCCCGTTCCCCAGACGGAGAAGACCACGTCCGTCGAATCCGTCGGGACGACCTCGAACGTGTCCCCATTGCCGTGGAGGATCGTCCCGCGATTTCCGACGATCCAGAAGTCGTCCTTGCCCGTTCCCCAGATCGCGTTGAGCGCAGTCGTCTTTCCAGTCGGATAGGATTGCGCGCAGAAATCGACGATCGAGCAGTCGGTGGTCGTCACGCATCCCGCCGCGTCGGCGCAGCCGCCTCCGTCGGCGTCCACCCCTGCGTCTTCCGCCGGAGCAGCGTCGATTTCGGGGAGCGGCTGTGGGCCGGCGTCGTCGGCGACGGGAGGGTCCGAGTCCGAGGCGGCACACGCGAAGATCGTCCCGGCGCCGAGTCCGAGGAGCAGCACGCCCCCCAAGGTGAAGCGAGCTGTCTTCATTGGATGGGGCCTCCGCCCGCGTCGCACTCGGTCGTCGCGCACTTTCCACCCGCGCACGGCTGGCCGGCGCCGACGTCACAAGCGTTCCCGCACGAGCCGCAGTTGCGCGGATCGCTGTTCAGATCGACTTCACATCCGTCGCTCGAGCGGCCATTGCAGTCGGCGAACCCAGGCCTGCAGATGTATCCGCAGCGCCCCTGCGAACAAGCAGGGTCGGCGTTCGTGATCGTCGGGCAAACGTAGCCGCACGATCCGCAGTTCTTCGTGTCGTCGTCGAGATCGACGCAGGAGCCCGTTCCGCTCGTCGCCGGGCAGAGATGCTTCGAGCCCTTGCACTGGCAATCCATGCCCGTGTCGGACGTGCTGAAGCATTGCTGACCAGGGGCGCATTGATTGCCACATTGACCGCAATGCTCGGAATTCGGTTTCTTGAGGTCGACCTCGCAGCCGTCAGCGTCGACGTTCTGGTTGCAGTCGGCCCAGAAGACCTTGCTGTCGCGGTAGCAGCGCAGGTCTTTGCACTGCCCCTCCCAGCAGCCATGGAACATGTGCGGCGGGACGGTGCCGGCGTCCTCGGGCTGATGATCGGCGCAGGCGAAGCCGCAGGTCCCGCAGTTGGCGTCGTCGCTGGTGAGGTCGACGCAGGTGCCATTGCACTCGGTCATGCCGGGGGGGCACCCGCACGTCCCTCCGATGCAGGCGACCCCATCCGGGCATTGGTTCCCGCAGATACCGCAGTTGTTGGGGTCGGTCTTGGGATTCGACTCGCATCCGTCATCCGGAATGCCATTGCAGTCCGAATAGCCTGCTTCACAAAGAGGCTGACAGACGCCGTTCGTACAGCCTGCCTTGAAATGGTGTGCCGACGCGCCAGCCCCGCATGTGTTCCCGCACGCGCCGCAATTTGCGGGATCGGACGAGAGATCGGTCGAGCACGCATAATTCGGGAGCGCACCGAACGACGGGCACGTGGCGAATGGAGGCGGGCACTCCGTCGTCATGCACATGAGCGACTCGGGCTCGAGGCGTCCGCCGTCACCAGTCGCGCCGCTCGCGGCGTCGGGCTCGACGAAGCTCGGCGGAGGCGCGCCGCTGTCGTTCGTGCCTGCGCCGAACATGAGGACCTCGTCTCGGCTCGAGCACGCGAAGACGGTGGTCAGCGATGCCGCGGTCAACGCGAAGAGCGCGACGCTGCGACGAAGATCGTGTCGAGTCCCGAGCGGGTGCTTCACGAACGGCTCCTTCATGCCAATCGAAAGGGAGTCGGTTCAACGTCGCGTGTCGGCCGCGCCGGACGGTAGACCAGCGGCGGCGCGCACGCGCTGCGTGTACGGCGAGCGCGGATGCGCTTCGAGGAAGAGCTCGGCCTTCGTGCGAGCCTCATCGTTCCGGCCGAGCGCGGCGAGCGCTTGCACCTCGAGTGCGTCGGCTTCGTTGACGAAGTGTGGCGTCGGGAACGATGCGCGGTAACGCTGGATGTGCGAATAGGCGGCCGCCGGCTGGTCCGCTGCGAGCGCGCCACGTGCCGCCTCGATGAGCGCGAGCTCGTCCGCGACGTTCGCCGCCGGGCGCGACGGTGTTCGAGCGGCCGCGACGACGGGCGCCGGCGCGGAGGAGGCGGCAGCGCTTGCCGAGGGGAGATCGTCGACGCGCATGCTCGGTAACGCCGCGACCGACGGGTTCGCCTCGGTGACCGGAGTCGACGGCACCGGAGTGACGGTCGTGTCCGTCTCCGCGATCGACCCAGCGTGCTGCGTTCGCCCGCTGTCTGCAACTTCCGGGGACGCCCCGTAGTGGACGCCCGCGGCGCCGGCGCAGAGCACCGCGACTGCGAGCCCGATCCAGGCGACGTTACGTCGTGGCCTCGACCGCGAAGGCGCGGCTGCCCAGAGCCGGCTCTCTGCCGCGGTCGCGCAGATGCGTCGCTTCTCTTCTTCCTCCTGGGCGGGCGTCAAATCTGACGTCGTCGACTGCAGGATCGCGGCGATGTCGGCGGGGAGATCGCCGTCGAGGAGGCGCGTCGGTTCGCTCATCGGAGGTCTCCCTGTCGCTTCGCTCGCAGCGCGAGCGTCATGAAGAGGTCGCGACCGCGCCGAA
>Ga0164243_10015218_pt1 | contig 10646 bp, 9 predicted proteins | sample OricompcompostOP_FD_108781 | JGI IMG/M metagenome (GOLD analysis project Ga0164243, IMG submission 108781) | Organic Plus compost microbial communities from Emeryville, California, USA - Original compost - Organic plus compost (OP) | ecosystem: Engineered > Solid waste > Mixed feedstock >...
AGGGCGGCGTCGTCTCCCGGCCGCGTCTGGACCCGGACGACGCCCGGCAGCTCCCCCAGCTCGGCGGCGTACGACGCCAGCGCCTCCTCCGCCACCGCGGAGGTCGTGACGACCTGGATCGGGTGGGTGTCGTCACCGGCGAAGGAGGAGCGCAGCACGTCGCCCGCCTGGCGACTCGACGCGCTGGTCGGCAGCACCCGGTCGTCGGGCGTGCCGAGCTCGATCCCGGCCAGCGGCACCGCCATGAGCAGCAGGCCGGCGAGGACGGGCACGGCGCTGACCAGCGGGCGGCGGACCACGAAGCGGGCGAGCCGGGCCCAGGCCGGCGCCTCCTCGCCGCGGATCCCCCGGACCCCGGGGACCCGCCAGGCGTCCACCCGCTCGCCCAGCAGGGTCAGGCCGGCGGGCAGCACCACGATCGCGGCGAACGCGGTGATGAGCATGACGCCGATGCCGGCGTAGGCGAACGAGCGCAGGAAGTACATCGGGAACACCAGCAGCGCCGCGAGCGCGATGGCCACGGTCGTCGCGCTGAACGCGATGGTCCGGCCGGCGGTCTCGACGGCGCGCCGTACGGCGTCGATGTGGGCCCGGCCGGCCGCCCGCTCCTCGCGGACCCGGGCCACCATGAGCAGGCCGTAGTCGACGGCGAGCCCGAGCCCCAGACCGGTGGTGAGGTTGACGGCGTAGACGGACACGTCCGTGATCGAGCCGAGGACAGACAGCTCGGCGAAGGTGCCGAGGATCGCGGCGACGCCGACGCCGAGCGTCACCAGCGCTCCGACACCGTTGCCGAAGGCGAGCACCAGCAACACCAGGATGAGGGGGATCGCGATGCTCTCGGCCAGGCCGAGATCGCGGCCGATCTGCGCGCCGATCTCCTCCCGCACGACCTCGCCACCGCCCACGTGGACGACGAGGCCGTCCGCGGAGCCGGCGTAGGCCTCCAGCACGCCCGCCGGGTCCGCCTCGGCGTCGGGGGCGATCGCCGCGGTCAGCAGCGCATGCCGGCCGTCGGTCGACCGCAGCGGCGGCGCCGCGGAGTCGAAGTACGACGTCACGTCGGCCAGCCGCGCATCGGAGCGCAGCCGCTCGGTGAGCGCCGCACCGGCCCGGGTCGACGCCGGGGAGTCGACGTCACCGTCGGCCGCCTCCACCACGAACACGTAGTCGGCCCCGCCGGCGAACCGCTCCGCGAGCACGGCCGCGGCGCGGCTGCTCTCGGAGTCGGGGTCGTCGAAGCCCGCGGTCTGCAGCTTGCCGAAGGCGCCGACGCCCACGATCGCCGCCACGACCACACCCAACAGGCCCAGCGCGAGCACGCCACGGGCCCGCCGGGTCACCAGGTCACCGATCCAGCCGAACATGCGGCCCTCCTATGTGCACAGACGTTAACTTTGCAGGTGTTAACTTGGCACGGATGTGGACGGGTGTCAACATGTCCCGGTGAACACCTCGACCCGATCCGGCGGCAAGCGCGGCTACCACCACGGCGACCTGCGCAACGCGCTCGCCCGCGCGGCCGCCGAGCTCGCCGCGACCGGCGGCCCGACGGCGGTCACCATCCGCGGCGCGGCCCGGGAGGTCGGGGTGACCCCGACCGCCGCCTACCGGCACTTCGAGAACCAGGCCGAGCTGCTCGAAGCGGCCCGCGCCCTCGCCATGGACGGCATGGTGACCGCGATGGCCGGCTATCTCGCGCAGGTGCCCGACGACGGCGACCCGGTCGAGCGCGCCCTCGCGCGGCTGCGCTCGACCGGCCGCGGCTACATCCGCTTCGCGCTCGACGAGCCGGGGGTGTTCCGCACCTGCTTCACCGGCGGGCTGCGCCCCGCCACTGATGACACCACGGATGACACCACGGCTGACACCGCCGATCTCGTGGCCGGCATGGGCGAGCCGGCTCCCTATCTCCTCCTCGGCGAGATGCTCGACGAGCTGGTCGCCGTCGGCTATCTCGCCGCCGAGGACCGCCCCGGCGCCGAGGCGGGACCGTGGTCCGCCGTCCACGGACTCGCGCTGCTGCTCATCGACGGTCCGCTGTCCGACCTCCCCGAGCCGGACCGGGAGACCGCCATCGCCCGCACCCTCGACCTGGTCGTCCGCGGTCTGGCGACCGGACCCCGCGCCCGCGACCACTAGGGTCACCTCCGTGAGCGAGGACCTGATCGACTACGCGGCCTGGGGCGAGCGCTTCTTCGCCACCGCCGTGACCGCCGAACGCGTGCTGGCCGGCGTCAACGTGCTCGCCGGTCGCCCCATCGACGTCGGCCCGCTCGGCGTCGGCCCCGGCCGGATCGCCAAGGTGAGGGCGAGCGGCACCATCGGCACCGCCAGCGGCGAACGCGTGGCCGCCGAGCCGGTGACCTTCCACGTCGACTTGCCGGTCACGCTGGCGTTCACCATCGACCTCGGCATGGACCGGCAGCACTTCGACGCCGAGATCGGCGTACCCCTGGTGATCGCGGCCCGAGGCCGCAGCGACCTGGCCATCGTGCTCGAGGTGACCCCGCCCCGCGCCGCCCAGGTCTCCGTCCGGCTCAAGGCGCAGGGACTGCGCGCCTCGCTGACCAGCAAGGCGGCCAACGTCGAGGGCGAGCTGCGTCGCTTCGTCGCCACGTACGTCGCCAAGGAGCTCGAGCAGCCCTATGTCCGGCAGGCGACGGTGATCGACGTGCGGGCCGCGGTCGAGCGGGCAGCCGCCGGCCTCGGCCCGCGGGAGGACAGCGCGATCGCCGACGAGGTCACCGGTGACCTGCCGGCTGCGATGGAGGCCGAGCTCGAGCACACCGCCCAGCTGTTCTTGGAGGAGGAGTGAACCAGCCCTATCCCCCGCCGCCGTGGCACATGCACGGGTCCCTGTGGCTGTCGGTCTTCCGGCTGCGCCGGCACGTGGACGAACGGCACCCGGCCGGCACGTACGGCGTCGCGCTGGTCTCCTACGAGGAGCCCAGCCCCCTCACCTATCACGAGCTGCTGGTGGCTCGGACCGTGAAGAACCGGGCCGGCAAGGGCGCGGTGACGATCACCGACATCTGGGTCGACTCCCCCGCCTCCCAGGCGGGCGGGCGCGAGCTGTGGGCCATCCCGAAGCAACTGTGCGACTTCGACATGGAGAGCACCTTCCGCGGCCCCCTCACCTCGACCGACTGGAGCGCGACCGTCGAGCGGCGCCCCATCGCGGAGGCCAGCTTCACCGACCTGTCCCGCGCCGCCCCCCGCGTCCCGTTCACCGGCCTGGTCGAGCAGCCCGGGATCCCCGAGCACCCCGAGATCGCCGACGTGGTGATGAAGGGCACCGCGAAGGCCCTGCCCTGCCGCGGCCGGTGGTCCTTCGCCCCCGACGGTCCGCTCGGGTTCCTCCGCGGGGCGCGGCAGCTGGGATCGTTCCGGATGGCGTCGTTCCGGCTGGCTTTCGACTGACGTTCCGTTCCGTTGTGTTGCGGTTTGGGACCAAACCGCGCAGATTTCGGCCCGCGACCTGCAGTCTCTGCCCAAACGAGCCGCCCGGCGCCACCTGCGGGCACACGCCCCGGGCCGGCCGGTGACTACTCCGCGTCCAGATCCTGCTCGACCAGCGCGGCGATCTTGGCGACGTCGGCCTCGACCTCGCCGGAGACCTCGACCTGGTCCCCGTTGCCTGCCCCGAGGGTCATGATCAGCAGCGCGGAGCTGGCGTCGACGCCCTCGTCGCCGGGAAGGCCGATGAGCACCTCGGAGTCGAGGTCGGCGGCGGCGTCCGCGATGATCTGGGCGGGGCGGGCGTGCAGGCCGACGGCGGAGCCGACGGTGACGGTGCGGGTGTGCATGGTGCTTCCTTTCAACGGGCGGTGGACACCGCGACGCGGGCCTCGGCCGGACGGCCGAGCGACTTGAGGACGACGACGGCGGCGGTCGCGACGGCGACGCCGGCGGCGAGCGCGACGAAGAAGCCCAGGACGCCGTCCACCGCGAAGAGGACGAAGATGCCGCCGTGCGGTGCGCGCAGGCCGACGTCGAGGGCCTGGGCCAGGCCGCCGGTGACGGCGCTGCCGAGGACGATGGAGGGGATGACGCGCAGTGGGTCGGCGGCCGCGAACGGGATGGCGCCCTCGGTGATGAACGACGCCCCGAGCAGCCAGGCGGCCTTGCCGTTCTCCCGCTCGGCGGGGGTGAAGAGCCCGGGACGGACGAGGGTGGCGAGCGCGAGCGCGAGCGGAGGCACCATGCCGGCGAGCATGACGGCGGCCATGATCTTCAGCTCGGGGGCGTCGCTGGCCAGGCTCGCCCCGCCGATCCCGACGACGCCGAAGCTGTAGGCGACCTTGTTGAGCGGGCCGCCCATGTCGAAGGCCATCATCATGCCGAGGATGGCGCCCAGGACGATGGCGTTGGAGCCGTCGAGGCTGTTGAGTCCGTCGGTCAGCCGCTCCATCAGCCAGGTGATCGGCCGCCCCAGGAGCAGCAGCATGAGCAGGCCGGCGACGACGCTGGTGACGAGCGGGATGACGAGCACGGGCATCAGGCCGCGCGCCCACGTGGGCACCGCCCAGCGGCTGACCCACAGCGCGATGGCGCCGGCGAGCACGCCGCCCACGATCGCGCCGATGAACCCGGTCTGCGGCGCGCCGACGGCGTCGGCGTCGGTGAACCCGGCGAGGTTGGTGGCGAGCGCGCCCATGATGAAGCCTGGCGCCAGTCCTGGCCGGTCGGCGATCGCGTAGGCGATGTAGCCGGCCAGCGCCGGCACGAAGAGCGCGAAGGCGGCCTTGCCGATCACGAAGAGCAGCACGCCGAGGTAGAGCAGTACGCCGGAGCCGAAGGCGACGTGGTCGAGTCCGTACGCCTGGGGTGACGGCGGGTCGAGCAGGCTGTGCTGCACCAAGATGTCGCCGGCGACGTTGGCGCTGTCGTAGCCACCGAGCAGGAAGCCGAGGGCGATCAGCAGACCACCGGCGGCGACGAACGGGATCATGTACGACACGCCGGTCATCAGCACCCGGCGGGTCCGTGCTCCCCAGGACTCCCCTGCGCCGGACACGCCGGACGCGCCGCCCTCGCCGCTGCCCGCGCCCTCCGCGCCGCCCTCGACGCGGGGCGCCGCCGGGTCCGCGGCGGCCCGCAGGGCGTCCGCGATGACCGCGTCGCCCTCGTCGATGGGTCGCTTCACGCCGCAGGTCACCACCGGCTTGCCGGCGAAGCGGCTCCGGTCGCGGACACCGACCTCGGTGGCGAAGACGACCGCGTCCGCGGCGTCGATCGTCGCCTGCGGCAACGGCGTCGCGCCGGCCGAGCCCTGCGTCTCCACCGCGATCTCGACGCCGGCCCGCTCCGCGGCCGCCTCCAGCGCCTCCGCCGCCATGTAGGTGTGGGCGATGCCGGTCGGGCACGACGTGACGGCGACGAGCCGGCGTACGGCGGGCGCCGCGCCCACCGAGGCCCCCGCCGGCGCCTGCGTCGACTCGGCAGCCTCGGCGGGCGCCGGGGCGACGGCCCCACCCACGATCGACAGCACCTGCTCGGCGTCCGTCGCCGACCGCAGCGCGTCGGTGAAGGACGGCTTGACCAGGTTGCGGGCCAGCTGCGCCAGGATCTGGAGGTGGGTGTTGCCGCCGCCCTCGGGCGCGGCGATGAGGAAGATGAGGTCGGCCGGCCCGTCCTTGGCGCCGAAGTCGACCGACGGGGCGAGCCGGGCGAAGGCGAGCGTCGGCTCGGTCACGGCGGCGGAGCGGCAGTGCGGGATGGCGATGCCGTCCTTCATGCCGGTCGCCGACTTCGCCTCGCGGGCCTCGAGGTCGGCGCGGAGCCGGTCGACGTCGGTGGCGCGCCCGGCCCGGGCCACCACGGCCGCGAGGGCGGCGATGACCTCGCCCTTGGTGCGGCCCAGGTCGGCGTCGAGGCGGATCAGTGCGGCAGTCATCAGTTCTGCCATGACGGGACTCCTTCGGTGGAGGTGGTGCTCGAGGGATGGTCGAGCGCGTGGACGCGGACCCGCTCGGGCCGGACGTCGGCGGGGGTGGGGACGGTGGTGCCGGGGAGCGCCGCGGCGGCGCTGCCCCAGGCGACGGCGGAGGCCAGCCGCTGCGCGGGAGGAGCCCCTGCGAGGTCGGCCAGCAGGTAGCCGAACAGGCTGCTGTCACCGGCGCCGACGGTGCTGACGACCCGCGTGGGGGGCGCCTCGGCGTACCAGGCCCCGGTCGCGTCGACGAGCACCGCACCGGCTCCGCCGAGGGTGGCGAGCACGGTGCTCACACCCCGGTCCACCAGCACGCGCGCCGCGGTGGACACCCGCCGCGGCTCGCCCTCGAGCTCGGTCGCCGGCACCCCGACGACGGCGGCCAGCTCCTCGGCGTTCGGCTTGAGGAGGGAGGGGGCGCGGCCCGGCTCGAGCGCGGCCACGACGGCGGCCAGGGGCGCGTCGCTGGTGTCCACCGCGACCCGGAGCCCCCGGGAGCGCAGCCGGGCCGCGAGCCCGGCGTACCAGTCGGGCCCGGCGCCCGGCGGGAGGGAGCCCGCGAGGACGTACCAGTCCGCCTCGAGGGCGAGCACCCGGTCGGCCAGCGCGGCCATGTCGACCTCACTCACGGTGGCGCCGGAGGTGTTGAGCTTGGTGGTGGTGCCGTCGGGCTCGGTCACGGTGAGGTTGACCCGCATCGCGCCGGCGGGGCGTACGGCGGCGCAGCGGATGCCGAGCGCCTCCAGCTCCGCGACGAAGGGTCCCTCGGGCTCGGCCGGCAGCACGGCACGGGTCGCCACACCGGCGCCCACGCAGGCACGGGAGATGTTGACGCCCTTGCCGCCGGGCTGGTCGACGAGCGCGGCGACGCGGTGCACGCCGCCGCGCTGGAGGGGCCCGGGCAGGCTGGCCGTGCGGTCGACACTCGGATTGGGCGTGACGGTGACGATCACGACGTGACCACCTCCACGCCAGCCTTCTCGAAGCGGCGGCGGGCGTCGACCGCGACGGCGTCGTCGGTCACGAGCACGTCCACCTCGTCGAGTGCGGCGAAGCGGACCGCGGTGTCGACGCCGATCTTGCTGGAGTCGACGAGCGCGACGATGCGGTCCGCGGCGAGCACGAACGCCCGCTTGGTCGCGGCCTCCTCGCTGTCGGGCGTGGACAGGCCGTGCCGCTCGGAGACGCCGTTGGCGCCCAGGAACGCCACGTCCACACGCAGGTCGGCGATCGCGGCGACCGTGACGGCGCCGACGGCGGCCTGGGTGGAGTGCCGCACCCGCCCGGGGAGCAGGTGGACCTCCACTCCGGGGTGGCTGGCGAGGCGGGCGGCGACCGGGACGGCATGGGTGTAGACCACGAGGCGACGCGCCGAGGGCAGGATGTCGGCGAAGCGCGCGGTCGTCGATCCGGCGTCGAGCAGGATCGAGGCGCCCTCCGGAGGCAGCTGCGCGAGCGCGGCTCGGGCGATCCGGGTCTTCGCCTCCGTGTTGGCGGTGTCCCGTTCCCCCAGTGCCAGCTCCAGGGTGCTCAGGGCGGTCCCGGGCACGGCGCCGCCGTGGACCCGACGGACCAGGCCGATAGCCTCCAACGCGGTGAGGTCGCGTCGGACGGTCTCGGTCGTGACGGCGAACCGCTCGGCGATCTGCGCGACCGACAGTCGCCCCTCGTCGGCGACCTGACGGGCGATGGCCTGTTGGCGCTCTTCGGCGTACACCGCTGTGACCTCCCTCACGGATCTGTGTTCATGTTGTTTTATGCCCGTTTGTGTTGCTTGTCAAGGGGTGCTCGGTCTAGCGTGTGACCATGGTCACCACGTTGCACGGCACCCCCGTCGTCCCCGGCCTGGCCTACGCCCCGGCCCTGGTCACCGTCTCCGACGTCGCACCGGACGCGATCGCGCGGTACGGCGACGGCGGCCACGCCGACGAGTCGGCCGCGCTCGCGGCGTACGACGAGGCGGTCGAGACGGTGGCCGCCGGCTTCCGGAGCAAGGCAGCGGCCGCGGACGGCGCGACGGCCGGAGTGCTGACCGCGAGCGCCGGTCTCGCGACGGACCGCGGGCTGCGCTCGGCCGTGCGCAAGAACCTGCGTGCCGGCGAGCCCCTGCTGACCGCGCTCGATCACGCGGTGGAGCAGTTCGTCACCGTGTTCACCGGCATGGGCGGCCTGATGGCCGAGCGGGTCACCGACCTGCGCGACATCCGGACCCGGATCGTGGCCCGCCTGGTCGGGGAGCCCGAGCCCGGCGTGAGCATGCCGGCCCATCCGGTGGTGCTCGTCGCGACCGACCTCGCCCCCGCCGACACGGCGGGCCTGGACCCCGAGCTCGTGGTCGCGCTGGTGACCGAGCGGGGTGGCCCGACCAGCCACACCGCGATCATCGCCCGCCAGCTGGGCATCCCGTGCGTCGTCGGCGTGAGCGGCGTGGTGGCCGGCGCGTCCGGCCGCTCCCTGCTGGTCGACGGCGCCACCGGTGCGGTCGAGCTCGACCCCGACCCGCAGGCCGCCCGCGCGCGGGTCGCCGCGGACGCCGAGGCCCGCGCCGCGCTCGCCGACTGGCGGGGGCCCGGACGCACCGCGGACGGTCACCCGGTGAAGCTGCTGGCGAACATCGCGGACGCCGCGTCGGCCGCCGCGGCCGCCGACGGCCCCGTCGAGGGGGTGGGTCTGTTCCGCACCGAGCTCGGCTTCCTGGACCGGGAGTCGGAGCCGAGCGTCGAGGAGCAGAGCGCCGTCTACGCCGACGTGCTGGCGCCCTTCGCCGGCACCGACCGGCACGTCGTCGTGCGCACTCTCGACGCCGGCTCGGACAAGCCGATCGCCTTCGCGACCCATCCGGACGAGGAGAACCCCGCACTCGGCGTGCGCGGCCTGCGCCTGTCGTTCACCGACCACGGCCTGCTGGAGCGACAGCTCGACGCGGTGGCGGCGGCCGCGGAGCGGACCGGCGCGCAGACCTGGGTGATGGCGCCGATGGTCGCGACCGTCGAGGAGGCGCGCGACTTCGCTGCCGCCGTACGCTCTCGGGGACTGCGCGCCGGGGTGATGGTGGAGGTGCCGAGCGCCGCCCTGCTCGCCGACCGGATGCTCGCGGAGGTGGACTTCCTCTCGATCGGCACCAACGACCTCACCCAGTACACGATGGCCGCCGACCGCATGTGCAGCGATCTCGCGCACCTGACCGACCCCTGGCAGCCGGCGGTGCTCCAGCTGGTCGCGCTCACCGCCGCGGCCGGGGAGCGCGCCGGCAAGCCGGTCGGCGTCTGTGGCGAGGCGGCCGCGGACCCCCTGCTGGCCTGTGTCCTGGTCGGGCTGGGGATCACCTCGCTGTCGATGGCGAGCGCCGCCGTACGCCCGGTCGGCGCCCGGCTCGGGCAGGTGACCCGGCAGCAGTGCCGCGCCATGGCCGAGGCGGCGCTCGCCGCGGCCGACCCGGGTGCGGCCCGGGAGGCCGCTCGCGCCCTCGGCTGAGGCCCCAGAGGGGCCGAGAGGGCTGGGCGTCAGTCCTCGTCGTGCTCGCGCAGCGCCGGCGACTGATGCTCGGCCAGGGCGCGGCGGGAGGAGTCGCGGATCTCGAAGATCTCCGTGGCGAGGCCGCCGACCGCGGCGGCGACCTCGCCGACCGCCCGGGTGACGATGGTGGCGACCTCGCCGACCGTGTGCGCCGCGGCCTCGGCTCCGGCCTGGAGCGCGTCCTTGGCGATCTCGGCCCTGCTCAGCTCGTCGCGTCCGCTCATGACAGACAGTGTCGCGCGCGCGGCGTCAGGCCGCCAACGAGTCGTCGGTCACGGCGTCGGGTCCGGGGACGGGCGCGGCCTTCGCCTGCCCGCCGGGCAGGGAGAAGCGCACGATCTTCTTGAACACGCTGAACAGCTGCTGGTGCAGGCGGCCGGTGTTGTAGGGCAGCCCGTAGCGCTCGCAGATCTCGCGCACCTCGCCGGCGATCTCCGGGTAGCGGCGCGCCGGCAGGTCCGGGAAGAGGTGGTGCTCGATCTGGTGGGACAGGTTGCCGCTCATCACGTGCATGAGCCGGCCGCCGGTGATGTTGGCCGAGCCGAGCATCTGCCGCAGGTACCAGTGCCCCCGGCTCTCGTTCTCGGTCTCCTCCTCCGAGAACGACGCCACCCCGGCCGGGAAGTGGCCGCAGAAGATGATGTTGAACGCCCACACGTTGCGGACCAGGTTGGCGACCGCGTTGCCGGCGAAGGTCAGCGGGAAGAGGGGGCCGGTCAGGGCCGGGAAGAGGACGTAGTCCTTGAGCGCCTGGCGCCGGATCTTGCGCAGCAGGCCCGGGTAGAGCGGCTTGTTGTCGGCGAGCTTGCGCTTGCCGGAGACAAGGTTCTCGACCTCGAGATCGTGCAGCGCGACGCCCCACTCGAAGAACACCATCAGCAAGAAGGCGTACAGCGGGTTGCCGAGGTAGTAGGGGTGCCACTTCTGGTCGGGGTCCATGCGCAGGATCCCGTAGCCCACGTCGCGGTCCTTGCCGACGATGTTCGTGAAGGTGTGGTGGATGTAGTTGTGCGAGTACTTCCACTGCTCGCCGGGGCACACGGTGTCCCAGTCGAACATCCGGGAGTTGAAGGCCGGGTCGCCGAGGAAGTCGTACTGCCCGTGCATGACGTTGTGCCCGATCTCCATGTTGTCGAGGATCTTCGACACGCTCAGGCAGGCGACGGCGGGCAGCCAGCCGACCACGGGCAGATAG
>Ga0164243_10015220_pt1 | contig 10644 bp, 12 predicted proteins | sample OricompcompostOP_FD_108781 | JGI IMG/M metagenome (GOLD analysis project Ga0164243, IMG submission 108781) | Organic Plus compost microbial communities from Emeryville, California, USA - Original compost - Organic plus compost (OP) | ecosystem: Engineered > Solid waste > Mixed feedstock >...
AAGCCGGTCGTCCGCCATCCGGAAGAGGCCCGGGTCGTCGCGGGACTCCTTCGGACGCGCCTCGGCCACACGTCCGCTCGCCATTACTGCACCTCTTTCGTACCACCCCTGATAGTGCAGGCCCGGGCCGTCCGGTTGTTTCTTTTCTCGAACCCGTTTTAATTTCCCCCGGCCGTTCTCAAGACGGGTTCTCATAACCGTCAAATAGGCAAGGTTTTAGCCGCGATTATAACCCCTAACCGGCCGCCGACGGGCCGATCTTTTCGGCCACGGGGCGGAAAAACCAACGACCCGTTCCCTGGGTCGCGGCACTCCCATTGATGTCGTCGGCAGTTTGAGGCCGTTTGCGAACCCGCCCAGTCTTTCGTCGTGGCGTTCGAAACGGCGGCGACATAAGGCCCGGCAACACCAGCGGATTCATCGTCGAGATTGAGGCGAGTGGCGCCGGCCCCCCGGGTCGCCCCGCCGTGGCGTGCGACGGACCGTTTCGGACCGGTCACCCGGGCGATTCTGACCGAATCGGCCGTGTGAGGCGGTCCGCACCGCGCCGTGTCGCGCCGGCACCCGACGGCCCGGGCCGACGTTCGGCTTAACCCACCAGGAGCGTCAACGATGTCTGAACACCTGACCGGAACGGCCTCGACACGCGGACGTGAGACCCCCGAGGGCGACCCGACCCGTCGCTCGTTCCTGACCCGATCGGCGACGGCGGCGGCCGTCCCCGGGATCGTGCTGGCGATGTCGGGAAAGGCGCCGGCTCAGCACGCGAGCCGTTCCCGGCTCTCCCTGCCCAACCTGTACCCCGGGCAGAACCTCAATAACTTCCTGGAGATCCTTCAGGATGAGGAGGACCACATCGTCCAACTCACCAAGCTGGCCGACGACCCGCGGCCGATGCCGACGTTTCGCAACCTCGTCGCCAGCACGCCGCTGAACTTCGTGAAGATGGCGGGCATGATCGAGAACGGCGGGGTCGGGTCGTACCTCCAGGGCCTCAACGCGATCAGCCAGGGGGGGCACCACGACTACTTCCTCACGGCCGCCGGGATCACGGCGGTCGAGGCCCAGCACACCGGGTTCCTGAACACGCTGCTGAACCAGCCGATCGCGCCGTCGGCCAAGGCGAACGTCGTTCAACCGGGCGTGGCGACCCCCATCCCGCCGGCCGACATCCGCGCCGCCCTCGGGCCGTTCATCGTTAGCCTGAACGGCGGGCCCCCCTTCGACTACAACATCAACCAGGTCGACGACGCGAACGACCAGGCGATCATTAACTTCGTCCTGGTGCTCGAATTCCTCGAGGTGGAGTTCTACCGGATGAACATCGAGAAGTTCTTCCGTTTCCTCTGAGCGCGCCGGACCGGTCGGGGGCCGGCGCGTCTCCGCGCGTCGGCCCCCCGGGTGAACGGAGAACGGTTCCAAGCCTGGCCGGCGGAACAGCCCCGACGGGTTTCATATTTTCGGATACTACGATCGCGCCCGAGGGCTCGTTCCGTCGGCCGGCCTGGCGCTGATCCAGGGGAGGGCGGGGGAGGGGCGAGCCCGGGCCGTCGACGCACCCGGGCCGTGTGCCGGTCGGGTCGCGGGGCGCATGCCGTCCCTGGGGGGCGTCTCCGAGATCGTGGCGGGCGAACCCGGGTCTGACGGAAGGGGGGGCCGACCGCGCCTTTTCAGGACAGGTCGACCTTGGCCTGACCCGAGCGGACGCATTCCAGGTCGCTCAGGGAGGCGCAGCCGGGGGGGAGTTCCGCCTCTTCGATCAGCATGTTCGGGATGTCGTCCTTGATGGCGAAACGGGTGCCGCACTTCGAGCAGACGAGGGAGTCCCCCTCTTTGCGCAGCGGGGCCTTACCCATCGGGCAGACCAGAAGGGACAGCAATTCCTCGCTCACCATGGGGGTCCATTCCTTTGAAGTTTGGCCCGCGCGGCCGGCCGATACGGGGCAGGGCAGGGGCCGCCCGCCGATCCGCGTATTATGAGAATTCGACCGATCTAGAGAAAGGTCAATCCCGATGGGGCGGCCGGCGCGGCGTGCGACGCCGGCGCCGGGCGACATTGCCCGGGACGGCGTCGGCGGATACGATTGCGGTCTCCGCGGCATGACGCCCGCCGGCCCCGGACCCGGTCCCGGCGTCCGACGCGGCACGTCCCCCGGCCCGGTCCGACTTGCCCCGCAGGGTGTCCCCCGATGTCTCACTCGTACCTCGTCCGCCACGGCCGGACGCGCCTCCTCGGCGAATATGAAGGGGTGGCCGGCCAGGAACACCCGCGCGGTCAGCGGGTGATCGTCCGGACCGACCGGGGGACCGAGGTGGGCGAGGTGCTCTGCGCGGCCAACGAGCGGACCGCGACGTTCCTCGACAACCCGACCCGCGGCGAGATCCTCCGGGCGGCGGGCCCCGACGACCTCGACGCGGCCGACCGGCTCGAAGCCGCCAGCCGGGCCGCCTTCGACACCTGCCGCGAGTTCATCGCGAAGCGCCGGCTCCAGATGGACCTGGTCGACGTCGAGGTCATTTTCGGCCGCGAGCGGATGGTCTTTTACTACCTGTCCGAAAAGCGGGTCGACTTCCGCGAGCTGGTCAAAGACCTCGCCCGGTCGCTCCAGACCCGGATCGAGATGCGCCAGATCGGGGTCCGCGACGAGGCCAAGCTTTTGGCCGACTACGGGGATTGCGGTAAGCCCGTCTGCTGCAACACCCACCTGTCGCGCATGCCGCCGGTCTCCATGAGGATGGCCAAGCTCCAAAAAACGACGCTAGACCCCTCGAAAATTTCCGGACGCTGTGGTAGGTTAAAGTGCTGCCTGCGGTACGAGTTTGATACCTACCGGGCCCTTGAGCGCGACCTCCCGGCCGTCGGCTCTCGGGTCGTTACCCGCCGCGGTCAAGGCCGGGTCATTGCCCTGGAAGTCCTCGCCCAAAAAGTGGTTGTCGAATTCGAAGACCGCCGCCGGACCGTCATCGGCCACGACGAGATCCTCGGCATCGAGAAGTCGAAAACCCGGCACCTCAAGGACGAGGACGACGACGGCATCGAACAGTGAGCGTTCGTTGCGTCCGGAGGGACGAGGACCGATTCCCATGAGCCTTCGAAACGACCTCGCCGGGGTCCTGGCCCGTGACCCCCGTTACACCGTCCACGCCTACGATTTCGTGTTCGAGGCCCTGGAGTACACCAAGGGCCTGAAAAAGCGGTCGCACGGCCGCACCCGGACCGGCAAGCGCCCGTCCGCGGCCTCCCGCCACGTCTCCGGCCGCGAACTCTGCGAAGGGGCCCGCCGGCTCGCGCTCGAACAGTACGGCCTGATGGCCATGACCGTCCTCGCCCTCTGGGGAATCCGGTCCACCTCCGACATCGGAGAGATCGTGTATAACCTGATCGCCTTCGGCGAACTCGAAAAGACGCCGAGCGACTCGCGGGCCGACTTCGACGACGTCTTCAACTTCGAAGACGCCTTCCGCCGCAACTTCACCCTCGCGCTCGGCGAAGTCGCCTGAACCCCCTCGGGACCGACCCGATGAACGACCGACCCGGACGCAGTGCGGGCACCGACGCCGACCGCCGACGCTTCTACGCGGCCCTCGGACTCTTCCTCCTCTGGGTCGTCGCGCTCGGCGTCATGGCGGTCGTTTCGGGCCGGCGCCCCGAGCCCAACCCGGCGGCCGTCGAAGGCCGCTGAGGGCGGTCGGGCAGGGGCTTTGGGGCGCGGCCGGTCGGCTCAGGAGGCCGCGTCCTCAAGCCGTTGGATGCGCTTGTTGACGTGGACGTTCACCGAGTCGTACGGGTGGACGATGTTGCCGGTGTTGAAGATCGACCGCATCGACTCGACGTCGTCGACGCCGAGCGCGTTGGCGAAGATGCTGCGCAGGTATTCGACCCCCTTGGCCGAGGGCTGGAACCGCCTCGGGTCGAAGAACGAGGTCGAGAGGGGCCGGGCGTGGATCGCGCCCCAGCGGTCGCGCAGGCGGTTGGCGTCGATGCTGTCGAGGCGGAACCCGCCGTCGTTGTACTGCACGGTCGCCACGCTGTTGTGGTAGCCCTGGAGTAGCAACTCCACCGCCTTCCCGCCGAGTTGGGAGGCGTAGAAGCGGTCGAACAGGATCGGGCGGCCGCCGCGCTGGGTGTGGCCGACCTTCCGCACGAAGATGGCGGCGTCGGCGCTCTCGTTGCGGCGCTTGCGGGTGAAGAAGGCGTCGCCGATCTTCTCGACGAGGATCCGCTTCACCGCCTCGGCCGCCCCGGTGTACTGCACGTTGCCGGCCGGGTCTTTGCTCGACGTCACCGCGCCGAGGATCTGGCCCGAGGTGTCGACGATCCCTTCCGACACGCAGATCACCGCGTGCTTTTGGACGTCGAGCACCCCCAGCACCCGCTCGACGAGCGGGTCGGCCTCGACGGGCGACTCGGGGACGAGGATGAGGTCGGGCTGGCCGAAGGCCGAGCCGAGCGCGATCATCCCGCAGTCGCGCCCCATGACCTCGATGATCGCGACCCGGCGGTGGCTCTCGGCCGTCGTCCGGATCCGCTCGACGGCCAGCGACGACACGTAGACCGCCGTCGCGTAGCCGGGGGTCACGTAGTTGATCATCTCGTCCAGGCCGAAGTCGCGGCCCGGGCGCTTCTTTACGGCGTACCCCTTGGGTGACCCGGGGGCCGGCACCCGGTCCCACTCGTGGACCTCGTCGCGGTAGTTCAGGCCGAGGTCGTTGTCGATCGTCTTGGGGGCGAGCACGACGGGCAGGAACTGGCAGAGCGGCTGCATGCCGTTGATCGTGCCGTCGCCGCCGACGCAGATGAGCCCTTCGATCTTCAGCCGGCTGAGGCGGTCGGCCACGCGGGCGATCGTCTCGGTGTCGTCGTTGCTGACGTAATCGCGCGAGGCCCCGAGGATCGTCCCGCCGTGGGTCGGGTCGAGTTCGGGGATCTCGTGGAAGAGCGGGTTCAGGTGGACGTGGGGGACCTGGGGGTTCAGCAGGCCGCTGAACCCCTTGATGATCCCGACCACCTCGACCCGATACCGGTTGGCCTGTTGCACGGCCCCCATGATGGTCGCGTTGAGCGCGGGGGTGTCGCCGCCAGCCGTGAGAATGCCGATCCTCTTCATCGAATCGATTTCCTCGACCTGTGCCGGCCGCCCGAACCCCGGGGGAGAGAGCAGGGGGGCGCCGTGGAAGGGGTCTGAAACGCGGGGTGGAAGGCGCGTCCGTGCCCGGCCACGCCCCCCGGTCCGTCGAGGGGTTTAGACCAACGTCAGCGTGGGGCCTCCCTCGATCTCGACGACGTCGCCCCGGGCCATCTTGCGGCGCTTGCGGAGTTCGACCTCGCCGTTGACCCGGACCATGCCGTCGGCGATCCACGCCTTCGCCTCGCCGCCGTGCATGGCCACGCCGGCGCGCTTGAGGACCTGGGTCAGGTTGATCGGCTCGTCACCGACGCTGAGGCGCTCGCTCATTCGTGTACTCGCTAGCCGCCCGTTGAATCCCCTGGGCCGCCCCCTCGGCGATCGCGCGGCTGAGGCGGTTCTCCCCTTCTTGGATCAGGTCGCTGAGTGACGCCGGGCTCGCCGCGTTGTCGCGGACCTTCGCCCCCTGGGGCCGGGCCGCGTCGCGCCCCCCCGCGGTTCGGGTTTGCGGCCGGCCCGCGTCGCGGCCCGCGGCGGCCTGGGGTCGGACCGCTTCGGCTCGTGTCGGGACCGGGCGGGGCGCCGGGGCGTCGAACCGGGCCTTCGGCGCGAGTTCGAGTTCGGCGACGTCGTCGGCCTCGGCTTCGGTCGGCGACAGGAACGGGCGGAGCACCTTCCTCGCCTCCTCGGGGAGCACCGGGCCGACCACCGCCATCACCTGGCCGACGACTTTCCCGGTCGGGCTGGCGAAGATCGGGTCGCGCGTCTGGGGGGCCAGGCTGACGACGAACAGGGTAACCACCAGGCCCAGGAGCGCCCCTTCCAGGCCGCCGAGGACCATGCCGAGGTGGCGGTCGAACGCTTCGAACTTCAACTGCCGCAAGGTCGTACGGACGAGCCACGCGGCCAGGAACACGCCGCCGGAGACCGCGGCGTACGCCGCCAACATGGCCAGGGCCCGCGCCACCACCGGGTCGCCCGGGAAGTGGGGGGCGAGTTGACCGGAGAGGGGCTGGGAGACCGCATACCCGAGGACCAGCGAGGCGATGCTCGCCACCTGCCACGTAATTCCCCGGAACGCGCCCCAGACCATCCCCGCGACGATTACCCCCGCCATGGCCGCGTCGTACGCCGTCATCCCTGAGCCTCCTCCATGACAACCGTCCCGGCCGATCCGTACGGCCGCCCCCATCGTAGCCGCTCCGCCCCGGACGCGGAAGCCGACCTTTGGCCCGCCCCCTCCGGGCCGTCGTCGGGGTCGAGTAGGGGGTTGGTCCGGCTGCACCTTCCTGCGACAATTTCGGAACGAAAACCGTTCCCCCGTCGAGGTCCCGACAACATGCCGACGACCCGCCGCTTCCTGCGTCCCGCCTTTCTGACCGCACTCGCCGCCCTCTCCCAGGCCTTTCTGCCCCGCTCCGAAGCCGCCGAGGGGGACAACCCCTCCCTCGAAGCGCGGATCATGCCGCTCGTCCGGGCCCATAAGGGCAAGGTGGCGGTCGCGCTGAAAAACCTCGACACGGGCGAGACGTTCGCCTACCACGAAAACGAGCCGATGCCGACCGCCAGCCTGATCAAGTTCCCCATCATGGTCGAGACCTACCGCCAGGCGGCCGAAGGGAAGGTCGACCTGGCGAAGACGGTCGTCGTCCGCAAGGCCGACAAGGTCCCCGGCTCGGGCATCCTGACCGAACACTTCTCCGAGGGCGCGTCGTTCCCGCTGCTCGACGCCGTCCACCTCATGATCGTCTACTCCGACAACACGGCGACGAACCTGGTCCTCGACCAGATCGGCCTGAAGTCGACCGCCGAGACGATGGAGAAGCTGGGCTATCCTAATACCAAGGTCCACGCGAAGGTCTACCGCCGCGACACCTCGGTCTTCCCCGAGCGGAGCGTCCGGTTCGGCCTCGGCAGCACGACGGCCGCCGAGATGGTCCGGCTCAGCGAGGCGCTCTGGAAGAAGGAACTGGTCGACCGCGAGGCGAGCGAGGCGATGATCAAGCACATGCTCGCCTGCGAAGACAAGGAAAAGTTCCCGAGGTTCCTGCCGCCCGGGACGAAGGTCGCGTTCAAGACCGGGAGCGTCAACGAGTCGAGGACCGCCGCCGGCGTCATTGTGTGTGGCGGGGGGCCGGTCGCCCTCTGTGTGCTGACCGATAAGAACGAAGACCAGAGCTGGGGCGCCGACAACGCCGGCAACCGCCTCTGCGCCGAGGTCGCCCGCGAGGTCTTCGCGCACTTCCGGGCGAAAGACGGCCACGGCGAGAAAAAATGAGGCCGCCCCGCCGCGCCCGGACGACCCGGGGCGGCGGGGTCCGGACCGAAAACCGGTGGAGAGGGGGGGACGATGGGCTTCTTCGACACGCTCCGACGGGCCTTGAACCGAGACGTCAACACGCCCCCCCCCGGCGACCTCGCCGCGGCCTGGGGGCTGGACGAGGGGGAGGACGATCAGGACCGCCCGGTCGATACGGCCGGGGACGCGTCGACGTACGACCGCGCCCAGTGGCAAAAGAAAATGAAACGCATCCTCGACGAACTCCCCGACTCCAAGCCGGAGTGGGCCGAGTTAATGTCCGAAGCCCGCGCCCTGAACCTCGATACCGACTGGGTGACGAAGAGTCAGGTCGATGAATTCCTGTTGCTAATCCGCCGCGCCGTCTCCGACCGCCGGTTTACCGAGACGGAGCACCACAAGCTCGCCCTCGCGCGCGACCTTATCGGCATTCCCGAAGCCGAGGCCGAGGCCGCCCTGCACGCGATCGTCGCCGAGGCCGAGTCGTTCTTCGGCAAGTCGGTCGAGGGGGCCTGAACGCCCGACCCGGGATCGGCTCCCCGTTCCAGGCCCGCCGGCCACGCGCGTTTTGCCCCGGTCGGGCCGTTCTTCCGCGGAAACCCGAGGGGGACGTCATGGAATTCAAGGAGATCAACCCGGCGAAGCACGCGAAATCACTGTTCGACGAGTTCAAGGCGTTCGCGTTCAAGGGGAACGTGATCGACCTGGCCGTCGGCGTGATCATCGGCGGCGCCTTCGGCAACATCGTCTCGTCGCTCGTCCACAACATCATCATGCCGGTCATCGGCGTGGTCATGCCGGGCGAGCGCGGGTACGAGAAGTGGGTCGCCGTCGTGCGCGGGAAGCAGATCCCGTACGGGAAGTTCCTGGGGGACGTCGTCAACTTCCTGATCGTCGCGCTGGCGCTTTACATCTTCATCGTGAAGTTCCTGGGCTGGATCATGGCCTTCAAGAAGGAGGTCCCGCCCCTCACGAAAGATCAGCAGCTTTTGACCGAGATCCGCGACCTGCTCAAGCAAGAGTCCGGCCCCGGGGCCCCGCCCGCGCCCCAGCCGTCCCCCGGACCTTGACGGCCGCGCCGGACGACCCCGGCGATGTGCCTGCACGACGCCTCCGTCCGGTTCGCCGTGCTGAGGATCGCCCGGTCCGTCGACCGCGGGGTGGCTGGGAACACATCGGGGCGGCGGAGTCGTGGGGGCGTCGGTGAAACGGTTCGTCACGTTCGCGGAGGCGTTCGGGTTCGGGGTGCTCGCACTCGCCGTGGCGGGGGCTTTGGCCGTCGGGTGGCGGTTCAAAGAGTTCAACTACGACGAGATGCTCCGAGCCCACTCGGTCTGGCTCACGTCCCGAGGGCTCCATCCCTACCGGGATTTCTTCGAGTGCCACCCCCCTTACTTCCCGCTCCTGACCTGGGCGGTCCGGTGGGCGGACGAACCGAGGGCCTATCTCTCGGTCTTGCGCGCGGTCGGGCTGGCGGGGAACCTGCTGTTCCTGGCGGGTTTGCTTACGCTCGGCCTGGCGACCGCCCGGGTCCGGCGCTGGGCGGTGCTGGGACTGGCGGCCGTTGCCGTCGCGCCGGGGGTCTTGGATTCCCTCGTCGAGTTCCGCATGGACGGCTGGGGTTACGCCTTGGCCGTTTGGGGCCTGGTGCTTTTTCGACGGCGGGCGGACGGCGCTTACCGGGCCTTCGAGTTCGGGCTCGTCTCCGCCGTCGCGACCCTCGTGCTCTGCCCCAAGCTCACCCTATTCCCCGCGTTGACCTTTCTGTGCGAACTCCTTCGCCCGGGGGCGACCTGGCGGGGGGCCTTGGGGCGGTTCACGGCCTTCGCGGCCGGGGCGGCGGTCGCGGGTGTGGCGGTCGCCGCATACCTCCACCTTGAGGGGATGGGTGTCCGCGAGGCGTTCGACGGCGTCTACCGCTACAACGCCGCGATCAACGCGCATTCCGGCTTCGGCTACGGGATGGCGCGGGAGGTCGGCCGCCTCTGGTGGCTGTCCGCCCCCGTCGCGCTCGGCGTGGCCGTTTGGGTCGCGGGACTCCTCTCCCGGCGGGAGCGGCCGGACCCGTACCTCGCCGCCGTGGCGCTCTGGCTGGCCGCACAGCCGCTGCTCGTGGCGTCGCCCTATAAGCAGTATTTCGGCCCCTGGTTCCTCTTCGCCGGCGTCTTTCTCGGCCGACCCGGCGAGGCCCTCGAACGGGTATCGAACCGACTCGGCTCGGCGGCCTTCTGGGCCTGCGTCGTCGCGACGTCGGCGCTCGCCGTTGTCTCCGCGTCAAAACTGGCCGACCCGGCACCGACGGCCCGGATGTTCCGTACGATCGACTGGGTGCGTCGTGCGATCCCCCCGGGCGACCCGGTCGTCGTGGACCCCCAACTCCACCCCCTCGACCGGCTCGACACCTTCTACTTCTGGTTCAACACCTACGACCCCGGCGGGTTCGACGGCGAGCACGCCGTCGGCACGATCCCCGCTTTACAAGCGAAGGTCTCGGAAGCGCATTACCGCGCCGAACTCAAGGCGAGGCCCCCCGCGCTCGTGCTCGTGTCGATGCCCCGTTTCCCCGTCCTCTACCCGGACCGCCAGGCGCGGCTGCTCGGCACGTTCCTCCAAGAGGAGGGCTACCACGTCGTTTCGGTCGGCGGCGCCCGGTTCGCCCTCCGCCCCGAGGCGTACCGCCGCGCCGGTCGGCTCGGGCTCCTCCCCGGCTTCCCCCGGCCCGCTGCGTCTCATGCCGCCCCGTTCGGGGGTTGAACGCGGGGCGCTTCTGTTGAGGCGTCTTCAGTCGCGGGCGCCGACTTCGAGCAAGGAGATCTCGGGGGGGCAGAGGAAGCGGATTCGGGGGGCCTGGTTGCGCTCGCAGCCGACGCCTCGGCTGACGTAAATCGCGTTCCCGGCGATCGCGTGGAGGCCGCCGGCCGCGACCGCGCGGGGGACGTTCGAGAGGGTCATCGGCGGGCCGAACCCGGGGACGACGATCTGGCCGCCGTGCGTGTGGCCGGCGACCACCAGGTCGACCCGTGACCTCGGCCGGAGCCCCAACGCCACGTCGGGCCGGTGGGCCAGAAGGATGCGGACGTCCCCCTCGTCGGGGTCCGACTCCAGCCGGTCGACGAGCCGCCGCGCCGGGCCGCTGTCGTAGGTCAACTCGACGCCCCCGATCGTCAGGCGGCGGTCGCCGACCTGGACCCGCGCGGTCTCGTTCACGAGGATGCGGAC
>Ga0164243_10015224_pt1 | contig 10642 bp, 10 predicted proteins | sample OricompcompostOP_FD_108781 | JGI IMG/M metagenome (GOLD analysis project Ga0164243, IMG submission 108781) | Organic Plus compost microbial communities from Emeryville, California, USA - Original compost - Organic plus compost (OP) | ecosystem: Engineered > Solid waste > Mixed feedstock >...
ATGTTGCCGCGCGAGCCGGCGCGCGGTGACAGGAAATCGAAATGCGTGCCCATGTCGAGCTCCTGATGGCTCGGCAGCGACACCAGCGTGAGATCGACGGTCGAGCCGCGCGAATGCCCCGAATGCTGCGAGATATAGCCCTCGCGAAACAGATGGCGCTTGTCGATGTCGGGGTAGAATTCGGCCTTGGTCCCGTTCTCCGGGCTGCGCGCCCAGCGGGCGAAATGCGCGACCGCCCGCACCGGCCGATAGCAATCGAACACTTTCAGCCCGAGCTGGCGCGGCAGGAGATCGCGCTGCACGGCCGCCAGCGCCGCGGCGGCCTGCCGGCTGAGGATGCAGACCGGCGCCTCATAGCCGTCGACCCGCATGCCGACGAAATTGCGGGAGCCGAAATAGCGCATATCGACCACGAGGCCGGGCACCACCGAAGCGACATCCACAAAGGCTAACGGCCGGGTCTGGGCGTCCACGCGGTGTCCTGTAAGGGAGAGAATGGTGACGGCGAGCGCGAACCACTTCAGCATTGGACGAATCGCGGCTGGCATGCGGCAAGGATGGCGCAAAGCTGCCAAATCATCAATGTTTCCAATCACATATATGAACAATGCGCATGCAAAAAGAGGCCCTTTCGGCCCCTGCCGCCTCGCCCGTGCGGCGCTTACATGATACACGTTGTTGACAATGTTCATTGAAGTTGACGCCTGAGCCCATGACTGCGCCTCTGAAATCCGTCGATACCACCGCCTCCGTCGCCGACCTGATGCAGGACATCGGCCACAGAGCCCGCAAGGCAGCACGCGTTCTGGCGCTGGCGCCGGCGCCACAGAAGGAAGAGGCATTGCTGGCGATGGCGCAGGCGATCCGCGCGACAGCAAAGGACATCATCGTCGCCAATGAAGCCGACGTTACCGATGCCAAGGCGGCTGGCATTACCGGCTCGTTCCTCGATCGCCTGATCCTGAACGAGAAGCGCATCGAGGCGATGGCCGAGGGCCTCGAAGTCGTCGCCAGGCTCAAGGATCCGATTGGCGATGTCATGTCGAAATGGAAGCGCCCGAATGGAATGACGATCGAGCGCGTGCGCACGCCGATCGGCGTCATCGGCGTCATCTATGAAAGCCGCCCCAATGTCACCGCCGATGCCGGCGCGCTGTGCCTGAAGGCCGGCAATGCGGCGATCCTGCGCGGCGGTTCGGATTCGCACCGCTCCTCGCGCGCCATTCACGCCGCGATGCTGGAGGGATTGCGCAAAGCCGGCTTGCCCGACGATGCGATCCAGCTCGTGCCGGTGCGCGACCGCGCCGCCGTCGGCGAAATGCTGAAGGGCCTCAATGGCAATATCGATGTGATCGTACCGCGCGGCGGCAAGAGCCTTGTCGCACGCGTGCAGGAAGAAGCGCGCGTTCCCGTCTTCGCACATCTCGAAGGCATCAATCACGTCTATATCGACAAGAAAGCCAGGCTCGATATGGCGAAGGACATCGTCCTCAATGCCAAGCTGCGGCGCACCGGCGTCTGCGGTGCCGCCGAGACATTGCTGATCGATCAAACCGCGCCGAAAAAAATCGCCAAGACACTTGTGACTGCCCTGCTCGATGCAGGTTGCGAAGTGCGCGGCGACGCCGCGATCCAGAAGATCGATGCGCGCGTGAAGCCCGCCAGCGAAGACGATTTCGGCAAGGAATTCCTCGACGCGATCATCGCCGCCAGATTCGTCGATGGCGTCGATGATGCCATGGCGCATATCGAACGTTACGGCTCGCAGCATACCGACGCGATCGTCACACAGGACAAGGCCGCTGCCACGAAATTCCTGAACGAGGTCGATTCATCGATTGTGTTGCATAACGCATCGACGCAATTCGCCGATGGCGGTGAATTCGGTTTCGGCGCGGAGATCGGCATCGCCACCGGACGCATGCATGCGCGCGGCCCGGTTGGCGTCGAACAACTCACCTCGTTCAAATATCGCGTGCGCGGCACCGGGCAGACCAGACCGTGACATACCCGCTGTCGTCCCCGCGCAGGCGGGGACCCATATTCCAGAATAGTGGTTATGGATTCCCGCTTTCGCGGGGACGATGACAATGAAGCCGGGCGACTCGCCACAGCGCACACTCGTGAAAAGCGTGACAAAGGCGCGCGTGACACTGCCGCCGCATGGCCCCGGCATGCGCATCGGCTTGTTCGGCGGCTCATTCAATCCGCCGCATGAAGCGCATCGCGCGGTCAGTCTGCTGGCAATGAAGAAGCTTCAGCTCGATCGGCTGTGGTGGCTGGTGACGCCGGGCAATCCGCTGAAAGACAAAAGTATCCTGCCGTCGCTCGATAAGCGCATCGCACTGGCGCAAGCGATGGCCGATCATCCGCGCATCGATGTCACCGGTTTCGAGGACGTCATTGGCGCGAAATATTCATACGATACGATTTCCTGGTTGCTGAAAGAATCGCCGGGCACCCATTTCGTCTGGATCATGGGCGCCGACAATCTGAAGGACTTCCACCGCTGGAAGCACTGGCGCGAAATCTTCATGATGCTGCCAATCGCGATCGTGGATCGCGGCGGTCTCAGCCTCAAGGCCGCGTCCGGCCCGGCCGCCATCAGTTTCGCCAAGGCAAGAATTCCCGAAAACCAGGCGTCGCAGCTGCCGCTTTTGCCGGCGCCGGCCTGGGTTTACCTGCACGGGGTCAAGTCCGACCTGTCCTCGACCCAGATCCGGGCAGAAAAGGAGCGCGGCGGGCATTGAAAGTGTTCTCCCATCGTGCCTACATTTGTAAACGTTGAGTCTGATCTTGAGTGCAACCGTAAGAAGGAAAGGGCCTCTGACAACACAAGCGACCGCGCGGTCCCGTGCAAAAGTTCCCGCTGCACCTGTCGTACCGCAGACCGTTTCCGAGGTGCGTGACGCCTCCGAAACCTTGAAAATCGTCCTCGACCGTCTTGAAGAGATGAAGGCAGAGGACCTTGTCACCATCGATCTCACTGACAAAACCTCGATCGCCGACCTCATGGTGGTGGCCTCTGGCCGCTCGAACCGACATGTCGGCGCGATCGCGGACGATGTCGTGGAGCATTTGAAGAAATCCGGATTGAAGGACCTCCGCGTTCAGGGCCAGCCGCATTGCGACTGGGTGCTGATCGACGCCGGTGACGTGATCATTCACGTGTTCCGACCGGAAGTCCGCGATTTCTACGCGATCGAAAAGATGTGGGCGGGCGGCAAGACTGCTACGCAGCGCAAGTCGAGCTGATCGCAAAGGATTTCCGATGCGCGTGCTGGTGCTCGCGGTCGGGCGCATGAAAAAGGGCGCGGAAGCCGACATTGCCGCGCGCTATCAGAAACGTGCGCTTCAGGCCGGCCGCAATATCGGCATTCGCGATATCGAGATCCTCGAGATCCGCGAGAGCCGCGCGCAGGATGCCGAGCGGCGAAAGCTTGAGGAAGCGATCGCGATCGTCAATCTGGTCCCCGAAAAATCGATGGTCGTGCTCCTGGATGAGCGCGGCGACCCGATCAGCAGCGCCGCCTTTGCCGACTATCTCGGCCAATGGCGCGATGGCGGAGAGGCCGCCGTCGTCTTTGTTATCGGCGGGGCGGATGGGATCGGCGAAAGCCTCAGGTCCAAGGCCAAAATGGTTCTCAGTTTCGGAGCCGCGACCTGGCCGCATCAAATGGTCCGGATTATGCTTTTGGAGCAGCTCTACCGGGCTGTCACAATCCTGTCAGGCCACCCATATCACCGAGAATAAAAAGCGTCCGACTGCGGCAAAAAGGCACAAGAAGGCCGCTATTCCAGGGCATGAACGGGACCGCATGATCGGGCCGCAAACGAAACCGCCAGTTTTCCGCCTTATGACCGCCGGCGCCATTGCCGTGGCTTCGATGGGTGGCGTCGGGGCCGTTTTTGCCCAGAACGACAGTTCCCAGGCGGCAAAAACCGCCATCGCGACCCAAAGTGACAATGACATTCTGAAGGCGCGGGAACGGGAACTCGAAGCGGCCCGCAACGAACAGAAGCGTGCAGCCGAGACGGAAGCCCGCCTGCGCGCGGAAATCGAAAGCCTTGGCAACGACCGCCGCAAATTGAATGCGGATCTGATCGCCACCGCCGCCCGCATGCGGGAGATCGAGGATCGGCTATCGGCAACCGAAGGCCGGGTGGCGCCTCTGGAGGAACAGGAAGGCAAGTTGCGCCAGTCGCTGAACGAGCGCCGTGACGAGATCGCCGAAGTGCTGGCCGCCTTGCAGCGCATGGGCCGCCGGCCACCCCCGGCGCTTCTGGTCAGCCCGGCCGACGCCGCCAAGACGGTTCGGAGCGCGATTGTGCTCGGTGCAGTCGTGCCTGAAATGCGGGTACAGGCGGACCGGCTGGCGGCCGATCTCACTCACTTGCATAAGTTGCGAACCGACATCGCGACCGAACGGACCAGGCTGACCAACGATCTGAAAGCATTGTCCGACGATCAGACGCGTATGACGCTGCTGGTCGAGGAACGTCGCAAGCAACAGGTTGATTCGGAACAGGCGCTGGAGAAGCAGCGGGCTCAAGCCGGTGTTCTCGCCAAGCAAGTCGACAATTTGAAAGACCTTGTCACAAGACTTGAGCAGGGATTGGAAAGCGCCGCACGCGCGGCGAAGTCCGCTGCCCTGTCCGAGGATCAAAAGAGCGCGAGCAAGCCCGCGCTGACCGCGCTCAACGATCCCGGCCGACTATCTCCCGCCATCGCCTTTGCATCAGCGCGTGCTTCGCTGCCGCTGCCGGTGAACGGCGTGAAAATCCGCGATTTTGGAGCGGCCGATGGCATCGGCGGAACCGAGCGGGGCATTTCGATCGCGACCCGCGCGGGCGCGCAAGTCACCTCCCCTTGCGATGGGTGGGTGGTCTATGCCGGACCATTCCGGTCTTACGGGCAACTCTTGATCCTGAATGCGGGCGGCGGATATCATATTGTGCTCGCGGGTATGGAACGAATTTCCGTCGAAATCGGTCAATTCGTGCTAACTGGCGAACCAGTCGCAGCAATGGGGAGCGGCACAGCGCAAGTAGCGGCGGCGTCTCCTGTGAGGGCCAGCCAACCGGTGCTTTACGTTGAATTTCGAAAAGACGGGACACCCGTCGATAGCGGCCCGTGGTGGGTCAAGAAAGAAAGTGAGAAGGTCCGCGGATGATGCGCAAGACATTCCTCGTCCTCATTGGAGCGGCGGCAGGCGCGGCCCTGACGCTGGTCGCAGTACAACCCCGCGTCATGTTCGCCGGCATGAGCGCGAAAGCGGCTGCGTCGTCGGACACCTACCGCAATCTGAATTTGTTCGGTGACGTGTTTGAACGCGTCCGCTCCGACTATGTCGAGAAGCCGGACGATTCGAAGCTGGTCGAAACCGCAATCAACGGCATGCTGGCCGGGCTCGATCCGCATTCGAGCTACATGGACGGCAAGAGCTTCCGCGACATGCAGATCCAGACTCGCGGTGAATTCGGCGGTCTCGGCATCGAAGTGACGATGGAAGACGGCCTTGTGAAGGTCGTGTCGCCGATCGACGAAACGCCTGCCGCGAAGGCCGGCATTCTCGCCAACGACATCATCACGCATCTCGACGACGACGCAGTGCAGGGCCTGACCCTGAACCAGGCGGTCGAAAAGATGCGCGGACCGGTCAACACCAAGATCAAGCTGCGCGTGATGCGCAAGGGCGCGGACAAGCCGATCGAAATCTCGATCACACGCGACATCATCCGCGTGCGTGCCGTGCGTTCGAACGTGCAGGGTGACGACGTTGCCTACATCAAGCTGACTCAGTTCAACGAGCAGACCACCGACGGCTTGAAGAAGGCCATCGCCGATCTGACGGCGCAGATCCCGGCCGACAAGCTGAAGGGTTACATCATCGACCTGCGCAACAACCCGGGCGGCCTGCTCGATCAGGCGATCTCGGTGTCGGATGCGTTCCTGGAGCGTGGCGAAATCGTCTCGACCCGCGGACGCAATGTTGAAGAGACACAGCGCTTCAATGCCCGCGCCGGCGACCTGACCAAGGGCAAGCCGATCATCGTGCTGGTCAATGGCGGCTCGGCCTCGGCCTCGGAAATCGTCGCCGGTGCGCTGCAGGACCACAAGCGGGCGACCGTGCTCGGCACCCGCTCGTTCGGCAAGGGTTCGGTGCAGACCATCATCCCGCTGGGTGCCGGCAACGGCGCGTTGCGGCTGACCACGGCGCGCTACTACACGCCGTCGGGCAAGTCGATCCAGGCCAAGGGCATCTCGCCGGATATTGAGGTGCTGCAGGATGTGCCGGAAGAACTGAAGGCGCGTTCGGACACCAAGGGCGAATCCTCGCTCCGCGGCCACCTGAAGGCCGACGGCGACGAGCAGACCGGTTCGCAGTCCTACATCCCGCCGGATCCAAAGGACGACAAGGCGCTGAAGATGGCGGCCGACCTCCTGCGCGGCACCGTCACCAACTCGGCCTTCCCGCCGAGCGGCAAGCGGGCGGAAGCCCCGAAGCAGTAATTGCTTCGGCGAGCCGACGACATCCGAGCGGGGCGGTCTTCGGACCGCCCCGTTTCTTTTTGGCGATCGAAACAGGCTGTTTACGTCTGCAGAATCAAGCTCGTGCTAGACTTGCGGTATGATTCGCAGCAGCACGATGCCGCTGCGCGATACGCCAATCACCGTGGTCGACGCTGGGCAATTGCGCCGTGGATGATCTGAATACACCCCTTGGCCAAGGCCCTGCGAAACCGCCCCGGTTCGCTGCATCCAAACTCGTTGTGCGCGGTCTCGCCGGCGTCCTGGGGGGCGTCATTGCGGTCTTCGTGTTATGGGCCGCGATCGCTCACGACCCGATGGGCGGCGAGCCGCATGCCAGGGTCTCGCTTGTCGCGCCGGAGACGCTCGAAGTCGCAGCGCCCAAACCGGCCCCCAGGCCCGATACATCAAAGCCGGAACAGGCCGCAGTCCAGCCCGAAAAGCCCGCCGGCACAACCATCACCATCATCGACGGGTCGAGCGGCAAGCGGCAGGAAGTCACGATCCCGAACACGACCGACAGCAAGCGGACTCCGGCCGAAACGCGGCTGCTTGAGACCTCGCGCCACGGGCTGATTCCGCGCATCGCTCCGGACGGCACCCGCCCCGCCGAAGCCTATGCGCGCAAGGCGGCGATCTCGGAAAAGGGCAATCCGGACGGTCCGCAGGTGGCGATTATCATCGGCGGCCTTGGCGTGAGCGCATCGAGCAGCGCCGATGCGCTGTCGAAGCTGCCGGGCGCCGTGACCTTCGCCTTCACGCCTTATGGCAACGAGCTGGAAACGCTGGTCGGCCGCGCCCGCGACAAAGGCCATGAAGTGTTGCTGCAAGTGCCGATGGAACCGTTTGACTATCCCGACAACGATCCCGGTCCGCAGACGCTCCTTACGTCGCTCTCGGCCGATCAGAATGTCGATCGTCTGCATTGGCTGTTCAGCCGCATGCAGGGCTATGTCGGCATCACCAATTATATGGGCGCACGCTTCACCGCGTCCGATAATGCGATGGCGCCGGTGCTGCGCGAGGTCTCGCGGCGCGGCCTGATCTATGTCGATGACGCGTCCTCCCCGCGCAGCGTCGCCGGGCAGATTTCCGGCGCCAATAAACTGCCATTCGTGAAATCGGATGTCGCCATCGATGCGGTGCCGAGCGCGGCCGAAATCGACAATGCCTTGCGGCGGCTGGAATCGGCCGCGCGCGAGCGCGGGCTTGCGGTCGGTTATTCCTCCGCGCTGCCGGCCAGCATCGATCGCATTGCCAAATGGGCAAAAGCGGCGCAAACCCGCGGCATCACACTGGTCCCGGTGAGCACCGTCGCGCTCAAGGCCCGCTCGAGCTGATCATCGGGCGTTGTCGCGGCCGGCTTTCTCGCAAATGACACAGACGCCGGGCAAGGTGCCGTCATGAAGAAAGAAGAATTCGAGAAACTTCCGTATCGCCCATGCGTCGGCATGATGGTGCTCAACCGCGAAGATCAGGTTTTCATCGGCCGGCGGCTCGACGGTCCCGAACATGTCGATGCCATTCATGCGTGGCAGATGCCGCAAGGCGGCGTCGACGAAGGCGAAGATCTCTACCAAGCCGCGCTCCGCGAACTCGCTGAAGAAACCAGCATCCGTTCGGTGACGAAGCTTGCGGAGATACCGGACTGGCTGACCTACGATATTCCCACCAACATTGCCGGTCAGGCCTGGAAGGGAAAGTATCGCGGCCAGAAGCAGAAATGGTTCGCCTTCCGCTTCACCGGCAACGAGAAGGAAATCAACATTCTCAATCCCGCCGGCGGCCACAAGCCGGAATTCGTCGAGTGGCGCTGGGAACCGATGCGCAATCTTCCGTCGCTCATCGTTCCGTTCAAACGATCGGTCTACGAAACCGTCGTGAAGGAATTCTCGCGGCTCGTATAAGAGCGTCATTGCGTAACGCCGTAGAAATCCGGAGGGGCAATTCGCCGCATCGGCGTGCCGTGAAGTCGACAACGCGCGCGCATAGCTGACCTCCGATTCAACGGAGACAACGATGCTCGATGCCAAACGCCTGCTCGATCAATTCCTGGGGGCACAAGGCCAGTCCCTGCCCAGCAACCGCAGAGGATTTCCGCAACAGCAGGGTGGACAAGGCGGCGTCGGCGACATGATCGGCGGCCTTGGTAGCAGCCTTGGCAACGTGCTCGGAAATAATATGGGCGGCATCGGTGGCGGTGCTGTTGCCGGTGGCCTCGCCGCGTTGCTGATGGGCTCAAAATCCGGACGCAAGATGGCCGGCACGGCGCTGCAGCTCGGCGGCATGGCGGTTGTCGGCGCGCTCGCTTACAAGGCTTATCAGAACTGGCAGAGCGGCAAGACCGTCACGCAATCGACCGTACCACCGGTGCCGACAACATTGCCACCGCCGCCAGCCGATACTCCGTTTCTGCCGGCGCGCGAATCCGAACAGCAATCGCTCAGCCGTCACTTGCTGCGCGCGATGATCGCGGCCGCGAAATCCGACGGTCATGTCGATGCGAAAGAACAGGCCGCCATCTTCGCCGAAATGGACAAGCTGCCGCTTGATGCCGACGACAAGGCGTTCGTCATCGATGAATTACGCAAGCCGCTTGATGTCGATGCGGTCGCGGGCGCCGCGCGCACGCCGGAGGAGGCAGCGAGCATCTATACGGCATCGCTCCTTGCCATCGATGTCGATAATCCGTCGGAGCGCGCCTATCTCGGCCTGCTCGCAGCACGGCTCAATCTCGACGACGGATTGGTGAAGCATCTGCATGCGACGGTCGAAGGCGCGACCTTGCCGGCCAAAAATCCGGCAATGGCCGGCTAGGTCATTTCCATCACCTCTTCATCTCTCCCCGGTGGGGAGAGGTGAAAAGGAGTGGCGCATCACCAAAAACAAAAAAGGCCGGGCGATGCCCGGCCTTTTAATTTGCTGCTTCAGCTCTCGCTGATCAATGCATCGCGGTGCCGGTGAGGCGGAAATCCAGCGACTTGAAATGATCAAGACGCGAGATCTCCTTGTCGAGCGCGGAATTGTCGCTGCCCTTCTCGAGCTTCTTCACCTTCTCTTCGGTCTTCTTGATCTGCGCATCCAGCACCGCCTTGTCGAAGTCCTCGACCGCGGTTGCGACATCGGCCAGCACCGTCAGACCGCTCGGCGACACTTCGGCAAAGCCACCGAAGACCACGATCCTCTCTTCGCCGCCGTTGCGCTTGATCGTCAGAATGCCCGGACGCAGCGTCGTCACGAACGGCGCATGACCGGCCAGCACGCCGAAATCGCCTTCGGCGCCCGGAACGTCGACCTGATTCACTTCTCCCGAGATGAGAAGCCGTTCAGGCGAGACGAGATCGAAATGAAAGGTGGCCATGATGATCTAGCGAATAGCGAATGGCGAATGGTTCATTCCAATGTGCCGCCCGCTCTCCTCTATTCGCTACTCCCTATTCGCTATTCGCGCTTCGTTACGCCGCTTCCGCCGCGAGACGCTTACCCTTCTCGACGGCTTCTTCGATTGTGCCGACCATGTAGAAGGCCGCTTCCGGCAGGTAGTCGTACTTGCCTTCGCAAAGGCCCTTGAAGCCCTTGATGGTGTCGGCGAGTTCAACGAACTTGCCCGGTGAACCGGTGAACACTTCCGCGACGTGGAAGGGCTGCGAGAGGAAGCGTTCGATCTTGCGCGCGCGCGCGACCACCAGCTTGTCCTCTTCCGAGAGCTCGTCCATGCCGAGAATGGCGATGATGTCCTGCAGCGCCTTATAGCGCTGCAGAATCTGCTGCACCTGACGCGACACGTTGTAATGCTCTTCCCCGACGACGAGCGGCTGCAGCATACGCGAGGTCGAGTCGAGCGGGTCCACCGCCGGATAAATGCCCTTTTCAGCGATCGAGCGCGACAACACCGTGGTCGCGTCCAGGTGGGCGAACGAGGTGGCCGGCGCCGGGTCGGTCAAGTCGTCGGCCGGAACGTAAATCGCCTGCACCGAAGTGACCGAACCCTTGGTCGTGGTGGTGATGCGCTCCTGCAGCGCGCCCATATCGGTCGCGAGCGTCGGCTGATAACCCACCGCCGAAGGAATACGGCCGAGCAGCGCCGACACTTCCGAACCCGCCTGCGTG
>Ga0164243_10015225_pt1 | contig 10642 bp, 10 predicted proteins | sample OricompcompostOP_FD_108781 | JGI IMG/M metagenome (GOLD analysis project Ga0164243, IMG submission 108781) | Organic Plus compost microbial communities from Emeryville, California, USA - Original compost - Organic plus compost (OP) | ecosystem: Engineered > Solid waste > Mixed feedstock >...
ACTCTGGTTCGGTTACGGTTTCGGCGCCATGACCTTCGTCATCTTCAACGCGGTGTTCTTCGTCGTGGCCTACAACACGCTGTTGGGAGTCTCGACCATCCCGATGCCGCTGCGCCACGCCGCCGCTTCGCTGGGTGCCGGACGCTGGCAGATGCTGACCCAGGTGCTCTTGCCTGGCGCGCTGCCAAACATCGTCACCGGCATCCGTACCGGCATGGGTTTCGCATGGCGCGGACTGATCGCCGCGGAGATGATCGCCACCAATGTCGGGCTCGGCTACATGCTGTTTCTGGCCCGCGACTTCTACCGCACAGAAGTGATCGTCTTTGCGATGATCGTCATCGGCTTGATCTGGCTGGTGCTCGACCGACTGCTGCTGGCACCGCTGGAGCGCGCCACGATCGAACGCTGGGGGCTCGTGCAGCGGTCATGACGGCACTCTACACCATATGGGGCTGCTATGTCCGCTGGTCGCAGCGCTGGCCGGCACTCGCCGCCTTCGTTCCCTTCATTCCACTGATCGCTGCCTGGTGGTTCATCGCCTGGTTGCAAATCTTCCCGCCCGTGTTCCTGCCTGGCCCGGTCGAGGTGGTACAAACGGGATGGGATCTTACCTACAAGGGCATCCTCAGCGAATATCTCGCCGACAGTCTGGCGCGTCTGGCCGTGGGGGCGGCCGCAGGCATGGCGATCGCCATTCCGCTCGGCGTCTTCATCGGGCTTAATCGCAAGGCGCACGAATTCTCCTGGCCGATCCTGCTGTTCTTCCAGGCGATCGGCGACATTGCATGGTTGCCGATCCTGCTGGTCTGGTTCGGCTTCGGGCTCACGACGATGACCTTCGTGATCGTCTACACCGTATTGTTCCCGGTTGTGCTGAACACTGTGCTCGGCATCCGCTCGGTCAAGCCCGAACTGGGTCGCGCCGCACAAAGCCTCGGCGCCTCACCTGCACGCATCCTGTTCGAAGTGACGCTGCCGGGCGCGCTGCCCAACATCATCACCGGGCTGCGCAACGGGCTCGGCTACGGCTGGCGCGCGCTGATTGCCGCCGAGATCATCGTCGGCACCAGTGGCATCGGCTTCCTGATGTTCGATGCGCGCCGCGCCGGTTCCGTGGAAGAGATCGTCGTCGGCATGATCGTGCTCGGCGTGCTCTGGTACATCGTTGACTCCTGGTTCCTAGCGCCGATCGAGCGCGCGACGGGCCAGCGCTGGGGATTGGTGACGTCATGAAAAGCCTGGCTCTGGAAAACCTTTCGAAAACCTATTTCGACCCTTATCGCGGTACCCAGCTCACCGCGATCAAGGACGTGTCGCTGAATGTAAAGGAAGGCGATTTCGTCGCTGTGGTCGGACCTTCAGGCTGCGGCAAATCGACGATCCTTAACATGATCGCAGGTTTCGTGCCCGTCACCAGCGGACGCATCCTGGTGGATGGACGCGAGGTTAAGGGGCCGGGGCCGGATCGCGGGGTCGTGTTCCAATCTCATGCTCTGTTTCCCTGGAAGACGGTGGCTGAAAACGTCACCTTCGGTCCAAAGATGCGCGGCGTCGGCAAGCAGGAGCGGGCAAAGATCGCAGAAGAATATCTGGCGCTCGCCGGTTTGTCGCACGCAGCCGACCAATATCCCGCCGAGCTTTCCGGCGGTATGCAGCAGCGCGTGGGCGTGGTGCGTGCGCTCGCCAACAATCCGGACGTGCTGCTCATGGACGAGCCCTTCGCCAGCGTCGATGCGCAAACGCGCATGACGCTGCAGGAGGAGCTGACCCGCATCTGGGAGGAACGGCGGCCAACCGTAGTCTTCATCACCCACGACGTTTCGGAGGCTGTGTTCCTGGCCAATCGGGTTGTCGTGCTGTCGAAAGGACTTGTGCTCGAGAAGGTCGAAATTCCGCTGGCACGGCCACGCTCCTGGGAGCGGCTGGTCGAGGACGACAAGTTTAAGGCACTGTCCAACCAGGTGCTGCAACTGGTGCGCTCGGCATGAGCATGCTTCGCGACGCCATATATTCGACACGCGGCAAGGTGGTGATCGGCGTGATCACCGCGATTGTCGGTTGGCAGGTATGGTTGAGCGTCGCGGCAGCCGGCAAGATCGGTGAAGGCATTCCGCAAGAGGGACGGAGGGTCGACGTGCTGGTCACTCTGGCCTTTCCGCCGGAACGCTTTCACATCCAGAAATTCCAGAAACTCGGGCGGGTCTCGGGCACGAAGGAAAACTCCGTGCAGGTGCGCGGGGTCAACAGGGCGGATTTGAAAGCACTCGCCAGGCCCTTCTGGGTCCTACGGGTGGAGCCGCTGACATGAGGAGGAGATAATGATTAGACGACTGGCATTGGCGGTCGGTCTGGTACTGGCGGCACCCATTGCCGCAAGTGCGCAGGACGACCTCATCGAACTCAACGCAGGCATGGTCTCCGGTATCGACCAGCTCGGCTTGCCGATCGCGCTCGAACAAGGCTTTTTCGAAAAGCACGGCCTCGATGTGACTATCGCAAACCCATATGCGACGGGTGTCGATTCACTCAATGCGCTGCAGGCAGGAGAGGTGGACACCGTTCAGGTCGGCGTGCCCATGATTGGCGCTGTCGTGCGCGGGATGGATCTCGTAGCGCTCGGCAACTATTCGGGCAACGCCGCGCAGCTCGGCTCCGACACCACCATGGCCCTCGTGGCGCGTGAGGGCTCAGGGATCGATGGCGACGATCTTTCGACGCTGAAAGGCAAGAAGGTCGCAGCTTCTTTCGGCACCATCAATCACCTATACATCCTCGCGTTGATCGAGGCTGCCGGCCTGTCGGTCGACGAAGTGGAACTGGTCAACACCCCGCCTCCTGATATGACTGTGGCGCTGCTGTCAGGTGGCATCGACGCCTTCGTCGGTTGGGATCCCTGGCCGATCGTCGCCCAGAAGGATGTGCCAGGCGCTTATCAGGTCGTGCGCGGCGGCAATTACATCTCCTATGTCGGCTTCAATGTCGCCATGCGCGACTGGGTAGCCGAGAACGGCGACACGATCGAGAAATACCTCGCCGCTCTTTCGGAAGCCGACCAGTGGATGCGCGCCAATCCCAAGGACGCCGCCCAGGTGGCGACCCGATGGATACCTGGTCTCGACCCGGCGGTTGCCGAGGAAGCGATGGGCTACAACATCCAGCAAGCCGACCGGCGGCTCTCTGCCAACAATTACGAGGCTCTTCACGCCGCCGTTTCGACACTGCACCGCCTGGGCTTCATCGACAGTACGTTTGACGTGAACAAACACATGAACGCCACGCATATCGTCAATGTCATGAAAGAGCAGCCGGAGCTGTTCTCCGATCTGCCGGAAATCCCGGCCGAGGCTATGATCGGAGAGGATTACACCTTCACTCCCAAGGATTGACATGGCACGTCCCGCCGCCTCGAGTCGGCGGGACAACCACCCCGCGCCACGAAGGCGCATAAAACGGAAAGTGTTTACCGATGGATCTTGGAATCAAGGGCAAAACTGCCATCGTCTGCGGCGGATCGAGAGGGCTCGGCAGGGGCTCCGCGGAAAAACTTGCCGAGGCTGGCGTTGATATCATCCTCAATGCGCGCTCGCAGGAGCCCCTCGAGAAGGCGGCAAGCGAGATCGCACGGAAATACGGGGTCAAGGTAACCCCTGTCGCTTGTGACGTGACAACGCCGGAAGGCCGCGCCAAGCTGCTGGAGGCTGCACCTGCGCCCGACATCCTCATCAACAACGCAGGCGGCCCGCCGCCCGGCATGTGGTACGACTGGGGCGAAGAGGAGTGGCAGGCCGCGATCCGCGCCAATATGCTCTCGCCGATCCATCTCATCACGGCCGTCCTGCCGGGTATGATCGAGCGTCGCTGGGGACGCATCGTCAACATCACCTCCGGCTCGGTGAAGGCTCCAATCCCCGTACTCGGCCTTTCAGGTGCAGCGCGCAGCGGGCTGACCGGCTTCGTCGCAGGCACATCGCGCCAGGTGGCACAATATGGGGTGACCATCAACAATCTGCTGCCGGGCCAGCACGAGACCGCGCGTATCGAATCGCTCATGAGCAGCGCTGCACGCGACAAAGGCATCACCGTCGAGGAGGCCCGGGCGCAAGCCTATGCGGCCAATCCTGCGGGACGGTTCGGCACCACCGAAGAATTCGGGGCAATGTGCGCATTCCTGTGCAGCCAATATGCCGGCTATATCGTTGGCCAAAACATCCTGCTTGATGGCGGCGCGATCAATTCGACGCTGTGACGCTGGCAAAGGCAGCGAGGCAGACATGACCATCGACGAAAGCGCCGTAGCTGATCCCGGCTGGGCCCGCCCATTCTTTGCGGGAAAGAGCGTGCTTGTGACCGGAGGGACTTCCGGCATCGGAGCGGCCATCGCGGCCGGATTTGCCGAAGCGGGGGCAAGTGTCACCGCCACTGGCGCGACTGATCCAGAGGTCGAGGCGGCGAAGGCGAATGCTTCTTCCGCGCTATGCTTCCGGCAGCTCGACGTGCGTGACCGCTCAGCAGTCGAGGCGTTGGTGGCTTCGCTCGATGTGCTCGACGTGGTTGTAAACTGTGCCGGCATCATCCGGCGTGGAGACGAACTCGATCCAGATGTTTTTGCTTCCGTCGTAGATATAAACCTGACTGGCTCGATGCGCGTCTGTGCGGCGGCACGGCCCCTGCTGGCGCGTTCCGACGCTGGCGCGATTGTCAATCTGGCCTCGGTGCTGACCTTTCAGGGCGGCGGGCTGGTGCCAGGCTATTCGGCCAGCAAGGGCGGCATTGGCCAGATGACAAAGTCGCTGGCCATCGCCTATGCCGATGAGGGCATTCGAGTCAATGCAGTGGCCCCCGGCTGGATTACAACGCCACTGACATCCGCATTGCAGTCCGACCCAGGGCGCAACGAGGCAATAATCGCGCGCACGGCGATGAGGCGTTGGGGCCAACCGCAGGACATCGTCGGTGGCGTCATGTTCCTGGCCTCGCCGGTCGCCAATTTCATCACCGGCGTGATTCTACCGATCGACGGCGGCTATCTGATTACCTGACCCGGCCGCAACGGACGGCGATAGACAGTTGCGGAGGACGACATGGACATCATCACATATCTGACCACAATCAATTTCGGTGCCGGTGCACTCGCCTCGCTGCCTGACGCCATGCGCGATCTTGGGATTTCTCGCCCGCTGATCGTCAGCGATCACGGTATCGCAGCCGCCGGGCTGCTTGAGCGACTGAAGGTGCATGCACCCGACGCGCCCACTTTTCTTGACGTGCCAACCAATCCGACAGAAAGCGCGACGAAAGCGGCGCTCGCCGTCTATCGCAAGGAAGGTTGTGATGGCGTCGTGGCCTTCGGCGGGGGGTCGCCCATCGACCTTGCCAAGGGGGTGGTGTTGCTGGCTACCCATGAAGGTGATTTGGAACAATATGCTGCAATCCTCGGCGGCATCCCGCGCATCACGCCAGCGGTCGCGCCGCTGATCGCCATTCCCACCACGGCCGGCACCGGTTCGGAGGTGGGACGCGCGGCTCTGATAACGCTGGAGGACGAACGCAAGCTTGGTTTCATCAGCCCGCACCTGATCCCCAGGCGGGCGATTTGCGATCCGGAACTGACGCTGGGCCTGCCACCACACCTGACGGCCGCCACTGGCCTCGACGCGCTGTCCCATTGCATCGAGACCTTCCTGTCGCCGCGCTTCAATCCGCCGGCCGAGGCAATCGCTGTCGACGGCTTCGCACGCATCTGGTCGGCGCTGTCGACAGCATTCGAGAATGGCTCTGATCTTGCCGCGCGCAGCGAGCTGATGATGGGTGCGCTCCAAGGGGGCCTCACCTTCCAGAAAGGATTGGGGGCGGTTCATGCGCTCAGCCACGCGCTCGGGGGACTAAAGGCACTGAAGCTCCATCACGGCACGCTCAACGCAATACTCATGCCGCCGGTGCTGCGCTGGAACGCCGATGCCGCAGGCGAAAAGATCGCCCGCCTGGAAAAGGCGGTCGGCCTGCCGTCGTCCACCAGACTTGCTGATGCGCTCGACGAGCTTAATCGCCGGCTGGGCATACCCGAAAAACTTTCAGAGCTTGGCATCACGCGCGATGTGTTCGGCTGGACGTGTGAGCGAGCCCTGGCCGACCACAGTCATCAGACCAATCCGCGCCGGCTGACTGCAGCCGACTATGCGGAAGTTCTCGAAAGCGTGACGTAGTTCTGCGTGGCGACCCCCCTTCCAAGGCTCGAACGAGACGGCAGCGCAAACAACCAAACAGCCGTCTGTCTCAAATGTGCCGAGGATATGCCTCTTGTACGGCTTTTCGTCCGCGATGATTGAAATTCGGACAGTGTCGAAGCGAAGGCGGCCCCGAAAAACGCGAACATAAGCATTATTGGCGAGCGTTTTACGCCTTTAGAAACCGACAGGGTCGATGGCCCGCCGCCTGCTGCTCGGGTAGCCTTCTCCCGGACAGACAGGGAAGACCGTCCGATGTCCTATATTTCCGGCTTGAAGATGGAGCCTCTGGTGGCCAGCAAGGCCGCCGATGCGGTTACGGTGACAATCGCCACGACTTTCGAGGCGGTCGAGAAACTTCGTCCCGCCTGGCATTCCCTCCCGGTTGCCGAGATCGATTCCGACATCGATTATTTCCTGACCGTGGTGCGCAATGCCGAGCAGATCCTGGCGCCGCATGTCATCCATATCCGGCGTCCCGGGCGGCGCGACCTGATGGCTGTCGCCAGGCTTGAGAATCTGCCAGTCTCCTTTCGCTTCGGCTATTCTATATTCGGGCGAGCGACATTCCGGGCGATCGTGCTTGCCTTCGGCGGCATACTCGGCGCGGAAAGCCGGGAAGACGAAAACCTGGTCATCCGCCATCTGCTGGCCTCGCTGGAGAAAGGCGCTGCCGACCTGATTCTCATGCGCAACGTGCTGGTGGACAGCAGTCTGTACGCCGCTTTCATAGAATCCGTTTCCCCCTTCAGGCGCGCCAATGGCCAGCCTATGGCGCGCCGCTGGATAGCGAGCATTCCCGATTCCTTCGACACGTTCCTTTCAACCCGCTCAGCGAAAACAAGAGGCAATCTGCGCCGGCACGAGCGGCAACTGCTCAAGGACTACGGGGACCGGCTGCGGCTTCAGCGCTTCGAACGGCCGGAGGAACTGCCGGACCTCCTCGGGGACATGGAAACGGTCGCCTCGCGCACCTATCAGCGTGGGATGGGCGTCGGCTTCATGGGTTCTGCGCTGGACAAGGGATTGATGAAGCTTGGCCTCGAAAAGGGCTGGTACAAGGCCTGGATGCTCTATCTCGACGAGCGTCCTGTCGCCTTCTGGACGGGCATGGCCTATGGCGACACCTTTTTCATAGGTACGCCCGGATTCGATCCGGAATACACGAAGGATTCGGTGGGCCGCTTCACCATGCTCAAGATGATCGGGGACCTGTGTGCCAACCTAGACATCTCCCGCCTCGACTACGGCCATGGCGATGCGGAATACAAGGCTGCCTTCGGTCACTCTGCCGGCTTCGACTGCGACGTCCTAATTGGCTCGCCGCGCCCGCGCACCATCCTTGTCCTCATGGCCTATTCGGCTCTTTCCCTGCTCAACAACAGGGCGAAGCATTTCATCGAGGAAACGAGCTGGGGGCGGCGGCTGAAGACGGCATTGCGGCGCAGCCACGCCCGCAAGACCAGACCTTCGTGAACAAGGGCGGATTCCGATGGCCAGGCTCCTGCTCATAGCTCCCACCTGTGACGGCGAGGATGTCGGCGAGGCTTGGGTGGCCTATCAATGGGCGCACCGGCTCGGCGAAAGACACGACATAACGCTCCTGACCTATCACAAGCGAGGCAAGACGCCCGCCGCCCGTCAACTGCCGCATATGCGTGTGGTGGAGTGGACGGAGCCGCCCCTGATGGGACGGGCCGAGCGGCTGAACAGTATGCTGAAGCCGGCCTATATCCCCTTTTACTGGCGGGCGCGCAACTGGATCAGGCAGGCGCTTGCCGCCGGCGAGCGTTTCGACCTTGCGCATCAGCCGGTGCCGGTCGCCATGCGCTATCCCTCGCCGGTTGCCGGCCTTGGTATTCCCTTTGTCATCGGGCCGGTCGGAGGCGGATTGTCGTCGCCGCCTGGTTTTGCCGCCGACGAGGACACCGCACCCTGGTTCATGTCGCTGCGCAAACTCGATGGCTTCCGTCGGCGGCGGGACCCGTTGTTGCGGCGGACATACAGCATGGCGGACTGCGTTCTGGGCATCGCAGATTACGTGCGCGAGGAGCTTTCGGACATTCCATTGCCCCGTTTCGAAGTGATGAGCGAAACCGGGCTGGACGAGATACCTCCGCCGGTAGACCGGTCGGGCCGGGCCGGGCCGGTCCGTCTGCTCCATGTGGGCCGCCTTGTGCGCACAAAGGGCGCACGCGACGTTATTCGCGCAATGGCCCTGCTCAAGGGATTGCCGGTCCGTCTCGACATTGTCGGCGATGGCCCTGAACGCGCAGAATGCGAGCGGCTGATCGAAAATTTCGGGCTCTCCCAGCGCGTGACGCTGCATGGCTGGCAACCGAAAGCCAAGGTGGCCGAGTTCTACCGGCGGGCCGACATCTTCGTCTTCCCGAGCTATCGCGAGCCGGGCGGCAATGTGGCGCTCGAAGCCATGGGGCATTCCCTGCCGCTGATCGTGGTGGACCGGGGCGGACCGGGCAGCGCAACGGACGACAGCTGCGCGATAAGGCTGCCGGTTTCCACACCCGAGGCCCTGGCCCGTGATGTCTCCGAAGCAATCCGGCTTCTGTGCGGTGACCCGATGCTGCGCTTCCGCATGGGCAACGCGGCACGACAGCATGTGGCGAAAACCGCGCTGTGGGCGGCGAAGCTCGATCGCATGGACCGCATTTATGCCGAGGTCATGAAGGGAGGGCTGCACCCTGCCGCGGCACCGGCACCCGCATCGTCAGCGCCGCCCGCAGAGCGGCCCGATGGCCCGGTCCCAGCGCAAAGCGCATTGTTTCGCCAGCGATGATGCCGAGGCGGAACATCCCTGTCGGCAAAACTCCATGGTGCCGGCGGAAGTACCTTATCCGGTTGGCAGTCATCAGACCCGACAGGTAAGGATTGTGCTGGTAGTCGCCGCCGATATGAACTGCCTCGGCTTCCGGTACATAGACGACCGAACCTCCCCTCTCGCGAACACGTCGCAGGTAGTCGACCTCCTCGCTATAGAGAAAGAATGACTCGTCCCATTCGCCGACAATGCGTCTGGCGCGAGCCGACACCATGAGGATCGCTCCCGTCGCCCATTGGACGCTGCCGCCTCGTTCGTAGATTGACCGGTCGGCAACGATCTCGCCAAGTCCGAGCCGCGCCGCCCGGCGGGTGCCGAGCAGGGCATCGGCCCAGACGGTCGTCATGGAAGGTTCACGGCGAACCGAATGGGCAAGGCTGCCGTCCTCATGCAGTACCTTCGGCACCGCGACGCCGACCGATCCGTCACGCAGGCGCTCTCGCAAGGTAGCGGCAGTGCCCGGCCGCAGGCGGATATCCGGATTGAGGATCAAGAGATCGGCACCGGACGGGGCAAGAAACGACGCGGCATTGATGCCCGCCGCATAGCCTGCATTGCGGCCCATGCGGATCACTTTCGGCTGGACGGTATGAGCCTCCGTCAGTTCCACGGTCCGGTCCTTGGAATCGTTGTCGACGATGATCACTTCGACGCGCGGAATGCCGGAGAGACCGGCAGGCAGCGAGTCGAGCAGGCCGGAAATGACGGATGCGCTGTTGTAGGTCACAACAACGACCGCCAGGGGCGGCGTTCCCAGGCCGGCACTTCCGTCCGGCCTGGTCTGGTCTCTTGGTGGGATGTTCATGCGTTGCCTGTTCCCTCCAACCACCCCGAGAGTATCCCCCATGGAAGGACGATTGTCGCGCGGACCTGGCGGGTTAAAGCAACCGCACTTCAGGTGAGAGGGCATATCCGACTGACGCCGGCATAGTCCGATCGGGGTAGACCGCGACACGATCGCGATATCCTCCGGCGACCGCCTAACACTTTCAGGCCAATGGAATCTTTGGCCGGATTCAATAGCATCGAAGCGGGTATTGGCGATCTGCGAGACATGGAACTTGTTCCGCATTTTCAGGCATTGCCAATATTTCGATCGAAGAACCACAGTCCTCGCAAAGCACCCTGGACGGGAACATACCGTGCAACAAGTCTCTCAATTCGCCGCATACAGGATCGCCAAACAAAAGGTTGATGATGGATTGGCTTCCGGCATGAATAGAAGGCCGAATTCCACCGAGCGTCTCGAAATATTCCCCCTCGATCGTCTTCGGGCCCTCGGGGTGCAATCGCCGGCGACGCGGGCACGCACCGAAGAATTTGTGGAACTGGCCAAGGCCGGCCTTCCGCAGATGTTCAGGAAAGACGCCTTCGCCCATACGGTGCGCCCCGTGCGAACGCGCAGCGGTCCTTGGGTTCAGCCGGAAGGCGACAGCCTGCGTTATGCGACCAATGTGGCGCTCGGCCTTGCCTATGTGGATGAGGATGTACAGAGGGAGATCCTCGCCGGCATGTCGGCTGCCGACTTGGCCCGGCTCACCGCCGCCCGCGGCGAACTCTCCGATGATCCGGGTGC
>Ga0164243_10015226_pt1 | contig 10642 bp, 6 predicted proteins | sample OricompcompostOP_FD_108781 | JGI IMG/M metagenome (GOLD analysis project Ga0164243, IMG submission 108781) | Organic Plus compost microbial communities from Emeryville, California, USA - Original compost - Organic plus compost (OP) | ecosystem: Engineered > Solid waste > Mixed feedstock >...
CCTGGAGCGGAGTTTATTAAAATCTGTTTCCTGCGAGCTAAGGTATTTGGCGAGGGCCAGGTTGGTACAGAGCTTGGTCAGCTCCGCCGGTTGAAACTGGAAACCTCCCAATACCAGCCAGGAATGCGAGCCTTTTACATCCTTACCGATCCCCAGCACCAATAGCAACAGTAATATCCCGAACGCATATACGAGGTTGGCCGTGGCAGTAAAGAACTTACTGTCCGTCAGCCATATGACCGAGGCTACTACAATGGAAATACCGAACCACATCAGCTGCCTGGAATAGTTTTTACTCAGGTGGATGATGTTTTGCCAGATATTGTCATCTCCTCTGTACTCCGCAGCAAAAATGGACATCAATCCGATGATCACCAATGCCAGGTAGAGGCCAACTATTGGCCAGTCGATCCCTTGCGTCAATTTGGTTTGCGGGCGGTTCATTATCTGTTTATCTGTTTGTGCGTTTACGGGTTATGGTTATGGTCTTTTTTTGATAACGGTACTGTTCAGCGAGTCCAGTTTGGATTTAGCCCTCATGGCTTCCGGAATGGTCACTGTTTCCAGTACGGTTTTGAGGAGTCCCTGTCTTCTCGGATTGGAAGAAATGGAATCTCTCAGGTATTTCTCGATCATCAGGGAGGCGATTGGCGCGGCGTAGCGGGCGCCGAATCCGGAGCGTTCCACGATCACGCAGATGGCGATCTTAGGATTTTCGGCCGGTGCAAATGCCACGAACTGAGCGTGGTTCGGCATTTTGGTACGCTTACCGTCTACGATGGCGTAGTTTTCAGCCGTACCGGTTTTACCTCCCATGGTGATACCGTCGATTTGTGCCACACGGCCGGTACCGCTCTCAATTACGTCCTGCATACCGTGGATTACGGCGCTGTAGGCGGTATCGGAGATGTGGGCCACTACGTGGCGCTCCTTGTATTTATCCAGCAGGTGGGTATCATCGTTATCGATGCTTTTCACGAAGTGCGGGATAAAGAAGGAACCTCTGTTGGAGACGATACACATGGCGTTGGCCATTTGCAGCGGGGTGGTTTCCACCTCGCCCTGGCCTATGCCGAGGAATACGTTGGTACAGGAGTTCCAGGAGCCTTTGTATTTAGCGTCGTAGTATTTTTTATCGGGGATGCGGCCGGGTCTTTCGCTGGGGATGTCCACCCCAATTTTATGACCGAAGCCGAAGTTGTTCATATAATCGGCCCACTTCTGCATACCGCCTACGCGTATGCCGCCCCATTTGGCAGCGTCCACGCTGAGCCGGTAGGTATGGCTGAAGTAGGAGTTACAGGAGTGCGACAGGGCGTTGCGCAGGTTGGAGGCGTGCCCGGCGTCGTGGTGTTCGCACTTGATAGGCCGGCCGCAACCATAGTATGCCCCGGTACAGGGGTAGCCGGTGCTGGGGGTGATCACCCCTTCGTCCAGCCCCACGAGCGCGATCATCGGCTTGAAGGTGGACCCCGGCGGGTATTGCGCCTGGATGGCGCGGTTAAACAGCGGCAGGGTGGTATCCTGGTAGAGGCGGTTGAAGTTGGCGCTGCGGAATGAACCGGTCAGCAGGTTCGGGTCGAAGCTGGGGCCGCTCACCATGGCGAGGATACCGCCATCGGACGGATCGATGGCTACGATGCTGCCTATCTTGCCGTGCATGAGCTTTTCGCCGAATGCCTGTAATTCTATATCCAGGGTGAGACGTAAATTCTTCCCGGCGACGGCGGCGCTGTCAAACTCACCATTCTCGTACGGGCCCTGCGGGCGGTTAAGATTGTCCTTCACGAGGTACTGTATCCCGCGTTGACCCATCAATACGCTTTCGTAGGTTTTCTCCAGCCCTGTAAAGCCGAGGTAATCCCCGGAGTTATAGGAAGCGTAGTTGGAATCTTTCAGCATCGCAGGGGAAATCTCTGCGATATAGCCGAGTATATTGGCGCCCGCACCGTAAGGGTAGGAGCGAATCTGGCGTGGTATCAGCTCAAAGCCGGGCTGGAAGAGGTACATGCTTTCCTGGAGCTGCCCGTATATTTCGGCGGGCAGCAGGGATTGGAAAACGGATTGCCTCACCGGACCGTTTTTCTTGATACAGTCGGCGATTTTCTTTTTGAACTCTTCCTTATCGATTTTGAGGATGGTGCACAGGTAGGCGGTATCGATGTTCTTCACGCTCCTGGGGGTTACTACCAGGTCGTACAGCACATCGTTACTGAGTATGGCTCTCCCTTTGCGGTCGTAGATGATACCGCGGCTCGGGTAAACCACCTTTCTGAGTACGGCGTTGGCATCCGCGAGTTTCGCGTATTTCTTTTCCACCACCTGCAGAAAGAACAGTCGGACAATGATAATAGACATCATGCCGAGTATGATCAATTGAATTACTCTTCTCCTGGGCTGATTAAAAACAGACATGCAATTGTTGTAGCTTTTGCAAATTTAAACCTTCAATTGATCCTACGATCAGCCATGTATGTTTTCCGTTATTTTCTCGAAAAGAATAACATTTCGTAAAGAATAATGAGGAAAAGGCTGGCTGCGGAGGATAAAATAATTTTCAGCAACAGGTATAACGGGTTGGCAAAGCCGAATACTTCCAGTGTGAAGTACAGGGCATGATGCAGAAATACCAGGATGGCTGCATAGATCAGGAATTGGGACACGCCCATGCTTGTCATGGACGGGGTTTTCTGGGTGGTTTCGAATCCTCCCTGCGGCGACAGGATGTTGATAATAAACGGGCGCAGGTAGGCGATGAACACGCATGCTGCGGCGTGCATACCCATGGTATTCATAAACATATCCAGGGAGAGGCCCATCAGCAGGCCCAGTAGCATTAAGGCCGGGCGGGGAAGGTTGAAGGGCAGCGCCAGGATAAACAGCATGTAGATATACGGACTAACCAGCTGATGGATCAGGATTTCGTTCAGGACGAATACCTGTATCAGCAACAGCAGCACAAATCGGATGATATTTCTTAATAAGATACTCATTTAATCAGCTTGTAAGTCGAGTCTTCCAACCTTTGTTGTTCGTCTTTCAGCAGGTTCTCGATCACGTAAACGTATTGCAGGTTGTAAAAGTTAGTGGCCAGCTTCAGTTTGACCGGACGAGAGGTGCTGGATTTATCGCCCTGCATATACCCTACGATATAGCCGATGGGAATATTTTCAGGGAAGAGGGCGGAGAAGCCGCTGGTAACCACGGTATCTCCTTTATGCATTTTGGCGCTTTTAGGGATATCGCGGAGGGTAGCGTATTCGGGATCATCGCCATCCCAGTGTACGGAGCCCATTTCCTTACCATTTTGCAGCCTGGCGCTGATGGATACGGAATTGGATTTGGACAGGAGGGAGAGGATCACCGCATAGTTGTCGCTAACGCTGCGCACCACGCCTACCACGCCGCTGGAGCTGATCACGCCCATATTGGGTTTGATGCCCTGTTTGCTGCCGCGGTGGATGGTGATATAGTTCATGGGCTTGTTCAGTGAGTTGTTCACCACTTTTGCCTCTGCGTAGTAGTATTTGCGGACTTCCGCGCCGATGACCTTGCGGGCGCTGTCATCGCTGTATTTGCGGATAGTGTCGATCCGGACGCCGTTGGCGGTGGATACGCTGTCGAAACTGCTTGCGAGCGCATTGTGCAGGCGGGTATTTTCAGCTACGAGGCTATCGTTGGTGGCTTTGAGGTGGAAGTAGTATTGGATATTGTTGTATTTGTCGTACAGCTTACCGCTAATGTTATTGGCGGAGTTAATGTAGGCGGTCCGCTGAAAGTTGTTGTTTTGAAAGACCAATACAATACAAATCACTTCCAGCAGCAGAAATAAGAAGAAGTTGAAATATCGCCTTAAGAAAATGATCAGGTTTCGCACAAGCGCGCTAAAATTTTGAGATGTATTGATTTAGGGTAACAGGGTTACCGTTACCCTAAATCTCAAAATAGGTTTATTGCATCAGGAACGGATATTTACCCACATGCTTCAGTGCGATGCCGGTACCTCTTACTACAGCGCGCAGCGGATCGTCCGCTACATGCACGGGCAGCTTGATTTTTTGGGCAAGGCGTTTATCCAGGCCGCGCAGCAGCGCACCGCCACCGGTCAGGTAAAGTCCTCTGCGGTAAATATCTGATGCCAGCTCCGGCGGCGTTGTTTCCAGCGCTTTCAGGATGGCTTCCTCAATTTTAAAGATAGATTTGTCCAGCGCTTCGGCGATTTCCTGGTAAGATACCATGATCTGTTTAGGAATACCTGTTACCAGGTCACGACCGTTTACCGGGATGTCATCAGGCGGGTTATCCAGCTCTTTAAGGGCTGACCCGATGTGGATTTTGATTTGCTCAGCGGTTCTTTCCCCGATGAGCAGGGAGTGATAGCGGCGGAGTGCTTCCATAATATCGGCGGTAAACTCGTCACCGGCGATACGAATACTTTGATCACAAACAATACCCGCTAACGCGATAACGGAGATACCGGTGGTACCGCCTCCGATATCGATAATCATGTTACCCACCGGTTCTTCCACGTCAATACCAATACCCAGCGCAGCTGCCATTGGTTCATGTATGAGGTAAACTTCCTTGGCGCCTGCCTGTTCTGCAGAGTCGCGCACGGCTCTTTTTTCCACCTCCGTGATACTGGAAGGAATGCAGATAACCATTCGCCAGCTTGGAGCAAACAAAGGTTTCTTAGGGTAAATCATTTTTATCAGTTCCCTGATCATGCCCTCTGCGGCGTTGAAGTCCGCAATTACGCCATCTTTCAGGGGACGTATAGTACGAAGATATTCGTGAGTTTTTTCGTGCATCATCATGGCCTTCTTACCAACCGCCACAATTTTGCCGCTAGCCCGTTCTATCGCTACAATGGAAGGCTCGTCCACAACCACTTGGTCATTATGTATTATCAGCGTATTAGCTGTACCTAGATCAATCGCGATTTCCTGCGTTAAAAAATTAAAAAATCCCATTGTTGATACGGTCAAAAATTAGAATGCAAAAATGAATAATTCCAACGAATATACGATGCAAAAAATGGATATTCCTGCAATAATACGGCTAAATATTAAAAAATCTTATTTGTTGTACAAACGGTATAGTAACTGCTCTCTTTAAGTACCGATCAATCAGACGGATTTTAATCCCGTTTTAATAATTCCGCGCTAAAATAATGCCTTACTGCTCCGCTTTCTCGTGATATCGACAGCCCTCCCTTCGCTGCGCCAGTTAACATAGTTGCAGGATATGAGCCTGTGCCCGGCATTCGCCCTTTGCCCGGGGCAGGAGCGCATGCCGGATCGAAGCTCCTTTTATTGTGTCAGTTAAATAAACTCATAACCAATGTCGCGACGGAAAGTCTTACCCTCAAATGCTATATGGTTGGCTGTTTGAACGGAATGACCCAGGGCCAGTGAGAGGCTGCTTGCCAGGGAGGTGATGCTCAGTACGCGACCGCCGTTGGTCAATACCTTATCGCCTTCCTGTTTGGTGCCTGCATGGAATACGATCTGGTCTTTGCCGGGCGCCGGAATACCTGAAATTTCCTTGTTCTTCTCATAAGCCTCAGGATATCCTTTGGATACCAGCATAACGGTGGCGGCTGCACGCTGATCGGTGAAGATCTGCCGGGAGGCCAGTTTGCCTTCATTTACAGCCACAAAGAGTTCCAACAGGTCGTTCTGTAACCTCGGCATCACCACTTCCGTTTCGGGATCTCCCATGCGACAGTTGTATTCTATCACGAAAGGCTCACCTGCTACATTAATCAGGCCAAAAAATACAAAACCTTTATAAATAATTTTTTCTTTTGACAAGCCATCAATGGTAGGGCGGATCACCTTATCCTCCACCAGTTTCATAAAGGCGGCATCTGCAAACGGAACGGGGGATACGGCGCCCATACCGCCGGTATTCAGCCCTTTATCGCCCTCGCCGATCCGCTTGTAATCCTTGGCCTCAGGTAGGATTTTATACGTATGGCCATCGGTAATAACGAAAACCGACAGCTCAATGCCTGTCAGGAACTGCTCAATTACCACTTTCTTGCTCGCATCGCCGAACTTGGCGGCCTTGATCATCTGGGTAAACTCTTCCACCGCCTCGTCGTGGTCGGAGGTGATGACCACGCCTTTACCGGCAGCCAGGCCGTCGGCTTTCAGCACGATTGGTAAGGAATGCTGCTTAAGGTAGGCGACTCCTTCTTCATAGGTTTCTTCATTGAACTCCCTGTAGGCGGCGGTAGGGATGTTATGGCGCTGCATGAACAGTTTGGCAAAGGCCTTACTGCCCTCCAGCTGTGCGCCTTCCCTGGAAGGCCCCATCACCGGGATGTGTTTCAGGGCCTCGTCCTGGCCGAAATAATCGTAAATACCGTTTACCAGCGCCTCTTCGGACCCTGGTACCACCAACTGGATGTCCTGCTCCAGGCAAAAGCTTTTTATCTTGTCGAATTCGCTCACACCCATATTCACATTGGTACCGCACTGAGCCGTACCGGCGTTGCCAGGTGCTATAAACAGTTTTCCGCAAAGTGGACTTTGCGACATTTTCAGGGCCAGTGCATGTTCCCGACCACCACTTCCTAATAAAAGTATGTTCATAATGAATTAAAAACAGATGCGAAAGAAAATGCAAAGTAAGAGCAAAAAAACCTCAAAATTTGCCTTTTATAGCATTTTTTTAGGCGAATTCCCGATTTTCTTTAACTTGCTCAGGTTAAAGCTTAACAGAACCTTAAAACAATCGACAACAAAACTAACCATTTATGATGCAAACTGCTGTTGCACAAGGACCTGAGACTGCCTCAGAAAAGGGGCATCCAAAGGGCCTCTCGGTGCTTTTTGCCACGGAAATGTGGGAAAGGTTTAACTTTTATGGTATGAGGGCATTATTGACCCTCTTCCTGGTAAACGCACTGCAATTCTCAGAAGCTGAATCATCTTATGCCTATGGCGGGTTCCTGGGACTCTGCTACCTGACGCCTATGCTGGGCGGTTACATCTCCGACCGTTACCTGGGTAACAGAAACTGTATCCTGCTCGGTGGGTTCATAATGGGGATTGGTCAGCTCCTGATGGTGCTTAGCGCCACGATATACGCCGGCAGCGTGGACACAGCCCGCCTGGTTATGTGGCTCGCGCTCTTCGTTATCATCTTCGGGAACGGCTTCTTCAAACCTAACATCTCTTCCATGGTAGGCAGCCTGTATCCGAAGAACGACAACCGCCTGGATGCGGCTTTCACCATCTTCTACATGGGTATCAACATGGGCGCCTTCCTGGGTATGCTCATCTGCCCTATCCTCGGGGACGTGAAGCTCACTGACGGCACCCGTGTGGTAAGCGCCTTCAAATGGGGCTTCCTGGCTGCGGGTATAGCCATGTTCCTCGGTACTATCCTGTTCTACTTCCTGAAGAACAAATATGTAGTTACCCCTGATGGCAAACCTATCGGCGCCAAGCCTACCTTCAACCCTTCCGCCGTTACTGCTACCGGCGAAGCGGATAAAGCCAAATTCTCCACCGGCGCTATCCTGGGTTGCACAGGCCTGCTGGTCGCACTGTTCCTGATCTTCCATTTTGTGGCCAACGATCCTAACCCGATCAAATCCTGGATCTATCCGTTCATCTATGCGACCGGTATTTCCCTGGCCGTATTGATCCTCACTGATAAATCCATTTCTACCAAAGAAAGACAAAGGATCCTCGTACTCTACTTCGTGGCATTCTTCGTAATATTCTTCTGGGCATGTTTTGAGCAGGCCGGTTCTTCCCTGACTTTCATCGCGGATAAACAGACTGACCGCCGCCTGCTGGGCTGGGATATGCCTCCCAGCTTCATCCAGAACGCCAACTCCATCTTCATCATCATTTTCGCACTGCCTTTCTCTGCGCTGTGGCTGAAGCTCGGCAAAAAGAACCTGGAGCCTATCTCCCCTGTTAAACAGGCGATAGGTCTGGCCTTACTGTCCCTCGGCTTCCTCATCATCGCCATGCAGGTGAAATCCCTGGAAGGCGGCGCTAAACTGGGCGTTATCTGGCTGATTATCATGTACCTGTTCCACACGCTCGGAGAGCTGTGCCTGTCGCCGATAGGCCTCTCCCTCGTGGCTAAGCTGGCGCCGGCCCGTTTCAGCTCCCTGCTGATGGGCGTATGGTTCCTTGCTAACGCTGCCGGCTATGCGCTGGCCGGTACCCTCGGCGCACTGCTGCCTCCAAACCCTGACAACTACGCGGATGCCGCTAAGGCCGGCGTAGACCTGCAAGGGGTGCTGAACGGCACGGTGGCTAAAACGCCTGAAATCCTCAGCAAACTGAATGAACTGAAGCTCTCTGCTTCTTATCCTTCCTTTGCAGGTTTCACGATCCACAACCTCTTCGAATTCTTCATGGTATTCGTTATCCTGCCGGGTACAGCGGCTGTACTGCTGTTCCTCATTTCTCCATTCCTCAAAAAATGGATGCACGGCGTTAAATAGTAACGGTATCGCATAAAATCATACAGAAGCCTCGCTGCGCGGGGCTTCTGTGTTTTAATACGGCCCTGGCCCCGTAACTCCCGCCGCCCGGCCGATGCCATTCTCCCGCCGCAGCCGTAGATCTCTCCCCCTAAAAAAACAGAATACCCGTTATATTTGCCCATACTCATACACAATCAACATATGTCCGACAACAACTTCAAACCTTTTGTTCCCGCGACTGCCCGGATGAAGGAATTCACCTTTAAATCCATTATCCTGGGTTGTATTTTCGGGATCATTTTTGGCGCGGCCACGGTGTACCTGGCGCTGAAAGCCGGTCTTACCGTATCCGCCTCCATCCCTATTGCCGTGATAGCCATCACCCTTGGCCGTAAGTTTTTCAAAACCACCATCCTCGAAAACAATATCATTCAAACCACGGGTTCCGCGGGCGAGTCCATCGCTGCGGGCGTGGTGTTCACCCTGCCGGGCTTCCTCTTCCTCAGCGATGGCGCCGGCGCGCAATTTTTTAATTACATCACCATCCTGACGCTGGCCATCATCGGCGGGGTGCTGGGTACGCTCATGATGATACCCCTGCGCCGCTCCCTGATTGTAAAAGAGCATGGGGCGCTTCCTTACCCGGAAGGCACCGCCTGCGCGGATGTGCTGGTAGCGGGCGAAAAGGGCGGCGACTTTGCGAAGACCGCATTCTGGGGCCTGGGCTTTGCTTTCGTATATGCGATCCTGCAAAAGATCCTGCACGTGATCGCGGAAACGCCGGGGTATATGACCCGTCAGGCAAATAAATTCTTCCCGTCCGCCAATCTCAGCGCGGATATAACGCCTGAATACATGGGCGTGGGCTACATCATCGGGCCCCGTATTGCCGGCGTACTTGTGGCAGGGGGCGTGCTCTCCTGGCTGGCGCTGATCCCTTTACTGGCATCGCTGCTGCCGGCGGATATGATTGCCACCCAACTGGTGAAACTCGGCTACCTCGCCAACCTGGCCACCCCGGGCGGACAAGGGAACTGGGACCCCGCCACGCATACGTTTTCAGATTATGCCTCCGCCATCTATTACGCCTATGTGCGGCAGATTGGCGCCGGCGCGGTGGCTGCGGGCGGTTTCATTACCCTGCTGAAAACCATTCCTACGATAATCTCCACTTTCAAAGGCAGCCTGGGCGCGGTGAAAGACAGCACCGGGAAGCAAACCGGCGCAGCGCCCCGAACTGAAAAGGACCTGAGCCTGAAAGTGGTCATCTTCGGCAGCCTGGCGCTGGTGGTGCTCATGGCCATCCTGCCGCAACTGCCGGGAGGCTCCATCGGCCAGAAGCTGCTGGTAGGCGCACTGGTAGTGGTCTTCGGTGCTTTTTTCGTAACGGTATCCAGCCGCATTGTAGGCTTGATCGGCTCTTCCAATAACCCGATTTCCGGTATGACTATCGCCACGCTGATGGGTACCTGCCTGGTGTTCATCGCCGTGGGCTGGACGGGTAAGATGTACGAACCCATGGCCCTTGTGGTAGGCAGCATGATCTGTATTGCCGCAGCCAATGCCGGCGGTACCAGCCAGGATCTGAAAACCGGTTACATTGTTGGCGCTACGCCGATGAACCAACAGATAGCCCTGTTCATCGGAGCTATTGTTTCTTCCATCGTCATCGGGCTGACTGTGAAGTTCCTTGACCGCCCTACGGCGGATATGATTGCCCATGGCGTGAAGGACCATGCCATCGGCAGCCTGTATTACCCGGCGCCGCAGGGCACGCTGCTGGCTACACTGGATATCGGTATCCTCTCCGGTAAGCTGGACTGGCAGTTTGTACTTGTAGGGGCCTTCCTTGCTATTACCATTGAGCTGTGCGGCGTTAACGCGCTGTCGTTTGCCGTAGGCGCTTACCTTCCGCTGTCCACCACCCTGCCCATCTTCATTGGGGGCGCTATCAGGGGCGTTGTGGATTACCGGAAGAAGAAAGCCAATATCCAAACCACTGCCGGGGAAGAAGAGCTGGGCAGAGGCAACCTGTTTGCCACCGGCCTCGTGGCAGGGGGCGCTGTGGCCGGGGTGATCATCGCTATCATGGCGGGCTTCGACTCTACCGCAGCCGGACTAGCAAAGTTGAACCTGCAGGAATCTTTCCTTGGCGCGTTGGGTCAGGGAGGATATTATATA
>Ga0164243_10015227_pt1 | contig 10642 bp, 11 predicted proteins | sample OricompcompostOP_FD_108781 | JGI IMG/M metagenome (GOLD analysis project Ga0164243, IMG submission 108781) | Organic Plus compost microbial communities from Emeryville, California, USA - Original compost - Organic plus compost (OP) | ecosystem: Engineered > Solid waste > Mixed feedstock >...
GCAGAATGCCGAGTCGCTGCACGTGATGGCCAGCAAGCTGCAGGAGACCATCTCGGGCATCGACATGGCGGCGCAGAGCCTGCAGGCGCAGATGGCCGCGCTGCGGCGCCTGGCCGGCGGCGCGCTGGGCCTCGCGGCCGTCGCGCTGGGCGTGGCCGTGTGGTCGGCGGCGGGCTGAGCCATGGACGGCAAGCATTCCATGGACGCCCTCCCGCCCGAGGTCGAGCGCCGCCTGACCCAGCTCGAGGTCAAGGCCGGTTTCGCCGACGACCTGCTCGACCAGCTCAACCAGACGGTGTTTCGCCAGCAGCAGCAGATCGACCTGCTGCTGCGCGAGCTGGCCGAGCTGCGCCGCCAGCAGCCGGCCGGCCCGGCGCCGTTTCGCAGCCTGCGCGACGAACTGCCGCCGCATTATTGAGTCGCCGCGCCTGTGGCCACGTCCCACGGGGCGGGCTGCCGGCTGGCGCCGCGCCACAGCCGCGGCCGGTTGCCCGAGCCGTGGCGTGCCGGGGCGCCGTCGGGTTCCGAGGACGGTCTCAGGGGGCGTCGCCGCAGGGCGGCGCATCCTTCATCGCGGCCGCGATTTCGTCGAGCGTGAGGTCGCGCACATGGGTGGCCACCGACCACAGGTGGCCATAGGGATCCAGCACCTGCCCATAGCGGTCGCCCCAGAACATGTCCGCGACCGCCATGCGCAGCGTGGCGCCGGCCGCGACGGCGCGCGCCACCATGGCGTCGACGTCCTCCACGTACAGGTGCAGCACCACCGGCGTGCCCTTCAGGGCGTTGGGTCCCAGGCTGCCGTATTGCGGGAATTCGTCCATCAGCATCAGCGTGGAGTCGCCGATGCGGATGGCCGCGTGTATCAGCCGGCCGTCGGGGCCCGGCAGGCGCATCAGCTCGACGGCGCCGAAGGCGCGGACGTAGAAGTCGATGGCCTGGGCCGCGCCGTCGCAGATCAGGTGCGGCGTCAGCGTGTGCATGCGGTCGGGGATGGGTTTCACGGGATCGGGCATCCTGGTCTCCGGCGGGTTGGGGGACGGCGCCGCGCCGGGCACGGCGGGCACTACACGACGACGCGCGAGCGGGGGCGAAATCGACAGGCGCCCGCGTTTTTTTCACGATGACGCCGGCTCGGCATTTCGCGGGACTGCACCCAAGCCCGTTATATCTGGTTTATCAAGGGCTTGGGCGCATCCATCATAGGCCAGTGCTTGCCGAAACCCGACCCCGGCCATGAAGCGGCCTCTCTTGCACCCGACGCAACATCAGCCCGAAATTTCCTTCCGAACGATCTCCGCGCCCGCGCTCAGCGCCTGCAGTTTGCCGTTCGCCACCCGGCGCGACAACGGCGCCATGCCGCAGTTGGTGCAAGGATAGAGCTTGTCGGCAGCCACGAACTTGAGCGCCTTGCGCAGCGTATTGGCGACTTCTTCCGGCGTCTCAACCTTGTCGCTGGCTACGTCGATGGAGCCGACCATCACCTTCTTGCCATGGATCAGTTCGATCAGGTCGATGGGCACGTGGGAGTTGTGGCATTCCAGCGAGACGATGTCGATCCTGGATTGCTGCAGCTTGGGGAAGGATTCCTCGTACTGACGCCACTCGGAGCCCAGCGTCTTCTTCCAGTCGGTATTTGCCTTGATGCCGTAGCCGTAGCAGATATGCACGGCGGTTTCGCATTTCAGGCCTTCGATCGCGCGCTCCAGGGTGGCGATGCCCCAGTCGTTCACTTCGTCGAAGAAGACATTGAACGCCGGCTCATCGAACTGGATGATGTCGACCCCGGCGGCTTCCAGTTCCCTGGCTTCCTGGTTGAGTATCTTGGCGAATTCCCAGGCCAGCTTTTCGCGGCTCTTGTAGTGGGCGTCGTACAGTGTGTCGATCATCGTCATGGGGCCGGGCAGGGCCCACTTGATGGACTGGCTGGTTTGCTGGCGCAGGAACTTGGCGTCTTCGACGAAGACCGGCTTCTGGCGGCTGACGGCGCCCACGACCGTCGGGACGCTTGCGTCATAGCGGTCGCGGATGCGGACGGTTTCGCGCTTTTCGAAATCGACCCCGTCCAGGTGCTCGATGAACGTGGTGACGAAGTGCTGGCGGGTCTGTTCGCCATCGCTGACGATGTCGATGCCGGCGTGTTGTTGTTCCTGCAGCGCCAGGCGCAGGGCATCCTGTTTGCCCTCGATCAGTTCCTGGTCCTGCAGTTTCCAGGGCGACCAGAGCTTTTCGGGCTGGGCCAGCCAGGACGGCTTCGGCAGGCTGCCGGCGGTCGAAGTGGGCAGGAGTTTTTTCATGGTCAATGATTCCGTGTGTTTTCGGGTGATTAGTGCGCGTAGTTGGCGGCCCAGTTCTCGAGCACGTTCCTGTACGGCTTGATGAAGTGTTCTTCCGCGAACTTGCCCTGCTTGACGGCCAGCTGGCTGCGTTCTTCGCGGTCATAGACGATCTGCGTCAACGAGTAGTCCTGGTTCTTCAGGCTCGGTTGATAGAACTTGCCTGCCGCGGAATTGGCGTTGTAAATCTCGGGGCGGTAGATCTTCTGGAATGTTTCCATCGTGCTGATGATGCTGATCAGCTCGAGATTGGTGTAGTGGCCCGGCAGGTCGCCCTGGAAGTAGAAGGCCAGGGGCGCGGCGCTGCCCGGGGGCATGAAGTAGCGGACCTGCAGGCCCATTTTCTCGAAATACTGGTCGGTCGACGAGAATTCGTTCTGCTTGTATTCAACGCCCAGGATAGGGTGCTGGTTTTCCGTCCGGTGGTAGGTCTTGCTGCTCGAGGCGCTGATGCAGATGACGGGCGGCTTGCCGAACCGCTCCTTGTAGGCGTCCGAGTTCACGAAGTGCTTGAACAGCTTCCCGTGCAGGTCGCCGAAGTCGTCCGGCGTGGTGAACGTGGCCTTGCCGTTGTTGTACTCCGGCAGCCGCACGCTGAAATCGTAGTCGCGCACGTAGGACGAGAAATTGTTGCCCGTGATGCCTTCCATGCGTTCGTTGTTGGTCTTGTCGACGATATTGGTCTTCAGGATCTCGATCAACGGGAAGACATTGCCGCCGTGCGCGGCGCCAATATTCATTTCGACGGAAATGATCTCGAGTTCGACGGCGTAGCGGTCGCCCTTCGGGTTGTCCCAATGCGCCAGGTTGTTGAAGCGCCTGTCGATCATCTGCAGTGTGTTGCGCAGATTCTCCCGGCGGCTGTCGCCCCGGGCCAGGTTGGCAAAGTTGGTCGTGATGCGCGTGTTGTCCGAGGGACGATAGTTTTCATCAAAAGCAAGGCTCTTGATGCTGAATGTGAAATCGTTGCTCATGATGATGGGGTGCGCTGAGTCCGCGAAAAAAGTCTGCGGGGAGTTGAAACCGGTTCTGGCGGCCGCAAGGCGGTGAAAACGGAAGCCTTTGCGGGGCGTGCTTCAGGGACGTGCTTCAGGCGGCGATGGCTTCCTCGGTGCTGACAGCGCCGGGGCGGCGCGTCAATTCGACCAGGGGCAATGCCCGTCGGACCGCCAGCCTGGCCCGCTCGATCAGGGCCGCGTCCTGCAACCGGTAATCGGCAAAATCCTTGTCGGTCGCGTAGACGCCCAGCGGCAAGGTGCGGGCCTGGAAGAAGCTGAACAGCGGCCGCAATTGATGGTCGATCATCAGGGCGTGGCGTTCGCTGCCGCCGGTGGCGGCCAGCAGGACGGGCTTGTCGATCAAGGCGTCCTGGTGAATGAAGTCGAAGAAGTGCTTGAACAGGCCCGTGTAGGAGCCGCGGAAGACCGGGGTTGCCACCACCAGGACGTCGGCCTGCTCGACCGCGGCCAGTTCCCGCTCCACCGTGTCGGGCAAGTGGGTGCGCCAGGTCGCGTTCGCCAGGCGCGGCGCGAGCTGGCCCAGTTCGACCAGGCGTTGCTCGCACGGGACGTCTTCGGCGATCAGGTCCAGCAGGTGCTGCGCCAGGGCGGCGGATTTGGAGGGGCGTTGCAGCCCGCCGGAAACGGCTACGAGACGGAGGGGGCGTGTCATCTTGGTTTCACATGAATTGATCTACGCGCCGCCGCGACCGGCACCGCCGAATGCCGCTCAAGCGCTCGCGAATTCGAGTTCTTGAACGATGGCCAGGGCCGCTCGTAAGAAGAATGCGAGCGGACAGGCTGCGCATGCTAGTGGAGGGTAGCGATGAAGTAAAATGGTTTTATTTCACAAATCCATGAGCAGGAATCATCTGAGTGCTTGAGCGCATCCATCTCAGCATCGTCCAGCAGGTCGAAAAACAGGGGTCGTTGACGGCCGCCGCGGGGGTGTTGAGCCTGACCCAGTCGGCCTTGAGCCACAGCATGAAGAAGCTGGAGCAGCAGCTGGGCACCGACGTCTGGCTGCGCGAAGGCCGGAGCCTGCGCCTGACGCAGGCCGGCCAATACCTGCTGGCGGTGGCGAACCGCGTGCTGCCGCAGCTGGACCTGGCCGAAGAGCGCCTGGGCCAGTTCGCGCAGGGCGAGCGCGGCGCGCTGCGCATCGGCATGGAATGCCACCCTTGCTACCAGTGGCTGCTGAAGGTGGTTTCCCCCTATCTGGCCGCCTGGCCCGACGTGGACGTGGACGTGAAGCAGAAGTTCCAGTTCGGCGGCATCGGTGCGTTGTTCGGCTACGAGATCGACCTGCTGGTCACGCCCGACCCGCTGTTCAAGCCGGGCCTGAAGTTCGAGCCGGTGTTCGACTACGAACAGGTGCTGGTGGTGGCCAAGGGCCATCCCCTGGCGTCGGCGGCATACGTCAAACCCCGGCAGCTGACCCAGGAAGTGCTCATCAGCTACCCGGTGGATATCGAGCGCCTGGACATCTACAACCAGTTCCTGCTGCCGGCCGGCGTCACGCCCAGGCGCCACAAGGCCATCGAAACCACCGACATCATGATGCAGATGGTGGCCAGCGGACGCGGCGTGGCCGCCTTGCCGCGCTGGCTGGTCGAGGAGTACGCGGCCAGGATGGACGTGTTGCCCGTGCGGCTGGGCGTGCGCGGCATCGCCAAGCAGATATTCCTGGGCGCGCGCGAAGCCGATACGGCCATCGACTACGTGCGCGCCTTCATCGAACTGGCCCGCCATTCAGCCACCGCCACCGCCATTGCCCAGGACCCCGACGGGTGAATCCCTTGTCGCCCGTTGACCGCTTGCCGAGCCGCTCGGCCGCCCCGCATCGATGCCCTTGATTCATCCCCGGACGCCCGATTCCCCCGGCGACATCACCGACGCCTGTTCGTTGGAAGTCGGCGCGAAGGACATTCCCGCGCTGGCCGCGGCGGCAGCGCGGATACCGCCCGGGTCGACCCTTTCCATTCCCTACCTGCCGGGCCAGGGCGACGACGCCCGGCTAGCGGCCGCGCGGGCCGTGCGCGAGTTGGGCTTCGAGCCCATGCCGCACCTTTCCGCGCGCCGTATCGCCTCGCTCGCCGAATTGGAGTCGTTCGTCCAGCGCGCGGTCGCCGAGGCCGGCGCCAAGCGGTGCCTTGTGGTCGCGGGAGATCCGTCGACGCCGGCGGGGCCGTTTCCCGACAGCGCCTCGCTGATCGAGACAGGGGTCTTCGAACGCGCAGGCATCAAGGCGATCGGCGTGGGCGGGCATCCGGAAGGCCATCCGGTCATGAGCCCGGCCGACCGGTGGGCGGTGCTCGAACGCAAGTGCCGCGGCATCGGCATGCGCGGCATGGCGCCCTTGATCGTCACGCAGTTCGGATTCGACGCCGACATCGTGCTGGCGTGGCTGAAAGCGCTGCGCGAGCGCGGCATTGACCACCCCGTGCGCGTCGGCGTGCCCGGCCCTGCGGGGATCGCGGTGCTGGCGCGCTATGCCGCCTTGTGCGGCGTCAGCGCGTGCGCGTCGATGTGGTCCAAGTACGGCATCTCTTTGGGCTCGCTGCTCGGCACGGCGGGGCCGGATGTTTTCGTGGATCGCCTGGCTGCGGGGCTGACGCAGGCGCATGGCGAAGTGCGCCTGCATTTCTTTCCGTTTGGCGGCATCGCGCAGTCTGTGAAATGGATAGCGCAGTATCGTGCCCGGGCCGGGGAACTGCGCTGCGCCGGTGCATCCCTGTCGTGAATCCGGCACGCCTCGACCAGGTGCGGCTTTCTCTCCTGACACTCCTGCGTGGCGCCCGCTTCCGGGGTCAGGGTTCTTCGCACTGCCCCGTCGCTTCCTCGAAGGGCGAGCCGCTTTTCGCCAATTTTCCGCCATCGATCCGGATGGGACGGAACGGCGGCGTCTCCTGCATGGCCGGCTGCACTTCGGTCAGCAGGTAGCAGCCGGTGAAGACGGTTTCGGCGCCATCGGCGTCCCGGGCTCTCAGCGCCACGGGAACGGCGGAATGGATCGACCCGGCGGCGCCCTCCGAGCGGACCTCGCCAATGCGCAGTTCCACCTTGCCGGTGCGGGCGTAGCCCGCGCGGAACTGCTCGTAGGGCGGCACCGCGCCGGCCTTGAAATAGCTCCACGCGCGCAGGTATTCGTGGCGGTTGATCGCGTTGTACAGGGAGACGATGACCCGCGTCGGCGAGGAGAGGTCGTTGATGAACGGCTCGTCCTGTCCCTGGGCGGCGGCCGAGGCGGCGAGGGCGAGGGCCAGAAAAACCGGGAGTATCTGTCGCATGGCGGGGAAACCTGGTAATGGAACGGCCGCACGGTGCGCGCGGGCCGGCTATTCGACCGTCGCGGCCGGCATGTAGATGTGCGCGTAGCCTTCGCGGATGGCGGACGTGATCTGGTCCAGGCGCCGGTCGATGTGCTTCTCCAGCAGGCCGATACAGGTGGCCTCGTCGCGCGCCAGCAGGGCCTCGAGGATGCGATGGTGCTCGATCTGGGTGCCGTGGCGGTCGCGGCTTTTCATGTCGATCCAGCGCACGAAGCGGATGCGCGCATTGACGTTGCGCAGCACGCGCAGCATCTCGACGTTGCCCGACATGGCGAGCAGCCGCTCGTGGAAGGTCTCGTCCAGCGTCACCAGTTCCGCCACGCTGCGCTCGCCGGGCTCGGGGCCGGTGGCCTCCAGGAAGGCCAGCGCGGCGCGGATGTCGTCGTCCTTGGCGCGCTGCAGCGACAGGCGCGCGCCGGCCGTCTCGATGGCCTTGCGCAGCTCGTACAGGTAATAGACCTCGTGGATGTCGAGGTCGCGGCAGAAGAAGCCCTTGCCGGGCTGGAAGCGCAGCAGGCCTTCGATGACCAGGCGGTTCAGCGCCTCGCGCAGCGGCGTGCGGCTGACTTCCAGGCGCCTGGCCAGGGCCACTTCGTTGAGCTTCTCGCCGGGCTTGAATTCGTAGCCGATGGCCATGGAGCGCAGCTGGCCATAGACTCGGTCGACGGTGCTGTCGCTGGCGTCGGTCACGGGGTCTCCGGGGTGGGGCGGTGTCGGGCGGCGGCGCCCGAGCGCATTATGAGAATGTACGCGGCCGCAACCCGGCGTGGAACCAGGAGATCATCGAGTAAATGTCGTAGACCGGCCGTCCGGTCGCGGCCTGCAGGGCGGCAGCGTAGGGTGGCATGTTAGTACATTCCAGCACGATGGCGCCCACCTCGGGGTGGCGCCGCACCAGGTCCAGCCCGGCATCGAGGATGTCCTGGCGCGCCAGGCCGATGTCCATGTCCTCCTTCTCGGCCCGGATCAGCACGCGGAAGAATTCGCGGCCGTTCTCGGTGCCCGCGCGCGGGATGTCGGCCGGCACGCCGGCCGCGGCCAGATGCGCCGGCGACAGCGTCGAGCCGCTGACGGTGACCAGCCCCACGCGCCGACCCGGCGGCAGCGTGGCCTGCACCCACGGCACCTGCATCATCGACGAGGTGGCCACCGGCACGTCCAGGGCGCGGGACAATTCCTGCTGGAACAGCGCCAGGAAGCCGCAGTTGGTGGTGATGGCCTCGGCGCCCAGGTCGACCAGCTCGCGGCCCGCCTCGATGAAGGCGTCCAGCGTGCCCTGGGCGGCATGCAGCACGACCTTCTCGGGGCTGGCGCCGCGCACGACGCGGTACAGCACCGGAAACGGCCAGGTCAGGGCGTTGCCCATGTCGCCGGGGATGCGCGGGAAGCGCGCGTCCAGCATCAGGATGCCCAGCGGGGCGCCGTAGAGGGACTTGCCGCCGCGCGCGATGCGGCCGGGGAATTCTCGATGGGACATGGCGGGCTTCCTGGGAGCAGGGTCAGGCGAAGCGGCGGGGATCGAACGGGTCCAGCGGGATGCCGGCGGGCTGCCCGGCCAGTAGCTGCGCGACCAGGCTGCCGGTGTGCGCCGAGCTCACCAGGCCGACGTGGCCGTGGCCGTAGGCATGGATGATGTCGGGCGTGGCCGATGCCGGTCCGATGACGGGCAGGCCGTCGGGCGTGCTGGGGCGCGAGCCCAGCCAGGCGTCGAGCCGCTCGTCCGGCAGGCGCTGCGGCAGCGCGGGATAGATGGTCTGCAGGTGCTCGAGCAGGATGCGCGCGCGGCGCCAGTCGGGCGCGGCGTCGATGCCGGCGATCTCGACCTGCCCGGCCACGCGCAGGCCGGCTTCCATGCGGTTCACGATGACCTTGCGGTCGGCGAACATGGTGGGGGTGCGCGGCGCGCCTTCGGGGTCCTTGACCACCATGTGGTAGCCGCGCTCGGCTTCCAGCGGGATGCGGTCGCCGGCCAGCCGGGCCAGCGCGGCGGCGCGCGCGCCGGCGGCGATCACCGCCTTGTCGCAGGCCAGGTCGCCCTGGTCGGTGCGCACCGCGCGCAGCCGCCCCGCCTCGATGTGAAAACCCGTGGCGCGCGCGCGGCGCAGCTCGGCGCCCCGTTCCTGCGCCAGCCGCACCAGCGCGGCCACGTAGGCGCCGGGATTGCGGCAGTGGCCGGTCTCGGGCACCAGCACGCCGAAGGTGTAGCGCGGATGCAGGTCGGGCTCCAGGCTGCGCAGCGCCGGCGTGTCCAGCTCCTGCCAGGCGATGCCCTCGCGCCGGCGGATCTCCCAGGCGCGCGCATCGGCGCGGAATTGCGCCTCGTCCAGGTAGGCATGCAGCAGGCCGCGCCGCTCGATCAGGTGCTCCACCCCGGCCTGGCGCGCCAGCGCCAGGTGGCGTTCGGGCGCGCCCGCCAGCAGCGAGCGCAGCGCGTGGGCGGTGCGTTCCAGGCGCGGATAGGTCCAGGCCGCGGCCAGGTAGCGCGCCAGCCAGGGCAGGGCGCGCGGCAGATAGCGCCAGCGCACGGCCAGCGGGCCGAGCGGGTCGGACAGCCAGCTGGGGATCTGCCTCCACACGCCCGGCGCGGCGGGCGGCAGGATGGAGTGCGACGACAGCCAGCCGGCATTGCCGTAGCTGGCGGCCTGCCGGCCGCCGGGCTCGTCCGGCTCGATCAGCGTGACCCGCAGGCCCGCGTTCAGCGCCTGGACCGCCGTGGCCGCGCCGACCACGCCGGCGCCGATGACGGCGACGTGCGGCCGGGCGCTCATTGCGCCTCCGCGATGAAGTCGCGGGCGTGCGACTGGGCGCGCGGGTCCAGGCGGCAGTGCAGGATGGCGGGCTTGCCGCTGGCCAGCGCGCGCTCGAACGCGGGGGCGAACCCGGCCGTGTCGCCGACCTGTTCGCCGTGCCCGCCGAAGGCCTGCGCCATCGCGGCGAAATCCGGGTTGCGCAGGCGCGTGCCCACCACGCGGCCGGGATACTCGCGCTCCTGGTGCATGCGGATGGTGCCGTACTGGCCGTTGTCCAGCACGATCACGATGATGGCCGCGTCGTACTGGACGGCGGTGGCGAACTCCTGGCCGTTCATCAGGAAGCAGCCGTCGCCGGCGAAGGCCACCACCGTGCGCCGGGGATACTGCAGCTTGGCCAGCACCGCGGCGGGCACGCCGTAGCCCATCGAGCCGCTGGTCGGCGCGAGCTGGGTGCCGAAGGCATAGTGGCGGTGGTGGCGGTGCACCCAGCCGGCGTAGTTGCCCGCGCCGTTGCAGACGATGGCGTCGCGCGGCAAGCGCTCGCGCAGCCAGGCGACGACCTGGCCGTACTGGAAGTCGCCGGGCAGCGTGCGCGGCGTGCCGGTCCAGTCCTGGTAGTCGGCATGGGCCTGCGGCGCGGTGCCCGCCCAGGGCGCGGGGCTGGGCACCGGCAGGTCGGCCAGTGCGGCGCAGAAGGCGCGCGGACCGGCGTGGATGGCCAGCGCCGGCTGGTACACGCGCCCCAGTTCCTCGGCGCCCGGATGCACGTGCACGAGCTGCTGGCGCGGCACGGGCACGTCCAGCACCGTGTACGAGGACGAGGGCATTTCCGACAGCCGGCCGCCCACCAGCAGCACCAGGTCGGCCTCGGCCACGCGCCGTTTCAGCCGCGGGTCGGGCCCGATGCCGAGCTCGCCGGCATAGCAGGGATGGTCGGCGGGAAACAGCGAGGCGCGCCGGAACGAGGTGGCCACCGGCAGCGCGGCGCGCTCGGCGAATTCGGCGAAGCGGCGGCACGCGGCGTCGTCCCAGCCCGAGCCGCCCAGCACGGCCACCGGCCGCTTGGCCGCCGCCAGCTTCTGCTGCAGCGCCAGCATGTCGGCCGGCGCGGGCCAGCCCTGCGCCGCCTCGACGCGCGGCGCGTCGGCCACCGCGCAGGTGTCGACCAGCATGTCCTCGGGCAGGGCCACCACCACCGGGCCGGGGCGGCCCTGCATGGCCAC